>Ga0099824_1002006_pt1 | contig 29515 bp, 14 predicted proteins | sample SiratrowhiteBW_FD_76837 | JGI IMG/M metagenome (GOLD analysis project Ga0099824, IMG submission 76837) | Root nodule microbial communities of legume samples collected from California, USA - Siratro white BW | ecosystem: Host-associated > Plants > Roots > Nodule | place: USA: California... | reverse complement strand
TATATATATATATATATATATATATATATATATATTATAGAAGTTTAAGTATATAATTAATATTATTTAACTATTTATTTCAATCAAATATTATATTTTTATTGTTATGTTTTGTTTTTCTAGATAAATATTTTTTTTTATCTTTTATACTATTATTTTTATTATTATAAAAATTATAAATAAATATAGTTTGGAATAAAATGATTTCATTATTTTTCTTTATATTAATTTGAAAAAGAAGATGATTTAAAAATCTGAATTAATAGGTTAAACTAACAAATATTATGAACGCAATTCACACCTTAGATTTACTTAACAAATATTTTCTTTTCTTTTCACCGTTCTATTTTTTTTATTCATATATTGTCTTTGTTGTTCTTCTTTTTTCTCTTTAAATTCAACATGTTCTATTTAATAAAAAGAACATTAAGTGCACCTATCAAAACCCATGTACTGTATAAATATTATGCAAGTAAATTAAATATGAAAATTGTTGTAATTTTTTTTTCAGAATTATAGTCTTTATAACAAATAACATTTTTTCCTTCTCATATTTCTCATAAATTATTCTTCAATAGTTTTACTACTTTTATCTTAAAAAATAAAAAAAATTAAGAATTACTTTTAACAAATTCCTTAACTTAAAGGAAACTAAATTTTAGATATATTTACGACGGAATGTAGCATATTCAATTTCTCCAACTTAAGAAAAATTATTATATAAAAAAAACAAAATAAAAACATGAATTCAAAATAAAATTTATTTAAAACATGATTAAATAAAAAAAATAAATTTGTTAAAGTTTCTTGAAATTATTTGCAATGGAGCAAAATTAAACAATAACATGTCACTATTCACATTTAGTTAATTATTATTTTTGTCTGACTACGTCCCCAGATAAATCGAAACAAATATATTTGAATAATAATTAAAAAAAGTCCTTTATTTTTATATATAGGCATGCATCGGAAAAACGCCACGCAAGCACGCATTTTCATCTGAACATCGTGTGCAGTTTCTTCACTAATGTAACCTTTGACCCTTACACCACCCATTTCATTGAACCTTCTTCTTCTCACTCTCTTATAAATATTCCCCAATTCCTGCGCCAACTTCATTGGACCGACGCTTCTCTTTCCCTTCCCAGATACCTTTCAACTCTTCACTTCTCCCAAATCTCGTTTCCATAACACACTTTTTCATCACCAACATGCCAAACACACCCTTATCCCTCTCTCATCCTTCTCCCTTCTCATCATTCTTTTTCACCAAATCCCTCTTCTAATGAAAACAAAACCTTCCACAACTATTTTACCTCAGAAGTCCTACATTGCTTAGAAACCTAAACAAAAGGCGCTTTATATAGCCAAATTTGAGGTCAAGAGTTGTTTGTTTGTTCAGGACCATGCAGTTCAGGATAGGGAAGCGCGTTATCCGTGTCGCCACATGGGTTTTCCGTCGGGTCAGAATCCGACCCAATAGATATTACCGGCTCGGATCCACCTCTCCTTCACACACTGGTAATCATAATATCGTGGCGACGAAGCTTCTCATGTGGGGGAAAAAGTTGAAGAGAGGAGCGAAGTCTCTCTGCTGGAAATCTGGGTCGGGTCCCTTTTGCGAGAGGGCTCCGGCGGTGCCCAAAGGGCACTTGGCGGTTTACGTGGCGGAGGGCGACGGCGAGTGTCGCCGGGTTTTGGTGCCGGTGATTTACTTCAACCATCCTCTTTTCAGCGGTTTGTTAAGGGAAGCGGAGAAGGAGTTCGGGTTCGAGCACCCCGGTGGGATCACGATTCCGTGCCGACTCACCGAGTTTGAACGGGTCAAAACCCGGATCGCGTCCGGGTCGGGTTCACGCGGGAGAACTCGGAGACTGGGGCGGCGGCTATACTGTTGAGACGACGGATTTTGGTGAATTACGAATTTACGATGATGACGATAAAGAGCAATGTTTTTTGGGTTTTTGGTTTCTTTTGTTCGGAATTTCTTGGGGTTGTGCTGTGCTATGGTTGTTTGGGTATTTTTTTATTGGACAGATTTGAACATAAAGTATAGTTAGGGATACCATATGTATAGATTAAATTTTCACAACATCATCTCAAGAAATGACTTTTATTTTTCTGAATCATATTATAACTTAAGGCATTTAAATTTTGAACTCTTAACTAAAAGACAATTATTTATCATTGTTGTCTTCACATTGGCATTAAGATATTGATATTTGGTGGTTGTAGTCTTCGATAAATGTTTTGCAATGAAAATTTTACGCACTAATTCAAGAAGCGTTCATTTTATGTTCTTTCTTTACACATATTACTACTAGCTTTGTTTTTCAGTTGAGAGGAGCATAGAATAATTTTAATGATATGAAGAAATGTTATTCCTATGATTATGATTTTAATGGATTTTTACTAAAATACTTCTCTTTATGAATACTTTTATCAATTAAACAGATTTTTAAGAATATAATCATTTGTGGCTTCAGATTACGTTCAATGTTTTAAAACAATACGACAAGAATCTTGAAGGAATCGGAAAAGCATATAAAGGTGTTGTTCTGGGTGGTATGTTACGTCATGAAAATAGAAGAATGTTGTGTTTTGGTATTTTAATAGTAAAAAGAAAAGAATTAAATATAAGAGGGTGAGAATTCAGATAGAGTTCATTGTGTAAAATTAAGCACTAGAGACGAATTTGGCACACCATTTTTGCTTTTGTTGGAGCAGGGAAGAAAAAACAGTTTTCAGATGTTACATAAACCAGACCGCAGCGTCTTCGCACCGAAAGTGTCCCTTTCAAACTTCATAAGATACGTAACGCGTAATTCTATATTTATATAATTTATATTTTCATTTAGATTAAATTTTCTGTAACAGTTAATACTTTTTTTACATAATTATTCTTCTGTTTTATTTTAATTATATTTAATAAATTTTAACAATTTGGTTTCGTAGCTATGAGAGCTGGACCTGGTCCCATTGCATTTTCCTTATCTTCTTTTGTATTTTCTTTCTTTTTCTTCTTTGTTTCTATTTATTTTTCTTTTTTTTAATTTTTTTTTTCAGGTTTTGTAAGAATATTTCATTCTTTTTCATAAATAGATCCGACTAGTTAAAAATTAGTAAAATATAAAACCTTCTACTAAATTAAAATTTGACTTAAAAAAATATTTTTTATTGTAAAATCTATCTATTCTTAATTTTCTCTCTCTACATGTAAGTATTTTTAGTTTTCTTTTACTTGTGTCAATTGAGAAATATTATCCAATAAATGTTTTGATTGATTTAGTAGTGTTCCTTTTAAGTTATAAAAGAATTGGTGGTAGTATTCTAACTTAAACTATTAACTTCAACAACTTCAACACATTATCATAATGCTTGAGCGAGATTATTAATTGTATAATTTAACAAATTTCAAAATCATTATTTATCACTTTCATTTCAACAATATTGCTTGAGTCAGAATACATGTATAATCTAACACATTCTAAAAATATCATACATTTTTCGACCATTTAATAATTACATTATCATTTGAGTGAAGATACTTCTTATAATTTTTACCTTTTATACTTATATTAACTATCTAAAACATCAATTTTACACAAAATAACAACTTAAAATAATTATTTCAAATTACAAATTTTACTTAGCATAAATTAATTCAAACGTCACTATCATTTCCAAATAATTAATACATTGTTATGAGTAAGAATGAGGCATCAATGAAAATAAGATAGGCAATTACACATAGGGACATATAACAAATGAAAGGAGTGTAAAAGGTAGAAAGTAATTAACTCTATAAGTAAATATATAAGAACCTCTGAAAAAGAATTGGGTGTGAAATGTGTGAATTGTCCTTTTCTCTCAAGTCCTTTCTTTGGGATTTCTCTTTCTTTACAACAACTCATGTTTTATCCATTATTAGTTGTGGCTCTTGAATAATAACATTCTCCATTTTATGAAAAATTGTAAATTGATAATTTATACAAAAAACTTTCCTTCATTCTATTTTATCACATTGTTATAATCTCGATATATATTTTTCACCTTACATTGGTGCTTTTATTGAGAGCATGACTAAAAATACCTTATTGAAAGAGTTGGGTGCTAATGTTAAACAAATTCTTGAGTTGTTGAAAAAAAAAAGGATGCAAAGTATAATGCTCGATTTACAACTTGAATTTGATATGAAGTCTCTAACCATTCAATCAGTACTAGGTTGAATTAAAAAATGCACAATGATTGTCCAATGTCATTTCATGATAATTTCCTAATACCAACTATTAGTGAACTTATAAATGAATTGTTTGGTAATAAGTATTTTTCCAAGTTAGATCCTCGTTTTAGCTATCACCAAATCTTGATTCATTTTGTTAAGAGGAACAAAATTGTGTTTTAAAACACACAAGATCACTATAAGTGGTTGGTAAAGCCATTTGGACTTATCAATGTCCTTTCTTATGCTGTGTTTCTTTCTATTGATGTACTATACACAAAGACAAATTTGAGGGAGACGACGTTGTTTGTTTCCACTTATGCAAGAAGAAAGGCGAGCGAGGATTTGCGGGAGAAGATGTGTGGGGGTTCCTGCTCTTGTGAAGAGAATGGAGAGGAAGTCACATTAGTCATTGTGAAATCACAGAACTACCCTTGCTTTCAATGTGCATTCAACATAGTCATGCATAATCTATGTCCAGATATGCATAATCGATTATCTATGAAAAAAACCACATCATTGATTATACCCCAGGCATAATTGATTATGTGTTTTTTTGTGTGGATAATTAATCATGCATACTCCCATAATCAATTATCCATGATTTTTTGAAACTAAACTGTATTGTTTTGACAACACCTGTTTCCCTTTGAATTTCACTTATTTCCCTTTGGATTTTCTTGAAACTAAATTACATTTCGTTTTGACAGCACTTGTTTCCCTTTGGATTTCATTAAAGGCTCTATGACAAAGAGTCTAATCCTTCAGACGCGTTTTGCTAGAGCGTCTAATCCCTCGTTTGGAGATCTCTACTAGAGCGTTTACTACTAGAGTGTTCTTCATTTGAACCGTCTATAGAGTATAATATCATGTTTATTTTTTATTTTAAGCAGGTGAAGGGGAAGTTTGAGGTTGAGAAGGTCGAGTTCATACTTAAAGTTTGACTAGCTGCTGTGGTGAGTGTTTGTTGTGACTGGTATAAACATATAGCCTGGTGTTAGACGATGGTGAAAGGCACTAGTGTCATTGGCAAGAGCGTCTACTGCAGAAACCATCTACTCAAGGTTTAGATGGTCTTTATAGTAGATATTGTTGCGAATGACATTAGACAGTCTATGGTAGAGGCACTGGATGGTCTCTGCTAGAGCCACTAGACTGTCTTTGCACCAACCACTATAGGGTATTTGCGAGATGGTCTTTGCTAGAGCCACTAGATGGTCTTTGCACCAACCACTACAGGGTCTTTACGAAAGTAACGAGACGATCTCTACTAAAGCATCAATAGATGCTCTAGTAGAGAGCGTTTACTCCTTCAGTAGACTGTTTCTACTAGAGAGGTTACTCTACTGTCACGTCTACTTAGAGTAGATGTTCTCTTTTAAAATGTCCATTCCTCTCTTTGTTGTGATTTGTTTTTAATCTTTAAAGGAGTGGACTGTATACAATTGTGTTCTTGGATTTGTGCTTTAAGTTCTCATCACCATAAATTTACCATAGGTTTTGTTTAGCTAGCAACGTCTATACCAGATTCTCTACTCAGTTTCATACTTTCTGTACAATCCTTTCATTGCTTGTATCTTATTTTCCTATCTTCCATTACTCTAATAGTCAAATCATGTCTTATTCTCAATAATTATTTTCATCTATTTTGTTTACCAATATTTCACCTATAACACGATTATGACGTAATACATAGAAAGAGAGAATAATATCATTGTAGAAATGGTGACAACTTAATGAAATAATCAATTTTGACAACAAACTTTTACATGTTGAATCACATATTTTTATTGAATATTTTTTCTTTAAAAATACAATTATTAATCTCCGTTCATATACACCAATTAATTGTACTCTCATTTGCTTTTTATAAACATAATTTAAAATTATTTTCATTCTAAATCTAAATTTTCTAAATTATATCTTAAATTAAAAAAATATAAAAATGGATCAATTATTTTTGTATAAAAGTTATATTAAATTTAAAATTAATATGTACGATAATAAAAAACATTAAATCAATTAATTAAATTTATATTTAAATAAATTAAATAAAATGATAAAATTAGAAATATATTTTCACTAATTTCAATAATAATAATAATAATAATAAAATTTTTGGTAACTACCATTACCTTGCCTTAACTCAATATCATTTTTTTAAACTTCATTTTGAACAATGTATCATCAATTAGAAAAAAAAAATAATTTATCAATCATATTTAATAAATTAATCCTATTTAATTTAAAATTAACTTTCACCACAATGACAAATTGACAATCCTATAATTTCATTAATCAAAATAAAACAATTTCTCAATTACACTCAATAAATTAACAATATTTTATTTTAAACTAATTTTAACCATAAGGAAAAATTGATAACCTTACAATTTTATCAACTAAAAAAATAATTTATAAATCACACCTATCACATCAACACAAACTTTCATAAATTTGTTTTTTCTTCATTTTCCTTACATCGTGTTTGTTTTTCACTGTATGTATTGTTCATGAGTGTGGATTTGCACTAGACACTCATGTTTGTTTCTACTGATTTGCGAAGAAATGGGAAAATGGATTTGCGGGAGAGGCTCTCTGCAAATTCCTTGCTCAAGTGCAGAGATTTGAGATGAAGGTTATCCCATACCCATGCAATTACATTTGACCTTTGCTTTCATTGTGGAATGCTTGAGAGCATGTAGAGATTTTTTGTGACCATGCACATGCTAAGCACGATTTCTCATTATAGAGATTCTTGAAGCTCTAAAGTCATGGACAATGCTCCACAAAGAAGGATAATCGATTATACACCATTGATAATTGATTATCAATTTTTTTTTTGTGACATAATCGATTGATAATCGATAATTAGTTATTTTTTATCACATAATTGATTAGCCATGCACATATAATCAATTATGAATTATTTTTTCATGACATAAATGATTATTCATGCTACATAATTGATTATCAATTTTTTTGGTCACATAATTGATTAGTCATGGTACATAATCGATTATGGGCCATCTACAACATCTACAGTTGCACCGGGGTGCATGTGCTCCTAATCGATCTCTTTGAATCTTCATGTACGATCTCCCTCATCACTTCAACGTCAGCATGATTGATCGCCGCAATACAACGGAGACACTTATCACTGTGACTTGAGAATTGGGTGCTAAAGAAGCAACACATAGTGCAGTACTGATGCTAGAGTCGTTCATCCACGACATCAAAGGGAAATAAATGGTTAGGGTTTCAAATCTAGAACTCGTCAACGCCTTCTTCATGTCATTCTTGTCTTCACTTAGTTTCAATAAGCACGACCACACCATGAAGGATCCCGTCACACAAATTGATCGTCAATTGAAGGTGTTTCGCCAAGTATCTTCTCTTCGTAGTTGATTTGTTCATCACTTGAATGCAATGTGATGTGAATTAATTTCGTTTTAGCGTAATGCAATTTGTATGGTCACTTGAAGATTCACTATAGATGACATTGTCAAACAACATTAATGCTAAAAATCATAAGAATTTGATGAATGTTAATGTTCAACACTAGGAAGGAGGAATATACTAATGAACTATTTTAAGTGACTAAAAATTTTACTTGCAAAAAGAGAATGAAAGTATAATTTAGAAATGTGACTATATTATTTATTTATATTATTCATCCATGGGAAATGATTGTGGTGAGGGTCAAGAAATTTTATTTTCCTATTATAAGATTTTGAATAATTTAAGAATTTTATTTATTTTAGATTTTTATTTATGTATCACATTAAATAATTTAGGATTTGTATTTATTTAAGATATTGAATAATTTAGGAATTTTATTTATTTTTAATTTTTATTATAATTATAGGACATTAAATAATTTAAAATTTTTGATAATTTAAGAATTTTATTTATCTCATATTTTTATTTAAGTAGGACATTAAATAGTTTAGAATTTCTTTTTATTTAAAATTTTAAATAATTTAGAAATTTTTATTTATTTCTGACTCCAAAATATTTATTTGAGAATTTATCAATCTGAAGTCTGACCTTCTCAAAGATATAATCTATAAAAATAAGTAAAATCAAAACTCAAAATCTTAAAAGAAGTTTAGAGAGAATTAGAATTCTAAAAAAGAAAATTTACAATAAAGTAAACAATAAAATATTATAACCTATATATAAAACTTTCCATTTTTATCTGTTTAAAATTATACTAAAGAAAATTTTAGACCTTATAATACTTTACTATCTTTTAATAAACACGAATATCAATTAAATTTACCTTTTTATGTGTGTGTACGAAGAAAAGTTGTATTTTTAACACTTTTTTAGTGTATTTGTTTTAATAGTTATTTATTGAAAAATTATATTTTTGGTAGTTTTTTAATCGTATCTCTTAATTATTAAGTCTAGTTATTGGTTTTTTAACCTTTAGTAAAGTTTAGTTGATACTAAAGCGCGTGATAAAAAAGGGTTAAAAAGTATGTCATTAATATTTATTGTATTTTTAACTTATATTTGATTAAAATTTATTAAAAGTTATCAAATAATGAATGAAAATCATTTATAACAAAAATATATTTAAAAGTGGTGATAAAAATGCATTGATTTGGTTCCTCTTTTATTTGATTCTATATGAAAGTAAGGGATTCACATCCACTTGGTGCCGTAAAAGTCAAGGATCAAGGAGGCTGAAAAGGACTAAAAGAAAAGTGCCCAAATGTATTTTAATTATTTATGCAGTCCTTGAATATGAAGTTTATTGCGGTTACTTTAACTTTTTTTCTTGTAGGCAGAATTATTAATTTAATCTTTTATCTTTTCAATTAAATTTAATATTTAATACTTTTAAAAACCAAAATAACTTTTTGCTCGATGCTTACTTTTCTCACTACCTTTCCTAAACCTCAAATTAGGATCATCTATATATAACAAAAATAGACATTTAAAGAAGATAAAAGCAGAATCATTTAATATTGAACCCAATAATAAAATGAAAATTTTATGTGACGAAGACAAAACAAAGACCCCAAAAACTAGTAGCTATGTCTTGAACACATTCCTTTTCTGTAAAACATGTTTTCTTCTTCCCTAGAAATGTTTATGCATAAATTTGTCCGAAGAAAACCTAATCATAGAAATGTTTATGCATAAATTTGTCCGAAGAAAACCTAATCATAGTATCATAAATAACTAAATCGTTGGATATATAAATAACAAGATGTTATGTTTGTGACTTAAGACCAAAAAAAAAAACCGATCAATATGAGTTATTACATTTATAAATTAGATGGTAGATAAGAGATTAATATTAAAAACTTACTTAGTAGTTTTAATATAAAATTTAAATAAAAATTATATTAATTTTACAAAATATTAAATATTATATGAAATGAAGTATTATTTGTTTTACCCAAACAAAGCAATAAAAACTGGGTGTGTTAGAACAAGTCTTCCAGTCAAGGGATAAGATAAGGAAACAAGATCCTCACAGACGGCGTCAATGTCTGATCTCATGTCCGTCGAGATGACATCGCTAGAGTCAATTACCTTAGGTATTATTCTTAAAAGACACTCAAAGGATTAAGAAAGAAAAGTATATTTAAATTGACCTTGGCCTCAACATCTAATGTGGAACTATTGAATATACCGAAAAAAAAAAATAATCGCTATATTTTTTTTATCTCTTGTTTGAATTTAACAATGTAAAGTGAGAAAGTGGAATAAGAAAAAAGAACTCATTGAAAAGTGAAATCTATTTTATTTATTATTAACATTTTTATTTTATTATAAATATAAAAAAAAATATTAACATTTTTATTTGACATAATGTAAATATTAAATATTTACAAGTTCTTTAAATATAATCAATTATATAAGGTTTTTGTGCAAATTATTTTATATTTGTGTGGAAGATTAACAAGGGATTTTTTTTATGTGTTTATTAATTATCTTCTTCTTTTTCTGTTTTTTTTTCATTTTTTCTTTTATCCTAAATTAGTAGAACCACACATTAGCTCAATGATAACTCAAAATGGATGGGTCAAATACATAGAGTACTTTCAAAGGTGAAACTAACCCCATTAACAAAACCATATCCTTTAAGATCTATGTTGCATTATAAGTAGGATGCTTGGTCCATTTGAAGAGGTAGAGTGCAAGACAAAGTAACAATAGAGCCATCTTATTGGACGATTAAAGAATAGTAAGCACTTAGAAACTAGGAAGACCTCAGAGTTAGTGGTAGCAAGTAAGAAATTTCCCAACAACTTCAACCTATGAACCTTTTTTCTTTTTCAAATTAATGGTGAATTTATTATTTTCCCTTTTCTTATTTAATTTAGTCCATTTATTATTAAAAACAGAAACTTTATTCCTTAGTTTACAAAATTGAATCAGCATTCTTCTTTCTGTTTGACTTACACAAAGCTGCTTTCGTTTTCTCTCATAAACATATATTAATTTCATACTTTGTTGTCTAACTTTGTTAAAATCAATTACACTTTTTATCAGCAATATTACACACACACACATATAAATTGAAAAAGTTAAATAAAAAAGAAAAAAAGTATTTATTTAGTCTTAAATTAAAGAGAAAAAAATGTTTGGCCCATTTAGAAATCCTTTGATGCACATTAGAAGTAAGCTTGTAATTAGGTATTTTCCTATTTGTTTGTCCTTATTGATTTCCACATCACAAGCCCTTAATTTAGTTTGGCATACGATTTTTCCACATCAACCACTAGTGGATCTAGTCACCCACACGCATGAATCTGCTTACTATTTCCAAATTTCAAGTAATCAAAAATTCTAGATAACTTAGCTGTTTTCAACTAATCAGTTTCATAGTAGAAGTAAATGTCGTCACATTATAATTAATTCACCCTTAATCATAGTGTTAAGCCACTCTTAGAGACTAACCAATATATTAAGAATGAATCTTGGAAATGAATGCAATCATTTTGAATTTTCACATGATTATATCTGACGAATATGGTCTATCTTTCTTCTTATAAAATGATGTCATATTAGAATTTTAAAAGACTTTCCTTTATAGAGAATAACAAAAGTTGTAGTAGTCAATTAATTTTTTTACAACTTATAAAAAAACATAGAAAGTTCAATGAATTATTTCATGTCACTTTCTGTAGGATATATATATATCCCTATCAAACAGTTACACCTAAAGCATGAAACTTTCATAGACTATTTTTTTTTTTTTAGTTGCTAGACTTTTTTTTTTCTATTACATATAATTTCTCTCCTTTTTTGTTGAGAGGGGTTTAGACATTGATATAAATTATTTGATATCTTTTTTTAGTGTTACCACATATCAAATATATTTTTTAAATATATTGTTTATACATCAATAGGAACAAGATGTTAAACCTATAATGTAGGACATAAAGATATAATCAATTACGTGTTAAAAATTGTATTGAATTTTTTATTTATGTTTGTCTACATCTTTTTTTTTTTATTATCTTTTGTATGGCTCTCATAATTTAAAATGATTTCTAAAAAGTTTATGAAGTTTTAGAATGTTATATTTTTAAATTTTTACTATATAAATATATTAAAATTTAGTCTATAAAATTTTAATAATATTTTTTAACTCCATAAAATGATACATCTTACATATAGTAATTTTTTTTTTCATTATCAATAAGTATCCTATCGAACATGGAGACCAATCTCCCTCAGGAGTTTGATAGACATTATATAGGTGGACATTTTCATCTAATTTAATTTTTTTTGCATTCTCAAAAGTAACAGATTGAACTCTAACCTCTTTGGTTAAGTGATGTATAAAGACTCGTTTTCTGCCTTAATATAAGTGTATGAATTAATTAAAGTGATAATTATATTTTATGTATGTTAGACTTTAATTTATTTAATCATGTGTTTGAAATTTTGTGAGTAGTTGGAGATTTTATTTGAGGGTGAGAATACTATTTATGGATAATATGATTACTAAATGGAACTGGACTTGTTTTGGACTTGAATAGAAAAGAAATAGGATGAGAAGGGTGATGTTATTAAAGAGTAGGGTTGCAAATAGGAATTTATCAAAGACTATACTAAATCATTTCTTCATTCTTCTTTTTCTCTTTTTCCTTAAATCTTCTCCTTTCTCTCAAAATTTATAAACTCAAATCTCTCTCTTCCTTTGAGAAGATTTGATTTTTTTTCTCTGGCTCCTATAAGAGCACAAGAACATTGCCTTTGATAAAATTGGGTAAACTTCATTTTTTTTCCATTCGAAAATTCAATTTCATTCTTCTTTTAGATTCATGAATGGAAGAATTTTGTAGACGTAAGAAATTTCGAGTTTAATTTTTAGGGTGTTCTTTAATTAGAGTTTCCATCTTTAAAGTAATTTAGAAGTTCTTTATGCGTTCCTCAGACATTCTCTCTTTTTTGTGATGATTCTTAAGAGCACGAGGAAAAAATTAAAGATAAACTATCTTCTTGTCATTTTGAGGCAGATAACTTAACTTGCATGTTAAACATTGAGAAGGGGTGAAGTGAACTTGTGTCGGAGATATTTTCTATTGGATATCCATGCCATTGTTTAACTTTTTGATACTTTGAATTTTTTAGTGAACCAATTTTTTTCTTTAAACACTAACTACACAATAGAATTCTTCCATTAAATAGTTTGTGTTGTTGATTTATGCCATTTAATTTGTTTTGTGACCTATAATTGAGTTTTAAGTACTACTGTATGAGAGTATATTCGATGAACCTATAGAAATACTTTAAATGTTATTTTATTCATAAATAATAATAAATATTAGTTAGATTGGTAATTCATAATTTGAATTAATCTTTAGGAATGTCAAATTTTGATAGATTGGAGCATTCTCAAGTTCATAAAGTTGAAAATTTTACTTATATTAGTTGATGGAATGATATTATATTAGTTGATGGAATGATATTAGTGTGCTAAAATTTTGGTTTAGATTGGTCATTAATTTGATTCTACATTTTAGATAGATTTGAACATGGTTTTAAGATATAAAATGTTGGTATTAAGCTTGTTACGTAAAATTGTAATTGATTTCAAAAGGATTCAAAAGATATGTCTATACTAGTCACAAAAATCACAAATATCAAAATCTATTATATATATATATATATATTGTTTTTATATAAAATCCAAAATGTTAAGTTTTCAAAATAAGTAAAATATCACATTATTGTGTATAAGTACAATCATGACGGTATCATAAAACATCATATAAAAGTGAATTAAATTTTCAAACTTTCAAAACATAATGCTTATATCAGGAATATTCATTATATATATTTTAAAAAATTATTGTAAGAACGTCCTTTAACTTTTCACTATCTAATATATTAATCTATATGACTTTTATTATCAACAAAGTTAGGATATATTTTTTTTCTTAACAAGTTCATGACTATAAAAAATATCATTTTAGACAATAACGTAAAACTATGACCTAAAGCACAAAAACCGTAATATAAAATTTAGACAACAATTTTTTAGCTATAATCTAGGTGAGTGTTGCTGTTTGTAATACGCAATAATTTGAAAAGACAATAAGTTTAAAATCATTGCTTAATGTCTTAACAACAACCACAATTTTAAAAACATTGCTTAAAGTGTTAAAAATTATAATATAACTTTTTAAAATTTTATATGAATTGCCCATATAAAAGTTAAAATGAAAACAAGAAATACTATTATTTATGTCTTTAAAACCCAAAATTGTACAACAAAAAAAAAATGATATTAACACTCCAAAAGCTACAACCACGTAAGAGGAAAACAATTTATATATATAGACCAAAATAAATATAATTGAAAATAACATTCAAATAAATATTTTAATGTTATTGTTTATACATGATTAAATAGGTTGTCTTGAAAAATAATAATGAGTTTCCAGCTATTAAAATTAAAACTACAATCTTAAGTTAAAAATACATCATGTTTATAATTGTTTCTTCATGACATAACAATAAATTAACTCTTTGCTAGATTGTCTTCATTGTTTTCAAAATGTAAAATACATAACGTTAAAGAAATTACTTGTGAAAAAAATTAAAGAAACTTAACCTCTCAAGCAAAACTTTCTTCAGTTTGCAAAATGTGGAGCATAAGCAAGACTTGTAACATTGAGAAATTGATAGTCTCTATAAAAAAACATGTCAATGAAAACAATGTTTCTTCTACTTTTGCTGAAAGCTAGGAATTTCAAAATAAAGAATTGGAAGTTTTTCTATTGACAGGTTGAAAATCATCATGGCACAACCATAGGCTGAGGGACAGAGTTAATCATGTAGACAAAAAAAAAAAAAAAATAAGGGGATGGGGATCCATAAACAACTTCGACAAAAAATTTAAAAAGAAGAAAGACTAATAGATAACAAGATTTGATATAAAAATTCCACATCAGACACTTTCTTACAAGTCCAAATAGTTTTATTCCAGAAGCACAAGAAACCCCTGACACAACTTGTAATCCAGTAAAATTAATTTAACTGTTCAAGGGTTTAACAATTCCAAACATACTATTTAACGAAATACCTGTGCAACCCTCTAGAAGCATTTAAAACTTGTGTATAGAAGCAGGGTTCTGTTTACAAGACAGATTGATCTCAGAATCAACCTAAAAATGCAGAATGAGATCCACCAATTCAAAGATCACATTATAGGAAAAATCCTCTCAAACGAATGCATCAAGAAGTTTTATAATGGAAAAAGAAGTTATAGTAGATCATAAAAATTTTCTTTCCCTGTAATAGCTACAATTTCTTGTAAAAATTTAGTAGAGAAAGAGAAAGAAATAGAAAGACTGGAAAAAAAAGGTTAAGAACATAATAAAGAGTGCAAAGAGAACACTGGACAAACAGGAGGTTAAATAAATTACTCATTGATTATCATTCCAATCTTACATTCAGTTTTCATTCTGCTTCCTAGAATAGAAACAATCTACCTTATTTGTAAACAACTACCAGTTAAAAAATAACATAAAAGACAAAAGTAGATTATATAAATCTTTAACATATTTTTATCATCTTATTTAATAAAGCCTGCAATAAATCGATCAAATTTTGAACCTAATTTGGACCTATTTTTATCCTTATTAATAACTTATAATTTTCAAAAAAAGAAATATTAAAAGTAGATTTCGTACATAACGAGTACTGATATGCTGTCTGATTTCTATAAAGCATCCTATGTTATGTCACCATGGTTTTGCATTATTGGTAAACACTATGCATAACACAATCTATTACAAAATCATTTTGTATGCACTATCAAATTGTCAGTGATCTTTTGAAATAATTATTATAAAACTTAATAATTTATCACATATGATAATTTATTATTAAATGATTATGTAAATCTACTTTTTCCTGTCAAGGTATATATTTTCTCATACATTTGTAAGTGTTTGAAAAAATTTTAAACTTACGCTCTACAAAAACCAAATAAAAAATTGGAAAATAAGATGTTTTAGTTTGTTCAAGTGTATGCCATTACAGTGTAAAGTGGGTAGTCTTCTCTATATACATTCTAAATTAAGGGCATTTGACAATTCAGATGAACAATGAAAAAAATTCATGACTCATTGGGATCAACTAGGAAGAAGTGAAAAATATTAATCTTTTGTTATTTTAAAGTATAAAAGACGAAAATCAAGAGGGCAATCAAAGATTGGCATGTCAATTTTTTATCCATGACTTCCATTACAAGAAAAAAACTATTTAGAAACCAATATGTAGCTACCAAATGAAATGGTTGCTAATTGTGACCAAAATAGTCACTAAATTAAATTTTAGTTGCTAAATAACTACAAAATAGAAGTAATGATTGAATTTAGTGACCAATTAAGTCAAATAATTAGTATCTAACATTAGCTACCAAGGTTTTAGTGACCTATACTATTAGATTCTAAATTAGTCTCTAACTTAATTAGATACCAATTTAGCATCTAATGACATAGGTCACTAAAACCTTGGTAGCTAATGTTAGATACCAATTATTTGACTTAATTGGTCACTAAATTCAATCATTACTTCTGTTTTGTAGTTATTTAACAACCAAAAGCTAATTTGGTGACTATTTTGGTTACAATTAGTAACCATTTCATTTGGTAGTTAAAAATTGGTCTCTAAATAACATTTTTCTTGTAGTGTTCCTCTGGTTACGCATTGCAAAGGTGGTTGCTATAAAAAAAATACTAATAATAAAATTCCTCAATTAGAAAATCGAGACTACAAAAAAGAGAGAACAACAAGGTATGACATTAGATAAGAAAACCTGACAAGAACCTATAATATAGTAAAATTAATTTAATTGGTTCAAGGGTTTAACCATTCAGACATACTTTTAATACTGTACAACCGTTTGGAGGAAGCATTTAAAACTTGTGTATAAGAAGCAGGGTTCACTTTAAGAGACATGCTGATCTCGGGAATCAACTTGAAAATGCAAAATGAAAAAGCAATCTAGCCAATAAGTTGTTCTTTAGTTTTTGATTGTGCACTAAATCAATGACTAGACTTATTGCTTGCATAACTTTTTCATCATCTTCCAATGATAAAATTCACTTCTGTAAACACTATACAACAGTAAGATAAATTCCACATCTCAAAATCATAAAAGTATAATCTAAAAATTATATAACAATACCTAACATAACCAAAAGAAAAACCCTAAATCAAATTAGTATTTACTATAAAAGAGCGATACTTGACCTAACAATACATGAAAGAGCTAAAGAGATGTTAAATAGACTAACCAAAGCTAAGCCCAACGATGGAGGCGACGATGGAGCACGACTATGGTGCGAGTGACAGGGAGATGTAGGGAGCTGCAAGGAGACGGGGGAGATGATGGAGCTGCATGAAGATGAGGGAGAAAAGGGAGAAGATGAAGACGAGGGAGACGCGGGAGCACTTTCAAAATGAAGATGATTCTAATATACTTTTTAATAGAACATGAATTTTTTTTTACGCTATTAATAGAATGAAGTGAGAGAGAGAAGAAGCAAATTTTTCTTGCAGTTTGGCTACTATTTTTGTTTTAATTCAAGGCAACATTTGGATAATTGTGGTTTTTACCATGTTTTAACCCACATTTATAAAAATAATATTTGTTGTATTACCTGATATACTACAATCACAATACCATCTTACATATCCACACAACATATAGCAATGTATATATCCATTAATAATACATAACTTCATCATAAATATTGATTAACATGCTTTCAAATCTTGCCACATCAATATACTCATTCATTCATTCAAACCTTGTATATATGTATAACATACATCACCAAAACAATATATCATACCATTACTAAAGCAACTTTCCTTCACTAAATAAGGCAAAACTCATCACTTAAGTTTTGAACTCAATGGTTGAATGACATCACATATTGCTTGAGTTAACTTATGTCATTTGAGAAATACTAGCTTTGGAAGAGATAAAATTGATGCGACTTGTCTCTCATTTGAGTGTTCACTCATTGCTTGAGGGACCATCTTTAGAGGAGAGAAAAATTAACACTGACTCTTACTCACTCAAACATCATTTTTTTTTTCACTTGAGTGTATATTTAAGTAGTGAAAGTCCCAACAAGAAAAAAATTCTCTAACAACTCTCTTGTTCTAGCCTTAAGTCATAACTCGGATAAAGAGCATTGTCACTTGAGCAACAATGTTACAGGCATGTAATTATTGCTCACCACCTAAGTGTAAAATTCAACACTTTAACAAAAAAATTATAAAAATACTAAAAAAGAAAAAGTTCATAACATATCCAACTAACTAGTTATAACCATCCTTACTCATTTTAAACACTCAAAACTACATATTTTTCATACTAACTTGTATATGAACCAATTCAAACTAGAAGTAAGTATCAAAAAACCTTACTTAAATACCAAAACTATGTAAATCTTTTAAAACATAACTCCAATAAATTCCTATTCAAAGATTTCTCAATATCAATTCAGTAATAAATTATATTCCAACACATCTAATTCAAAGGTTAACCGAATAAATATAATTATTCAACTTCCATTACTTGGAAGTAATGTGTCTTAGAAGCAAAACAATTCTAACATCCTATAAACATCCAATATCTACTCTTGATAAGGTTACCGTTATACTTTTATTCCATAATTGAGTCCAACAAATTGTTTATAAAACTCCCACATAATTAGAAAAAGGAGAAAAGACACAAAATCCATTATAGAGGAAATAAGAACTTACCTTCATCAATATTCTAATAAACTTATCTTGATCTTCTTGTAATTACCTCTTTAATAGTATAATCTAAATGTAGAAATGATAAATTATCACACTCTAACTCTAAATAGTATAGTATTCATATTTGGAAATGGATAATGAATTAATTTTAAACCTATTTATAGACCTTTTTAAAAATACTTTTTCATTCTTCATTAATTCTAAAATCATATCTCTAATATAAATCAACCAAGTCTTACAATACCATGGATAACATAAACAACTTATGTTTGACGTTCTGATTTTTGAATAATTTTCTCAGTAGAATATTTTTTTACTCATTGAAGTGTCACTCAAAAGGATTAATTTCTTGACGATGATATTTATTTTTTCATTTTTTCACTCAAAGAAATTTCATCAGAACATTCGACAAAGTATTTTTCTTTAGTAAAAATCACCTTAATTAAATTTAATGAATCATGTACAAGGAAGTATTAGAGGATGAAAAGTTGATAGATGTCACTGCCACCTATTTAAGGTAAGGAGTCACCAAAAATTAAATAGATGTACTATAAACTATGTTATCAATACATCGGAATTGAGAAATAGTTTAATAATCATATATTTATTGATATATGATATGTTAGTTTTAAATATCTGGTCTCCATATAATTTTTCAGAAGTCGTCTAACTTTTAAATATTTATTTGATATTTTAATATTTTTGATAGACAATTAATATGTTGATTATTATTAAATAATTGATATAATTTATATGAATTATTTTATTATTGTCAGCTTACCTATTTGACTGCAGATTGTTTTGTAGTTATGATGATCATGTCTTGAGATGTGAGAATATTAGAAAAAAAGTTAGTGGTAGTATACTTATTCTAGGTTTTGATGTTTTAAAATTTCATCTACTAAGAAAATAGTAGTTACATATTTAGTTTTGTAAACTTTTATATATATATATATAGTTATGTGGAAATTTATTTATGTTTTTTTTTTTACTTTTAAGGTAATTACAAGAAACATGATCTCTCCCCACTTCCTGCATATAGTTTCCGATTAAATTTCACAAGACTTTATTTGATCCAAAAATATTATTTCAAAATTCCAATTCAATATATTGTATTAAATAGGCGCAGTTACATTAAAGTTCGTATACAAGTTAAATTAAAAAATTACACCTAACATGTTGTATGGACCTGCGAGCTTGTAGGCCGGCTCATTTAATGGTTTGTTGTGACTTTAGTATTTTCCCTTTACAACTTGTACTACCTCGGAGTTCGGACGACAACTGTGAATGTTGGGTGATCAAACCGACCGTTGTAATAACAAAACTCTCTCACGTTATATAAAAATTTAGTATTGCAATTCTCCTCCAAGAACTTTGAAACATGACCATGTTATAAGTTATGAACAAGAATAAACTTGAGACTAAGTAATCATTAGCAGCTCCAATTCCACCAACACCAAAAGGATAAGAAGGGGATTTGGCATGCCATTTACTCCCTAAGTCAAATCATGAGATAGCAAAACAGAGATAATGTCCTATATAAGCATCTATTACAAATTCTATACTATAAAAGCAAGCATGCAAATAACAAAAAGCTGATGAAAGTCTCTTAAAACCATGCTTTTGGGAATTTCAAAGAATGAGCATTTGCAGGAAAAAAACATTTTTTTTATCATCTTGGAAGTGCTTCTCCCATTGAAGGTTAACTATATTTGGACAAAACTTCCATGCAGAAACGGATTCTGGTGATGCTGGTTTTCGACCATATTTATATTTTCACTTTGGTGATATGCATCTTATTTAATGCATTGCATGTTAGCAAATGAAAAAGTTGCCTAACTGACAATTCACTTTCCTTTCCATATTTAATAAGCTTAATCACAAACAGAAATCCAATTTCATAGTGGTCATTCAGACTATGAGGAACAGTCAATGTTTGATTTAATATCCATGCCATTAAAACAACATTCTTGAGTTGTGAAAATTTAATACTGTAGAGTTTGTCTCCATTTATACACTATAAATTGGTCTTTACTCTTATTTTTAGTTCATATCAGATTTTTCAATGTTCATGTGATTGGAAAATTGAAGGTTTCATGCTTCCAAAAATTTGGACAAACAAGTGATTCTCAAGTTGGATGTCATGTCACGTACTGTGATAGTATTTACAAAGAAGTAGTTCAAATAAAAGGATGATGATAAGGGCATGAACAAAAAAAAAAAGAGACAATTTATATTGGGGTTTCCTTTTAGACAACATTCTGGTTGGTGTTCCATTCTACTACATATGCAGTTTGTTGTGATGTGAACTGATAAAGCACACATGCATCCTTTGCATCATAAATGACCAAAAGTAAGACCGTTCCTTAATATCAACCGATAAGATTCAAACAGTTCTGTATTTTTCTGTTTACACTTGAGCAAAATCATAAAGATATCACATCATCAGACCACAACCGTTTCTGTTTCTGAAGCAAAGTCTAAATGGAAAGGAAAGTATCCATTGGCAAAAACACAACCAATATAAACTTCTGAGATACAAATTGATGTTATTACTAACACCATAATTTTATCAAGAGATTAGTTCCATTGATCAGTAAATCTCTTAATTTAGAAGAAGAAAGTTAAGAAGAGGAAAGCATGCTCTGACAGATGGTGCTGATGTTTAAAAGAAATGCCAATCTGGTTTTTCTTTTATCAAAGATAGATAAACTCACCTTTTGGGTTTACAAAGAATTATATGACATAAAAGGAGACACAAAATTATGCTTAGAGGGTAGAATAAAGATATCTTATTCTTTAAAAGAATTATAAATATTTTACTGATACAAAAGGTGAATAGGCAAGTAAATTGAGAATGTATGAAATTACGAAGTGATAAAGTACAGTTTAATTAACAAACAATAAACAGCTATCCAATTATCAAAACAGTGGACATAAAATTGGCTTAATTTCATTAGAAAATTTTAGATAATGTTGGGAATTGCTCCATTTCTATTTCTTATAGCAGCAGAAGGATGGCGTGTAAGACAGGCAGAAGATAAAGGTTTGATTGAAGGTATAGAAATTGGAAGGAATGAGATCAAAGTTAGTATGCTTCATTATGCCGATGATACATTGTTTATATGCAAGACAATTTGAAAAATGTATTGACTATTAAAGTTTGTTGAGGTGCTTTGAATTAGTTTCACGACTCAATCTATATCAAAGCAGCCTAGGTGATATGGGGTAAACTCTACAAATACGGATAGATTTTTGGCCATTTTGAATTGTACTAAAATGATTATACCATTTACTTAGGTATACCGATGGGAGGTATAGGAGAAGATAATTTTGGAGTGGGATGATTGAGAAAATTTGAAAGAAACTATTTAGATGGAGAGGTAAGGCAATATCATTTGCTAGAGTGATTTTGATAAAGTCGGTATTATTTGTTATGCTCTATCATCGATGTCTACTTTTAAAGTGCCACAATGTGTGAGAAAGGAGGTGGTCAAAATTCAGAGAGTTTTTGTGAGGATGGGTCCAAGACGGGAGAAGATTAGCTTGGATTAAGTGGAATTCCATATGCAAATCCAAAAGAACTAGGAGGGTTAGGGATTAAGAGTTTAGTTAAAGTCATAAGGCAATACTTGGTAAATGGAAATAAAGGTTAGGTACGGAGGAAAAGAGACTCTGGAACGATAAAATAGTTTTTAAGTATGGGTCGTGGAGAAACTTCAATAAACCCGAAAGCAACTCAAATGAATGCTTATGGCGAAGTTGGAGAGTGGAATAGAAACGAATGAAAGTGGAAGTTATCATGGAGAACGACTTGGTTTGAGTGAAAAAAACCAATGTTATAAGATTTCCAAGTGGCTAAGTGTGGAGTTTGCAAGGATGAACGAGAAGAATGAGTATGGAAAGATGATAAATCAGGATCCTATATTGTGAAATCAGCATATGCGAAACTTAATAATGAGTTATTGGGGGAGAGCTGGAAGAGTATAAGAAACTTTGGATCAAAAGGACACTACCCACTGCACAAATAAGTGTCTAGAGAGGGTTACAAGATAGGCTAACCACCTATGAAAACATAGAAAAGAGGTATTTTGTAACTAATGGCATGTGTGTTTTCTTTGGTGTACAAACTCAGACTAACAATCATCTATTCTTGAACTGTAAAGTAGTGGCTAGAATTTAAAAATTATATAATAAGTGAGTGGGTATCCAATCTGTGAATCATAGTCTAATTAAGGAGATTTTTTGAGTTTTGATTTGTTGGGATTAGGAAGAAAGGAGAATAATATTTGGAGGGTGGTTTGGATACGTATCATTTGGAGTATTTGGACATATAGAAACAATATTATTTTTAGAAACTTTTGCTATGTCACAAATTAAAATTTGGACTTGAATCATTAATAGGATACACATGGCAAAATTTATCTATTTGGATTGGTGTATGAATCCTATTCTGTTTAAAAAGTTAGTGTGCAGCTAAGTGTTGGAAAGAATTTGTGGAAAGAATTACAGAGATGCTGTTAGAATTAAGAATTCAGATTGGGTTTTGAGGGCAGTACAAGACAGACACATATTTATTGATTGAAGGCTTTAGGAAGTTGAGTGAGGGTAGTGGCTGTTACGAAGGTTAGAATCTAGGTGTTATGAAGAAAAGATTGGCTGTGGCTGTTCGACAGTTTGTTGATTGCAGGAAATATACCACCATAATGAGATTAGATTGTAGTTATAGTCGACAGCTGAATGTGTGTGCTTTGGTGTGTATATATTAGAAAAGTAAAGTGGAAGCCGAGAGCACGATTCTATGATAACATTATCAGGCTATAAAAAGCCTAGATCTTGCTTTAATTTTGCAGTACAGGAAGCTGGATTTGGCTTGCATTCAGGAGTATACACAATTATATGCAAAGCAATCAGAACACAAGATAAACGTCAGATCCGGGCCGCAAAACTGCCTTAATGTACATTCGCAAGGAGGATCTGAAAAACTAGCTGTAATTGCAATTCAAGGGTTGTTTAGCTTAAATTTATTGATGTAAGGTTCTTCATATTTATATAATTTTTTTTTCTGATAGAACAAAAACTCGTACTTATTATCAATATTCATGTAGTTCTTTTTATAAATCTCTTTTGAGTACCTACCTTCTAAGATATGGCATGGCTCGTCTGTGTCAAAACCTCAATGGGGATTTTACAGTTTTAAGAGAAAGTGAAGAGAATATACATTCATTTGTTATGTCTCTGAAGATAATATCTAAAAGTTTTCATAGTAATTCATAATTCCTCAGCATATGCAGCGTGTCATAAATATAGAGGATTCACTAGTTTAGGTAATGTTTTAGGATGTCAGAAATCAAAGTAGATAAGTAAAGTAAATTGATATTGTATTCAACTAAAGTGATCTTAAAAGCATGTTGGCCCCAATTTGATGTTAATTAATTTGATATTGTAAGATAATGAGCAGCAGAACAAGTTTATAAAGTTCATATAAAGTTAAAACCAATGAGTATTCAAATATGGGATTTCACAGCATGAGACTTCACTATTGGAAAAAGGCATCACGTGAGAAAGGACCAAAAAAGCAGTCACCACTTCACTCTGAAAGTGTCATAACCATGAAAGAGAGTTAAGTTGGTTTTGAGAGTGAACAAGGAAAAAAAATGTTCATAGCCCTTCAATTAGACTCAACTCATATAATCATTTTAGCTTTGAAACTCTCATATCTGCTATTTCTCTTTTCTTCAATTCCTAATGTCCTAGGCTACACTACTAGAGCTCATATCTTCATTTATGCTGGCTGCTCTCAAGAAAAATACCAACCAAACACACCCTTTGAAGCCAACCTCCATTCCTTTTTGTCTTCAGTTTCTGCCTCATCTTCTGACAATTCTTACAATAGCTTTGCTATTGGAAATGGAAGCTCATCACCCCCAGAGGGATCCATATATGGCCTATACCAGTGCAGGAGTGATTTGAGGCCAAATGATTGCTCAAAATGTGTTAGAAGTTGTGTTGACCAAATAGGGTTGGTTTGTCCCTTGGCACTTGGGGCATCTTTGCAACTTGAAGGGTGTTATGTAAGATATGAGCATGTTGATTTCCTTGGAAAACCTGACACAAGCCTTTGGTACAAGAAGTGCAGTAAAGCAGTGACAAATGATGCTGAGTTCTTCAGGCGTAGAGATGATGTTCTTTCTGATTTACAAGCAGCTAATGGATTTGGAGTGAGTACTTCTGGTTTTGTTGAAGGGTTTGCACTGTGTTTGGGAGATCTGAATGTGGCTGATTGCTCCTCATGCCTTCAAGCAGCAGTGGGAAAGCTTAGGAGCATATGTGGTGCAGCAGCATCGGCTGATGTGTTCTTGGCACAATGTTATGCTAGGTACTGGGAAGCTGGCTACTATGATCAAGCAGGTTCATTTCATTTCTAATTCTTGTGTTTTCATTTCAAAATAGGACAACATTTGGATGCAGTAACATCACTGATGCTGTTAATTTTATATGTTTTAGCTTTTAGAAGAAGTTAGGTGAGAGAAATTTTGTAGAGATTAAGTGCATAAGTTACAAACAAGAGATGTTAAATTCATTTTAGCTTTGTAATTTTTTCAAGAACATAGAGATTTATTTAAACATGATCTGCATATTCTTTCCACTGACTTTTGTTAGAGGAAAATTTGATAATGATACAAGAGGAAAATTTGATAATTTGAAATTACTTTGAAGTTCCAAATATGCTTGGAATTACAGAGAAACTTTGCAGTGGTCAACTTGTAATCTTTTTATGCAGCAGAGTGTTTCAAGCTTTATATTGGAAAATGCACACTGCAATGCCTGTGTTCTTTAACTTTCAGTAACTTTGACATAAAGCTAAATTTCAGTATTAATTAAAGATGAGATGACATGGAATCCAAGGAAATCTTTTGATCTCAAATACTTTCTAAAGTTTTACACTATTTCCATTTCTTTTATTTTGATATATTATTTAATATTTTATCACACATTAAAAATAATAAATAAATTAGTGAATAGAAATTTTTATTAAAGTATTCTTAAAAAAATTTATATCTCAATATTTGTAATTATTGTGCATTTAAATAAATAATTATTTCATCTTCTTATAAACACACATAAAAGTATTCACCAGCTATAATTGTAGAACAATATTTCCTCCCGTGTATTTAGTTAATAACTATGATAAAAGGATTCAAATTATTATAAATATTTATTTAGGATACATTGAAATAAAATTATACTATTACATTGAAAAATATAAATGACAGTGGATTTGAAAAATAAAAAAAATAAAAAAACTTAAACACACAGAGTGAACAGAGGGAGTACTACCTCCCTTCTCATATATGAGAAAAAAAATATCTTAATATTTTCCTTATAATGTTATTCTTAGAAGATAAAAAAATAGATATTATAATTAAAAAAGTTATTGAATAAAATAAAAATAATTAAAAAATTTTATATTTTTTTCTTATAAATGAAAACGGATGTGATAATTTTGAAAAATCATCATGAATATTTACCAATTATTTTATTGTTTTGGTGCAACTTTATGTTTTGTGTAGAATCTTCTAATGAGGATGACCAAGTCGGGAAATCAGTTGCCATTATGGTAGGAGTGCTCGCAGGTCTAGCAATTCTTGTTGTCCTTCTCTCAATCTGCAGAAGAGCATTTGGTATAACACTTTAATTTCTTAATCTTCTAAGGCTTATTATGAAGCTTTTATTTTTTTTTTCCCTCATTAATTTCTGTAGAAATAACTAGAGAAGGATTCAACTGAAAAATAAATACAAGTTCAAAAATCTGGTTAAAAATAAACCTAATTAAAAACTATCAACTAATTTAGGTATTAGAGTAACTTACCCTAAAATTAAATATTCCAGATAGATATATGTATACAAATATTTTTTAGACTAATGAATTGATGAATGGTGTGGTGCTAATGATCAATAATTTTTTTGAATAATATGCAGATTAAAAAAATGTGGAGATGGAAACACACAAAGGAAGAAAGCGTGTAATCATTTCAAAATGTATGCAAATGGTTGATCAAAATTATTTTATGAAAGTGTTGCTTCCACTTTTGTGCTAGTGTTATTAATAAATTATATTTGTTTTTTCAGAAGGTGGATGTAATATTCTGGTTTATAAAGTGAATCTCTCGTACTCATCACTTTCAAGAAAAGGCTGCCAAAATCACTTGCTCTTGTGATCTCATAACAAAATGGGATCATTCTTTTTGATAAAAATAATCTTCTTTGCTTTACTACTATAGTGTGCATTTCTTTCTTAATTGTGTAATCTGTGGTTAATTAGATGGTCTTTCTAAGAGGGCAATGTAGAGTTTATGTGTTTTTCAATTAAGGAAAAGTCAAAGTGCACTGCTTTGTGTTATAATAGTATGATTTTAAGTATTTTAGATTTTAATTATATTAATTGAATTTTTTTAGTAAATGTAAAATTTAAGTTTTTTTTTTTTTTTTTTTTTGTGATTATGCTATTCTACTTTCTCTGTTGACTAGAATTTATTCTGTGGTTTGACTTAAAAGGGTAAAAATAGGTTAGACTGAGATATGTTTGAGATTGATTTTAGTTGGAATTGTTAGACCTAAATATGGAATTGTTAGACATTTTTATTATCTAAAAGTGTTCTTATTTTTAATTCTAAGATTTATTGCAATTCTTTAATAATATATTTAAATAGATCAAATTTTAGTTATAGAATTTATTGAATGGTTTGAGTAATATTATTCCTATAGGTTAGCTTGACTAGCCTAAGAAGCTTTTTAGGTCCAAACTTAACCTTTACAATAAAAACGTCAAATATTTCTTTTATCAGATTTTAATGGTCTAATCTATTTGCACTCCTAAAGTCTAATTGTTGTTAAAACATTTACTTCCGTAATTCCTTTTTAGTATCAATTATTTTATAAAATCTAAGGAATGCAATAAGTTTATTCATTTTAAGAAAATAGTTATATTTTTTTATTTCACCCTTTTCTATTTTCATATAATGGCAAATGCACATATGAAAATTAATTATAAATTAAATGATAATTAAGTATAATCGAAAAATAAATGCTTTCTTGAACTTTAAAAAATACAAAAAAATATATTTTTTTTTCAAAAAAGTCTGACTATTAAAAAAAACAGAAGAAATTATTAAATAATGTTTCATTAATAATTATTTAGTGGTTTACATTATCAATTAATTATTATCTTAACATTGGCGTACAATTGTTGTAGTCTAAATTTTACATGAATTATATAACATATTAATTAATTTATTTTAGTTTGGTTATTTAAAACTATGTTTTATGAAAATACATTTTAAAACTATTTTCAAATATATAGTTAAATTCAGCACAGCTTCTATAATTTATTTAAAGTAAAAGAATGACAGGGACAAACTAATATATATATATATATATATATATATATATATATATATATATATATATATAATACTACAGAAATGTATTTTAGTATGGGTTAAGACAGACAAAGGCAGTGAAAACGGACATAATAGCATCAGTTTAACATTCGCGAAACAAGGGAGCCATGTGGCTAGAAGCAAATGTTGTAGCGAAGGTTGTGTGTGGCCTGAACCCACTCGAAGTGGACTCTTATTTTATATGAAAGGCAATTGCTTCCTGCACTCCATCAAATGTTTCCTGCACTCCACTAATTTTTAAAATTTCAATTGTATCCTTGAGTGTTTTATGTGAAAAGAGTTATGTATTGTGGTTAACTCATTGGTGGCGGCGACGGTAGGAGTAGCTAGTGACGCTTTTCTCTAGTGATCTGTTATGACAAGTTTGGATTATTTTAGAGATAAGGAAAGACAGTGTGGATAATTTTAATTTTTTTTTTTTGTTGACAAGTGGTACAAGCTTCTAGACGTTAAGCTATGGAAGAGACTTCTGAAACGAGTATTCCGAAACTCATTTGGAGGGTGTAGGGTTTTTATAGCAAGAAATTTTCGATAGTTAAAAAATGCATTTTGGAAAGAGCTTTTCAGAGGTCAAAAAATACATTTCGAAAAGGGCTTTTCAGAAGTCAAGATGGGTGACAATTGTATTCCAGAAAGAGTGCCTCAAAAGTATTTATTTGCATTCCAGAAAGAACTTTTCAAAAGTGTATTTTTGCATTCCGAAAAGGACTTTCCGAAAATGCTTTTTTGTGTTCCAAATGGGCACTTCTATTTTTTCCTGTCAATGATGGAGTGTAGGAAGTAAATGATGGGATGCAGAAAACAACTGTCTATATGGAAAAGTGCTTCCCCTAAGCCCATGTTTTCATATAAAAAAGAATTAAAAAGAAGTACCATCTTATGAGCACATGTTAGTGTGATGAAAAAACAAACAATAATAATGACAAGATTGTAAAGGCTCCTTCTCAACTTGAAGGAAATACCTACATTACGTTCCACATGCTTGTAAGGCTATTATCATAAAATTGTAGTCATATTACTATAATATTATATTTTTTGCAAAATGAAATTTAAAATTAAAAAAAAAACATTAGTGACCGATTTAGTAACCAAAATTTGTATTTTAAAAATAATAAAATGGTAAAGTGAAAGGGGTGGGTAGGGGTTCTTAAATGACAACATGTCAACCTAGCTTATCCGATCAATAAAAACATTATAAAAAATGTAAAAATTAAAAAAGTTAACCTAAAATAAAAAAATAAAACTTTTAAAGTGACTTGCCCACCACAAGCCTACTAATATTTCTCTTAAAGCATGGCCAAACACACACTATCCTTTGCAATTTATTAAAGAATTATATTTTCTTACATCCCACAAGCTCATACTTTATTTACTTTTAATGTAGTGTCAACTTAGAGTGAGTTTAGCTCACTCAAATTTTTATATTCACTTTCTTGTGGGTTTAAAGTGAGTTTGGTGCATTTTAATTGTGTCTCATCTTTGAGCAACACGATTCCTCTTATAGCCAATCCATGACATTTTTCTAGTGTCATATATCTATATATATATATATATATATATATAT
>Ga0099824_1002000_pt1 | contig 29573 bp, 18 predicted proteins | sample SiratrowhiteBW_FD_76837 | JGI IMG/M metagenome (GOLD analysis project Ga0099824, IMG submission 76837) | Root nodule microbial communities of legume samples collected from California, USA - Siratro white BW | ecosystem: Host-associated > Plants > Roots > Nodule | place: USA: California... | reverse complement strand
ATTGTTCTTGCTGAATTTCTTGAGTTTTTCATAATTAAGCGAATCTTACTAATTGAATAGCTTCATAATTTTCAGAAAATTTGTTTAGAAACAACCTAAAATCTTTTATTTCATTTTAACACATTTTAATCCAAACTGTTTTGATTCTGTTAAGAACCAGTATATCAGTTTCCTGCAAATCAGTAGTTTCGCAATTTGCTGGGTTAACTGTTTATCAGTTTGTTTTTCCAGAAAACTAAATCTTTCACTGTATAAAACTGGTTTCAGAATCTATAATTGAACTATAATTGATTTAAGACTTAAACATCTTTTAATTGGTGTTTCTTTAATAAAAAGAATTTTATTTCTTGATTGACTCATTATAATTCGAACTGTTGATTAAATTAGAGTTGATCAATTCATTATGTGTGGTTAACTTCTATTCTATTTCTGTGCAGTTAACTAAATTGCTTCCCCACTTACATTCAAAATCTGATAAAATTGTTTGACTTGCTGCATTGTACTGTGACTGGATTATATTCTGTTTAATGGTTCATTCTACTGTCTTGCTTAGTAAAGTCAATAAAGATCTAGTTTATTAAACAACTTTGAATTTCTTAAAAGGTCAACTAGTTTTTGGAAAAGATTTTGAAATCCAATTCACTCCCCCTCTTGTATTTCAGCTAAAACAGTTTCTTTCAATTAGTTTGCTAAATCAACATAAACAATGTTCTTGTGATGTTTGGTGCACTCAAAGCTTTAAGCACCATTTTTGGTAGCGTTTTACAACTTTTAACCACTTTATTATGTTTCTTTAACTTGAAAGATTTCTTTATATATAGAGTTGAGAAAAAAGTCGTTGCAAACCATTTTTTGATTCGTTGAGAAAATTTACTTCAAAAATCTAGCTTCAAGTCTTCATCTATTCATACATGAATGTTGAGATACATTAAATGTGCTTCATATAACATTAAATGCTCATTTCTTCATTGTGATAGTTGACATGACTTATCACGTCTCACTCAAATAGCTTTCAACCAAACTAGAGCATGGGAGTGTATAAGGTAGATAACCTTCCCAAGATTGACATGAGGTGTGTCAGAACTAGTTTGGTGTGAAACATCTTTAGCACATCCTTCAAGAAATGTTTTGATGTTAACACGTTTTTTGTGGGATCTTTTTGTTATGTGAAGCTAAGAGCTTTCTCTACAACACTAAATAAACTCAAAGATTTTTGATAGGTACGTTAGCATAGAAACCATATCCATATCCTCTAGTAAAAGCTTTGCTTATTAGATGAGGCAAGAGAATACATGTGTTACATTATCTATTAGACAAAAATACATTATGTCTTATATAATCTGTTTAAAAACTATGGTCTTACAAATAAAGCATATTTATGTTTATACTTTATTGTTTAACAACTCTTAATGAAAATCAATAAGGGTCTATTAGATTGCTGGACTTTACTCTAATAGATTGTTTGTCTAAATAATACTTGATTTTTAGCTAGGAGTAGTTGTGTATCCAAACAATACTAAGTTTTAGTTAAAAGTAGTTTTATATTTAAACAATACTCAATTAACTAAGAATAATTGAATGTTCAAACACTACTCAATTTTTAGTCAAAAATAATTAAAATCCAAATAATTCTCAATTTATATCTCGTAATGCAAGTCTACGTAGTAAAAATTTATCAAGTTAATCAAAAAATAATCATAGTATCGATTATAGACAAATCAGTATAAAAACCTAAAATCTAAATCTTTATCATCCTTTTCTCATCCTTTAACTCTTTTAAATTATATATTATTAAATTAATATTTAACACCTTAAAAAAATATTTATTTTTACAACAAGTTTTTTAACAAAATTACGGCTGATAACCTTAAATCCTAGAAAAAAAATATGGCTTATAAACCATCAAACTTAACATCTCTTAATTAATACACAATTCAATCTTTATAGTTTTGTATTTAACTTAATTTTAGGTAGACATTTTAAAACCATTATTGGATAAGATGTAGTTAGGCACCCCACTCGTTATACTCTAAATACTATCACAACTACAAAGATAACAGTAGATAAAAGACTTTTTAGTTGATGTAACTCGACGATTTGACCAAGTATACTGTTACGTTTTAATTTGAGAAAAATATCCACTTTAATTTTACGTTTTCGTCGTATTTTGGATGAGAGAAAATCTTTCTAACAACTTTATTTTCTTTTCACTTTATATAGGTAGGTGAATAGGTCCACAATATTTTTAATGGTATAATATAAATGTTTATAAAGTTAAATTCATACATCTTTCTTTAAAGCATAATTACTTATATAAAACAATCTTTATATTCACTTACATATATTTATATTATTTAATTTTAAATCATGTAAAAATTTGATTTATGTTTCGAGATATATAAGATTCTTCTAAACATTAATATTATCATTTTGTTACATTAAAATTTATTTAAAACGATATAAGTTATTATCTAACTCTGAATTAAATTCGACTAAGTTTTCAAAATACATTATTAACAAAGTGTTATTTAATAAATTAATTATTTTCAAAATTAATAAACTAATTAAAAGTAATATACAATAAGTTGAGCACGAAATCATCATCATCGTCATCAAATATTGAAATATTGTATATGCATCCGTCCGAGTCATTCATTATTAATGCTAGATGCCATTATTAAAAGGAAAATACTATACAAACTCAATTTTTAAAATGGTGATATCAAATTAAAAAAAAATGTTTAAAACATTAGATGAATTTGAAAAAATTATTATAATTAATGAAAACACATCTGCATTTACATTTATTACTTTACAAAAACATTAAAATAATATATATATATATATATATATATATATATATATATAATATTCACAAATTTATGTGATGATTATCTTAAAAAAAATAACTATTTAATTATTTTAAAGTAGAAAGGGATTTTAATTATTTATTTATTGAATATATTTTTTTTAATTTATTAAAGGGTAGTATTGTTCTATTAAAATATGATAGAAAAGGAAATTAGCATGGTGTATCCTTTATATAGTATACAGATAGTAAGAAATAAAAGGCTATTAAATCTTATTGATATAGATATGCTGAATCAAATTACATACTTATATGTGGCCATTGTAGTATGAACTTGAGTTTTTTTCACCACGCCCTCTTGTTAATGGAATTAACATTAACAAGATGGAATTAAGATGAAGGAGAGAATAAGGACCAGTGTTGTGTATATAACATGGTTGCTGTATGATAGAAGAAGTGGAAATGTAAATATAAGATCATGTGATAAATTAGAGAGAATGAGATTCTTCCCCCACTCCTCATCCCTTTTAGTATCTACTTTTTCTTTTTCCTTGTTTTTTCCTTTACTTTTTCTCTCTCGCAAGAAAGATGAGATTCTTGAAAAAGGGAATTGGAATTTTGGTTCAATAATATTTTTAAACTATTATTTAAGATATGTTTTTAATTTTTAATAACGTATTATATATTGTTTTTAATCATGGATTACAATTGAGGAATAAATTGGAAACATTTTTAAAATTACCCAAAATCACAACAAAACTACAAAGATTAGCTTCCGTTATTATGTTGGTTCTCTAATTGTGTAACATGATCCACATTGATATTTAACGTAAAACTAATAACCCAAACATGAGTTTTGTACACCCTATCCTGAATATACTTTTTTGCCAGTCAGTTTAAGCATCGAATTTACACTTCTATTTTTACTTTTGATTTATATTATTATTTTCTGATGAAGCGTTAAGAATGAGAAAAAAATTGGGAGTGTAAGTAAGTTGGATAGTTTCAAAACTGCGATTTTTTATTTTTCTGTTTTTATTTTAATTTTATTTTCTGAATTTTTTTTCTATTTTTTAATTATTATTTTTATTTTCATCTTTTATTTTAATTTGTATGTTATTTTTTTAAAACTTAATAGGTTAAGTTCAACCTATTTTTGTTTTATATCTTTTAAAAATCCTACACTAATTAAATTGTTTTTTTCTTAAAAAATATCATTTTTAAGTTAATATTTAATAAAAAAATACTTTTTCTTCATTTTTTTAATTGTAGACACGTTTTTTAAATTTTATTTATCCAGACAAAATCGGATATTAACGCATTATCATTTATTTTGTTGAGGTTTGTAAATGGACAATCTCTTTTAGGAATTAGTTTGGATTTCCTTTCAGAAGGGAATCTGTCTTTTTTAAGGTGAATCCAAACTAAGTCCCCTTTCTAAAGTTGTAATTTTTTTTCTCCTTTTATTGTTGTGCTTGGGATATTTATAAGTTTGTTTCTCAATATGTTCTTTTTCCTTCTTATGGAACTTTTTAATTTCGCTCATTCCTTATAAAATAAAGAAGAAGTATTCAGAAGTGGTAAAATATTAAGAGGTGTGAAAGGATTAAAATAGTACACAACCTCAAAAAGAGAAAGATTAGTAGTCTTATGAACTATTTTATTGTATGCAAACTCAACATGAGAAAGATACTCATCCCAAGACTTCTTATTGTCTTTTATTATTATCCTTAAAAGAGTATATAGAGATATGTTTACTACCTCAGTTTGTCCATAAGTTTGAGGATGACATGTAGTAGAAAATAGTAGTTTAGTTCCTAGCTTAGACCAAATAGTTTTTCAAAAATGACGAAGGAACTTCACATCAATCGAACACTATAGTATGGGGTAAACCATGCAAACAAACAATTTCTTTGAAGAAAAGTCTCCAGATGCTAAAACGGTGCACTATCACAAAGATAGAGTCATAACCCCTTTGAGTTTATGGAAGGGGCTTTTGGTATGGGTAGATAGGTGTAGAGTCTATAAGGCATCAATTTTGATTTGGTTTTCAAACAAGTTATGCATTTTTTTATAATGTCTTTGAACATCTACTCTCATACGGAGCTAATAAAATTTGTTTTTTTAGAAAACTTAGGGTTTTATCTATCCTAAAATGGCCCACGAAACCACCCTCATGACTTTCCTTATCAAGAAGCTTTCTAATGGATCCTTGAGGTATACAAGGTTTTCCTTTCTTAAAAGAGATACCCCTTAAACAAATAAAACCCATCAAAATGCTTCTTGAGACACGATGCATATGTGGATGCAAAATTTTCATCTTTTCATGCAATTCCTTAATGTTTCCAAACCCTAAAATTATTGATCTTCACAAAATTAGTCATGTAGATAAAACATCATCAACGACATTAAACTTTCCTGATTTGTTTTGACAACATAAAGAAATTGTTCTAAGTACTCCACCCACTTACGGTGTTTTTTGTTTAACTTTCCTTGCCCTCTTATGTACTTAACTGACTCATGATCAATGTGTATAATAAATTCTCTAGTCACTAAGTAACTCAAGGAATCTCCTTTAAGTTTCTCACTAAAATAAGCCACAAGGTACCTTCCTTGAAGTAACAAAGCACCTATGGCAACCTTGGAGGTATCACATTCTAGTTCAAAAGCTATTGAAAAATTAGGAAGTACTAGAATGAGTGCATGGGTTAATTTATCTTGTTTGTCGTCCCAGACAAATGACACAACCTTCTTAACAAGTTCATTAAGAAGTGTTACTATCATAAAGAAGTCTGGAATAAATCTTCTGTAAAAGCTTACTAGACCATGAAAACTCTAAACTTCTCCTATTGTCTTAAGGGTAGGTCATTCTTGAATGACCTTTATTTTTATTCTTGAATGAAAACCTCTCACTTTTCATTTTCTATTTTTTTAAAAACTATTTAGTCCTCTTTTATTTGTTGGGGTGCGAGAGGATAAAGAATTATTTTTTTCCCTCATGTTGTAAATTAATCTTATTGGTGAGGCTATCAAGTAAGGTTTGCTTATTAAATTTCGATGCCCGACGAAGCAAAATATGTCGTGCATCCATATATTACTCCCTCTTCATATTTTCCAATAGAGATTGGCACACTTACTAGGTCTTCAACTACTCTACCTCCATCACTATTAATCCACTGAAGTTTGTGAGGTTTTGGACGGGGTTTAATAGTCAAAGACAACTTGTCAACCAACCTTGAACTATAACAATTGCAACAAGAACCTCTATCCATAATCACTAAACAAACATTTTCAAAAACCTGAAAGCAAGTGTGAAATAGATTTTCTCGTTTAGACTGTTCTATTTTAGCAGGTTGAGTATCCAACAGCCTTCTCACCATAAGTAAATTTCCTTTGCAAGGTTGAGATTTTCTTCAGATTTGGACTTTCATCTTCACTAGAGGAAGAAGTAGAATCTTTAGTGCTTTCAATTTCTTATTCTTTAGTAATCATTTTTCTTTTTCGTGGACATTCAAAAGTATAATGTCTTCATTCAACACATTTAATGTCCTCGTGTCTAGATTATGAAGTTTCTTTTTTGTATTTATCTCTTTCTCTTTCTTTTTCTTTTTCAGTATCTCATGGCCTCTCGTATTTGGAGGAGTAGTCGTCCCTCTTGTAATCTTTTTGGGATGAAGACGTGATAGGATATTCCTTTTTGGGACAAGTCTTCTATTTCAACTGTTGTTCAACCCTTATACACATTTGAACAAGGTCATTTAATCATTATAGGTCAACATCTCCACCTTGTCTCGGATCTCATAATGGAGACCACTTTGAAATCTAGCCACTGATTCTCGAATCTTCCCTAATCCTCACCCTCATTAATAGTAATTCCATTTTTTTGTCGATACCCCTCAAGACTCATATCTCTTTGTTAGAGTCGGTGGAGCTTGTCCATCAACTTTCTATCATAATAGGAAGGTATATGGTGTTTCCTTAAGGTTTCTCTTAATTCATTCCAGTAAAGAATTTGGGGATTATGGTGGATCTTATTGTCTTGAACCAGTGATGTCCAACAGTACATAACCGATCCCTAGAAATTCAGAGTAGTCAGGGATACTTATATTTCCTTGTGTATCTGGTAACACTTAAAGATTTGTTCTACCTTCATCTCCCAATCCATATATTCTTCTATGTTGTCTTTTTTGTAAAAAGGGGGAAGATCGACTTTAGGCTCTCTATGGTGATGATGATGCTTAGACCTATATTGTCTAGATGGTTGTTGATAGTAGTTCTAATTGTGATAACTACTTTGAGAGAATTCTTCTTGTAAAGGGGATTCATCATAATTTTTCTTCCTTCTACGAGAGTCTTCACTGTGCTTATCTTTATTTCTCTCCATCATTGTTTCCATCATCACCCTGATATCCTTCATAGATTTAGCCATCGTTTCACTCAACATCTTGGATATTTTTTTTAAATCCCATCTCTTACCATTCTCCCTAATGAATTTTAACACTTGCTTGAACAATAGAGGAATGAGCATGATCACTCATCTTTTGTTTAAATACATAAAATTCTATGAGAGATTTTTTTTAAAGAAAATGTTGTTTGGATTTCTTGTCTTTGTAGCTTCTTTTTTTCTCAAGTGTTTATGACTCTCCTCTTTGCATTTATTACTTTTTGATTATCTAGAGATGGGTCATCCTAGCAAGAACTTGTTTTTCTCCAAAAGGCTACCTAAGTAGTTAGACAACCTTTCCTCAAAGAATTCACACACCAAAAGGTAATTCCATTTCAAGAGGTCAAGAAATTCAAAGCAAGAAATTGCTAAAACTTGAAATGCTAACCTCTAAGAGATTTTTACATTGACAAAACTTGAAAGAATGATTTTAAAAGACATAAAATGAAGAAATTAAAGCTAACATTAAAATAGGCACATGATAAGAAAACCTAAGATTTGTCCTAGAATGGATTACATAATAGAAACTAGTAACTAGAGTAATCTAGCAGTGGAATTTTTAATTTATAGATTCAATTATGAAAACTTTTTATAAGGTATTGATATTGAAATTTTTATCTCAACTCCACAACACAATATTTGAACAATTAGTAACAAATTTAGATAAAAGACAGCACTAGAAAAATTATAAACACCTCAAACCTGAGATGACTCTGTTTTTAACACTTAATATCTTGGCTCTTACTATTTATCATTTATTTTCTATTTAGAATTTGGATGCACTTTTTTAACATCTCAAAGTGCTCAAATATAAAATTTCACTACAAAATACAGTGTAATTCTTTTTAACAATTTTTTCAATTCATTGCTATTGCAATACAGATTCTAGGAAAGTGAAACCTAAAGGAAGCCAACAAAATTGAACAAGACTTCAAGACATAAAAGAAACCTAAATCTAGGAACCTTGGTAATGATCTAATAATAAGCTAAGGAACTCAAATTAAGAAAGTGAAAAGCACAAAAAGCAACACACAAGTCCAGTTTACACAAAACATTTCATCAAACACAGATTAGACATACCTAAAACATCTTCACAAACACCTTATAGACTATTTTCTATACATGAAATTTTTGATGTATTTGGAAACACACACCTTAAGACAAAACAAATGCATATTATAAACTGCAAAATACTAAAAAGTAAGAAGATTCCACTGATTACAATTGAAGAAAACTCAAAAAAACACAAAAACAATTTCAACACATATGATATGAACACCTAAGGCACAAACATGAAGGTTCAAGTAAGAACAAACGACTTGAACCATAGAAGAAGACATATACTTGAATATAATCGTACAAATGTTATTTATTGTAGATGGATCTTTGATCCAAGAGAAAAATTAAACGAAGATATCAAATAAAAGTTGTTGTCACTGAGCACCAATCAAATTTGAGGATAAATCCTTCTTAAGACCGAGGGTATGATGGAAGATCATCTATCATAACTTTGGCTAAGAGGAAAGGAGAAGATGAAGCCTCAAGAAGGAAGGCTCGACATTTAAATTAGGATTTTCTCCATTCTTCTTAGTACATTTTGTAAACAAAATATAAATAGGAGTAGAACATTTTGTATAGGATTAGTAATTTTTCTTGTGTAAGAAGTGAGAGCATAGTGGGCCTTCAACTAAGCATCAATTAAGGTAGATTGGGTGGTCAAAACCCTAGTTTTCAATTTAATTTGTCTACCCATAATTAGGCCTCTAGTTGAAAGTCAAAAACCCTACAAAAGAGGTCAACACATGACCATAAATCAACCCAAAAAAACGACCATGTAGAAGCAAGGGAGGAAAAATACTTATAAACATATGAATTTACCTTGTTTTGGGTGATGTGGAACATGGAGAAGCTATATCAACGAAAATTGCTTATGTTCATTTCCTTGTGTAATTAGTCCCACATCCCTATATCCTAGTGTGCAAGAGAGCTCAAACTCCTATAAATAGAGCCTCTTACCTCTTGTACAAACCACTTTAAAATTAAACTTGAATTAAGTTTATATTATGCATTATTCTTGTTTCTTTAAAGTCTTTAAAATAGGAGTGTTCTCGTAAGAGATCTTCTCTAAGGAATCTTTTTTAAAAGAGAAATTCTAATTTCAAGTTTCCTTTAAGAAATTTGAGAAAAGTTTAAGTTTAGATTTAAATCTTCCCCTATTTTGAGGATACTTTCATAAAAGAGGAACAAAACTTTATGACAAGTCTTAATGTAAGACATAGAGAACAAACAAATTTTATAAAAGTTTAAATACAAGCTAGTAAAAACGAAAGAAGTCTTGTTGAAATATTAGATAAAAGTTTATTAGATAAAAATTTCGTTCAATCTTACAAGTCTAAAGAAAAATTAGATGCTAGCTACAATATTAAGACATGTTTAAAATGCATAAACCACACCAAATACAAATATGTTTAGTAGATGTATTTGATAATATGCAAGATCATCTTAACACAATGAGATAAAAAAAAAACATAAGTTATAATATCTTTTAGGATGCAAGATCAAAATTAATTCTCATAAGTTATAATGGTTTTTATAGGATGTCTACAAAAAATAATTTATCATTAACGTAAAACAAGGTCAAAATTGATTCTCACACTTGCTTGTTTTGATCAAAGTGTCAATAAAAAATCCATAAACAATGAAATAAAAATGAATCACAATATGTGGAAAATAAATAGCACAAAATTAAATTTTGATTAGTCAATTTGAAGATAAAATAAAAGTAAATTTCACTTAGGTTAACGTGAGTTACCAGGAACTCACTTCCTTTAATCAAAGTGGCTAGGATTTTGACTCTTGAAAATGTGAAAAAAAAAAAAAAAGTGAAGCTGATATGATATGTTCACATATTCGGTATTTGTCAAATCCTCAAGGGAGAAAATTTTGTGTTTGACAGTGATATTCCTTAATAATAAATAAAAAAATTAAAAATGAATTTCTTAATTTTGTGTTCATAATTATCTATAAATTCTTAATTGTCCATTTTAAATTGATTGTCTATTTTATACGACATTTTACTACATAATTCTATAAATGTAACACGAGAGTCTAAGTACGAACAAAACTACAGTGGATAAACACTCTTTTTACCTTTCGACCTCAACTTTGCTTAAAATAAAAATCAAAACTAATTTCAAACTTTTCAGTATATTTTATTAAAATTATTAAAAAAATATATGGTACGCTCCCGCCAAAATCATTTGGCGCGCTTTCTCTTCAGTTCTGCTATATAGAAAAGTCGCAGAACATGTTTTCAATGTTACGCACACTCTCTCTTCACCTCGCAAGTTCGCCCTAATTCAGATCTGCCCCTTCTCTTCTTCCACGCTCCAAAACGCCGCGTTTCATCCAACTTCAGGCGAGTGTTTGTTCACGAATCCCTCTTCTCTTAGCAAAACAATGTTTTTCTCTTTCAGATCTGAAAATTCAGATTCTTCTTTTTCTATTTTCTTATGATTTGTTTCGTTTTCTCACCAGTTTGTCTTAAGCTATTCGCATGTGGCTTTTTATGCTCCGTAAATGTTTCGTTGTGTATTTCCTCCCTGTGGTTGTTTTTAAGGTTAATTTTCTTGGTTCTAGAAATTTCTGATGCTTTTGTCTTCTGTTTAAGCTCTTAGTTTTTCTTTTCTAGTGTGAATTTTATTACTGAAAGAGGATCTTGAAACTGTTGATGAATCCGTTCGATTTGTAGGGTTTATTTAGCCGTCCGAAATCTGTGACCGTTAGGGTTCATTTCTTAAGATTTGAGTGAATTCGATGGTGGTATGATTTTAGATTTTTTGTTTTTTGAGTTTTGGCTGTTCTGTGTGTTCTCGCTTCAATTTGAGGGTGGTTCCGTTTTATGCTTTTATATGGCGTTTTTGCTTGCTTCGTGGTTCTGATAGTGCAGATTTAGCTCTAGGCTTTCTGTCTTTGCTCACTGCCGGTTTAGTTTATGTAACGGTGATAGCATTTTCAATAATTATGTTTCTTGGATACTGCAATTGATGTAGGTTGCGCAAGTGCTTTGGATCTTTACCAGACAGGAAGAAGAAAGTATTGATATATAGGAACGAGTAATTCAGGTATTTATTTATTTTTGGAATTATTTGAATTTAGTGCCCTATTATTTGATGTATAAATCAAATACGCCTTTTTATTTATTGATTCTTTTTGTTTAGGTTAACAATCATGGGGATTTTTTAATTTTAAACATGTATTTTCACAAATTGAATGCAATTGCATTAACTAATACATATGGTCGAAACATTCAAAATCTAAAGAAATATTGACGGTATATGTTTGATATTTTTATAAATACAATAATAAATGCCATTTTACTTATTCACTTTCTATATGGATGATTTTGGTCTCCTTGTATTTTAGTATTTCTGTAGATTCCACTTTGTATTTCTCCTATCGATAATTGATCATCGATACAATCTTCTCGACAATAACACCTATGTAAGTTTAAGGCGAGGTTTTAAAATTTAAAGCAGATTGATTCACTTTTGATGTTTAAATGAGTTCTTTTTAAGATAAAAGCTTTTCACATTCCAAAATGCATAACCGATTTTGAAAGTAAAAAATTTAGTTGTGATTTTTCTAGTAATACTAATGAGTTGCCTTAAATTGTTGTTCTAAATGATTGTTTTTACTGTTTCCAGTGGTTTTCTTATCCTGGATAGATTCAGGGAAAAATTGGAAGAATACTGTGCAAAAGTTCTGTTTTGATAGCAGAGCAATAGAGCATCCATATGGAGCTACGAGGTTGTGGTCATCTTCATTTCATTCAGTCTATTAAAGGTGGTTTACTTTCAAAAGTCGCTAATGTTGCTCGTGGACAACCAAAACTTAAATTTAAAAATATCACAGACATATATGATAATGGCTTATTGTCTCATGATGATGGAATGGCTGAAAGATCATGTTGTGGTGAAGTTGAGGAAACCAATCCTGATGCTTTAGTATGTAACGTCAATGATGATGATGATGATCAGAGAATCTATAACTTGGATGATGACGCCTTCGACAACTTCACCCTAAGCCAAATTAAAGAAAGTTGCAAAGCGGGGAAGAGAAAACGCTCACAAGGTCTCGAGTCTTCTACAAGAAACATAAAAATTGAAGATTCATTTCTGGAGGACTACAGTGAGGAGCAAATGGCCGCTGATGATGATTCTGATTTCATGGAGACTCTCAGTAGCTGGAAATCTAAACTGTCAAATAATATGACGGCAAAGAAGAAAAGATGCTTGAAAAAAACAGTCTCTAATAATACCGAAGAGTTCATGCTAGTTGTCAAATCTGAAGTGATCCTAGACAGGCAAGATTTCCTACCCTCTAGTGAAGAGATCCAAAACGGTCAACATTTCCCATCCTCTGGTGAAGAGGTCCTAGATTGTCAAGAGTTCTCAACCTCTGTCGAAGAGATCCAAGAATGTCAAAATTTCTCACCCTCTTGTGAGGTGATCCAGGACGGTCAAGAGTTCCCATCCTCCAGTGAAGAGATTGAAAACAATAAAGAGATCCTATCCTTTAGTGGAGATTCGGCTGCCCTTGTTGAAGTGAAATCTGAGGTTCCTGAAACTGACTGTTTTGGTGGTCCAGATGACAAAGCTATTATAGAAGTACAAGAAGCAGAGACAATCTATGAATGGAATTTGGAGTGTGAATTGAAAAATACGCTGCAAAATCGTGTTGATTTTCTTCCATTACGAATGGTGAGTCCCTTTAATATGGATGTGGTGATAAGTAATTCTCAACTAAGCAATGGCCAGTTTCCGGACTTGCCTGCAATAGAATTCGAAAGTGAAGGGTGTATCATGCATCCAGATCTCCATTACATCGCCCCACAAGTAATCTGTATGGTTGAAGATCATAACTCTGATATTCATGACCATCAACCAGATGGTGACGCTGACACTGCAGTCACCCTACGTAATGTTACTCATAAAGACCTTGATTGCCTGAGTGTAGAGTTTAAAGATGATAATACTCTCCTCCGTGACTGTAATAACGATGAATTTACGACTGGTGCTGAGGATCAGGTCGAAGTAGAACACAGCCCTACTATGGAACATGGTCTTAATGTTGATGAATGTCTGGTTCGTTGCTCAGATGATCCACCTGAATATGAGGAAAAACAATCATTTGCTTCTGTAAACAATGAATGTAACGGTAGTTCAAAGCTGCATCATCCTGAAAGGCAATCAACAAGAAAGGTACAAATATTATCACTAAATTTATATGACTTGATTTATATTATTGATTTCTCTCATTAGTTGGTTTATCTTCAGGCAATCTCACCATCTTCTCAGGAAAAGCACTGTAAAGCTGTGGATTCCGTTGATTTGAATCATAAAAAGAAATTGAGTATGTGATCTAATTACACCATCTTCCTGATTATCCTGTGATTTTGATGCATCAACAATTACATATTTAAGTCCGCAATTATTTTTTCAAACTAGGTACTCAACTATCATGGAAAGAAATATGGATTTTTGAGAAATTAGAGGTTTTGTTGGAAAAAATAAAAATGTGGTTTTAAAAGTATCATAATATGGGAAAATCAACATATTATGATAAGTTTACAAGTGTTCTTCCAAATTCCTTTCTAGAGTTCACATGAGTTATTTTTGTTTTTTTTCTCAAGAATTTGAAAAGGTGGAAAACATATGAATTGCTGAAGTATCCGTGATAAAAATTTCATATATTCATACATGTATTGTAAGATACAGAGTTATTTAAGATTCATCTTGAGATACGAATCGGTAGTGTCAAATGTACCTTGTTTCTCTGAATAGAGCTACGAATTTCTGTTTTGATATGTAATTTCTTGTTATCATTACATATATAATTATTTTGTTCCATGTAAGTACCTTGACCTTTTACTCATTTTATTTTTACTTATATTGCGTTACAATGATCGCAGAATGCAAGGGAAAAATATACTTTTCTGATGGACGTGATGATATCACAGGCGCTCAATTTACTGATACCCCTACCAAAATTAGTGTTATTCCTAGGACTAAAAGAGTTTCCCATCCTAAAGGAATTTCCAAGATCCCTCATTCTTCTCACCAAGCCACCCGCCTAGGGTGCAGTTCTGTACAGAGCTGCTCAAAGAGTGCAATTGCATTTACACAGCAACAAATGCATGATGCTGAATGCCTTGCCATGAAACTCACAAGGGAATTGAAATCAATGAAGGACATTGTGGATGACATGTTACGATCTGAATTCTGTCTGAATACGTCTTTGAGACATAAAGTAAATGAGGTATGATTACCACAGTCCTATTAATAGTGGATATTACTTTCTGCAGTAGAAATGGTGATAATTTGATTAATGCTTGCTAGACTCAACTCAATCCGGAACTTTTTGATTGGGTTCGGTGATGGGGTTGCTCAAACCCAACCCAATCTGATCCATGAACACCCCACTTATGGCTACAGCTCTTATGTTTCTGGTTAAAATGCAAAATGCAAGTGTTGCTAAGTTCTAGTAATTTCAACATTTCTAGTGGAGTTATGCATTTAATTGATAAATTTGGTGAGTAGTCAATAGTTAGCGAGTATTGGTATTGATTTTCAGGCAAGAGTGGCAGTTAAGAATGCCACAAGAGCTGAAGAAGCTGCAAAACGATGCCTGGCCTTCATGTCAAGGGATTGCAGCCGTTTCTGTAAAATAATGGTTTGTTCATCTCCTACATCACTCTTATTGCTATTAAATTTGCTTTAACAGTTTTTATGGTTTTCTGTTTTTCCTGTGTGACTAATTACTGCTCTTGATAAATTCAGAAACTATCTGATGATGGTCCACCTCCTCGAGATGTAGTGCGTAAAGAGAGGAAAAAAATAGCCTTTGCGGATGAAGCAGGTGGAAGGTTGTGCCAGGTTAAGTTCTATGAAGATGACGGGGTAACTTTGTCAGAGTCATAATTGAAGATGACGTACTATCAGGTTAATGCTCTAATAGCATGCCATTTTCTGTAAATTCTTAATTTTCGATGCCCTTTCACTGTATTAGTTCGTTCTAGAAATGCCAAATATTTTTGGTGTGGAATCGGGGTTTCTTCGTCCCTATGTCAGAAGTTTATTCCATTGAGATCGCGTGTAGCAAGCGGAGAGTTTAATCAAAATTTCAACCAGGGATTTATGTTGTATGTGCGGAATTTGGGTGAACATACTTTACATCCACCTTTTAAGTGTAAAATATTTAGTTAATGTACGTAATAAAATGAACTTCTCTTTATTATTTTTGTTAAAATTAAAGTTAGTTATTATTTTGTTAAAACAATTTGGAACTGCACTCACTATAAACACAAGGTTGAAGAATAACAAATGAAATTTTCAAAAAGGAAAACACGGTTGTTAAATATAACCCGGAAAACACGGTTGACTCAATGTGAACAATTGTTCCTTGGTGGCTTCTCTTCCTTTTTTTTGGTGTGCAATCTTCTTTTTATGGTTAGTTCATGGATGTCACTACTGTTACTGAGCATACTCCTGAAGTTAGCTATAGCATTTATGGCTTAAGTGTGATTCCTTCTTAGTTGTCTTACCTTCTTTTCTATTAAGGTTGTCTCTTGATCTATTCCGGGTAGACAGAAGAAATGAATATCTTTGTAAGGATTGAGTTTAAAATTTTTCATATTTTTAGACAGGATAATCATTGTAGTGATAAGTTTGTTTCCCTTGACAATTTATAGTTGGTATGATAGGGTGTCTTCTAACCTTATTTTGGATTTCCTTCATAACAAGTACAAATCCTTTATGCTTCGCTTTGGTTAGTTGTTTCTTGGAAGTTCTTCTGCATTTCTTAGAATAGATTTTGGTATAGTATCCATGTGTATTTGTTTTCTCTTTTTCTTTATTGTTGTGTTTCATATGATAACAAATAATTGTCGAAGCTTAGGGTATCAATCTAAAAGAGATTTCGTAATGATACTTAACGTGAGTTTTATATATAAAAAAATTATATTTAATTTAATCTTTAGAATTAATCTCCTTCCATAAAAATATAACTATACATGTTTTCTCTGTTCCACTTAATTAAATCACTTCAATTCTCTCTTTTGTTCCACCAAAGTTTTTAATTTATATTGTTTTTCCTATATTGTTTTCACTCAAATAAAGAATTACACAAATTAAATAAAAATAATAATAAAATAAATATTATAAATTAATATAAACATCAAATTTTAATTTATTAATGTGTTATAATAACAAAATACCGGCTTATAGGTGCTATTTTGCATGTTTTCGTTAGTTTTATACAAATAGAATAAGAAATTATTTTAAAACTCTTCTCTAAAACAAAATAATTGTCACTGAGTAAATTAAAAGAAAATTTAACCCCAAGTTGGCTTTAAATGTCTCTAAATGAATGTAATAGTAAATTTAGTCAATTAATGTTTAAAACTTATATACAATAAAAAAAAGTTGATAATAATATTAAATTAAAGAGGAGGTTCAAGGATTGTTATTTAGGAAATTAAAATAGATTATCTAAAAATATTAAAGAAAATAACTTGACTCTCAAATGCTTTCATAATAATTTTTTTTTTGTTTTTTTAAGATTATTATCTTTCAATTCTTTTTAATAAGTTGAATTAATCAAATAAGTGTCAATCAAATTCAAGAGATAAAACCTATGTCTATTAATATATTTAATATCTTACCTTGTCTCTAAGTGTTTACTCAATGAAATATATATGTTTTATCTTTTGATAAGTATACAAAAAATTGATTAAGACTAAAAGAATTAACAAGAATTCTAATTAAGAAAAAACAATTGAATTTTCAATAAGCGTTAAAAAACAAATAATATTTCTAAAACATAGATATTAAAATTGTTACAAAGAATGTAATGGACAAAATTTTATTAAACAGAAAACTCAATTCATTGTGAGATCACAAGAGAATCAACCCAAACGAGTTTAGTCTTCCATGACAAAAGCACAAAAATTACAAAGGGAAATAAAACTACAGTTTATGTTATGCAGTCGTGTGTCTCCTTCATGTCTTCTGTAGCCTCTATTTATAATCTTCACGAAATCAACTCAAAATTAATTCTCAGATATTATCCCTACAATTATCATGTGTTCCCTTATATGCCAAAGATTAATTCTGTAAATATCTTCTTTCTAGTAAAGTTGTAGATTATATTTTGTTTCCAAATTTTGTTATAGATACCAGCTCATGATAATTGAATCTAATACTAAAGATATTGCAAAATATTTGAAAGACATTTGTTCTAAATCAAGTCAGAATTTCAGAAGATTATCTTTATAGAAAATCTGAAAAATATCTTTACAAAAGATTTGATTAGATTTAGAACTTATAGAATCTCTTCAAATAATTAAAAACAAAAAAAGTAAAAGAATATGTTTAAAATTTAAGTTTAATCAATAATTTCAATTAAGTTCCAATCAATCCATATTAGGTAAATCTTAATCAAAATAAATAATACCAATGTTATTTAGATAAAGGGGCTGCCTAAGCAATCCCATGTATTGATTGCTCTCAAATTTAAAGTTTATGCCCTAACGTTCTAATGAATTAATTTCTTTTGGCATAACGTTTTAATTTGGAGTTGTATGGATTAATATATATTATTTTTTAAAAAGTACATTTATTTTGATTTATTTAATTAAAATTTCATGTGGCTTATAAATACTAAAAAAATTCAAATTAAAAATTATGTTTATCTACACTTTGCATATTTCTCAAGATTTTCATGACATGAGAGATTGGGTGACTATGAGAGATTGGTTGACTAAAAGAAAAACCAAAGCTTGAATAACGAAAAAAAATGTGTTGATTAATTTATAATATATATATTTACTTAAGTAATGAACAACCATGTTTGTCTCGAAAGATAATTAGGAAAATTAGTACATAATAAGATAATACTCTCTCCAAGCTTAACTAGTTAACATTAAAAAATAATTAATTTGATATTTAAAATTATTATTCTTAAGAGTTTGGTTTATGTTCTTACCAGAAACTAAGTTGGAACCTTTCAAGGTTTTTGAGGTTGATTTCAAGTTGATTGAGCTTTAGTCGAGTTGAAATCTCTTCCCTAGTAGTAGTTGAGCTTTGTGAATGAAGCACCAAGTAGAGATTCATCTGTATAAGATTCTCCGACACTTAAGTTAGTAAGAGCTTAGAGATAATCATAGTGAGTTTTAAATGAGTAAGCATGAGATTGAGTGATACTCCCTGGAACATGAGGTTGTATTTACAGGCATTTGAGTATGATAAGTGGTTACTGTATATGGGCTGTCAAGCCTTGTAACAACAATTGGCTTTTGATTGGTTTGTATTCTGCAAAAAGGTTACCCGAGTGGATAGGAATTTTAGGCGATATTGTGCCCATATTTTTCTGTTAAGTATTATTTTTCCATATACTTTGGTACTTGGTAGTACACAAGTCCCAAGCTTGGAGTCCGATGTTGGGATGAGTGAACATAAATTTAAACTTAGTAGTTTAGAGGTTTAATGTGACCTTTATAGGCCGAACATAAATTTAAAGTCGTTGTTTTATGACTTGTTGAATTTTATAACCTTAACCGAGTTCGTGTGACCGAGCTCCATTTAATTATTATCTCTCTGAAAAAGTTACAAGTCCCCGAGGGAATTAATGAGGGGTTTTGATCTAATGATGAGGTTTAAGGTTTCAAAGCATTGCACTAGTTAGGCGATTAACACTTAATCACTACCACATTGTCCTAGGACATGATGTTTCGAAGTTGCGCCTCTTTGCACATATTTCAAAGTGGAACATTTGGACATTTCTTTAAAAGTTGCGTCTGAGCGTGATAAATTTTCATTTACCCTCTTTATTTTTTTCCTCGATAAATACCTCCAAAGTTTCATTGTTTCACCACTTTTGCATCGCACTGGTTATTTTTTTCTTGTGGTTGGGTATTCTCGAGTCTTCTTTCTTCTTCAAGTCCTCTTTTTTTGAATCTTGTTAAAGTTCACCCTCTTAGGTACGTCTCTTTCCAAAACTTCTCCTCTTCTAGTGGTTCCTCCAATAGAAATAGCCCTCTAGTGAGCATAGAGGTTATACCTATTGAAGAAGATGATTCTTTAAGTCACACTAGCTCAATTTCTATCGAAGGGGATGAGTTGGAAAATATTTCCGCTCCTTTCCAAATGTCTTCATTGTGGAAATTCTCACTGTATCTATATTAGTTGTTGAACTGGTTGTCTCTACCGCGACAGAGAAGGAAAAAGTTATCATTGTCTGGTCAGATAAACAAAAAGCCTTTTCTCAAGCAGTGTCAGAGACATCGAAAAGCTAAGGAGGGATAAGTTTCCCTCCATCTCTGATCCCAACTATTACTAGGTGGTTGGGCAGGTAGTGAAAAGAATTTTAGGCTGAGTTAAGAGGGGTGAATTGAACTTGTAATTTTTTTTATTTTTTATTTTTTACAAATATTATGTAAAAGATTGAAAGAAAGAATGAATTCTCTCAATTGAAACAATTTACTATGGGTTTAATAACTACACAATACAAAAAAACACAATCAATTGAAATTCGAGTCATACAATATAACAAAAAATCAATCAATTTAATTCAACATACAATCAGTTAAATTTTCTTTGTCAAAATTACAACGAGTGAATATAATCGATTTAATTTTCAAAATAGTGAATTTAAATTTCTCATATTCTTGATTGAAAAATTCAATCAATTAATTTGCTGAACAATCAATTAATTCTTTTTAACAGGACAACTATACAGAAAATCAGTTGATTAAATCACAAGATTAACAAATTGATTTTATCTGAATTATGTACTTGCCTAGAAAAAAAATCAACTAATGAAAAATTTCTACAGACTATATCAATTTAAGCGAATCGAACCAACCTCAGAGCAAAAACTTGGCTTAGGACAATTCAGACCACACAGTTACAATAAGTACAGTATTGAAAAACAATCAATTGAATTCAAAAAACAATTGATTGATAATTCTTGTAGTAATAGAAATTATGCAGAAAGTAAATTGTGATTCAAGATCAATGAAAGAGGGAGCAAGAACACAAGAATTTATACTGGTTTACTCTTCCTCAAGAGCTATATGTAGTCTCTTTGCTAACAAGTAATAAAATTCCACTAAAGAACCATTTTTTAACTCTACAAGATTACACCAAACACTATGTAACACCCTATTGCACTTCTACAAAAGTAAACCCTATATAATTGTAGTCCCAATACACCTTACGATCAATGAAAACAAAACATAGCTACAACCAAACTAATCACAAAACAAAAGAAAATACAAGGGTGTAGTCACTTTCCTAACTATAAAAATAGTAAAACCAATGCAGCGCAAACATAGTATATGAAAAAATGCTCGAAGATCCACTTTCTTGATCTCTCTTGATAAAAAAAGTCACTTTTATCTTAAAAAAAATATTCACTATTTTCTTTTCAAAACGTTTTTCTCTCTCTTTCACACATGAAATAACACCTTCAGATAGCTTATTTTAATTGTCATTAAAATAATTTAAAAAATAATTAAATATTTAATAAAGACAATTGATTGAAAATCAGTTTAAATTTAATTTTGTCTTAAAAAAATAGTCAATATGATTTCTTTTATAAAATTAATGATAACAATATTACAATAATACAATATGAAAAGAAAAAACAAATTACACATATCAATATATTAATATTGTTGTTAAAATATTATATTAACTTATTTTTTTTAAATCAAATTAAACTACAAATGTACAAAATAATAGGCAAAAAAAACTATTAAAACAAATCTTTATATCTTAAAGAGCATGGAAGGGTTAAAAGCCCTTTAAATAAATCATAATATCTGTAGCTAAATATTTCCTTTTTCAGCAGAAACCTAATTGTAGATCAATATATTGTTGTAGAGCTGAAAGGGTGATACAACTGATGCAGACATCATTGTTGCATGTGAAAGAGTAGACCCTACCCAATTAATGAGACTGAAGAAGAAGCTTCATTCATACCCGTATACTTGCCTGCAATAAGTTGAACAATACGGTGTCAGGATTACAAGTGCCATCATAAATATGTAATTTTTTAAGCAACATTATTTGTATGTGTCAAATAATAATTTCTGCCTATTTGAAAATTACAAAAATAGTCAGTGAGTATTTAAAATTTTGACTAAACTGATTATTGTTTGTGTTTATGAATATCACATTGATGAGTAAGGGTTACAATTCAATTCATTTATCTGCTAACAGTGTTCAATCTATTTAGAATGAAATCAACCAGTTTATTCAATTAAGAAGTGAAAATTAGTAAGTTGAATAGATAAAATATGTCTAAATATGACACCATTTTCTTATATGCATTAGATGTCGGTGTAATGCTTCTAGTTATATTTATGCTTCTCTCAAGGGATAGATGGTTTAGTTCAGCTGTCAGATATGCTATCTTAGGGTTTGTAGGTGTAGTGGGTAGTCGTTATTTAGTTTTTTTTTCCCACACATTGATACAGAACTGGTCTTATATGTATAGAATAAAAGATAAATTTAGAGATGGATGTATTAAGAATCTTCCGTAACAAATCAAATTGAGATCAAAGTGTTATTTATAAATTAGCTTTTTATATATATATATATATATATATATATATATATATATAAAATTTGTACAAACTAATGTTGTAAATTTTAATTATATATATTTATTGCCGATGAAAAAGAATAAATAATTAAAATTCTAATATCATTTTAATTTATTGGTTGGGTACAGGATTATCGTCTCGTTTTGATTGATGAAAATGAAGTAAAGAAAAACAAAAGAATAAAGGAGAACAAAATAGAAAAAGTTATATAGATAGAAGATGGATAAAATATTAAAAAAGAAACTATTTTTTATGGGATGATAATAAGAAAAAAAAGAGTGGAGAAATAACCTTTTATTTATTTGGATGAATGATAACATGATTTCAAATAAATAAATAGTTATTATTTTTATGACAATTAAAAATTAACTAAAAATACATTTTCTACTGCATTATTTTTCTTAAGATTACCTTATTAATTGCATTTTTAATTTAAAAAATAAAACATTAAATTATAAACCAAAAAATTCCTTCCCATTTTACGGGCAAAACTTCACACTAAAAAGATTTCATTCTTTCCGTTCTCTCTCGACACTGAAGATAAAGAACTTTATGCAGTTCTGGGATGCAAGAATGTCTATATAAATGTTGGATTATATTTTATAAAATTATTTCTGGAGAAAAATAATATACTTAGATATAGTTAGGTTGGATATCTATTTCTTTAAATGATTATCAGAAGACAGTTTATTAAATGAATCATGAATGAGTTGAACTTTTCAAACATACTTTAAAAATTATAAATAGATGAAATGAAAAAAGGGAAAGTAAATGTTTGAATGGTACGTAGAATGTTTGTGATAAAAGGCTAACACCTAACTTATAGACGAGACAGAGTAATCTCAACAACGATAACTATTAGCTTTTTTGCACTGCACCAACCATGTTAGTCCAACACTTTGTGCCTTTTGCAATTATTCAATTTGCTAACAAACATATTTTATCTAAATTTTGTTAAGGAGAAGTTGAAATGAGAAACAGGTGATGCAACAATTAAACGAGATGCATGAAGTCTCAAGCTTCAAGAAGACCTAGAAATATGATTTGATAATGCAACTCACAGATAACAAGTTAAGGGTGCCTGAAAAAAGATATCAAGTTGCTCAATCAAAATATACAACCATCTGACAAAGTTGTTGTTAATTGATAAAGAGAAAAATAAATTATAATTACAATAGTAATGATTTTTGGTATGTGAGCAATATTGTACAAAATATTTACATCATTTCCAATATCTTTGTTAGTAAGTAAAATAAATTATTTATATTTCTATCTCTATAGTATAATTTATTTTGATAATACTCTTTTATTGTTTATTTTTATTATAATTTTTTCACTTGTAATTTTTAGAAATTAATTATTGTATGGTTCAATCTAATTAGTTATGTTTAGAAAAGACTTTAGTTAGATTATTTTTCAAACCCAAATATGGGCATATGGTGTCTTCAAGGGAAGGGTAAATAGAAATTAATAGGTGCAAAAAGAATAAGCAAACATGATCAAGACATGTTCCCTATCTTCCCATTGTCGACTATGGGGAAACAAAATAAGGCTAATGTTAAGCAAACACGGAGAGTAATGTTAAGCAAACATGGAGAGTGTGATACAAATATGGAAAATAAATATTAATGAACTAACTTTATAAGTTTTTTATTAAATGTTAAAAATAACTCAGTATAAACATAATGTTTTGTCTGAAAGACGATGAACTAATTCAACAACAGATCATATAAAATATGTGTTGCGTCTGATAAATTATGCAACACTATATAATATTTTTTCTTATGTCTGATAAGCATAATGGATGTTCATACGATACACACATAGCTTATGCTAATCTTGTATTATTCGAATATTTGTACACTTATGCTATGTTGTAGGAAATGTTCGCTGCTTTCGTCTGACCAAATAGATATATTCAAGTTCAAGATAAGTCAATATCAAGATCTCTTGAAGCACGAGTTAAAGTTACTTTTTTCAACAACTTCCTAACATAAAGAGTATTTCAACTCCGACTCAACTATCTACCATGTACAACATGTACTTTTACCATAAGTTGGTGCAAAAGGTTATGCTACCTAGTGAGATGAGTACTGCCAACATAAAGGATGTTTGTACAGAAGATGAATATTTAAAACTGCATGGAGTTTATTTAATGTAATGTTCATTTTCAAGCTCGTTACACGTAGAGAGAAACGTTGAAGCTACTTAACGACCAAACTCTCAACAACTATCTTCTTTTAACGCTTATATAAAACCTTCAACGAGAAGAAGTATTCATATTTTTTGCATTCAATGATAAGTTCACCAATCACTCATGTAGTAAGTAATAAATATTTCATTCTCCCCAAAACTAGAACTACTTAACATATTGACCAAGAATAAAGAGTAGAAAGTACCTATTCACTCTTGGTTAAAGACAACTTAAATGACTAGGTTTCCTATGGAGAAAAGGAGATGAGATGTGGTGGACCACAGATGAAAATGACACTATTTATAGACGTTGAAAATAGAAGAACCCAACCCAATACTCCTCATCCTATCCATTGAGGTAAAACACATCTAACAGTCAAAAATGAAAAAAGGATAAACGCGATGAAGTGACCCCTCTGACACATCATCAATGCTTATGATAAGCGCGTCAAATTAAAAATAAAGGCTTTTCATGCCTGTTTGTGTCATATTTCGATTTTTAACTCTGCTCAATATAACATCTCAGTCATTAAACATTCAAGCCTTGGGAGGTCTCTGTACCCTTATGACGAAAATTTGGAAACCAAGATTGGAGATGTCAGTTTAGAAAAGCGACTTCCCTTTGGAGAACCAAAACCGAATGCAAGAGTTAAGGTCTTTACTCCAAGAAGATTAAATGATAATTAATAAATAAACAAAATGATTAGACATAACAAAATGTTTGTGAGCCTAAGTGAGGTAATAACTATGGGCCTTAATGAGTAATGGTTATGGGCTTGAGTGAATAATGCACAACCCATAACAACTCTATAAATAGAAAGAGGCTCAACAGACTAGTATTAGTTTATTTCTCAAATGGATCCTATCCTCTTACCATTGTTAATCACACTTTCTTTATCCTTCTAAGTGTTTTTTAGAATATTATTTAAATTATACTTTATTATTTTCTTTCATCATAAAAAATATGGATACATGATATCTCTATCTCGTATTTGTTTCCACTAATATTATAAGAAATAAATAATAAAAATGAAAAATAAATCTTTTAATTCATCCATATATATATTGAAAGTCAGAAAGGAAAAATAAACACTTCATCAATATATTACATACTATATCAAATTTTCTATGCATACTCAAATAAATGACTCGTTGCAAAATCATAAATAAATAAATAAAGGAACTGGCCATTATAAGATGTTAAGTAACAGCAAATATATTAAAAGAACCATTTGCAGATTTCTATGTAGCTTATAAATTTTATATAAAGTGTTTGACATATAAAGATTTGTTAAAAAGCTTGATTGTCAGATCGGCGTAGTAAAATAATACCTATAAAGATATAGTTAAAAACTAATATTTAATTTCTTAGCCTGTATTAAAACTTTATGTAATCACTTTGTATTTTATCTTGCTTATTTTAAATACATTCTATCTTGGGTTGAAAAAATACATTTGATTTCTATTTTCCACTTCTTTCATGTTTTTTCATGTAGCACCTCCATAATATATATATATATATATATATATATATATATATATATATATATATATATATATATATATATATAATATGATAAAAATTGATGAGATTCAACATAAATGAATTATAAATTATTTATATAAAATTTTTCAAATAAAAAATATTTTTTTCCATTGTTACAATACTTATCAAACAAGATAAATAACTGATTTTTATATTATCGGTGGATTATATTTTTCTAAGATAAATATTAAAAAAAATTCAATACTAGTAAGTTAGGAACAATTCATATAAAAAATTATAATATAATTTCATCTCAATTTTTTTTTTTTTACAATAATGAGTATATGTCTTCTTCTTTATATTTTATTTAATTTTTATTTTTATTTAATGTGATAGTGAAACATATGCTTCGAATTCCTAAAAGTCCCCTCTCATATATGCCTATCAATCTCTTGCATATTAATTAATACACTCCCAACAAAAAACGCTAAAGATAGAGAATTAAAGGCAACCCTACATTTTTCCTCAACGTCATTTTCTTGCTTACATCTTTCCAATAATTCACAAATGCTATAATTAGATAGAATAATCACCCTTTTATTAAATAAATTTTTATATTCCTTTTTTATTAAGATAATATCATAATATATTCTACCAAAATTTATTGAATACTTAAGTTTTTCATTTTATTTTCATGTTTTATGTTCTCTGCCTAAGAAAATGCGTTGAAAAATCTATATTGATTAATAATATCATTAAATTATACTATATAAATAACATCCAAATCTTATATTAGTAGACCGATTCTGTAAATTTAAATTAGGTTCAACCCAGTAATAAACTTTTCCATTGTCAATTAACGACACACATAGTCACATCCCCAAAAACCAAAATATTCCAACAACTACGACAGTTACATTATTCTTACACAAACTCAAAACACAGATAACTGAACATGTTAGTCATAAAAAGAAAAGACATAACACTAATAATAATAAGAAAGAAAAGAAAAGAAAATGAAGAGGGTTTGAATTATGAAGTTAACCGGACGAAACAAGTGGGGGTTGCGTACGGATGGTGTTGTAACTCGTAGCAGTAAAAGCAGTGTACGTAAACTCACCGGTCTTTATAGTTTGTAAGCTTGCGTTTGACCACAACATCAAGAAGAAAAAAGCTTCACACTTTCAGACTCACACAGATTCATACCACTGAACAATCACAATCTGCGTTTTATTCGCAGACGACGCCAAACTCTTTCTCTCTACTCCATATACTCTCAACACTTTCCCCTTCACAAAACCATTTTTTTTATTTCTTTTTATTTATTGCATTGCTCGGTTGGTTCTTATCATTATAGTAGTAATTAAATTGGCATAGTACGCATTTATGGTACTCACTGTTAACATCATCTTCAGCATCACTGCATGCATATGTGCATATTAGATTCTTGGCCACTGTGTCACCCACCTCCCCACCTGGAATTTCCCTTTACCCATGCCAATCTCTTCACACACTGTCTATCAACATAGTAGAATCACTGTTGCGTCAGAAAAATTATAAAATTCTTACCAACAGCCACGTGCATTTATTTGTTTTTAATTTTGTATGATCTTATTTATGCTCATCCAAACGAGGTCCCAACAAAAATATAACTATTCTCTTACGAAACAAATAAAAAAGTTTAGCATTTTGGTAATTAAACTATGATTTTTGCATGCTGAGGTTTTTTTTTTCTGATTTTGGGAGAATAAGTGTAATGCGAAATCATTGAAGGTTTTATTGGTTTGATGCCTTTAGTTTTACGTAAAGTAATATAGATAAAATTGATTTAAATTGTTTGGGTACGTACTTGATCAACCATTTGATAGCGTCAAGTTTTCAAATAAAATTAAATTCGCCTAATGGAGTATAAAGACTAATCTAGGTTGAATTCTGAGAAGGCATGTTAACATTTTTGATATTCTTTATTTCATAATTTAAGATTGGAAGATTTTTCAAACTGATTGAAATTTAATAGCTAGCTTTGCAAAAACATAGAGAAAAGAAAAACTCGGCATTGAAAACTAATGGCAACAAAAAATTAAAATTAAAATGATAACAAACAAGAGTACAATAAAAAAACGTGAATACGTAAAAAATTAATATCAATTTTATTATTTTATTTTTATAACAAAATCAAATTATCATCAATTTCTATTATTTTGTGATAGATTATAATATTTTTATTTGTTTTCTAGTTAAACCTAGAATGAATATATTTCTTGTATGGATTAAACCCTTTGCTTTTGTTTTTAATGGAAAAATAGAAAGAATATTTTCATTATCATATTTTTTGTTTCTTTTTGTTAATTTTTGTTCATCTCTCAATTTCATAATATGGTATAAAGCACTAATATTTACCCATGATTGAAATTATTAACTCTCACAAGACCTCTTGTTGTCCTTAATTAAATAGGGTTTGCTCTCTCGTTACATAAAAGAGAGACAATTTTTTTTTTAGTCATTATGGAAAGACACAACATATAACTGATACATGTTATAGAAAGCATGATTTTTCACCTTCTTTCATGTTTAAAAACAGAATGCAGATTCTAATAATAATGAGCAGAATCATAAAGGTTCAATGTCAGAAGTATAGTCTCAGCAAATTGGTTTTACTCTTGAACAATATTAAATATTGTTGGCTCTTTTACAACAGTCCAAATCCAATGACAACGCTTCTAATCAAATCTCTGTTATTCCTTCCAACATGAGAACACATATTGGTAAAAAATTTCTTTTTTCTTTTAGTTCTTGGATTTTTTATAGTGGTGTTACTGACCACATTTGTTCATCCTTCACTCATTTCATTTCATATCATCAAATTAATCAAATCTGTGTCAAACTACCAAATGGAAATCAAGTAATTGTCAATTATTCTGGAAGTGTTTTTCTCAATCAAAATTATGTCATAGATAATGTTTTGTATATACCTAGCTTCACTTTTAATCTTATTTTAGTATCAAAATTGATTGATAATTTATTTTGTGCTATTACATTTAACTCTAATGACTGTCACATTCAGTACAAGCACTCCTTGAAAATGATTGGTTAAGCTGAAATGCAAGATAGACTTTATATTCTCAAGATTCCATAAAGAAACTTCATATCAAACCTACCAAATTTACACATATTATCAATATTGTTAATTTGCTACTTGTGGTCTCGAAACCCTTTGACATTTTTTGGTTAGGGCATGTTTCAAACAAATGCATTGATGTTATCAAAAATAAATTTTCTTTTGTTAAAGATAGCAAATCTCCTGTTTGTGATGTTTGTCATTTCGCAAAGCAAAAAAGACTTGTTTTCCTCTTAGTATATCTAAATCTAAAAATATTTTGATTTGATTCATGTTGATATGTGGGGACCATATTCAATACCATCAATTGATGACCATGAATATTTCTTGACCATAGTTCATGATTATTCAAGGTACACATGGATTTTTCCTTTTAAAAAAATTTGCGGTTGCCAAGACTTTGGAAAATTTTATTGTTTTTATTTAAACACAGTTTGAGACAACAACAAACACTATAAGAAAAAGGTTGTTTAGAGACCAATTTTTAGCTACCAAATGAAATGGTTACTAATTGTGACCAAAATAGTCACCAAATTAGATTTTAGTTGCTAAGTAACTATAAAATAGAAGTAATGATTGAATTTAGTGACCAATTAAGTCAAATAATTGGTATCTAACATTAGCTACCAAGGTTTTAGTGACCTATATTATTAGATTCTAAATTAGTCTCTAACTTAATTAGATACCAATTTAGAATCTAATGGCATAGGTCACTAAAACTTTGGTATATAATGTTAGATACCAATTATTTGACTTAATTGGTCACTAAATCCAATCATTACTTCTATTTTGTAGTTATTTAGCAACCAAAATTTAATTTGGTGACTATTTTGGTCACAATTAGCAACCATT
>Ga0099824_1001998_pt1 | contig 29581 bp, 17 predicted proteins | sample SiratrowhiteBW_FD_76837 | JGI IMG/M metagenome (GOLD analysis project Ga0099824, IMG submission 76837) | Root nodule microbial communities of legume samples collected from California, USA - Siratro white BW | ecosystem: Host-associated > Plants > Roots > Nodule | place: USA: California... | reverse complement strand
TTATTGCATTATTTAGGATTTATGTTTAATTTTAAATAATTTAGAAGATATGTTTTAAATAATTTTAGTAATATTTTTTATATTAAAATCAATTTAATCCAATTCATTTTAATTTTTTACCATTTTATTTCACAAGGGTTAATTAGTATTTTCAGAAATATATCAATTAAAAAAATAAAAATAAATCTATAACATATGTCAAATCATTCTCAAACTTTCATAATTCATCTCTTCAAATTCCTTCAAATCTTACCATCCATCCCTTAATCCAAACAACATTTTCATCCCCAAATAATCTACTCAAATCCCTTCAAATCCATCTTCTCAAATTCACTCCCCTAACCAAACAAAGCCTAAAAGTAAGCAGTTTACTAATCATCTTGCTTAATTATATAAGTATTCATAACTTGTATTTTCACTATGAAGAGAAGTGGGATGTTAGGATTATAGATGTAAAAAATGAATTGATTTGACCTAACTCAAATTTTATAAGCTATAATTTTGTTAGTGGTTCCCTATTAAGTTGAAAAATCATTAATAATGGTTGAATCAATTTATGTAATTTTATTGTTCAATAGCATGGATTGTTATAGATGAAGTTTGTTGATTGTATTAATTTAGGAAGATGGATTGGATAAGATTTGCAGTTTTAAATCTTCAATTCATATGAAAAATTTAAAGAGATGAATTTAAAAGTTACCAAACAACCATTGTAAGTGAGTTAGAAATTACAAAACACTATTCCCTAATGATCAATTAGTAATTTTATAAATATATCAATTTAAAAAATAAAAAGACCTATAATATTTTTTAAATTATTTTCAAACTTTCTTAAACATTCTCTCCAAATCTTACCATCTATTAATTAATCCAAACAACTTTATCATCTTGGTAGAATCTATTCAAATTTCTTTAAATTTATTCTCTTAAATCCATTCTCCCAAAAAAAACTTAAATTTATGAGGTAGAATTTTATTCATAAGATCAACTTGGTCTGATTTGTTTTAATCTTAGAAATCTAATTAGATATAGGATTGGCATGTTTGTGGTTATTTTTATTTTTTTTGAAAAAAATATACTTATATTTTTTATCATTTTTATTTATGAAATTTTGATATCAATCCAAAAATTTATCACTTTTATCATTCACAACTTATTTGAAAATGTACGTATTTTAATAAAATCAATTGCCCATCATATTAATACACCCACAGCTGCCAAATTTTTTTGAAAGTGTACTTGTTTTAGGTTAAAGGTGCTCTCTCTTTTTGCCTTTTATAGAAGTGACTTTAAGAATGTATAAAAAAGAATTTTTTTTCATAAAAAATTTATGAAAAGTCGAGAATTTTTATTCATTATAATCATCAAACTCGGTCTCTCTCTTTTTTTCAGAAAAATAGCATTTTTTTCATTTTTCATAATATATTATTGTATGAAGAATCTCGCACCGTCTATATGAAGAAGCTTGTTGATGACCAAACCCTCCTTCCACCGACAGCGTCTCTGTGTGGAATGGTGAAGCTAATTAACTTACTGTTTAGGAAAAAGAGAATATTTATAAAATGCATTTAATAAAAAAAAATATTATATGTTCCCACCCACCATGTTCCGATCCAAACACAGCATATACGAACAGAATGTCACTGTAAGCAATAACTGTGGTGGCAACCACCTTCTGCTACTGTTATCAAGGAACATTCAAAGCACCTCTGTTTTTGCGCCTTCTGGTTTCTTCACACATTCTGGTTTTCACACTGTTTCAATAAAACCACTCTACTTTTACCAACACTTCTCACTTTGTGACCAGGGAAGGTGGCTTACTTTTTGTACTTGATGTAACTATAATGGCTAACTACATTAACATAAATAGAAAATAGTTTAAGCACATTATAATTTAACATGTGAAGAGGAAGAAATGTGATAATGGGTAAAATAAAATAGCTGTAATTCACTTATCCAAGGAGAAAAAGAAGTTTGAAGACAAGGTACAAACAGAATGTTAAATTGCAATAGTAGAAATCAAAATAAATTGAAATAATAAAAATAACTCATGCTTATTTGAAAGATTACCGTAATTAATCAAATATTTATCAATATCAGTAATTCTTTAAACGGTGAGCTTTCTAACACTGTTGTTATCCTTTGGAGGGTCTTCATACTTAGAATTTTATGAATGTTCCAGGTTAATTCTATTATATTGCTAGACATTATTGATATCAATGACATTTAATGTTTTTTTTTATATATGGTATCTATACATACTATTCATTATCGAAATCAACGAGGTTTTAAACTAATTAGTTTTTGTATCACTTCTTATGTTAGCTTAAAGTTAATAACGTTAATTTTTTTTAATTATTATTTTCCACAAAGTTAAAAATCAACGCAATTTTTAACCTTCATTATAATGATTTTAATTTATAAAAATACTGCATGTACGAAAATTCCCAAAATATACAAACCTCAATTTATGACAAAAAAAAAAAAAAATCAGTTGTACAAAATTAAAATTCACAAAACACCTGAATCGAAACCTTTACAAATGCAGATACAGTTAAGAGATTCACCTTCACAGTGAAAGTATTTTCATAAATGAGACCAATTAAAAGATTAACAACTTTTTCTTCTCTTCTTACTCATCTTTATCTTTTTTTCTTTTATTTCGCCTTTCACAACTTTGTTAAATTAAAAATTTTAAAATTTAAAACATTAATAACGTTAGAGTGAAACCACGAAACAATTATTTTCAATAATACAAACTTAAAAAATAAAAATAAATAAATTTTAAAACATAAAGAACTAAATCGAAAATCACTAAAAATATTAGTGATCAAAAGATATTTAAAAAAATGTATGTATGATACCATAGTAAGCTAGTATGCATCATATTATTAAGCTTTTTCCTTTCTGTACCCCATAATTGCTACATGCAACCCATAACCTTTAAAGTATCCGTTCTCTCCTTGTTATTTTATTTGAAAATTGGTTCCTACACGAGGCTTCTAGAATAACTAATCTATGAAATTTCCAGAATAACTATTTCAGAACATAAAAAAAACAACTAACCAGTTTATTTTGATCTTTTTGACTTTTACTACAGGAGTGGAGATAGTAATTCTAGGAGTTCAGGAAGCAAAAACTTAATATTATATGTTATTTTGGACAAATTAAGTTAGCCCAGTTTAAATTGGGTCGAATTCAACCCAGAACTGAAATGGCTCAATTTTGTGTTGAAGATGACAAAAACTTCCTGCAACTCATCACTTCTGACCTGCACTATATTATTTTTCAAAAATTTCAAAAATATCCTTTAGACAAATTTATATTTCCGAAAATGTTTTTCGAAAATACATTCTAGAAAATCTCTTTTAGAATACAAATTTTATATTTCGGAAAACACTTTTTAAAAATATTCTGGAAAGTATTTTTTTTGGAATATAAAATTTGTATTCCGAATTTCAAAATGTATTTTCAGAAAGCATTTTTCAAAAATGTAAATTTATGTTATGGAAAATACTTTTTGGAATATTTTCAGAAAGTATTTTTCGGAAGCTAAAAATAAAGGTATTTTTCGTATTTTCCTGTGTGTGATGGGGTGCCAGTCAGATTTGATTTGATGGGGTGTAGGAAGTTTTTGCCTTTGAAGATTGGATATTGGAAATCAATTGTTGCGTAGCCATAGGACACATTCTTCCTGCACCTCCATAGTAATTATGAAATGACAAAAGTACTCTTAGACTAAAATATTATATTTCAGCATTGCCCTCCAACCCTGGGTCGTTGATTATTCTGGACCTTTTCATCTCTGCACTTTGTGTCGCTGCTGATTTCTCTACACCTCTCCATTTACATCTATGAACTTTGTGCATTTCTGCACTTCTAGACCTTATACATTGTGATCAATCATCGTGGGCCATTGTCTTTTGTATCTTTTTCCTGAACTTACGTTGACGGTGGCGGTGGTTAAAGTTTGTTGTTGAAAGTCCAACTTGATCGGATTTGTATTGACTTGGGATTAGTCTATAACTCAAATGAACGTAGATCAAATTTGTCTTGGATGAATATAGATCTTTTCCCATATAAAGTTGTGGGCTTGCCCCTAACTTGGCTTAACGTAAGCTCAGATTAATTTAGCTCGACATAAGTTGGCAGATTCAACAAGATTTGGTTTTTATTTAATATGAACTCGACGTAATATATGTCTGGTTGACTCAACCTAAACCTGACTGATTAGGTTTAATTTGGACTTGAATTGACTCAACTCGACCTGTGCTAGAGTCGGTTCGGCTCATCCTAGACCTAAATCGACTCAACTTGAACTACGCTTAAGTTGACTTAACTTCACTCTAACTTGGGTTGTTATATCCAACCTTGAGCCTGACTTGATCTTATCTTATTTAGATTTATCCCCATCTAGTATTTTAAACTTGAACATAATCTCATTTAACTTAAATTGAAAAAAAGTTTTACATGTATAAAATGAAGCAGTACTTGAAGAACTTTGATGCAAAAAATAACATCAATTAAAATTTATTATAAAAAATTATGAATATTAATATTTTTGAATTTTTAATAATTATTTGATATTTAAATAATTTTTAAAATTTAGTGGTAATTAAAATACTTTATCTAAAAAAGTTTAAAATTCATTAAATTATCTTGTTCAAACAAAACATTTGAAAAATAAAATAATTTAAAATGTGATGAATTCAAATTCAAAGTAATTGAATAATTTAAAATTTCTAAAACTTCCATCTAAACACAAGGTAAAGCTTGAATTGCATCTAGAATATTATAACACGTGACACATGCAACATTATTTTGAAATAATTTACTTTTTAACACTATATCATTCAGCTTAAGGAATGAATTATCGAATGACATAGTACACTATTTTTATTTACTAATGGATTGATTATATTTACATATTTGAATTGCAGTTATTTGATCTCATTATTCTAAGTAGTTTATGTATAATGTTCTACCTTTTCACATCACAAAAAGTTACATGTATTTCTATAATTAAATTAGTTATGTTTATTTAAAAGTGAAATCTTCTGTACTTTTCTGTAGTTAGAATCTGGTAACATCACAAAGATACCACGGACAAGATAATTCGAAACAAGAATATTATTCCTTTACATCATAAAATCAAGTTGTATGATATAAAGGGTTGCAGGTACCCGTATAATTGGATGTAGGTGATCAAAGCCAAATCCAAAACATATTTAAAAATTATAACTAATTACGATATGTTGCACCAAAGACATGTTTATCTACTTAGTTAAACTAAAATTTGTGGAAAAAGTAATAACTGTGGAAGATAGACGAAGGCTAGAATTTAAAAGTAAGTATTGTGTCAATGTGAAGGAGTGGCGTTGGGGTTTTCCATGATTTGTGTTGATCTCTTGGAAGATGGTGATACAACAAAGGTCTTCAACTTCTCTGTAATCTTGATAATAACCAAAAATATAACTCGATATATAAGAATCATCCCCAGCAAGATTGAAAGATCAACCCACTTTGAGTAACTCACATCAACTTGCCATATATTTCTCAGAACCTCGTCACCAGTGATGTAACTGTGTGAGGTTTCTCCATTGGAAGCAAATCTGAGTCCTTTATACTCGTTCTTGAACATTCCTTGGTTGGCAAAGGTATGAAAACCAACGTAGTGTAAAGGGTATTTCCAAACTGGCTTGGGAATATCGTTTGGCAATTTGAAGAAACCACTGAGTAAAAGCATGATTCCTTGAATTCCAGCACCAGTTATGATGCCCATTAGATAGTTGGGAACAATGCTCGCAACTATCATCATAAGACTCTCCACTAACATCAAACTAGAAAACAAAACACAGATGAAATACACTATGTGCTCCCATCCATTCTGAAGACCCGGAGGGTAGTAAGATATAACCCCAGGAATTAATGTAACCAATACCAAGAACGGGAGAGATGATAAGGTGTTCCCAATCACAAATGCAGTTACACCATAATGTCCGTTTTCTCTTTCTCGCTGAAATACCTGCAACAAAGTAATAGTAAACTATTTTTAGACTAGAAAAATACTTCCCAAGTAAGATAATTATTCTAACATGATGAACAGTTTTGTGAGTTACCTTCATGACTTCCACGAAGGAAGGGAATCCACCAATGGTCATGAAAGTGAGGAATCCATTGATGAATGCAACAAGCGAACCTCGATCCTGAAATAATCAGAAGTAGCTGCAGGATTAGTGAACAAAAATCTAATTTCAAAGGCACTGTTATTTAGTTTTTGTATGTGAATTATATCACACTCTTCCGTACCTTAATAGAGTCATAACTTGTGCCTAAATTATAGAAAACAGTGGCTAAAGTTATAGCCAATGCAATATATATGGCAAGGCGTAACCAGTAATAGCCGAGATCACGATACATGTTAATGAATGATCTTTTGGTAAGAGCAACGCACTGATTATGGAAGCCAGCATGCCCTCTCTTCACATCCAATGAACAGGTATCCTGAAACCAATTAATGTTCATGTTAAGTTAGGTTTTTGGAATGTTATAGCATCTACTAGAATAGAAGCATTGAGGGTTACCTTCTTAGACAGTAGAGCTACTTCGCTTTGAACTTCTTGATTCCTTTCAGAGGATTTGTATGAGCTCACAAGGATGTGAATTACTTCTTCTGTTGGTAAGTTTGTAGTTCCAGATAAACCCACCTCAATGTCCTAATGAAATAAAAACACATTTTAATTGGATTTTTGTTCACTGCAGTTGCGTTTATCTTGCAGTGAAGAAGAATTGAATCATGGAAACTTGGTCATTTTAATTACCTGATCAAAATCCTTGTTTATAGTTTTCAGTAAATGATCAGACGGATTCATGAGAGGAGGACAAGGAAAGCCACATGAAGCAAAAAACTACATTGAAATAAAAGCATGATGAGAAAGAAAGAAAGAAAGAAAACATAGTAATGTAAGAATAATGGAGTATAAAAATAGGTAAGTTTTTTTTTTTTTTTTATTACCTCACTTGCAGCAGAAGCAGGTCCAAAGTACACTGTTTTACCCGAAGACAAAAGACAAAGGTTATTGAAGAGGTGAAAAACTTCAGTACTAGGTTGATGGATTGATGCAATAACAGTCTTCTTAATGTGGTCATTTTGAGCAAGGGAAGCTATTCTTTTGATGACATAATAGGAAGCTGCACTATCAAGTCCACTAGTTGGTTCATCAAGAAAGAGAAGTTTAGGGCGTGTTAGGATCTCTATGCAGATGCTAACTCTCCTTTTCTGACCCCCACTAATCCCTTTACAACCCCATCCTCCAATTCTTGTGTTAATGGCATCTTGAAGACCCATTTCTCTAATTGTAAAGTTTGCTCTCTCTTTCTTCTCTTGTTTTGACATGGTGTCAGGTAATTGCAGTTGAGCAGAATAGTGCACTGCTTCTCCAACCGTTAAGGTTGCCAATAAGGTGTCATCTTGTGTCACATATGCCTGTGGTCACAACATATGAATCCAAAGAGTGTTTAAGAAATGAAGTAGTAATTAGGCATCTTGATAATGAAAGTAAGATTTTCTACATACTGAGGTTCCATAAGTAAATATTTGTTTGTGACCATTGATCAGAATCTCCCCCGCTTGCCTCATGTTTGAACCTAATCTCCCTGTAAATAAGAATTTATAACATCATTTAATTTGTTCAAACCTCTAAATTATTGGATGTCTGCCTATAAAATAAAACTATTCTAAGAAAGAAGAGTAAGAAAAGTGTTTTATATTCCTCTAATTCTCCCTCTGACCTCACAATTAATATTGGTTTAATTTTGTATGTAATTTTTAAAACAGAGAATTATAAGTATTTTATCATGTATCATTTTACTGTTCCAAGGGTTGACAAGTAAATATCTCATTTTACAAGATAAAAATAGAAGGAATTTCCACGGATATATATATATATATATATATATTACTGCTAAGGTTCTAATTTTTTGGATCCGTTGGTGTACTCTTTTTTTAGAGGAAGGGATGGCCGAAGACCCTTGATTATTTTCCTCCATGGAACCATTTGTTGGAATAGGATAAAATTTCTATTTTAGTCTTTTGTTGTCTATTTTCAAATTTAACTTTTGTAAAGTGAATAATTTACCTTGTACAGAAGCACATATGTAAAACTACGAAATTCTAGCCATTGGTGCATGATTAAGTTAAACTAAATTTTAATAAATTTATTATTTTATATATGTATTATTAAATATTTTTTTCTTCAATAGTTAAAATTCTTTATATTTCTCTTTAAAGTGAAAAAAAAAACATTAAAAAGGAGGCAAAATATAGTATATAATTATGATTTTACTCTTAAGCTTTAAGCGACTTTCAATCTTTTTACTTCAAGATTTAAGAGAATCATACCATGGAACTATTTTTTAAAAATAGAAAAAGTAGCAATTGGAGACTATCCAGACATTGAATTTGCTTTTAGTTTAATAAACGTGGTAAGTAAAAAAAATTTACTTTACATTATTTAAAAAAAAAATCAATTTTAAAGAAGTTATTAACAAAACTTAATAAACTTGTCAGACATAACAAATTGAGAATGCGTAGTTTTATAAAAAGGTTTTAAGTTGTTATTGTTGTATTATTTCTGTATGAATAATTTTATTTGACACCCATGTAAAAAGATAACACCATTTTACTCTTGATTTTTATAATAGAATATTATATTTTAATAAAATAATATTATTTTTTTAGTATCAAGTAGAAATAAGTTACTATTTTATGTGTCAAAGGGACCAAAAATCATGTATAAAATTAGAAGATTAAAAATACCTGCTAAAGTATCAAGTAGAGTAGATTTGCCACAGCCAGAGGGACCCATTATTGCCAAGAGTTGCCCTGGTTTAGCATAACCACTGAGACCTTCAAGAATTGATGTGCTTCCATTCTTTCTGTTGGAAGCAGTCACCCACACATCCTTCCATGTCAACCAGGTACCCTCACTTCCACCATTCATCTCTGTTGCTCCTCTAGAACCTTCCACTTCTAGTGTGGTGGCTTTAATGGTTATCACACTTTGCTGGAGAACTGATTCTGAACTAGGTTTAGTTTCATTAGCACATCTTGGAGCAAGCGAAACAGATTCATCACGAATGCTATCCATTAAAATGTCACAGCTACAATTGTTGGGTGTGTGAATGAATGATAACTGGTAACAAATGAAGCCACATATATACACATAATAAAGCTGCATGGATTTATTGTGTGGTAATCTAACACATGTTTCATATTTAAATACGAGTTTCATATTCAAACATGTGCTTCAGATAGACCTATTTGGTCCAAGAATTTAACACCATTGGAGATTAGGTGGAATAATAAATGTGTGGAAGAGACGCAATTTTCGAACAACAAATTATTGCTGTATAGTGGAGCCTTTGAGGTGATGCCGCACCGAACATGAGGCCCTTACAGTGGGGATAAAGAACATAAATGTGACGCAAAAAGTCTAATACCCGAGGGTTTTTTTTTGTCTTCTAGCGTTTATAATATATAGCTTACTTAAATAAGTATTTTTTTTTTGGTTGGTTGAATATTTCACTTTAGATTAAGGAACTTCTATTATTTTAATAATAAACACTCATTTATTTTGTATTGTTTATTCTTTAAAACTAATTAAAAGAACCATACTGTTGTAAGTAGTAAAATTTCAACCATACTAGTCTTGTGTGATAAATTCTAACACCCTAAAATCATTTATTTCAAATTTTTGTTTTCACTTTTTATAATAAATAAAGCGCAAAAATTACAAAAAATATATAAAATATCTAAGGAACTTCTCTAATAAATTAAATCAAATCAAATCACATGTACACACTTTATGTCATATCACTAATTTAATAGTGAGTTCATAATTTTAGTCTATTATAGTATGATCTGTCACATATAACCCCACTCATTAATTTTGTTCCATCAAACCTCACTCATTAATTTAGTGGGTTAAAGGTAGCACAAACTCACCTATCCATTTTTAATTAGAATTAAAATAAAAATAATTTAAAAAATTAACTTTTTATATTATATTATTTAAAAGATACACATATATAATAAAATTGTAACTTAAACTATTAATACTTAAAATTAAGATCAAATTATTAAATACTACAAAATAATAATTTAACATATAAAATAATAATTATATTAACTTATTTAATTGGAGATATTAATTTATTAATTAAAAAATAGACAATATTTAAATGTTTAAGTATGTTTATATATATAATAACAAAAAAATGTGTTATAATGACTTACTAACTAAGCATTTTTATTTGATTTCAACTTAACGAAAAATGTGTTGATAACATGATTTATTAAAAGATAATGTTAGTTTAAGAAAATAGTGAAGTATCATTCTGCAATTGCAAAAGCCTACAAAAAGAAGGTGTTTTCAGCATATGAAGTGCATGGAGTTTAACACCTAGTCCGTATACTAATTATCAAAGATTTATTTTAGTTTAACTAAAAATTTATTGTTAAATCTAAATTATTTTTAGTAGTTTCAGAAAATTTAACCCCAGTTAATTGAATACTTCCACTTATATAAAAATATATAATAAATCAGAATTTTCTTTCCGTTCGTATATATTTATTCTTGTTTCTACTTTTATTCTTGTTTTTACTTGTTTTAAACTCCAAATTTTGAATTATTATTATAACTGCCGTATGCTTTTCATTTATGATTGAAAGAAAACCAAATAATAACACATAACAGTTAAATTAATAAACTCTATACACCCAAAATACAAAAAACAATAATGTTTCCCTCTCTTCCTACATTGTACAAAATGTTGATTTTCAACTATACACATTTTCTCGTGTTAGTGTTTTGTACGTTTTGTTTTTTAATCTAAAACGGAACCTGGCTTCTTAATTTAAAGAAAGTGGAGACTCAATAAATAGAGGATATAGATTGTTCATAAAGATCCTGTAAACAAACAGGGTGGTGAGGGTCATAGAGCATGTGATACTCGATTGCTAACCAGAGTTATTACTTTGTGAAACACATATATAATATATACTTAAGGAATTGTTTCGTATACCAATTTTTTTTATCCAATCCTTAAAAGAATTATATTTTAGAATATTTTTTTAAGAATATTAAAATTATGCTTAAGATTTTGAGAAAGAAAAACATATATATATATAATCAAAAAGTAAATATACAAATAAATAAAACTCCTATAAAAAAACTAAAATATGTATGGAGAGGAATTAAAATATAAAATGTTCTATAATCTTCTCTATTATCCAGTGAAAATGTTACGAGAAAATGAAAGTTTTATGTAGGGTTAAAAATATAGGCATGTATTATATTTGTGTGGAATTAGAAATATGATGAATTTATTAATCATTTTAGTGGTCAAGTTTTAATGTATATTTAATTCTTAATTAAAGATAACTTATGTCAATTACTTATAAAATAAATTTGCTGTTAAAAAAAACTTATAATTAAAGATTCTTACGTAGTATTATATAATATACCCAAAAAGTTACTTTGATTATATAAATTATTGTGAATATTAAATAAAATTTAATTATAAGTTGGTATTAGGTTAACATATTTAAAAAATTTATCCTTCCAAAGTTGTCAAAATTTAAGAATAAGTTCTAATTTAGTGATGTATAAATACATCACTAAAGAATATTATATGTTAATGAAGTTAATATGTACTAGAGTAAGGATTTCATTATATATGTCGTAAAAAGATTTATTCTAATTTTTTAAAGGCTTTTTATTTAAGTTTTAATTGTTTTATAAATCCAACATATTTAAGTAATGTACATTTCTAAATAATGGGGTACATTTATATATGTATATGCTTTAAATTTTATGTTTAAATTTTATTTATTATTAATTTATATAACGGGATGTTACATTGTGTAATTTTTGTAAACCAAATAAATAAATAATTTTTTACTTTTATAATATATTCAATCAAATTTTTTATTTATTTAATTTAATCAAACAATATTTCATCATTCTCAATGATCGACCAAAAAAGTGTAACAAGATATTAGCTTATAATTATCCTTAATATTTAGGAATATTCAAAACTAAACCAATTTTAAAAAGTAACTTCAAGTCAATTCAACTCTTTTCTTAAAGCTTTTTAGTCTATTTTTTTCTCAATTAATCGTTTGATTTGAATTTTAAATTAAAAATAGAATCGAAGCAAATTGAACTAAACCACTAATTATATTGAAATATAATATTATATATTTAAAAAAAATTAACAACTAATAAACATCATTAGTGTTTGTTGAAAATTGCTGTAATATTTAATTATTTTATACTTTCATTATATTTATAAGCATGATAAAAAAATTCTATGATAGTTTTTAGTCGTAAATAATATATTTATTTATAGATACGAGAGAAAGTTAAAACTATAAATATGACAACAATTATGTAAAAAAATTTATAACATATGTTTTTATTTGAGAATTTTACAACTTTTGTGAAAGAATATTTTATACTTTTATAATAATTAGAAAAAAACTAATCACAAAACATTAATTTAGTTTTGATTTTACATTGAATTAAGTCAAATTCTATTTAACTGTGATTTTGATTAAGGGTACTTTTTAATAAAAATATCCAACTAAATCTAAGTGTGAACCCTCCAGTAACATTTTATTTTAAGATTTTATGGAAAAAAAGCTTTGGAATGTAGATATATTATGATTAAAATAATATGCTAAATTCTTTAAGCAAAATGATACTTTTTAAAGTTTACCTTAAATATAGAGTTATTACATAAAATTTATTAAAAAAATAACTATAAAGGATAATACCAAACTTATAAAAAGGAAAAAACAAAATAAACTACCAATCAAATAATAAAGATAATATGAAAAGGTAATCAAACAAAATTAGGGAAACTATAAGGTTTATCCTTCGTGTTCAAAAACAAAATAATAAAATAAATAATAATAAAATTGAGATATACAAATCCCTTCATCATTTCTTATTTATAGGGTCCACATTAATAGATTTTTTAGGATTTTTGGAAACACTCTTCCTCCATCTCCTAGATTTTTTAAAAGTTTAAATATGTATTTCTAACTCATCTAAATCCCAAAAGAACTGTGTTCCACCCGATCAATTCAATGCTTAGAAACCAAGTTATACTCGTCCTCAAACTTAGAAGAAATGGCCTATATCCTTCCAGCATCCGACTACAACACCATCATACATGAACCAACAACAGTTAAGAGCAAACCAGAAGGATTAAAACGAAACCCCTGAACTTCCAAACCTACTGCTAGAGTGACATCAAGCTTAACCACAACATAATCATGAAAACTATTTAACAGTTTTTCTAACAACTATAAAGGTGATCTATTAGGCCTGAGGAGTGATTAGATCAGATCATCATGATCATCACTACTTGAGTTAGAAGTCTCACATCCTTCAAAATATTCATCGAACTCTTAGAAACCAAACTCTACATAGCAATACCTTGTAAGAAATTCTCTTCAGAAGCAATAGGTTTAGAACTATTATTATGTATCCCAAGAACGATGACGACAGAAGCAACTACGGATGACTATAATCCATAATATTCATATTTTCATGCTTATCCTAGGACAAATTTTCATCTAGAAATAGGCAATTTAGAAGAAGAATTTGAAAGAGTCAAGCCAGACGAGTGAGTCAAGTCACTCTTAGTAAAAACACGTAGTGTCTGTTCAACATTCTAAACCACATAGGCTTGTTGAGAATCATCAGCAAGACTTGACATCCCTTCAAAACTATCTTTATGATGTAAGCACTATTATGAACAACAACGTGACTTTATAGAGAAGATAACTTAAAGAATATAGAAACATTAATCACCTTAGTATGCACATTCACATCTTCCTTCCTAGTCCCAAAGTTGGACTAAGGAACATATGGTTGTTTATACTTCAATTGTTGACCAAACTTATCACTTTGAGGACAGTGCTTACAAGCATATAAAGTATGACCAACCATTTTACAAAAAGAGCAAAAAGATATAAGTTGTTCATATTCCTATCAGCCACAAAGGCAAAACCTAAATGCTCCACCAAGAGTTGTTGTAGTATAAAAGAGAGCATATTCATATCAACAAACACCCGATGATAACAGTTAAGGATTTTCTTCATAATAGAATCATCTAATACAAGATAAGTTTATACGAACCCCTTGTACTATAGAGAAAATAGCATCGGGTTACTATTACTCTAAAAAAGATCATAAATCTCAATACTGTCTTCATAAGTTTCATATATTGATAATTGAAACATCTCCAAAATTAAGAATCCGCGGAATGCACTCCTATTCAACAAGAAAAAAAAAATTGCAAATCCACAATAAAAAAACAATACAAACAAATACAATTATAAAAAAAAAAAAATCACCATACTCTTACCGACATATAGAAAAAAAACTCATTGTCAAAAATCTTAATTACCCCGAATAGAATTATGGTTGCCGTCTCTAATTATAATAACAAAGAGAATGATGAACTTGTCCATGAGTATACTTTATTTTTGCTATAAAAGAGTAAAAATAATTTTATGTCTTATGATGTATTTCTTCAAATTCATTAATTCATATATTAATTTCTTCGAACTATTGTGGCTGTGATTCGATTAATTTTTCCTTGAAAATAAAATAGTGAATCACGTTGGTTGCGTATCTCTTTTGGTCGAGCGAAAGTGTGAAGTGCATGAATTGCACTAATGATGCAGAGTTTGAATTGAACTTTTCTTCTTTCTATTAATAGAGCGTCTCTAAGGTTTATAAGGGCAATTAGAAATGTTCTTATTTATCGAAGCAAGTCCATAAAACTGTACATTCTTGCTTTTCTTCTTAGTTAAACTTCTTGAATAAAACTGAACTACAGTAAATGTATTGATTCAGAAAGCAAAAGTGACTTTTTTTATTACAATAGGTAACAAACACAATTTTTATAATTTTTTAATGTCTTTATTAGATTTTTCATGAGAACAATAAACTCTAAAACACCATGGAATAACAGGTTTCTACACACACACAAAATATAGGTATATTAAATAAGAGGAGGAGATTACTTGTGAGTTCATTGTCTTTAGAAAAATTGTTACCAACAGTGACGGTTTTAGAATTGACCCACATGTCATTTCAAATTAATAACGTTCATTGCATATTTTCGGTATCTTCTTCTACAGAAAAGACATAGAAAGAACAAAAACAAACATTGTTTAGTTGAACAAAATAAAAGAAAAAAAAAGAAAGTACGAGATAAAAAATATGATCATTATTAATAATTTTAATAATAAAATACTATTTATTTGTCGAAAAACACTCTTTACTCTTTCATAAATTTACGTGGAATGAATGTTCAACATCGAACATATTTTACGTCTTTCCTCTGTCCTTTCCGGCAATCAAATCAGCATAAATAGATATTAGAAGTGACCTGATGGGAATTTTTTAATAATTCAAATTCAATATATTAAAATTTATATTAGATCATTTAATTTATTAAATTCACGAGATATGTATTATTTAAATTGTGAATTAATATAATGATTTGTTCACATTTAATATCTATTAAGTCAAATTTCAAAAAAAATAATAATAATTTTATTATAACTTTGAATAAATGAAACAAATATATTAAATTTTGATAAAAAAAAGTTATATATAATTTTAATAATAATTTTTATAATGGATTATGATTTATGTTGTTTATTATTAAATTTTAATAAAAGTTTATTATATCAAAAATAAATTCGAAAATTTAAATATATATTTTGACTGAATTTCAATGAAATTTGATAAGAAGATAAGAGTTGATCGAGTTGAAAATGAGTTTTAAAAATTCATTCTAGAGTCAATTAGAAAAACGATGGTTAAACCTAAAAGATAGTAAATGTTTCATTGTTTTTTTTATTCTCTTTTTTTTTTTCTCTTTGTGTTTCAATTATGGAACAAATATATTTTTGTCTCTTTAAAACTTTAAAAACATATTAATTATACTTTTATTTTTTATTTTTTTTAAAATGCTTTACACGTATATTTAATGTATTAGATAGAAAAAGAAAGAGGTAAAATAAAAAACGGTATAAACATTTTATTAAAATAAAAAATTATTATACTTTTTCTACAAAAATATCTTTCGAACACAAATAAAAAATAGTAAACAGAATTTTTGTCTCATTTTTAGAAAAAGATTACTTCCTTTATTCTTTATTATGTAATAGTTTTTATGTGATATTTAAGATTTCACTCTACAAGCCAATAAAAATATTAACTTTTATAATTTTTTAATTCTTTTTAATAAAATTTTTATAATTTTAACATTTTTAAGTATAAAATCATTTATAATATCGTCTTATTTTTTCTTTGTAATAAAATATCAAAATTCTTTTTTATAGAATAATTTATCTTCTCTTATTGTAATAAAGTATCATTATTATTTTTTTCTCTTCACTACAAAGCATCATATGAAGTAAAGTATCTAAAGTTTCTTGATTAATGTGGGTTAACACGGTATTTGAACCAGTTTATCTTTTGGCCTTTTGAAGAGCACTTTTCGTTATTAAATCAGTTTAAGGCATTTTATAGATAGATAATGGTCAGGTTGTATTGGATAAATTGTATAGAGTTTCAGGGTATATAGGTATGATTTATCATAAGTACTTTTTGTCAGTATATTTTGTTCTCTTTTTATTGGAGTCTTTTTATTTTATACCGATTGAAATACCTTAATTTTATTTATTTTGCCAATAAAATAAAAGAACAGCATCATATCAAATACTAGAGTACTTTTTTTTCTCATTTCAATAAACATAAGTTTTTCTTTATACTTTTAATTATAAAATTTTTACTACAAGAAATCTTGATTCAAAATTTTATAAGAAGGTTTTTTTTTTTTTTCTCGGTAAAAAACTTTAATATTATTCATAGTTTCAATATACGTGGAATCTTAATAAAAAATCACTACTCCGCCAATATGATTATAATTATTTTTTACCTTCTTCATTTTAGTTAGAGAATTTAAATGAAGAGGTGAAAGAGGATAAATTATCTACCAAATAATTGATTGATATGAATTCCAGTCCACATGTAATTAGATGCAGCATTAACATGTAAAGAGTATAAAATTGATATGAATTCCAGTCCACATTATAATTGATAAAATGATAATTAATGTAATGTTGAAGTTTAAAAGTAATAAATAAATAAATAGATCATTAAAAAAGTAGATGAAGTGTTTAATAACATATTTATCCTATTATATTTTTGGTCTTTACAATAATTTTAAAGTAATCATTTTTCTATAAAGGTCCTTAACACACTTAACAATTATTAGATTGGATAATTAGCCAAAAATAAAAGAACTTAAATTAAATGAATATCAGTATCATATTAATTCAAATGGCTGATTATTCTTTTATAAAAGTAGGATTTATTTTTTGCCAAAAAAATTCCAATTTTTTTCACCCTAAGATATTTTTCATGAGAAAGTCCGTACTGGAGTTAATGAGAAGACAAAGTTGATATTATAATTGTTGTCTCACATATAAATGTATGAAAATTAAAATTGATATTGACACATTTTAATATTTGTTAAAGTGGGATAAGGACACATTACAAAAAAATTGTACACGTATTGTATTAGATAGAGTGAAGTGGTATAATGAGAAACTTTATAACTATTTTATTAGAATATAAAAAAAACTTTTTTTTATTACGAAACATTTTCTTTTACATTTTTGTTAATAATTAATATCACTGAGTTTAAATTTTAGGAGCAGAAATATGAAGAGCACTAGTCATACAAAATGGACTTGTTATTGATCTTTCACATATCTATGCGAATATGAAAATTATTTTTCGTCTTACACTTGAATCTGTTTCATTAACTTTAGATAACTTGAACTTCTTCAAGAGGAGTGGCATTGGGATTCTGCATGATCGATGTTGTTCGCTTGGGAGAATTTCTTGATGCCATGAATGATACGATGATTGGCTTCAGTTTCTCAGTAGTTTTGATGTTAATCAAGAAGAGAACTCGATACAGAATAATCATCCCCACCAAGATTCCAAGATCAACCCACTTTGAGTAACTCATGTTTACCTGCCATGTATTTGTTAGAATGTCTTCACCAGTAACGTAGGAGCCACCTTGGCCATTATCTGAAGCGAATCTTAGTCCTTTAAACTCGTTCTTGAACAATCCTTGGTACGCATATCTATGGAAGGCAAAATAGAACATAGGGTATTTCCAAAATGGCTTTGGAAGATCGTTTGGTAATCTGAAGAACCCACCACCCAAAATCATGATTCCTTGAATTCCAGCTCCAGTTATGATGCCCATTAGAAAGTTGGGGACAATGCTTGCAACTATCATCATAAGGCTCTCTACCAACATCAGACAAGAAAAGAGAACACAGATGAAGTATACGAAGTGTTCAAAGCCTTTCTGAAGACCTGGAAGGTAATAGGCTATAGATCCAGGAATTACTGAAACCAAAAACAAGAATGGGATTGATGAAAAGCTGTTCCCAATCACATATGCAGTCACACTGTAATGTCCATTTAGTCTCTCTCGTTCGAACACCTGGAATTATTAGGCAAATTTAACATGATTAGTAAAAAAATAGATAGAAAGACTATTTTCTCTATCAAAGGATACTTTTAAGTCTTTAAAAAAATTGAGAATAATGATAAAAACAACAAAAAAAGGTTGAATCACCTTCATATCCTCCACAAAGGAAGGGAATCCGCCAATGGTCATGAAAGTTATGAATGAAGATACAAACATGAGAAATGAACCTCTATCCTGAAATAATGAAAAGTGACTTCTGATTTATAAGATACTAATTAGCTAAATTAAAAGCCAAATAATTCATATGAGTCGTATATTATGTGTTACTTTTCTCTATTACCTGAATTGAGCGATGACTTGTACCCAGATCATAGAAAATAGTGGCTAAACTTATAGCCAATGCAACATATATGGCAAGGCGTAACCAGTAATAGCCGAGATCACGATACATGTTAATGGATGATCTTTTGGTAAGAGCAATGCACTGACTGATGAAACCAGCATGCTTTCTCTTCTTGTTTGTTGAACAGCTGTCCTGCAAATTATTAACACATGAAAGTTTAACACTAATATTTTATAAATTATAATTAACTGTTGATCAAATTTAGGTACATGGTATTATGAGATCTACTTAGCAATAATCAAAGATACCTTTCCAGTTAGTTCTGCTACTTCTTTCTCAACATCTTGGTTCATTTCAGATGACTTGTACGAATTTACAAGGATTTGAATCACTTCTTTGGTGGGTATTGTTTCATTCCCTCCTAACTCATCGTCCTGATAAATAAAACATATTTCAATTATGTGTGAAAATGTTGCAGAGGAGAAAGTTGAAATACAAAAAAACACCAATTCTATGGAAGCATGGTCAAGTTAGTTACTTGATCGAAATCCGTGTTAATGGTTTTCAGCATATGATCTGATGGATTCATGAGTGAAGGACAAGGAAAACCATTTGAAGCGAAAAACTACGTGGAACAAAAGCAAAGTTAGTAAGGTGAACCTTCAAATTAGAAATGAGCAAAAAATGTTTGTTGAGTCCCTAACCTCACTTGCAGCAGAAGCAGGTCCAAAGTAAACAGTTCTACCTGAAGATAGAAGACAAAGGTTGTGGAAAAGTTGAAAAACTTCGGTACTAGGTTGATGGATTGAGGCAATAACAGTTCTGTGAATGTCATCTCTTTTATCAAGTGTAGCGATTCTTTTCATGACATAATAGGAAGCTGCACTATCAAGTCCACTAGTTGGTTCATCAAGGAAGAGAAGCCCTGGTCGTGTTAGAATCTCAATGCAAATGCTCACTCTCCTTTTCTGACCCCCACTTATTCCTTTAACACCCCATCCTCCAATTCTTGTGTTAATGGCATCTTGAAGACCCATTTCTCTGATGGTATAGTCTGCTCTCTCTTTCTTCTCTTGTTTTGACATGGTGTCAGGTAATTGCAGTTGAGCCGAATAGTGCACTGCTTCTCCAACCGTTAAGGTTGTCAATAAGGTATCATCTTGTGTCACATATGCCTGTGGTCACAACATATGAATTCAAAGAATGTTTAATTGATCATGTGGCTAATGATATCTTATAACATTTCAATTTTGTTTTTTTTTTTATGAACTTTATATTTTGTACGTACTGAGGTTCCATATGCCAGTGCTTGTTTCTTCCCATTGATAAGAATCTCCCCAGTTTGCCTTGTGTTGGAACCTAGTCTCCCTATAATATGAATTTATATCATCATTTAAGTTTTTCAAGACTATAAAAGTTCAAATCTTACAGGTAAGAGTTCTTAGATCATGCTAGCATTCTAATTTGAAAGTATGACAAACATTTATAAGAGATCTACGAGTGTTTGATTTTTCCTTGTTTCATTCACTTCCGGAACAAACATTTGTTAGAAAGAATCTGTTTTAAATAGAATTTCGTAGTGAAAAAAATGGAAATTTTGTAGCAAGACTTTCATCATAGTTCGACGGTCCAAATGAGGGAGGAAAATAAAGATGAGAGCGAGAAGTAGGTGATCTGGAGAGAGAAAGATGTGAAAGATAGTATTATTCAATGGAGATATGTTAACATCAATCAGAGTTTATACTGCAATGATTTTTATTAATATTTTATTTAATAATTTAATCTATATTTTGATTAAATAACTTAATTTAATATTTTATTAATATATAGAGTCGGTAAATGGAAGGACGAGAAAATGTGGGTTTCGAAAATAGTTTTTTCCATTATTCAAATATTCTATGACTTACAGTATTATGCCTCACGAAAGCCATGTTGGCTCTTTCTGACTTTTTGGTTTCCTAATTTGACAATTTTCTTATAGAGAATATCTAGTTGATATTTTTTTAATTAATTATTTTACTTGAAAAAACCATTTATCATTGGAAAGATTTCATGATACATTTTCTATTTTCAATTTAAGAAAAAGTTTCTTCAAAGATACTAATTCTTAATTAAAACTAAACAAATTTCTAAATAAGATTAATTTGAAATTAATAAACTCATATATATATATATATATATATATGAGTTTTTTTTAACTTTTTATTTACAAGAAAATTGAGTGTATATTTCTTTAAAATGATATAATATTATGAAAATAAAAATCACGAAAAGTGATACAGATAAAAAAAATTATAAAAAGTTCCTATGAAAAAAAGTCAGAAGTTTGATTCACTCTGTATTTAAGTTTAGTGTCTAAATCAGAAGATAACTTGATTCAATGAACTTATAATTGAAGTTTAGTGTCAAAATCAAAAGATAGCTGGATTTCACTGGATTTCACTGGATTAATATTAATTTAAGTTTAATTAATGTCAAGATCAAAAAGATTACGTATCAAAATTAGAGTTTCAAAGTTCATGTTTAAATTAAAAGAGAAAAGATGCAAATTAAGTATTTTTAAGGAATGAGATTCATTTCATTCAAAGATTGTTCGAGTGAATTAATTTATGTTTATAAACACATGCGCGAATCACCGACAACAATTTGCATGAAAAACAAGTTTCATTAGCATGATGAAAAATATTCGCAGTGGAAGCTAGAAAAAACAGAATAACAATGCCCTTTCCAAAATTGTGTTTCTTGTACCAAGTATGAAAAAAATAAATATCCATCTACATCTAGCTACGATATCTCCAAGCTTCAGAAAATATCAAACATTTTGATTCAAAAGAAAACAATTATTTAAATTTTTGTTATGAAGTTATTGAGAAATCATAAACTGTCCAAAGTTGACCTAATCTCAACAGATTAAACCATGCAATGAAGGTTTTGAGAAGGTTCACTTTGATACATACCAGCTAAGGCATCAAGAAGTGTGGACTTTCCACAACCAGAAGGACCCATTATGGCCAAGAGCTGCCCTGGCTTGGCATAACCACTCAAACCCTGCAGAATTGATTTGCTTTCATTCTTTCCCACAGAAGCACTCACCCATACATCTTTCCATGTCAAGCATGTACCTTCCTCTTCTCTCCAACCTGAACTCTCTCCTCTTTTGCTCCCTTTTGGTTTTGGAGCACTGCATGCTTCTTCTATCTCCAGTGTAGTGGCTTCAACTCTTGGTGAGTTAGGTTTAGTTTCATTAGGAGCAGGTGAATTATATGGAAGAAGAGAAGCCATTTAACAGCAACAGAAACACTACACTACCCTTCTCAATAGATTTCTCTGAAATCAAACCAATATATAGAGAGAGATTAATTACATAACTTACGTGTGGAATTTTTAATATTTAGCATCCGTTTCAATATTTTCTCTTCTATGTTTTGTTTATTTAGAAAGTATAAAAACATGCATAAAGTGTTTTTAAGGTATAAACGTGAAAAGGTCGACAAGTTGTAAGTTGAAATCGTACTCTATAGCAAATGCAGATGTGGACACGAGTGCCATATATCTATCATTATTGTGACATTTGTGGCTTGAGTTCTGCGACGTAAAGGAAGCAATCGACAACAAACGTTGTTTTGTTTGTTTCTCCAAAGTTGTCGAAGAAAACTAGTTTCTATTGACTATTACAATGATAGTTCCATCTTTGAAGGAAGACTTAATAAAAGCTGCTCTACTCTCTCTCGACCTCAAAAATTCAACCGACTCTAAGATTTTCATTTAATAAATCTTACAATACATAACTATACATTCCTATATTTTATTATCAAATTCGGACTAAACCATCCTATTTTCAATGTGTTTGGTTAAAATAGGTTATTGAATATTTGCAATTAGCGTTTTTATCAATAAATTTGTTTTTGAGTGTGTATATGTAAACAGATTAAACAAGAACTTAAAAAACAAAGACTCATGCATAACATAAGGATAATGTTTAGACAAGGAGCTTAATAATCCAATAAACAATAAATGAGATTAGGTTGAGTAAAATTTAAGCAAAACATTCAGAGTGTCTAATCTGATCTAAAGTGTATAGGTTGGATAAGATCATTTATATTACATCTGCATAGACTCATGCATACATTGAACAGATACACTATAAATTTAAACTTTGAATTCATTTTGTAATGTCCTCGCAGGGCAAAAATTCAGAATGAAAAAGAAAAAGAACCTGGAGGTAACCCTTGTTATATGATAATTTCCTTTCACTAATTGATCTCAGTTTTGGGTTTCTCTAGCTCCTTTTCTTCAATCGAAATATTCTCTGATCTTCTTGGTTGCTCCTCATCTCCTTTTAAAGCCACTTTCTTCTGCATAATCTCTTTATATTTCATGTGTTCATTCCATATATTGTATATAAAATTACATGTTGTTTAATTACGTGCTCTGACTTTTTTTCTACAAGGTCCACCTTCTTTTGAAATCTCAACTTTCTGCGTGCTCTCAAACAAAATGACGTAATTCTTTTTTACTGGAGACAAATTATCTAATAAACTAAACTTTAAGAATTAATTACACTTTTTCTTCTTAATATTATTCACAATCTCACAAATTTTATGTAATAAAACTTTCGTGAATTTTGTCTCCTAATTAACTTGAAAAAAATGTTCCTAATTTACTATAACTTATTTAGACCCCCACAATTAAAGAAAAATTGTAGTAAAATTCTAATTATGACTGTTTAAATAAGTTAATTAGGCTAAATCTTACATTTGTTTCGTGTATATATAATAATGTGGATCTAAAGTTTCATTATAAGCATTCTGTTTTTTTTATTTTATTATTAGGTTTTTCTTGTCTTTGTTTTCCGTGTTTCTCTTTCCTTCTCCAATATATATATTAGCCGCCACCCAACTTGTTTCCACATTAGAGTTAGCATATATATTTATACTTTGACATGTCAACTTTATTATTCCAATTAAATAAATGACAGTGTATATATATTATTTAACAATTTATTACTATTTGCTTTATCATATATATCTTAGTGGAAGTTTCAACCAGAGCATCCATATTTTTCCTTTTTAATGATTGGGTCAGAACTTCCAAAACATCCTTCAAGCGTTTTTCTTTTACCATGTTCTTGGTTTAAGCATCATACAAAATAGGGAGTGAGGAAGGATCCACGGTTTAGGATACACTAATCACCTTTTGTTGGTAACACATCTTTTGGATTTTTAATACTCATATATTAAAGGGTGTATTATGCTGATTGCATATTAGTAGAAGTAACTACTTTTTAATATCCAATTTCTATCTATTACTGTAACATGTAAAAAGATTGAAATATGTTAAGTATTCTATTATTTATATATTTTTTATTAAAAAAATAAGTTCGATTTCTTTGTTTTTTTGAGATTTTTTGTGTTATCTTTCTATTATACCTTCAAAATATATTAATTATATTTTAAAACATTATAAAAAAAATTAATATATCAAAATCAATATATTTTGAAGAGATTGAAGAAAATAATATAAAAAGTCTAAATTTCTTTTAATATTATTTGCGTGATTGTGTTATCAGTGTATTATTTTAATATTAAATATTGAAATGTGTATGATTATTTTTACTATTTTTTATCTTTTTTATATATGTATATTTAAATATTATTCCCCTAATTAAAACTATAGGAGAATTTAGTTATCATAATGTAAAAACAATTAGTATCACACACCGAAGAATTATTGTGAGAACTCTTGCTCGTATGATAGAATGAAACCAAATCACAATAATCATTTAACAACAAGATTAAAAATAATAGTTATTGAGATTAAAACTCAATTATAAATACATTTTATTTGAGCGGTGGAGCGAAAAAAAAAAAAAAAGTCGTTATCAATATTCATTAGAAAAAATATTGGAAAAAAACATTTAGAAAAATTGACCTATCACAATAGATTTTCAAGTCTAGGAACTGGTTATGATGGAAGGTGGTAATACTCTACCATATTTATAATGGTTATTCATAATTAATTAAATATGCTGTTTATAATTTTAAAATATTTGTCTCACCCAAAAAATATTTACTTAAATAAAGATTAATGCATGTTTTACAAATAAAGATTAATTATCAATAAAATTATTATTATGGTACATGTTGTAGAAAAATATTATATTTCTTTATATATTTAGCTTGATAAAAATGAACTTATGCTCATACTTATCTTTAAGTAGGTCACACCTATTTATATCACACCTACATAAAGGTGAGTTAACACAATAATCATAAATCCTAGTATAATTATTATATTATATTAACGTAAATATTTCATTATTTAATCAAACCACATTCACTTCTTCTTACATTATAAAACAAATACGATAAATTATTAATTACTTTTATCAAAGATGCATCTCAATTGTTTAAAGGAATTTGTTATCCTTAACGTCTTCTAAAAATTCATATTAAGATCCTTAACGTCCTTCAAAAACTCATATAAAGATTATAAGATTGAACACTACTAGGTAGTGAGTGCGAGATTAAAATTATAAACATGATAAGTTGAATTGTACTAAAATATAAAAAAATTATTTTTCATATTCCTTATGTTAGTATAGTGTGTTAAGACTCGGAAATCTATACATATACATGTTTAGAAATACTAAATCATCTCACAATAAAATTTTTTGATAATTACAAATATAATTAAGTAAATTGAATCAAATACATTTTATGTTATTATGAAATTTTTTTCAAGAGTTAGTTTATTAATTTCTAACATTGTTCTTTATCTTTGATAAATGTGATTCTCATTTGTGTTTTTAGACTTAATTTGATACTCAATATACATTTACTATTTTAATCTATATCTCAAGTGACTTAAACATTAGAATATATTCACGTGTATTATAAAAAGAGAATATCTCAAATAAAACAAACTTAAAATAAGAGAAATCACAAGATCAAATTTAATTTTATAATTGATTAAACATAATTATTCTTCGTTTAAAACATGTTTTTCTTAAAGCAATTTTCATACAAAGCAATGTCAAAGCATTCCATTTGTTCCATTAATAGATTTTGTTAAATAAAAATGGTTTAACTTTAAACTATTCCAATATACAATTGAAAATAGAATGCGTAATAGTTATTATAAATCAATTAAATCACAAGGGAATTTATTTTGTTGTATTTGGACCTTATCTTCTTCGTTGACGCATAAATTGCATTATTAGACCAACAAACCAATCTAAATTATTTGCTGAGTTGTTTTTTAATGTTTTTCTGTTTTATCTTCAAAATAAAGTAATTTTAATATTTTTAAAATATATTAATTTTGCTTAATATATCACAATCAGTATATTTAAAATTTATATTTTATCTTTAAAGTACACTAATTTTAATATTTTAAAATATATCAAAAAAACTAATATATTAAAATCAGTATATTTTGAAAAAAATTATAAAAAAGGACAATACAAAAAATTCAATAAATAATCTGGGATAGCAATAACTCCTATTATCTACCATCGAGCCCACACTTATCTGTATGTCATGAATTTTGTTATCGCATAGGACCGGTTGGCTCTAGCAACAATAATGTCTCCTCGTGCTGATTTATTGACTGCTCCAAGATCTGCTCCTTAGTATACTGAATGCTCTGAAATTCACCGTCCCGAGAGGGGGGTCCTGCAGGCACTCCGACGCTCAAGTCAATTTAGGGTTAGAGTGAGCAGGAATAAAGATCAGAGTTTTTAGAGATACCTGGCTTGAGATGATTGAGCCTGTATTTGTAAGTGTGGTGGTGGGCTTGATAGATTTGGGCCCATTTTCTCCTGTCACGATTTTGGTAACAGAATAATAAAAGGAATTAATTACAAGATATTCAATTACTCTTTTGCCCTTACTTAAATATCTTGCTTTATATGCCACGGGTAGTTCATCAAGACCACTTATCGGTCGGTCCATAGTGTCCGGTCGGCCGTACGGTACATAGGCCCCCCAGTCCTTGAGGATACGAAGTGGCCGAAAAGGATTTATGAAGCGTGACCGACTTATCGGTCGGTCCACAGTAACCGGTCAACCTTTCAGTACATAGGCCCCCAATCCTTGGGATACGAAGTGGCCGAAAGGGGTTTATGAAGCGTGACCGAACGTGCAATTTAGGCGTCCGATGAATCATTTATGCCGACCGTATCAACTGAGTCGCTTTTCGCTTCTTCGATGTCTGTGCGTGAACTGACAGGCGCTTCAATCACGGGCGTTGAAATTGAAGAGATCGTACGTACGAGAATTGACCATGTCACCGCAAAAATCGGCTATAAATAGACCCAACATCCCGTCATTTTCCGTCGTTGTCATTTCTTAAGCCGAGTAGCTCCGCCAAGTCTTCGGTCGTCTATTGCTATCTTTTAAGGTAACCATGTCTTCCTACTCTTTGCATTCTTATTCCTCTTCTGATTCTTCTAGCGGTCGGTCTGTTTCGGATGATCATAGAAACATTGCCGAGCAGGGGGTTAGTCCGATTGGGGCGTCTTCAGATAGTGCGTCTGACGTTAGTAGCAGTTCGTCCGATAGGAACGAGAGGGTGAGGTTAGACGGATCGGGAGCAGAACACCGAGTGGTAGAGTCTCCGGCCTCTAGTAATAATGTCGATACTGATGATGACTGGGTGGTCCAGGACGTGAGGTCTGCATACTCTAGGTTTTTGACCCTTGCTTCCCTTAGGGCATTAGTGGATGTTCAGGATATTGTAAATTCTTCTATACCGGACGGTGCCTTTTCGCTGCGCCGGTGTTTGCCGACCGACCGTGTATTCCACGGTCGGAGTTCATTTCCAGTTGACTTCTTTTTTATGTATGCTCGAGTGATGAAAGATTCTTGTATTGTAATTCCTTTTGACGACTTCTGTTCGGACGTCCTTCGTTTCCTAAATGTTGCCCCCACCCAGTTGCACCCCAATGGCTGGGCATATCTCAGAGCATTCCAGTTTGTGTGTTCCGCCCTGGCCATTACTCCTACCATTCCGTTGTTCTTTACTCACTACTCCACCCAGCCGGGTAACAAGGTAGGATGGTTAAGATCGCTTTCGGAGAGGTCGGCCGGGAGTACATTTTTGATGGGGATGAGCCCAGGTTTCCCCTATATTGGACTAGATCCCCTGTTCGTGTTGCGCCTTGGTCGCGGTCGGGATTATCGGCAGAGGATACCTCGGCACTTGCTGTGCTTGATAGCTTACCTAGGGGTATCCCTGCCCGAGATATTCTCAACACCTATTGGTGTGAAAACCCGAACGGCGCAGTGTTCGGTACGTTCTTCCCTTTTACCTTATCATTTTACCTTAGTAACTGTTTGATCATACTCTTGTTGTGCAGAGATCCTTGTTACCCGGACGCCCGCCATGAACAAGGTATTCAAGGACCTGATGTCGTCGGCACCAGCTGGGGAGGGCAGCAAGCAGGCTGCCAAGGATAAGGGGAAATCTGTTCCCCGGACGCCCGGTCCCCCTCAGAACATTAAGCCGTTGGCCACAGTCCCCCCTCCTGTTGTCGGACAACCTGGTCCTTCAGAAAAGAAAAAGTCGAAGCGAGGATCTGACCGGTCTTCCTCTCAACGGTCGCCTAAGCGCTTAAAGGAGGCAGCCACCGATCACGAGAAAAGTTCAACTTGCAACTTTCTCAATAAAAAGATAATGGTGGCCGACCGTGTAGTCATCGGTCTGAATGATTACGAGAAAAACCTATTCATGCCCGCCACCAGCAAAGAGTTGAGAGATGCCCTCCTCGAAATGAATGCCCGGGCTCTCTTGCTTAGCCGGGTTGCGGGAGAAGAGTTGCTGAAAGATGACGCGGCGGGCGTGAAAAGCTTGAAGGACGAGCTTGCCGAAGTGTCAACATCGCTGAAGGTTGCCCAGGCCGATAATGAGCGAGTGAAGGGAGAAAATCTAAGCCCGAGGAAACTGGTGGAGGACTTGGGAGGGGAGAATCGGGCGTTAAAAGAGCAGTGTCAGACGGTCGAAGAGAAGGAGAAGGCTGCGGCCCCTCAGATAGACCTCCTGAGCGAAGATGTTGCAGATTTAACTGATAAGATTACAAGACTGACCCTCGAGCTGGAGGAGGAGCGACTGCAACGCAAGAAGGTCGAGGAAAACTTGGTTGAGTTCAAGGGCTTTGTCCTTGAATAACACGACCTAAGATTCATGCGTGTCGTGAGGCAGGCGGCCTACTTCTACCAAGTTCCGGTCGGCGAGGGAAAGTTTGATAACAGAAAAGACATCTATCGCGGTGAGCTAGTGTCCGCCATGGATGTGCCGGATGAGGAGGATGAGGGCGACGAGCAGCCGGGAGGGGATCAATCGGCTCCTAAAGTTATAGTTTCTGATTAGATATTTTATATATGTAACCTTGGAGGCCAGTGTGCGGCCGTTCGTTTTTTGACAAACCTGTAAATACAAGTATTAATAATATCGGCCCTTTTGCTTGTTATTGGATTGTTTATCGTGTGATTGTTTGCATTTGACTAGTATGTAGTTTAATATATGTGTCGCTCATAAAATCCGAACGCTAAATTGATTTAAATACACTATACGGCCGATTGGTGAGCAACCTTTTGAACGGTCCCGACGATTGGTGAGCCGGGA
>Ga0099824_1001996_pt1 | contig 29614 bp, 11 predicted proteins | sample SiratrowhiteBW_FD_76837 | JGI IMG/M metagenome (GOLD analysis project Ga0099824, IMG submission 76837) | Root nodule microbial communities of legume samples collected from California, USA - Siratro white BW | ecosystem: Host-associated > Plants > Roots > Nodule | place: USA: California... | reverse complement strand
TATATATATATATATATATATATATATATATATATATATATATATATATATATATATATATATATATATATATATATATATATATATTTCCACTTCCCAAACTAAACAAAAAGTTTACAAATGAAAGAAAGGAATAAAATAGCGTGAATGATCAATAAAAATATGGCAATTAATAAAAAGTTTAAAATGCAGTTAACTAATTAGAAATTAGTCCACATATAGAATTTTTTTAATTAATCATTAGTTATTATACACAATTAACAAATTTACTATACATTTAATAAGAAGACATCACTATATTCTAATTCATTATACTTGCTCTACGTTTTGCAGTCTTCTCCTTCCAGGATTGAATGGATTAAATAAGCTCATTATTAAATAGGTATGCATGCCTTCTTATTCTATTATCACTCACATATTTGCATCTGTTATGCTGAGCATTGTGATGTGAGGAAGTTAGCATGATGCTTAAAATATTTTGATGTTCAAGAGTCAGTAAGTAAAGGTAATAGTAGCAAGTATCATATGTATATGAAAGAGCTAATACATGTGTTATGCGTTAATCTTGTATACCTTTCCTTTAGGGTTTGGATGATAACGACGAACAATAATGTTTAGAAATGAATGATATTACTTTATTTCTTAATTCCTGGTTTGAAAGTTTTAGACAGACATATCTCCTTATTTGGTTATGAATGCAGGTTTGCGTGATGGCCATTAGCAATACCTGGTATCTATAAGGTAAGTCTTTTTCCCCTGGATAATTTCTGGAAACATTTAAGATATTCGAACATGAATGAATGAAGTTGAAAAGGAAAGCAGAATTTGGATTCGTGTGTAAACGAGCTTGCAGTTTTTTGAAGAGGGGTTATGCCAGACGTACGAAAATTTACCTATTATGGTGAAAGTTCCTTTTTCTGTTCTTCACAGACCGGGTTCAATGCACCACATGAAGAAAACTAGAAAGTGAGGGAGGAGAATATGTCAAAGGAGTCAAAAGGAGCACTGATTAGGATGGATTTTAGTATACATCTTCCTGACACAATACACACATCATTTTGAAGCCAAAAGCAACTTTTTTCGCATTTTTTTTTTTTTTCCATTTCTAAAAGGTAAAAGCTGGGAACCAAAGAGTGTTATTTTAAGCCAAATAGTTAAGAGCTGTAAAGCTGATATGCATTTCATTAAGTTTGCTAATAGATAAAAGAGGTATAGTATAATTAATAGTTTACTACTAATATTTTGAACACAATTTTCAGTCACACATCACACATATCATTTTCAAGTCAGAAGTAGGTGTTTTGGCTATTTCTGCATATAAGGGGGGTAAGGTAGGATTATTATTGTTAGGTATAGTACAAAATAGACATGGCTAATTTAAGGGAAATAAGATAAGGTGAGAGTTAAGGAGCCAAGATATGCATACCTCTTATAGTTTAATAGAGTTAAATGTATAAAACTAGTGGTAGAATGTGTTGACAAATTAAGGGTAAAGAGGAAGACAATAGAAGCATGGTGAAGTAGGAGAATAAGACAAACGACTTATCGGACTCCAGTTATATATACATGCATTCAACGGAGGTTCTTCCGTGCCTACTTCAAATTTCTTAGAATGGAAAGGGTATACCAAAGAGGATGCGCGTGCCAATGATGAGATTCCTTGTGTTATATGCTTTTGGTTTAAGTTGTTTGTTAGTGTAACCTTAACTTTGAGTAAACTAATCAATCAAGTAAACTAATTAAACAATTACAAAAACTTCAAAACATAGTGTCATGTTTATCCCGAAACCTCTTTCACTTGTTTCCGATCTTCCAACTTTCATTTAGTTTGCTTAATATCTAGTTGAGATATTCAGTCACACACCACCACAAGTCAAATTAATTGTACTTCCTTCGTTATGGAAAATGCATGAAATGTCTAAATCTAATCATAAAATTGAACCTTTCTCTGCATCCATATATATGCTCACAGCATCTTTCCATTGCATCTAGCATAGTTCTTCAGTTTTTTGTTAGCTTTTTGTTTTCCTTTTTCTGTTCCATAAAACTTATCTTCTCAGGGGTTTGTAGCTTTTATCATTTTTTCACTTTAATGAAAGATATTCTTTTGTTTTCTCTTTTCTCTCAGTCTTTCTTTCTTACAGCTTTTCTTTTAAATTTTTTATTTTCTTTCTTTCTTTCTGTTTTTCTCTATAATTTTTTCTTTTCTTTCGACTATTTTGTGAAGTTATTGTCTTGAGCAATTACCAACGTCTTACTCTCACAGATATCAAATATACTCGCAGAAATAAGGAAGAGTCTTATAATTTTCTAAGGCATCCATTTTTCTTCCATTTATTTGGATTTGTGGAATAAGATAAAATGGAGCTAAATGGAATGGTCTTTTCTATTGTTTGAATTAATAAAACCTGCAAAGGGATTTGGATATTGTCTAACTAAATGGACCTTGTCATATATCATTCAATCTAATCTTTTAATTTTTGTATATTTCTCAATTAGGGAGTATGTAATGGAACAATATAAGAAAAGTATATTATTTTGAGTGTAAACAATACGAATAAATTAGACAAGTATATTAATTAGAAAAGGTTTAATATTTCTATTGCAAGAAAGAAATTCTCTCTAACCTTTCAAATAACAACTTCTTCAAGTTCAAATTAGATTCAATCACCAACTAATGAAGATATATAGTCAAACGGTCAAAATAAAGTTATTTTACCATCAAAATAACTTAACAATATTATCTATGGTCGCTTGCATTGCAATTAAAGAATGATTGTGCACAGTAAATTGTTTATAATTACCAAAAGTCTTTGCAACACAATATGTTGTATCATTTTATATATTTAACACAAAATCTACAGCTTCTTTTCCTGACACACATTCTTGTACATTAGAATAAGTTATAAAATAAATGCCAATTTCAATTGCAATTAGTCACTTTAAATCTGATGGCTCTTTAATCACTAATTTTGATCACTTTAAAATTATTGAGATTAATTTAGCAATGAAATATTACTTCACTTATGGGTCTGGAAATTGGTTGCTAACTTTGAAATGCATAGTAAATTAAATGCAAAAGCTAAACTATTTAATGAAATTATAAATATACTTTGATTGCTAAGTCTGTCTCTATGATGATCATACGTAAGGATTTTAATCTAGTGACCCAAAAATTCAGCAGCTAATCTTATTTAATCTATATTATCTTCAATATGGCTTACTTGGTAATTAAAATTTTTAAGTAACATAAATAATGGTAAAAAGCAAACCATAATTGTAATAACTCTTTTATAGAATTAGTTAGGTTTAGTTTTTGAGTCTCTTCTTATAAAATAGAACTCTCTCGTTTGTTTTTGAAACGGAAACTTTGGGTTAAAGGGTAATATATATATATATATATATATATACATATATATATATATATATATATATATATATATATATTACAAATTTATTTTTATTATTATCGATGGATTAAACATTTTTATAGTTAAATTTATCGAAACATTTTACTGCAAAATTTTAGTCATCAGAATTTTATCAGTAATTTTGATTTATCAACAAAATTTTAATATTATCAATGAATTTTGATTGTGGGTAAATCTAAAATTATAGTGATGTGACGGTGAGTCACTGGAGAATCTGAAAAAGGTTAAGCGTAGAGACATTCCTGAAAAGAGAAGGCAACAGAGTTGAAAAAAACATTAACAATTATCAATTAGTTAGGAGAGAGATGGTGACCAACAAAAAATTAAAAATTCGCATGGATTCTTTGGAAAAGTTTGTGGCAGATTCTCAAGAAGCTAGCTAGAAATTGTTGCAAGGGTTACATCAAGTCTATTAGTTTCTTCTATGATAGGTACGACTATCGGAAAGCAAATTAGGTTCCACCTCCAGTAAATCAAGATTATCAGGAGTCGTCTTTTACAGTTCTTAACAAAATCCAACTGCACTTTCCATCTTTTGATGGAACCAATTTCATGGAATGGCGTGTCCAAGTCGAGGAGTTTTTTGAATTGGAAGGCACACGAATTTATCATAAAGCTTACTTGTTGCTTCTTTCTATGGAAGACAAAGCTTTTTCTTGACAACGACATTATATTAAAATTTATAACTTCCACCATAAATCTTCTTGAATACAAATCTTGCAAGATGTAGGCAACATGTTTGATGCTGGAACTTTTGATGATCCTATGGCATTTTAAAACAGGAAATTTTAGTTGAGTATTTAGAAGAAATTCATAGTTATTGTAACATCTTAGAAATTTGAGGACCAAAAATTTAGTTTAAATCTGGAAACTGTGTTAATATCATCGCTAAGAATCTAAAAGGTTATCATCTAATGTGTATTGTCTATTATCTGCGAATATAACTAATGTTTTAGTCACCCTTTAACTATTCTTTAACTATTTAAGTAACTTTTATTTTCGACAAATGAATTTGTTTGTCTTCAAGTAAAAAAGATAAGATTTGAAAGATGAAAATATGAGTTGTATTTAATGTTAAAAGATAAACTCTACTTATAATGATTATCGTATTAATAATATATTGCTATAGTTAAAAATTTTCTTTAAACTTTAAAACTATGTAACTAAATCTTTTAGAAACAAACTAAATTGTCATTAGATATTTAGAATTTAACTAGAAGTAATGATTATTATACACTTTATAAATAGAACTATCATAAATGTATAAGATATATTTTTCACCACTCACTAAAAAGAAGATTGAACCAAGAAATTAAGATAAGAAAAAAGAAATATATATACATATTAGTTATTTTCGAATTTTGGTAAGATATTCCTAAGTCTTACTATCTATCAAGTTTTTATTTATGTTTTTCCTATTTTATGATTTGTATCTTTGTACATTTAATGAGCTATAATGAATCTATAAATTATGGTATATAAAGAACATTGATTATATTAAAACATTTCTTATGATGTTATTGATACCCATGATTAAGTGTGTTTTAATATCATCAATGTTATTTTACAAAGAAATATTCTTAATACATGTTCTTTAAACCTTAATGAGAAGAACATATAAAGAGGTCATTGTGAGTAGGATGATTGAAAGTATTATTGCTAGCAACCTTTCTCAGACACACAACTTAAATACTTTTTATATATGTTTTAGTAAAGTAATTATGAAGGAATATTTTTTCTAACCTTGTAAGCTAAAATATCCACTTGTTTACCATGGATATTTACTTTAAAGATTCTTTTACTGAAAAAAATTATTCTTAAAGTGTGTCTATCTCACTTTTACTGTTTTGTCCTATTTGATTTCATATTTATCACAAATAAAAGCAAGACATGACAAATTCAAATGAACATAATTCTTTCACTCCAAATGTCTCAACATACTTTTATGGACATGAATGAAGTAAAAATGTAATGGAGAGCACAATTAAATTTCGAGACAGGAGTCATTTCACCATGTACTCTCTTTATGAAATAGGAACACCATTAACCCTAATGATTTGATAGCGGTGACTTTTACTTCACCATTTATCAGTTATCATAATTATTTACTTAATCTATTTCACATCCCAATTTGGTAACTGGATTAATAAGTAGTATAATGTAAAGTAGATGTGTAAGAAGGAATCTCTATAAATCTATATTATAAATTTTTATGTAAATATTGTGTACTTTTGGAAGTAACATGTAGTTACATACCTATGAAAGGATTAATCAAAACAAATTTAAAGGAAGAATATATATCTATATATAATGATTATAGGTTTGAACATCATCTATCTAAGGATATTAGGAGATTTGATGTATTGTCTGATAAGTATCTGTATAAAATTTATCTGGTGAGTATAAATTTCTTCTGGATAAGGATCATTAGATGCATAAGAAAAGTAAGATCATTGTAATGAAAATTTAAAGATGATTTAGAAGTGTAGGTTAATTAGATAAATTTTCTATAAAACTATGGATTAAAAGAATAATAGTATTGGAAAAAATTATCGTATCTATCAATATTTTTATTTTCCCACCATCTTCTTCAAAGAAACTTCACTGCTCTCGAGGTTCAAAATAACCTTTTTTCTTTTTAGAAAAACAAATTTATTTAAGTAAATATATTTTTGGACGTCATAGTTATGGTTTCTAAAGAAAAAACTTTAAGCTTTTTCCTTTCAGGTTTAAAATCGAAATTGGAAAAATTTGTACACCTACATAGGCGTACTTCAATTCAATAAATTATCTTATTAGCACAATTGCAAGAAGAGGTGCTACAACAATTTACAAAGAAAATTCAGGAAAAGTCCTCTAGTAATTATGATGACAAGTTTAGATCTTCCAAACCTTGGTCATCATTGGTTCTTTATAACGAAACTCCACCTTTAACTACACTTCAACCAAATTCTACACAAAATTCCCAAAAGTCTATGACTAGGATTAATTACAAGGCTTCTGGTTCTAGATCAGTTTCTAGAAAAAGGGTGAGTGAAAGAGTTTCTAAAGGTTTGTGTTGGTTTTGTGGAGATAAGTGGGATAAGAATCATATAGTTAAATGTAAGGTTTATGGCAAGTTAAATGTTATTTTTCTGCCGAAGATCAGATGAAAGATTTCTTTCTAAAGGACATGGATAGAAGACTTTTAGAAAAAAGAACTAATATGAACTATATTATTCTGTTATTTTTCTTTATGACAGAATCAGAATATAATATTTTTATTTTTTTCTCCTTTTTTAGCTATACCTAGAATAGATACACTGCTCATATATATTCAAGTCTTTACTTTTGTTCTTAATAGAAAAATAGAGAGAATAATTTCATTCTCATATATTTTGTTCATTTTTTGTTCATCTCTTCATTTTATAATATGACATTTATTTCATAATATAATATATTATCATAGTACTGATTTCAAAGTTCTGGTTGTTACATTTACTTATGACTGAAATTGTTGATCTCTCACGAGACCTCTTGTCATCCTTGAATATAACTTGTTCTCTCGGTACATAACAAGAGAGATAAACTTTTATGATCATTCCAATGCAATGATTGATACTAGTAGAAGAAGTTATGGAATACAATATACTTCTAAGGTATGTCGTCATTGTGGAAAGACATGGCATATAATTGATACATGCTATAGAAAGCATGATTTTCTACTTTTGTTCAAGTTTAAAAATCAGAAAGTAGATTGTAATAATAATAAGTACAATCATGAAGGTTCAAAGTCAGATGTACATTCTCAGCAAATTGGTTTTACTCCTAAGCAATATCAAACATTGTTAGCCCTTCTACAACAGTTTAAATCCAGTGGCAATGCTTTTAATCAGATATATGTTATTCCTTCCAATATGTCAACACACATTGGTAACAAATGTATTTCTTCTTTTAATTCTTGGATTCTTGATAGTGGTGCTACTGACCACATTTGTTTATCCTTGACTCATTTCACTTCATATCATCAAATTAATTTTATCAGTTTCAAGTTACCAAATGAAAATCAAGTTATTGCCAATTATTCTAGAAGTGTTTTTCTCAATCAAAATCATGTCATAGATAATGTTTTGTATATTCCTAATTTCACTTTTAATCTTCTTTCAGTAACAACATTGATTGACAATTTATCGTGTGTGAATACATTTGACTTTAGTGGTTGTCACATTCAAGACAACAACTCTTTGAAAATGATTGGTTCAGCTAAGATACAAGATAGACTTTATATACTCAGGGTCCCTTCTTATAAAAAACTTCAAATCAAACCTATCAAATCTTTACATATCACTAATACTGTCAATTTTACTCCTAATTATCTCGAAGCCCTTTGGCATTTTCAGTTAGGGCATGCTTCAAACAAATCCATTGATGTTATCAAAAATAAATTTCCTTATGTTAAATATAACAAATTTTTTATTTGTGATGTTTGTCATTTTGCAAAGCAAAAAAGATTTCTATTTCCTCTTAGTGCATCTAAATCTAAAAAATGTTTTTGATTTTATTCATGTTGATCTTTGGAACCATACTCAATATCATCAATTCATGGTCATAAATATTTCTTGACCATAGTTGATGATTATTCAAGGTATACATTGGTTTTTTTCTCTAAAACAAAAATCACAAGTTGCTAAAACTTTGGAAAATTTTATTGATTTTATTCAAACACAATTTGAGACAGCAATAAAAATAATAAGAAATGATAATGAGACTGAATTTTTGATGACTAATTTTTTTTTATCAACAAAGGAATAATACATCAAATTTCAAGTGTCAATACTCCACAACAAAATAGTATAGATGAAAGGAAACATGGTCATTTATTAAATGTAGCAAGAGCTCTCATGATACAATCTCATTTACCTAAAATTTATTGTTCATATTTTGTAATACATGTTGCACATATTTTGGTTTTTTTGAAGATCCAACAATGAAACCTTGTCTAATCGAGCTGAAATTTTTACTTAAAATTTCTCACTCATATTTTTTCAATCTGGACGGTGGGATTGTCTACTAGAGGTCTGTAGAAACGTTAGGAATTTTGTGAAGAGCTATTGTTTGTAGAAAGTTCCTATTATCATCAATCTCGGTTATTTCAAAATCCAAAGGTGAAATCTCCTTTGATTGTTCTAAGATTTTTTACTGGAGTTTTATCACTCAAAGTACTTAGTTTTGGACGGTCGAATTTGAAATTAGAACTCTAGTTTGTTTCCAGAAAATTTGTGAACAGTGACAATTTTTAATGATGAGATTCTTAAACTCTTTCTTTAAATTTAAATTTAAATTTATTGATATTTTGGGTTATTGTTGATGGTCATTTGAGGATTAGGAAGAATTGTATTAATATGTTCTTTAGTTGATTTTTGTGAGATTCGTTATACCTTTGTTTTAGTATTATTAAAATAATTACCATCCCGTAGATTTTTTTATCTCTACTAAAAATAATTCTAATATTAATTACTGATGTTGATTTATTCTTCAAAATTCGATTACATATTAGTTTATATTAATCTTTATTTGAATTAATTGATTAGAAGATATTTACACATTGATGTATATGTTAACAATATAAACCTTATTTCAACTACCTGCTGTTATTTTACAACCATTATTTCGGATAGGACTTGAAAATCAATATATATGAATTTTAATACTGGTTTTCTTAAATCAAATTCTATTAGTGTTATTTTTGTTAACATTAACCGACCAACTAAGTATGTTCAATTTTTGTTGTTATTATTCGTATGGAGCGACGAAAGTATCACAATTTTTATAGATAATCTACTAACAAAAGTTATTTTAGATAGACTATGAAAAATATGCATGATTCAATAAAAAGTGTTAAAAATGCAAACTACGAAACTAAGTCCATATACTAACAAAATATTTAAATTCAAAACACAAATAAGTATGCAATTAATAATATTTTTAATATGGTATGATAGAGATAGTATCACTAGAAAAATATATTTTGCACAATTATTTTAAATATTTTAGATCATTTGTATAACTAAATGTGATTAAGGCAGAAAGTGAAATTTTTATATTTATTGACAACAAATATATAATTGTTTCCAATCAATAGGACACTTCCGTGTCTTTGACAATCAATCATAAAATATATATATATATATATATATTTTGAATTAAAAATGGTGTTATTTATCTTATATATCACCTTTATTATTGTAAAATTTTGTACATAATATAATAAACTTATATATGTATAATTAATTCATATATGTTAATTTAATAGGAGAAGGTACAATTAAACAAAACTTCAAAAAGGAAAAAAAATTGTATTTCTGGGTTGAATTATCAAGAAATTGCTTCCAAAAATATATGGATCTATGCTTTGCCTCCTCTGTTTAACAACTCAGAACAAGCAATGAAAAATGAGAACCCCACTTCTTATTTAAGAAAATCTATTATCCTTTTATACTGATGAAGCCAAAAACTCTCCTTTGGAATTTTCACGCGCAAGAAATTTCATCAATTGCTTATCTCATGGGCTCATTTTCTGTTCATGTTAATCACATTCTTCATTAATTATGAAGAATGTTGTTAACTTTATTTTAAAGTACAATTAGCTGAATTATGATATACATTGGCTTTTTTAGAAGAGATCTTTTGATAACTTCTGGCAAACCATTTCTGCAAGCCATATTCAGTCAAGATGGAGATAAATTTTGTTAATCTTTAGTTAATAAAACATCATTCTTAATTAATGAAGAAAATAAGTTTTTTTTTTTTTCTCGACCAGAATTTTAAATGCTTGCTGACTTTTACCCGTTAGAGCATACCTCCATGAAAATGTAAAGCTATAAATTTTGCTTTATGGATAACATATAAAATATGTTAAACATATGATATTAATTAAAGATATAACTAAAATAAATAAGGGAAATTTCTTACCTTTTTAACTGATTTTTTGAGCTGAACCATTTGCAACAATTTGAAAAAGAAAAATATAGGATGAATTAAAAAGTAAATTCAAACAATAAAGAATAAGATTTTTATTTTATATTATCTATTCAACATTAATTAATGATTTTCTCTCCAACAAAAAAAAATAGGGTTGTATCTTGAGGGAGGATTTTATAATTCTAAAGAAATTAAATTCTAAGAATATTAATTCCTTTAATTAAAATTCCTTTATCTTATAATTCTTTTTCTTGTCTTGAACAAAGAAATGAAATTGATTTTCTTTCAGTTTCAAAATACTTTGGATAAAATAATTAAATTTCATCATTTAAAATATGAAACGATTAAATTTCTTTCCTTTATAAAAAATTTGTTCTTAATGCAATAATTGACTTTTTCTATTTATACATTATATTATTTTAATAAAGTAGTTAGTTTTACATAATTATTTTAGTTAAGATGTATATGTTTTCTTATATTTTTTTTATCAGTAAAGAATGAATAAATTAAAATAGAACATAAAGGGGTGTTTTAATCCTTATGATTAGTCGAATATACTTTCTCCACCACAATCCAATAAAAGTTAATGTGTAATACTAATAAAACAAACAAAACACATCCTATCATCCTTAGATATTACAAATTAAAATATATGGGACTCTAACATACTAGGGTCTGTCCCATTGCATCCTCAAACTTATCTAACAAGCATGCTCCAGTATACACCATTTCATATTCCAACAGAGATAATTGATAATTGTCTTATTTCCTTTAATTTTGTTTCGTGACTTTGTCCACACCCTCCATAAACAATAACACATACCTAGGTGCATTATTCCCTCATTTTGAAACATCAAAACCCCAGCAGTTGTGTAAAAAGCAAGTTTTATCATAATTGTAGAGTAATTAGTTCTTTTAAATTAGCAGTCAAACTTCAAAACTCACTAAATCAACGAAAACTTTTATCTTTACAATCAACTGACTTTTATTTTGTGTCTCAAGAGAGTCTGGATACTTCACAGAATAATTTTTATAAGACAAATTTCATATTATTTTCAACCAAAGGATCGTACAACATCATCAATCAATATATAAGAATTACACATTTAGAATTTTATATTTCAACTATACCCATGTTTTTAATTGTGTCATACACAAATATTTCATCATGATCTACTTTTTCATTCCTAACATTAACCTTATTGTGTCTTGCATTCAAATGTAGGAGATGAGATTGTTGGAAATGAGGACTAAGTTGAGAGTGTCTTGCACCCAACCATCACACATGTCTCACATGTCTCAAATTTAGATAACAATTCTACAACTTTATAAATAGATGAGTGACGTTGACAAAACGCACCCATAGAATTTCCTAACATCATATCCCATACCAACAAGTTTGCTCTCATTGAAGTTTATCAAGCAATAATTTTCAAACGAAAAAGATAACAGATGACATTACTTGTTTCCTGTACTCCTAAACTACTTGAGATAAACAGAAATTTATCACTAGCAAGTATTAGCATGTGTAACTAATACTTTTATATCAATCACTGTCCAAAAACAACCTTGAAGATACCTAAAGCAGAACATGCTTACAAAATAAATAATGTTTACAAAATAAATTTGGCTTTTGAAACCTGGATCCATCTAATCTTCTAATATTGTGCCAATTTTTCATGCTCTAACCCAACATCTCACAACTTATACTTATTAACATTTCCATGTATCTTGCCTCACAAAACTAACTGCACATCTCACCCAAATATATTTATATTGCACAAAAACGATGTAAAAACCTTGCTTCAACCTCCCAAATGCCATATTTTTATGGCTTCAAACCCTGGCTTTATATTCTTCATTGTGACAAACTATATTCAATATCTATAGAGATTTATTAACTTATCCTTAGTTTTAAAAATAAAATGTTAATAGATTTCTGTATATTTTGAAGTCAGTTTTGATCAAATAAAAATACTTAACATACCATTCTCATCTAATCAATACATAGTCTCTTCATGACACAATAATTAATAATTAATACATAGTGTTTATGTTTATTTCTTTCTTATTCTATCTCAAATATCTCTCCGCCCATGCTAGACTGCATTCAAACATGTTTTTGGACTCTTTATTCTACCTTTCCCTTCTTAGCTTTTTTTTTCCATTCTAGTATACCTTTTCACATTAATGTCTAAAATAAGTAAAAAAAAAAAAATATTTATTAAAATGGGCAAATTCTGCAGTCAGGTAGATAAGATTTCAAATTAATAAATCTTTTCACCTAGGCATAATTTCAGGTTAGTCAAATATAAATGACATGCTAGTTATTTCAATTAAAGACATTAATATTAATTAAAATCCTTGCTCTCTTTGTAATCATCTTTTAATTACTTGACACTATGTTTGTTTGGTTGTTTGTTATGTCTAACATTAACCAAAAATAATAATAATAATAATTAATAATTACATAATAATAATTAACAAAATCATAAAAAAAATTAAGGCATACAAATTTATTTTAAATTAAAATAAAATAGTATAATGATTAAGAATAATTTTAATTAAATTCATATGAATTTAATTTAAATAATAATAATAATAATTAAATTCATATAAATTTAATTTAAATGATAATAATAATTATTAAAATAATAATTATAATTAAATTCATACAAATTAAATTAAAATAATAATAATATTTAGGGATATCATTATTATAATAATCATTATTATTATTATAATAATCGTTATTATTGTTATTATTTTAATTAAATTTGTTAGAATATTATTATTATTATTATTATTATTATTATTTCTTAGAAAATAATCATTATATTATTATTATTATTTTAATTTAATTTGTATGAATTTAATTATAATTATTGTGTCAATAATTATTATTATCATTTAAATTAAATTTGTATGAATTTAATTAAAATTAAAATTATTATTATTATTATTTAAATTAAATTCATATGAATTTAACTAAAATTATTCTTATTATTATTATTATCACTATATTATTTTTTTAATTTAAAATAAATTTATATTTCTTAATTTTTTTTCTATGATTTTTTTAATTATTATTATGTAATTATTATTATTAATTTTGTGTTAATTGTTAAATTTAATAAACATAATGTCAAATAATTAAAAAATAATGGATAGGTAGAAAGATTAATTTAAAATCTTATCTAGCCTGCAGATTTTATACATTTTGGTAAATAATTTTTTTTTTACCTATTTTAGATATTAATGTGAAAAAGTATATCAGTATGAAAAAAAAAAAAAAGCCTCTCTTCTCTTCTCTAAATATACCATAGTTCCTTCCTTTAAACACAGTGATATCCTAACTCTTTAAATTCAAATCCTACACTACCAGTATCAAAGAATTGATTCAATTTTGCTTTCCAAAGAATTCTCACCGATTACTTTGTCAATTTACTTTTGAAGTACATTCCACTGCACTCACGAGAAAAAAAAAACAAATTCTGCTAGATCTTTTGAACAACAATTATATCTTATACAAGAAATAAAAATATATATTATTAAAAACTATTTTGCTAATTTCTTATGTATGGTCAAATTTGAATAATTGATTTCTGTCCATGTTATAAACAGCTTTTTCATAAAGAAGTTTGTATATACAGTGAAAACATTCTTCACTAGTTATTCTCTTTACCTTTCCATTATGCTCAAAATAATGAAAATTAGTTAAGCAAACACCTCTATTATTGGAATTATGCGTAGTAATGAAATGCAGTCTCCTTGACCGATATCAGGCATGAAATTTTAAGGTTAGATACAGAGATATTGAAATCATAATATATGTGATTGAATATTAATGGATGTTATATTCTACTTTTGGTACTGAAGGATTTCATAAGTTAACTTCCAACCCTATGTTTTCAAAAATTATTTATATTTCAACAAGAACCTTTCAAACAATCAACTTATATACCCGGATTTTTTTTTCAATTAAAAAATTCGAATGAAAAAATTTAGAAAGATTTGTATTTTAGAAAAGTTAAGTTCAATTTTAAAGAAATATTAAATTAAGTTGCATTAATATTCAAACTAAATCACACTACTCTATTAATTGCATGATATTTTATTAAGAAAGTTCCACGTTTTCATGGGAAAATGTCAAATTTTAATCTTGTTCACAATATTACCAATTAGTTACGAATAAAGTAATATAAATTTATAGCATCATATAGATTACATTGATATTTTTTAATTTCCAATAAGTCAAATGGTGTATAATTTCCAACTCCCTGATTCAACATATATGTTTAAAGACTAAATGTCGTCAAACATTTATCTTAAATTCACAACAATTATCTTAAAACACCTTAACTAAACTTTAGGAACAAAACTAGCCTGATTCCTAGTAATGATCTTAACTCCCACCAATTAGCACTAGTAAAGCAAGTAGAAAAAACAAATCTCAAGTAAAAACTACTATACAATAGGAGTTCGAGGTTGGTCCTTACATAAACTAAAATGTTAAGCTACTTGATCAATTTGTTTTTCTATTAATAGGAACATTAAGGACAAGTGGAATTCAAATAGATTTGGAGGTTTAACTCAAGTTATAAAACAAGAATAAAAGACTATAAGAATAACAAGATACACCATTCCATCCCAAATCAAACCATAGGAAAAAAACTGAGACAAACCAAAGATAAAAACAGTCGTGAACGATCAAAAGCGTGAATGACTGAAAAGAAAATTATCAAATTCTCTGATTTTGCAAAAGAAATAAAACTCTATAATCTAGCTGTTTATAATCCTTTTTAAAATTACAAAAATTTAAAATTCTATCTCAACAAAAAAAAAAAATATTAAAATATTTAAAATTCCCTTAAATTCTCCGTCATCTTCTTTGTATTGCTTCCTCTTTCTTTGAAGTGTCTCCAACTTCTCCACCAACACATGTCTAGACTCATGGACCACTCCTACCTAATTCTTCTTTAATTATAACGGTTGAAAATTCTAATAAACGAGAGATTAAAAATATGATTAAATTATAATATATAAATGAATCTAAGTTTAAGCTTTAAAATCTTAATTAAATTTGTAAAATTGAGATGTAAATTCATTATAACCTATGAATATCCTAAATTTTGTCCAAAGCCCCTAATAACTGAGCATGGTCTCCTTCATCTTCGAAGTTTCGAGTGCATATGTGAAGAAGAGCAAAACGCACATCTATATCAACTAGAAAGAGATGGAAGAGGCAGAGATCGATTGCAGATGGAGAAAGGGGAAAAAGGGGGCTGTGGCAACAAATTAGTCTGGGGGAGTACAGCGACATACGTGTGATCCCACCAGTCGTACTAAACCACACTGCTATGAGGGTCCCATAGAACCAAAAAACGAACATGTAAAATTAGTTACATATTTTAATGAGGGTCATATTAAAATCATCAATTCATATTTCTAATCTTTTGGAAAAATTAAATGAAAAGATTTCTATATAAATTAATTGATAAAGCTAATTTTAACTCTCAAGAAGAGCACGGTGATTTTAGCTTCTTATTTTCTTACCAACAATTGGATGCCTTTGTTCCCAACAATTGGTGACCCTTGTAATAACATAGTAGTGATCTCAGACTGAGCCCACAAGCCAACCAGAAATATTCAAATTACTGAAGCCGCAATTGATTCGTTACTGTACGATGTTTAATCAATGTTGCATATAATAGAAATGCAGCAACAGTAATTAAAACGATCAGTCAAAGAACAAGTAATAGTCATACCAACTGCAATGGGAGCAAGCAGGAAGTATATATATATTTGACCACTGAATCCATTTTTGTTTTTGTCCACTTTAAATATCAAGTCACATTACAAAAACAAGCACAAAAGTTACGGTAATTGATTGGCTTTCTGGTGCTTGGTCTTGTTTGGGCTTATCATCTTGCTCCACCAGGGCAAATAACAGCAAGCGTTTTAAAAGAAAATGCAATTTTCGAAAGTAAATTTTACAAACCATGGGCCTTTTAAGCAATGATATAATATTCCAACTGCGGACTTTTAAGTATGGAGCAAAGATTACATACAACGAGAGAAATAGGTTTGCCCCACATACCCACCAGCCATAGCCCTCCTCACATTAGACTCAAATAACTTCGGGTTCTCTCTCAAGACCGCAGCAGCTTCGTGATTCAGCGGATCCTCATAATTTGGTTCCTGCCACCATAATTCAGTAATTACAATGTATCAAAGGATAATAACCAAACTTGGCTAAAACCAGAGTCATACCGTGAAGAGATGATACAACCCGTAGATGACCGTGTTTATATTGAGAACAGGTTTCCAATCTTCTCGTAGGATGTTAAGGCAAACATTTCCTTCCAAGTCTATATTTGGATGGTAGACCTACGTGTATGACATAACTAATTAAATTATGAGTTTCAAACAGACAAGGAAAATCAAAAATATGTCACAAGCAAGATTAAACACGGAAGAATCTACATAAATAAAGCATGACTTAATAATACCAAAGATAACCATGGTCTCCTAATGCCTACCTTTGTCTTGCATTTAACCTTTGGTGCCTCGTGTGGATAGATAGGAGACACTTGGAAAGTAAACAAAAATGTGCCACCCCTGTAACGAACAAACAAAAAATAGTGGAGAAAAGGAAGTCCTCAGTTCATTTTCCTTTTACTTCTGGGGTGGAGAACGGGGATGTAAATCCAATGAGATTATACATTATTATTAAGCATTACAAAAAATTTAAAAGTATATAAGGACAAGGACATGAGGAGTAGGTGCATCCAGTTCTCCAAATTAAACACAAAAGAGATGGGCAGATAATTTGGGAAGCTCCATACATGTAATATCCATCATCAGGTTGGATTGAAACTTCAAAGTTCATCAGGTCATCTTTGCCATTGGGAAATTGTATGATACAAGAAGTTGGCAGATTCAACTCACTTATGTCTGCAAGAAGTGATACTCCAATGTAACCAAAAGCTTATATAACAGAATAAGATGGCAGAAACTACAGCCTCAAGTAATGTCAAAACAAGATCAGTAATAACAACAAAAGCCTTATCCCACTCGGTAAGGTTAGCACCGTTAGCTACATGAATGATACATTGTCATTCAGTCTGTTTATAGACCAGATCTCAGAGTATCTTTACCATGAGACTCCTATTAACAAGTTCCCCAAATGTCTTTCTTGGTCTCCCTCTCCCCCTTTTCATAGGAATAAAAACCATACAATCAACTCTTGTTACCCGAGCTTCCAAAAGTCTTTTTTGTATGAAACTAAACCACTTAAACCCAAAAACAATATCATATTTGTACTACAGAACACATACTCATTTTAAGAAATACATCAGTTTACAACTTCACATCACCACACACATAGGATAGTACACAAAAATCAGTGTATGTTAAAACACCAAATAGCCAAATTAAACTCCTGCTTACCACTTGTAGAAAAGAAATAATGTTCCCAGCAAAATCAATAATAAATTCAAAACTAAAAAGCTTCCATGAATATAGACGGAAGTGATATAACCACCGAACAGCAGCTCAAACAATCACCAGATGAATTTTTACCCAGTCAATTCAAATAAAATCCACACTACAATGTACTCCTACCCCAAGCACGACAGCTACCAGAAACTGAAGAAATTGATATGAGAAACTATTGCAGTACGACAGTTGTACTTTCCAGTACCACAGTTTTTAACAAATCAAACGGATCCTTATACTTAGATCCATTAGAATATTTCCCTCAAAGTTTGTGCAATTCTTACTTGAGAATCAAAGCAGTCTCTAATCCTAACAAATGCACGTAAGAGACTCTTACACAAAAACTTAAGTAATTACACTGCTTAACACCTAAAAACAATAAAATTATGCAATCCTGACAAATGCATGTATTAGACTATTAGAACCAAAAACTAAAGTTTTTTATACAACATAATGCCTCAAAATAAAATAAAACCACTTACATAAAGAAAGTAAATTAGCGAATAATGTAGATCTTCTAACTCACTAAGCCAAAAGCACCAACAAAGTGGCAGGCAATTCATCTTCCCAAATACACTTCAGACATCATAAAATGCAAATTGTGAGATATTCACTATTTTCCCTTAACAAAGCAATAAACTTTCTTCTTCAGTCCAAAGTCATCCAAACAATACAAAAACAAAACACTTCGACAAAAATATTCTGGATATCGTTGATTTTTTCTATCCCTTGTGATGGAAGTCCTAGAGCAAAAAATATCAAACATTCCATTCCCACAATCAAATAGATCAATTAAGATTAAGTGAATCAATCGACAAACTCCTTTTAACACATCCTCCTAGTACATGCCTCAAACCCCCCACAAAAATCCCTGCTCTGGTAATTAAAAGCTACAAAAACAAAAACTCTTTCTCCAAATCACGATTGGGTAGCACATTTATGATCGAATTGACTTGTGCACATAAAGCTTACTGCCATTTACAAAACAGAAATAATAGAGGTTAACCTTTGTGAAGACGCAACTCCCCAGCTGATTGCTTCTTAACAGGTGGTCCTCCGCTTGCATTCTCTGTTTGTTCTCTCTGCTTCTCCTTCACTTTAAATAGTCTAATCATCGTCCTGCAACGGTCACATCAACTCTATTACGCACAACATTCAATTCACCGTAGTCCAGCAAATTAAAAATCACAACTTCAATCCAAAACGAAAAAGCAAGCAGATCAGAATATCGAACGGGCACAGATCGAAATTTGGGCCTGAGCCCAATATTTAGTTATCCCAGGGATGATAAACCTACACGTCTGATTTTGAAAAAAAAGAATTAGGAAAGCATGAAACCCTAAGAAACGAAGGAGCGCGGAGGAGAGGGAAATCTGAGGCAGGGGAAAAAGGGTGAGGGAGTTGGAATAGAAATGAAAGGCGATGCGAAGAGGGAGAGAGGAAGCGAAATTTGAATTGAGAAGAACCTGTGTTGAGAAAAGTGGAGAGATGGAGAAGAAGAGAAGAGGAAGAAGGAAGAGATTTGGGAGGGGTTTCGCAGCTGGCAGGCACCGCACACACCACTGCACTCGCAAGCCGCAACTGCTAACCTTTTTTCTAGCTCTTTTTTCCCATAAAAAGCCTTTCTTCATTCTTTGGATAATTTTTGCTGACGTCACCAACATCCTTCTTTCTCTAAGTTTATGTTTTCACCATCAAAATATGTTTCAAAATTTGTATTATGAATTATAAAATGTAAATTAGATAATAAAATGTGATGTTATTTATCATTTCTTTTTTTAAGCTTCAAAATAATGGTAGTTTTAATGTGTGGTGACTCGAACATAATACCATTCTAGAAGAGTTGTAGATCAACATCAACCTATGTTATATATTTAATATATAGATTTAGGAAATCTATTGAAATCATTTACCATTTCTAGACTCATAAAGTTGTTCTGTTTTAACTCGGTTGATGCTTCCGACAAGGTGGGTTTTAGTTTGCCAAACACATGAAAAGTTGGTTGGAGTGGAGGCTATGGTGGGGAGAAAGAAATATACAATAAAAAGTATCCATTTCATAGTAGACACCTTGCAATGTATTCTTAATTATGAACTATGTGATCATTTTGGAAATGAAATAATTGATTTGAGTAAAGATGACGATGAAAGTTCTCATGAAATTGTAAAAAACAAAATTGTAGTGAGATTGAGTATTGGACTTGAGTAAGGTGAAAATGGAAATGTTACCCAAAATGTGTCAGAGTTTTTTGTCTGTTAACATTTCTCATTAAAGAAGAAGCTCATGTGTTATATGAGAGAATTATCTAAAAGAAAAATGGATTTTCAATTTTAAAAATGAAAAAGCGAGATTTTTTTGTCGTTACGTAGAATTTTCAGATAAAAAAATTTGTTGACCCATCTAAGGATCAACGTAATAGGAAATTACCTATGGATGTAAGACTATTATAATAATCAAATTCAAGAAGTTCTTTGCCTTTTTTGAGGAAAATAACGAGTTATTTAATTCATAACTTATTGTGATCTATTGCAACAAGAGTAAGTGTGTTTTCTTCCGTACAATGACATCCTTTTTAACAAAAATGAGAAACTTTACTAAAAAAAAGTTGATTTGTCAATATACAAAATATATAATACTTTTTATGGAGCTTGAAAAAGAGAGAGAGAGAGCGTGGTAACAATAAAATCAATCTCATGCTTGAGTGAGTTTTGGCAGCTTTAATATCTTTTGTTTTTCATGTTGCATATACGGGCTGAGGGATGAAAAACATTGAATTGGACTTACTGAACAAATATGTAAAAAGTTGTGAATCTGTGGGCTGTGAATAAGAAACAAGGTGTTGTAAATAGAACATACAAGGGGTGTAATCAATATTGTGGGGAGGTGCAAACAGGAACAACAACAAAAACTGCATTTAAGCTCAATGGGAATAAAGGGGTTGCAACTAAGATATGTCGTAAACTATTGGGACCGACCTATCTTCCGATTGGCCTTTTTATCATGAAAGCTAGCTCTCATTTCTTACATTTCATAAGTTATTAGAAAAATAAATAAAATAGAAATATGAAAAAGTAGTATTTATTAGTTTTAAAAGTTTGGTAATGGAGGAAATGGATACATTGAATAAGAACATCACCCATCTGCAATCATCATGATGACCTATTATCAATCTACATGTTCATCAATCTATAAATAGTCATCTCCACTAAAGAGAATTCATATTGTATGAGAATATTTAAAAGAAACTAAAGAGCTTTGGGTGTTATTTGATTTCTAGAAGCTTAGGCACGAGGTAGAGGGAGATAATGTACTCTTACTTTATGCATGGGTATTTTTAATTTTGATTTCATGCTTAATTTGTTGTCATGTTTTTAGTATTTTCTCTTTATATGTTTTTAGTATTTTCTCTTTATATGTTTTTTATGACTAAATTATATTGGAAACCCTTGTATCTACGAGTTTGTAATGAATCGAGTATACGTGAATGTTAATCAACATCTTTCAACGTTGAATATAAATGTTGAAAATGTTGGGTCTGTTGATTTGGGCCAAACATTATGTTATCTCAAGGAGTTAAGGATTTGTGGCCCACAAATTTTTTTAAAAAATTCTTTCTAAGTATATATATATATATTCTTTACAAAATTAAATAAATTATTTATTGATATTTAAAAATAATAACTAATAATAATAGAAATTTTTTACTTTTAAAAAATTGGCACCCAATATTTTCTTTTTTTCAAGTTTCATCAAAATATATATAACTGTTATGCTCTATTTACATTGGGGAAAAATTAGAAAAAAAAAACGAAAAAAAAAGAAAAGAAGACTGAAAAGTAATATTATTTACGTTAAGAGAAAGAAAATGAAAACTCAACAAAAATATGGTAGATGACTTGATTGATGTAATTGAATAACTTTTGTTTGTATATTTAATGTATTTAAAAATAATTTGTAAAAAAAATAATTAATTTTTTAAGAATATAACTAGAATTAAAATAAATTTTAAATTAAAATAAAACATTATATTTCAAAATAAAAATATATTAAAATTTAAATCAATTAATTTTTCATTTATCATTTTATTGTAATTACTTATTTTTATATTTAAAAATATAACTATTAATAAAATTATATTAATTATTTTTTAAAAGATAATTAATGTATAAAAATATAATCAATTATATACATAAATATTATTTTATTATATTTACTTATATAATCGAGTATATTTTATATGTAATCGATTATCATTACACTGTTTCAAATAAATCTCTCTTGTATAAATTTTGAAACATATAACTGCGTTTTTATTTATAATATTTTATATTCTTGTTTTTATGTCATGTGACTTTGGGATACATATAAATTTGTGTCTTTGATTTGTTTCAATACCAATCTTATTGGAAAAGTTCATATTGACTTGGCGCAGAAACATGAACGAGCACTATATTTTATTTTGTAGCCAATGCCACTGACAAAGAGAGTGTGGCAGTGGTGGATAAGGTGACATTATTATGAAAACAATGTTTCAACTTGGAAACAACACGGAATCACATTGACATCTATATTAAAAAATATAAAAAAGAAATCATACAAATAATTAAAGGAAAATAACAATGCACCACAAAGTGTTTTGTGATTCATGTCAACATAAGAGGGTTAAAAATAGTTCACCGCATCATTAAAAACATATAAATTTTTTAAAAAGTTTATTACCTTTAGATTTACAATTTCAGCTGAAAGAATTTAAAAATAAATAGAAAGATAACATTGGTTTATAATAAAGATTTTAGGGTTTAGTAGTTAACAATATAAAACATTTTATATGGTTTGTGGTGGTTTATTGCAAGAATAGAATAAGTGGAGTGGGACTTGAAACAAAAGCACATACATTGTTTAAAAAAGTTGATGGAATTGACACGAGGCAAGCAAAGGAAGTGACAGAACATAAAGGAAGTGAAAAGGAGGAAGGCTGAGATATATAGATAGATGCGTTATGCACTCTGCTATGCTACTTGAATCTCATCTCATCTCATCTCTTCTCATCCCAAATCCTAAGATCCAAAAAACCAATCCTAGTAATTGACTCATTGGTGCTAGTGGAACCCTCTGCTTATCCACTCACCATTCACCACTCCTTCTATTCTTTTTCCTTTTCCTCCAACACTCCTTCACCCACTCTCCCTAATGTATGTAATGCACAAACTCTTATAGCTCTTACCTAAGCCCAAACATTCCAATCTAACTTCCCAACCAAACCAAAACAAAACCCCACCATGACTGCCGTTAATTTCAACGCTTGGCTACACCCCAGCTTCACCAGATCCAGATCCCCAACTTTTCTATTTCACGGCGTCACTAACTTCCCCATTCCCTCCGTCACCGTTACCAAACGCCCCAGAGATAAGCCTTATTCCTCCACCTCCTTCACGCTCTCCGCGGTCCTCACCAAAGAAGAGACGGTTCAGACGGAAGAGAAGCCGGCGTTCAACTTTAAGTCTTACATGGTCCAGAAAGCCGACGCTGTCAACCAGGCGCTCGACGACGCCGTTCCGCTACGCGAGCCGCTGCGGATCCACGAGGCCATGCGCTACTCCCTCCTCGCCGGCGGCAAGCGCGTGCGCCCCGTGCTCTGCGTCGCCGCCTGCGAACTCGTTGGCGGCTCCGCCGCCACCGCGATGCCCGCTGCCTGCGCCGTCGAAATGATCCACACCATGTCGCTCATCCACGACGACCTCCCCTGCATGGACAACGACGACCTCCGCCGCGGCAAGCCTACCAACCACAAGGTGTTCGGCGAGGACGTCGCGGTCCTCGCCGGCGACGCGCTCCTCGCATTCGCCTTCGAGCACATCGCCGGCGCCACCGTTGGTGCCTCCCCGCCGCGCATCGTCCGCGCCCTCGGCGAGCTCGCGCGCGCCATCGGCGCCGAGGGACTCGTCGCCGGGCAGGTGGTGGACATCAAATCCGAGGGGCTCGACGACGTCGGGCTCGAACGCTTGGAGTTCATCCATCTCCACAAGACCGCCGCCCTGCTGGAGGGCGCGGTGGTCCTCGGCGCCATCCTGGGTGGTGGAAGCGACGATGAGATTGAGAAATTGAGGAAGTTCGCGCGGTATATTGGATTGCTGTTTCAGGTGGTGGATGACATTCTGGATGTTACGAAGTCTTCCCAAGAATTGGGGAAAACTGCGGGGAAGGATCTTGCGGCTGATAAGGTTACTTATCCCAAGCTTTTGGGGATTGAGAAGTCTAAGGAGTTTGCTGCCAAATTGAACAAAGATGCTCAGGATCAGCTTTCTGGCTTTGACCCTGTCAAGGCTGCTCCTTTAGTTGCTTTATCCAATTACATTGCTCATAGGCAGAACTAGATTGTTGAGCTGTGTCACAAATTAACAATTGTTTACAAAATTTAGATTTATGAAACCATTCTATATGCTTATTGCACTACAACTAGGGATTATAAAATAATCCCCTTGCCCTTCTTCTTTCTGCCTCACTCCTCAATTTTGAATGATGAATAAGTATTATATACCTCTAATTTGTAATCAATATTATATCCTTAAGCGTATATAAAGTGTAAAGGATTGTTATACTAATCACACATTGCCAAGTTTGGTGATCTCCCAGTGATTTGCTTCAAAGTCAATATGGTTGAAAACTTTTCACTTAGGGTGTATATATAAATTAGATTCAGTCTGTTTTTCATTTTTACTGCTTGCTTTGAATTACTTCTGGATGTTGAATAGTTTGTCTCAGGAATTAGAGTGGTGAGGTGAGTTTTTCCTGATCATGTAAATGTTTCTCTGATGCTGGCTTTTTAGTGTTCAACTGATATGGAATAAGATGGAGGTTGTTTCATTTTTGAAACTTGCTGTTCTCTTTGGTTGCTGGTTTTGAGTTTGAGTCTGAAAAAAATTTGGTTAGGTGGATGCTATGTTGGGGATAATTGAACACTTTTGTTTAATTCCATGTAGGTATATTCGAACATATATTTCTTTCTGCTGTTTAACTTTCAGCAGAGAAGGAATAGTCAGCCATGTTATTGGAGGATGATGAAGCAATCAGTTTGATATTTAACCTTGGTTAGGCATTTTCTTGGGAGATGCCCTCACGTCTATTATATATTATCGTAGGGTTAGTTAAGTGTTATCAAAAGAAACACTTCTATCTTGTTGACTTCTTAATTTTTTAGATTCTTTTAAGCAAAGTGATCGCTTGAGATTTGCTATCCTAATGACAAGTTTGTTCTTCCTGCTGTTACAATATAAACCCGTATCAGATACTCCACATTGGAACAAGTTTATCCAGATGTTGCAAAGCATAGAATATCGAATTTGTTAGTTTAAATTGTATTTTACAAATTCAGTAAACAGAGCACGATTTTTAAACCAGGATCCTCTGTTAATTGACTTTAGTCAATCTTGTTTTCTGAGGGTGCTTTAGCTTCTGTGGCTGACTTTGAAGTTGTTTTCTCACTTGATGTTGCTGGAATGTATTGTCAGGCAACCAATGGAGTTTAGGTACAACAAAATTGGCTTGTCTCTTTTAATATTACAAACAAAAAATTAGAGTTTCTGTTGAAAGTGGTTGTCAACACTTGGACAAAATTGCTTTGGAGAATAATATACAAGGGAAAAAAAGATTGGGGGAAGGGATGGTATCTTTTATAAGAAAAAAGCTGATGCCTAAGTCCTTTTGACTCTAGAGTAGTGGTGGAACCTTGTGCTTTTGGAAGCTATTAATTTATTCTCCAATCCATCCATAAACATGGGTTGCTGCATGACACTTGGAAGGGTTTTAGAAGGCCAATTATAAAGCAAATTGTCACCTTATCATAATAATATAAAACTGGGGTATATATATGTTGAGATGCTGACATATCCATCTTGAATGTTAGGATTAGTGGTGCCCTATGTGCAATTGATTGAACTTTATACCAATGTTAATCTTTTCGTTTTGTGCATTTAAGCTTTTAATTCTGTGGTTGTTCATTAATATATAATCCGGGTCTGGCTGATTCATTTACACAGCAAGAACAGCACCCTCTTCATTGAATAGCACAGACACGAGCGTTTTCATGCAAAACTGATTAGTGATTTTGACTTCTGCATTTTTCAGCAATTTTGTTTTTGCCAATAATTTCTTGTCAATAGCTTCAAAATTCGGGACCCCATATGTAACAACCTTATTTTTAGGATTTTATCAACACAACTCTTATGTTAAATGTGGATTGGATGATGCATAATTTAAAATATGATACATTTGACTAGACAAGAACTACTATTTATAAAAATGACAACTGCACACGATCACGATGCACGTTGAAAGCAATTAAGAATAGAATGTAAACTGTGAATTGCAATTTAAAAAGACTCGTTGACGAAAACTATTCGTAGAAAGAGACATGCAAACGGCGTCACTTTATCTATTTCTTAAATTATTTTTTATTATTGAATTAAATTTATTACAAATTGTAATTTTTGATCAATTTTATTTTTTATTTTATATTTTTTGATAAATTTTAATCAATCATAGAATATATGTTAAATAATACGATGTTATTTTGCAACAAAGACAAGTGGGGTACACGTGGGGGCTAGTCTTCCAATTAATGCACCATTAATTCTTCAACGAGATTGTTTCTGGAGCAATTAGACAAGACAAAACTGTTTTTTATTTTTAGTTTTCAAATTTTTTTTTTAGTTTTCCATTTTCTCTTTTCAGTTTGTTAATTTTTCTGTTTAGTTATTTTTCTCTTACACATGTATCTGTAAGTATAGATATATGTCTTGTATCCATAAAAATGACAAGAATATTTTTAATATTTTTATTACCTTTTTTTCCAACATGTGATGATATGGTGTAAGTTTTTGAGTGATATTATTATAATATTAGTTGTTTTCTCCGACATTTTATGTAATATTTCATATTTTTCCTATAATAATAATAATTATATTACATAGAAATTTAATAATAAATAATAGATATATGTATAAATATTATTTCAAAATATATCTCTCCTTATAGGATTTAATATAAATATATTTATATAATTACAAAACAAAATAAAATAAAATTTCTCTATCATTTTAAGAGGAGTTACACTACTTCCCAAATTCTCTATTTACGTATAATACACTATCATCGTAAAATTAAAAATAAAACAAACATCACACACAAAAAAAGATAAGCTAAAGATATTTAATATGTGTAATCATAAATTAAATTTCTATCTCAACCATACTACAGTACATCAGACTTTCTTGATTCATCTCATACATTACACTATCATTATCACATATCTACTATAACTCATCATACATACAATGACTCATATACAAAGACACTGGACTCTATTTCTGGAAGACTTATACATTGAATAAGATTCAAGGTCTGTACCTGTTATGTGATTTCCAGCTGTAAAATCCACACAACCCTCAATCCAAAATGAATAACATCAAACTCATATGACAAGGTTAATCCATATGATTTGGTCCAATCATTTTTTTTATATACCGTAGCGCAGTCATACGAACCTTTTTAGCTCTCACTACCTAACAATCTCCATCTAAATAGTACAAATGCCAATGCATAATGAGGCAACTGACATAAAAGTAGTATAAACTTCAAAACCAGTATAATGTATAAATCTATTGGGATTATATCCACAAATTCAAAGACTACAAATATGAGGTAACCGACATAAAAGTAGTAGGGTAGTTCTAATCCGAGACATAACCATAGACAATTTTAAGTTAATAGCCAAAATACAATTTATAGACAATTAAAAAAAAGGTAACACCAAGTACCTACACACTTACTCGTTGAATCGAAAGTTGAAGCTAAGCATTTGCATCACATATTTACATATTTCTTTAACAACACGCTCTAAGACAGATGCCTAGATTGTACTTGTTTAGAAATCTTATGATCTGTCGAGTGCAACCATGAGTATCCAAAGTTTTGTTGTAATATTAAGTTTTGCTCACTCATTATTGCTCTGTTCAAATTAAGTTTTCTTATCCACCAAACTACAATGACCTTTTAACTTATGCTATCATATTTTGCACCAAAGTCTGCTTTAGTAATTATTTTTCTAAGTTAATTTTTTTTTAAAATCGTGTTAAAGGAGTAATAAAAAAATAATACTTAAGATAGTATATAAACTATAGATGTAATAACTAATAGTGGCTTTTGAAAGTATAGATGGTGATAATACTTAAGATGAATCTATAGATAAACTAGATAATAGAAAAATGATGCATCAACTAGGATTAATAAATATGAAAAAGAAGTAAACACAACTTATTTGGACGAGATGCAATTGTAGGTGGATGGGGAGCATGTTCAATGGTTGAGTCGTCGGAAGTACATGGTGAGCTTGTTCAATACTTCCTTGAAATGTAGATATAGGTGGACAAAGAAATGGAGATGGAGATGCAAATAAACAGAAGTCAATCACAAATGAATCAATAGACTAAATAAGGTAAATGTAATTTATAAATGAAAAAATAAATTATATGAAAGTTGAGTCATCTAACTAGGTTTACATGTAAGTTGAACATCTACAGAATGATAATATACCTAGGTGCAGGTAAGGGTAAGTGAGGATGAGTAGTAACTTGAGTTTCTAACTTAGACTTACTTAGTGTTGCAATTGTCATCTTTAAGAATCCTAACTGTCAATACAACTCTTGAAGATGTAATATTACATATTAAGAAAGAATAAAATCAAAATTTAACTTTTTTTTAACATAACACCTAGATGAGATGGATAATGAACTACAAGTAAACAAAAGTTATTATGATCTACTACATGTCCCCATGTAGAAAAGAATTTATGGATAGTGTGTACGTCTTAACTATTCTTATTGGTTGATATTTTCTTCATCTTCAAGTGTTTTACAAACAATAAGATAAACACATCAATGAAGGGTACTAATTTTAAAATGAAATAGTAAAAAAAACTTTATTAGTTGTATATTTCCTTCCTCATTTGAAAATAATGTTTCTATATTTTGTTGTTCAAATGGCTCACATTCATGAAAATGTATAGGTATAAACCAATTTTAAATGTATAAATATAAACCCATCTTCAACTATGTTGTACAAGTTTTTAGATTTTAAATGTATAGGTATAAACTAATTTTATCCAACTCATTCTCTATATAATACACCCTTTGAAGTTTTAATGTCTGAATGTATTACTGATCATCATTGTTATCACCATTGTGGATCAAGGATTCAAAGCTTACTAATGATGATGTGTAAAACCTAACCTAGGCTTCTGAAAAAAAAAATTCAAGTGCTTAAACTAATATTTTTTTAAAAAAATAAAATTTAGCTATGGTTTATGGAAAAACCGTCGAGAGTTACCAGGAATTTGAAAAACACCTATTACGTATGTGATTTACTTAAAGTTTTATAACCTCTAATAAAAAATTTCTTCTAAAATTAACTTTTCTTTTAGTATATATGTTATTTTATAATTTGATTATATTTTACTTGTAATATTTTTATACTTATTAAAATAAGATAATTTTTTTGTCAGTAAAAAATAAATAAATAAAAAAAAAACATTTTAAGAATATTCCAATATTTTAAAAGAAAATAATATTGTCATTTAGTTCTAACATTCCTACAACACTACCTAAGACAAACTAAGAGGTTAACCCATTTCTATTGACATTGTAGCAGCAACCACCTAACAGTTTCC
>Ga0099824_1001991_pt1 | contig 29651 bp, 11 predicted proteins | sample SiratrowhiteBW_FD_76837 | JGI IMG/M metagenome (GOLD analysis project Ga0099824, IMG submission 76837) | Root nodule microbial communities of legume samples collected from California, USA - Siratro white BW | ecosystem: Host-associated > Plants > Roots > Nodule | place: USA: California... | reverse complement strand
TGTTAAACTTCTTTAAATACAAAAAAACCACTTAATGATAACAAAAAAAAAAAAAAATTTAAAAAAAAAAAAAAAAAAAAAAAAAAAAAACTCTATTTACGAGGAGAACCAAAGCTTCTAGGAAAGGGTGACCATGCTCATCCAGAACAGGTTGTCCAACACACTTCATGTATTGGCAGCACAATATTATTCCTATATGGACAGGTGTTTATGTCAGATGTTTGGATAAATGTAGCTTGAGCTAAAGATGATCATTCTACCTTTATTCAAAGTGTTCTTATGGAAATTCCTTCTCTTTGGCAGCTTCTTCCACCACTTATTGTTGAGGGTTACAAACTTGCAACCAAGCTTCATCACCACAAGATTTTTTACTGAAGGGCCTTTGTTTGTATTTATCAATGATAGCATTCCTTTCTTCTTTTGTAGAGTACTGTAGAAAACTTGATAAGCTTGCTAGTTCCCAAATATCTTGTCTGGAAGTACTCCATAGTTTCAATTTTGGGTCCCATTTATATAATCTCACTTTGTTTATATATTAAAGAATCCTATGAGTTGGTGGTTAAGTGGTGTTGTTGAACTTAATGGTCAAATTTCATTTATTTCACAACCTCTCACTTAGTTCATGCCACACCATCTTATTATGATTCCAATTTGCATCATTTCCCACGTCATTTTTCAACGTCAAATTAACAAAACCACAAAACTATTGCACTTAAAGACTCAATTCACTGTGTTGAAACTTTAAAAGATCAATTTCATACGAGTACAATACTTGAAGAACCAAATTTGCATTTGTGTAAAAGATAATATATACGCTTTTACTTTCTTTAATTGTTGAAATTCATAACCTCTAACTACATTCTCTAGATACAACAGAGGCTCATCGCTAATATTCAACGATTCCCGCGTAAAATTTGTAAAGATAGAAGAGGAAAAGAGTAATCCACACTTGCTTACAGTCTACAAGAAAAAATAATTCATGCCATCTATTTAATTCAATTAAAAAATAAAAAAGGGTCGTTCGAGAAGCAGACAGCATGCATCTCTTCGGGTAGCCCCTCACCAAGAAGTTTTCCAAATGCTTTGACCAGCCAGAGCTCAAGTGGAAGGTGCCAGTATCAGGCTCAGTGCCTCACCAGCCATGCCAATGGTTTCTGAATGTCATTGCATCCAGCCTTGGTCAAGTTCACCAATAATAATGTTACCCAGATCATCTGGGTAAGAGCCATATTTGGACACTGAAAATATGTCCCAGCTGTAATGGCAGTTCATGTTTTACAATTTACTTGTATATATACAGTGTAAGTTGAATGTATAGGTAGTAAGGTTACAAGATGACATTACTGAGGTACAAATTGTCACAAATCCTATATATGCCCTTTTTCAACATTCAATAGATATACTGAGTATGGCTGGGCTTAGGGTTTTAGAATTATAAAAGAAAAAATCAGGCCAAGATGAAAATTTTCCAGTGCCAAACTAGATTAGACTTGCACCAAATAATAATGCCCCCATATTTGTTATTCAGTTAGTGACCCATCTTCTTTTCCGGGCAGGTCGTTCTTGTTTGACTTCTGAATCTACTGGATTTTCACTTTTGGCCGAAGGCAGAGGTTCACTTTCTATCTTCTTGATGACGAGGGCCTCTTTTTCACTTGGCATGGGGAGCTTGAACCTTTCGCTACGCTTTTTCAACCTCTCAACTGTATCAAGGTGCCGATCCCCTATTTCTTTTGTATCAGCATCCTTATTCTCCGTATCTGCAGAATCCCTTGCTTCAGCCGACAAGAGATGTTGGTTATTAACATCAACAGTTTTAGCAGGATCATCCGCAGTTTTCCCAGCTTCAGAAGAGCCACCGTTATTGTTTTCCTTATCAATGTCTTTAAACTTCAACGAAGAAGAGGATTTGTTGACACTGAAATCTCTTTCTTTATGGCTTGTCCAGCGTTCTAATTTAGAACGTCCCCGGCGAGAATCTAGCTGTTCATCATCTGAGGAAACGTCTTCCCGCTGTTTCCTGGATAAGTGATGCCCTAGACTTTCATGCTCAGGACGCTCTTCATCACCAGATCCTTTCAAGCCCTTCACAAATAGAAACTAACAATTATAGAAAAAAAGAGCATACATCTAATCAATGATAGTTTTCCAACATCAGCAACAGGCAGAACAACACATTGAAGAGCACTCCACAATCACTTTATTGTTCAGGCGACAGGGGCAGTCTACGGCAAAATTTAGTTAAAATAAGAATCAACTTTCCCTATTAAGCAAAGTCTCAAAAAGATCCCTGCTACCCAGGCTTGCTAAGATCACAATATTCCTCACAGAATTGCATGATTTTACAATTTTGTATTCGAGCTTCAACCCCTATTATAAACACCAATTTGACATAATAAACAAGAGATGACTGGGTTAGAATATAACTTTCCATGTTCACTTGTGAATATAGTTTTCCCACCAATTCTCATGAGAATAAAAATGAAGTGTCATTAGAAGGATATTTCGTCTAATTACATTAATATTACTATTTGTTTTATAAATAAAAGACAACAATTTTGTATTTTAGATAGAATCTCAATTCTGTTGACCTTACTACTAACAATATTAACATCCACTAAATGCAATTAATTATGAACTCAATTTAAAAGTGAGTCTTAGATTTAATTGCTGGCAAATAAACAAAACAAGAAGCCTTGTTAGGCAAAATCATCTACATTGATCAAAAGGTACTGAAATTTCATATAAAATCGAATGCTCCATTATCAATTTCAAGCAACGGCATTTTACGGTAACTCCTAAGTAGCAAATTATTTCCAGGTAGCAACCAAGAATTAACACGTTTGATTTGTTAATACATGCCACAAGTTTCAGCACGGCTTATTCCAATTACCAATTGGCTAACACAGTCCTCTTTAATCAACTCTAGTTACTTACGAAAAGAAAACGAAAAGCATTTGTTATAATAATAATACTGTTCTGAGAAATCAAGATAAAAATATATATCATGATAACAAGGTTTCCTCCGATCACCAGTCACAAAGATGATATTTTTACTGCAATCGAATAGGATCACAACAGCAATCTCTCAGCCAAACATCAAGATAAACAACAGGATAATACACAATAATTTTAAGAAAAAAGCTTGTCATAAACTGTAAGGATACTTAAGAATGGATCCCATAATGGAGTATGTAGTAAATTCCAATTAACATTGGGTGGATTTATTAAACCTTAGCATACATTCTGTTTAAAAGCCACCTAACTACTTTGCAGAAGTTGAATCTTCAAAGTTGGCAATCCTAGTCAGACAAAAAAAAAAATCATGCCTTGAAAGGGCATATCTCTTTAATTTCTACCTCCTCCCAACATAGGAAAATGGGGAGGAATAATGAAAATGAAAAAGCTAGTTAGTTATTCATGGTCAAGAGTGCCATTGCATACATTACGTGGCTCGAACCAACACTTCTAATATTACTGGTCAGTAAATTGCAAACTCAACATAGTTCTAGACCTTTGTGATTCTAAGAGTCACATATATAAAATACTTAATTTCATGTAAAAAGATTGTTTTACTCTCCTTATAGTTTCACGTTCTACATGCAAGTGTGCATACCTTCTCATTGGTTGGACCACTTTGATTTTCTTGATTTCTCTTGGACACGCCTAAACTATTAAGGTCACTAACATCACGTTCTTTGCTTTTCCTTGAGCCTTCTCTATGCCTAACTTTTTGGTTATCTGAAGCATTAGCAACACGATCACTACGACTACTTGACCTTTCCTGCCTAGATCGCCTTTCCTCTGTAGTATATTGATTTCCACGTGCAGAAGCATCATCATGCCCCTTATGATGTGGACTTTCATCCTGAATTCGGTCCCTTCTCTTCAATTGATCATTGTGACGCATTGCTTCTCTGGATTGGTATTCCTTCTCAGAAATTTTATGTTCATCTTTAGCCCTAACATGACCAACCCATGCTTTCTCTTCAGCTCCACGTCCACTTCTTACAGAACTCCGTCCTTCTTCTCTTTCACGCTTAGGTAGGAGTTCTTCGTGGGACTGTTTCATCCGATGCCATTCTTCCCTATCTCTCTGCCTATCACCCCTCTCCCTCAGTACCCATGCCTCATCTTTCTGCCTAGCAGCATATTGATCATCAGGGTTATCTTTAGTTCTTTGAAGGTCATCCCTCTTTCGTGGATCCAATACTTCATCTCTTTCTCTCCTCCGCCGACTAGCATTTTCCCTGTAGCCATGCAGAATTTCTTCTTTGTCAATATGCTCCCTCCTAAGATATTCCTCATCCTTCCTCCTCTTGCCATGGTAATCCTCCACTGCTTCATACCTCATCCTCAAGCCATCATCTCTTTCCCTATGTCTTGAGTCTCTAGACCCAACATCCTTATCATATGAAACCCTGTAGCTACCATTATCCAATAGTTTTCTAGAATGAAGGCTATCTTCTTTGTCATTTCTCTCATTTTCTCGAACCTTAGCCCTATCCCTCTTTCTTGGTTCATCATTTCTAACCCTTCTGTTATAGAGATCATCATCTCTCCGTGCCCAATCCATGTCAGAATTGTCCCTTTCTTTTTGTCCATCAAATCCATCAGTATTTGTGTGCAACTGAGGACCTAAGCTAAGATGCCGGTCCTTGTAAGTGTATGGTCTCTCTCTACCTTTAATTATCATGCGATTTCGTTCAGGTTCTTGCTTGGCATCATGCTCTCTTCTATAAAATCCCTGCTCAATTTCATCAGGGTGCTGTCTGATGCTACTCAGATGTGCTGATCGGGGATCCTGAACTACTTCTTCTTCAAAACCTTCCCGCCGCTTATGGTTATCCCTGCCGCTTGCTGATCTTGCTTTGCTGTTGTCACTACTTTTTGCAGCTTTTGAGTCCTCCCAATCATCAACTTCATCAAGCAAATGTTGCTCAACTCGGGATGTTAATTTCTGTCTCTTTGCTACCCCATCCTCAAGAGTATCTACTTTTTCTACTGTTTCCTCCTTTTCCAATTTGGAACTTCCATCAGCTGTCCCAGTGTCCTCAAGTTCAGTATCTTTGTCCTCTACACTGGACTGCCTTACATCTTTAATGACAGGGGATGAAACATGTGTATTATGTCTACCTTCCATGCTTTCAACTGACTCTTCTTTTTGATTGTTATCAGCTGCTAATTCTTGAATAGGAGTAATAGGAGGAGACTGACCACGCACTCTTCTTTGCATCTGCCTGTAAATACAAAAGAAAAAATATTCATGAATTTCCCATGAAGATTAGCAAGCCTATTAGGTCCAGACACCAGCTTACTAAGAAATTGAATGAAAGAATTAAACTCATGTTTTTAATAAAATGGAATATTGACATGTACTGTAACATGAAAAAGAAAAATCCTTAGAGCAAGAAAACGTATCTCAGTATTTAACAAAATGGAAAATATCTTGTGTTCTTTCATATAATTTTAAAACAAGAAAAACTGCTATTTTTCATTTGTGGCAATTGACTAGTAGTATAATCTATATCTAACATTCAGGCTTCACTTGTTTTCCAAGAAAATGTTTCATTATTATTTACGTCATGTTCATACCATTCCAAGTTTTCTGTCCTGGTTTAGAAAATTCCTTACCAATTATAACAAACCTTGGCATGAATAAATGCTGGTATTTAAATCTCCTCTAGCTCATGATACATTAGCATACAAATCTAATTTTCTGGGAAAGGCGTCAGTAAGGGATACATTTCAAATAGTCTCTTAAATTTAATGAGAAATTTTACCGATTGATGGATGCCTATCAAATGAATAAAAGATATGATAACAAAGTAAAGCAGAGGGGAAAATATAAGCATACAGAAAAAGGTTGACATTTTAAATTATTGTTGGAATATTCACATTCGAGTACCTTTCATCATGAGAGGAGCTAAATTTGCCACCATAGGACCTATGATTTTGGCCCCTAGAACCAGAGTACTCAATTGGTTCTTCCTGTGGGAATAACAATTTTTCATCCCCATTAGCTGTGTTGGCAGGACTGGAATTTATAAATGGCATTCTTCTTCCTGAAAGCTCTTTCTTTCGACCACTATAATCCTGTGGGAAACCATCAAAATACTCGGCCTCTGACCTTGGAATTTCATCTCCAGCTACATGGTCTTCTCTAAAATCCTCTCTATGGGGTTCTCCACCCTCAGGTGGATCTTGAGCAAATCCAGCAGAGGAATGGTCATCTTCTGAATCCTGTAAAACAATCTGCACACAAAAAATATTTAGCAATTAGCAATGTGTACACTGCATTAGAGCTGTCAAAACGTGAACAATGCCGTGGCCAAACTTGAGATAAATTGTAGAATAGATCACAGAATTGGACCTAACCCATCTCAGTGGTGGGCCGAACTGACCAACCAACCCACTTGAAAAGAGAAAAAACACCTAATTGCAAAAATAATGTTAAATTAAAACTTTAATTCATTGTGTTATGTGAAAAATTGGAGTTGATAGACAAAAATAATGTATTGTTCGGAATCTTTAATTCTTAGTTATGGAGTCTTAATTTTTGTGTATAGTTTTTGTTAAATATAGAAAAAAAATGGAATTTTTTATTTTTAGTTTAGAAATAATTAATTTACATTAGGTCGGTTGATCATTTTGACCCATCTATCCGTGGTTGGTTTACTCGGAACAATAATTTTTACATTACATGTTAAGTGAATAGGATAAAACCAGGCCGTGAACGAGGCCTAATGGCAGAGCCAGCCCCTTATGAGGGTTATACTGCATATGCAATAAAAAAAAGAGTAATAACACATACGGTTTATATGAAAATCATCAAATACCTCAATGATTGCATCCGAATCACGGATTCGGGGAGGACGGGTATCAATGGAAGGAAGTCGGTCCCCATAACCACCTTCCACCTGTATTGCTCTACCAGTTGGCTGTACGAAAGAAAAATGTGCAAGCCAAAAGACATAATTAGATAAATAAAAGGGAATACAGACATAATGTTACATCAACCAGAAAAAAGAAGCACAATAAGCATACAAAAACCAGGTATATCACCGTAATAGGATAGAAATTGCAATAAACACAAGTATCTTGTAAATAATTTTTTTTGACAAAACAAATATGTAGACAAATACATACTAGTGGTGGTCGCACACGTCCAGTCCCAGAACCTTTCATAACATCGCTTTGTCTGACATCTGACTTTTGAGAATTTGCATTTTCAGCAGGAACATCATGTACACCAGTAGCTGCAGCTAATTCAGGGGGTAAGTCTGGATCATACTCCTGGAATGAAATCAAATAGATGATTAACTTCATAAAATAATCAGTACAAAAACACTAGGAAATTGACAAGGAAAAAAAAACTAAATTTAAAATACAACAGCTCCTCTACCTGCTCTGTTCGACCACTCTCATAAACACGGATCTTGCTTTGCATTGTAGACTCCAAGCGTAGTTGCTCCTAAAAGGCAAAATAAAAAGATTTTTCAATCTACACTAATTTGCAGAGAACGTTGGAAGTATGTTAATAATTTTACCAGCTGTTTGCAATAATCTTTCCAGCTCTCCTCATTCAAACCAAAGTTGAAAAAATCCGATGTATCAACATTTGGATATTTCCATGGTTTCTCCTCAAAATTCTCAATATCAACATCAAATATAGTCCTGAAAACAATTGGCAGGTTTATATATAAGCACTGAAAAATCACGACGAAACACAGTGGAGAAGAAGCTTAGAAGAGAAAAAGTTCAACAAAAGAAGAAGCTCAGCGGAGAAGACGAACAGTGGTGAATAGGAAAAACGAAGAGGAACAGTGAGCAGAGTCCAAAGAAGACAAACAGTGAGAAGAGAGTCCGTGAATAGCTTTTGCACTTAGGATAATATTTTACAACGTGAATGTTTTTTCATCTTTTGCACTGATAGCATTAATGATGCGAACCTGCTTTATATTTTGCACTGCCAGTAACATTTCATATGCTATTCTATATTTATTTCTATTTTGTTTTTCAATTCTCCATAAAGAAATTAATATTATTTAAGGTTCTATTTATTTTATCTCTTTGGAGAAAAAATTAAGTATTGTTTAACTTAGTACATAAGTGTTATTATATTTTTTATTTTTCTATGTGAAATCAGTTGTTTTTTAATATTTTTAAATTTTATTTCTTTTGTAAAAATTGTAGTTACTACTTAAATTAGTATATATTTCTTATATTTGTCTATTTTCAATATATTTCTAATACAAAATTCTTGTTGCTAAAGGATTCTTTTTATTTAATTTTTTTTAAAAGAAAATCAGTTTGAATTAGTATATAATTCTTATTGTAAGACCTCATTTCCATCTTTTCATTCTCTCACCCACATATACACCTTGTCTTTCCTTCTCTTTTTCCTCTACCTCCATCATTTTGAATATCATCTTTTTCAGAATTTGATCGCACTTTGCAATAGTTGGAGTACTAAGGATCATCTAAGCTGAATAGTATTACCTCAATGCTTCTAGTGCTAGGAGTTTTCTTGCTTAAAATAAGAGCTTCTCAAGGGATAAGAGTTTTAGGTAAGGAAAGCTACCTTCGATAATTTTAGTAAAACAATCTTGTGTTGCATGTTGAGATACGTCTAAAACTCTTCAATTAAGTCACGAAGAACTTCTTATGCATGAACATATGATGTTCTTCAATTGGATATAGAATTTGAAGAACTTTTGTTGCATGTGTGTATGATGTTCTTCAGTTGCATGTAGGATCTGAAGAACGTTTGTTGCATGTGCGTATGATGTTCTTCAGTTGTACATAAAATCTGAAATTCATGTGGTGTGTAAATTGGAGGCTCTTCTGTTATGAGCCGTGTTCGAAGTTTATTGTTAGTATGTGTGGTTGATGTTCTTCAAGTACACGTTGAGTCTAAAGTCTTTGCTTTACTTGTTGGACTAGGGTTCTTCCTGTCTGAGTGGAGTCTTCATTTTCTCAAGTCTTAAGAGTAAAGTAAATTCATTTGCGATACTTCGAAAGGAATAATCCCACGAATGAGATGGAAATGTCGTTTGAATTCCAAGTGAGATAGTTTCGTTCTAGAAGTTGTCTAAATTTTGGAGCATGAGGTTTCGTCTAAGTCGCTTAAGTGAGAGTATCGTACGATACCCTTACTCAAGTGACATCAAAACCACTTAAGTGGAGGTATCATCTGAATCACTCCAGTGAATGCTTTGTATGATACCTTCAATCGATAGAACTATCTTTGCTCAATCGAAGATATCACCTGACACCATATTCAAGTGGGTTTTCCTAGTTTTTCTTAGTATTTTTATTATGTTTATGCGAAGAAATTATTGAATGGTGAGCTCGAATTAGTTATAGCTTTATTTAAGGTGAATTGTAATATATACATGTAATGTGAATGACATGTTTATGTATGTTGAAGGAAGAAAGATGATTGAATTGGAATATATATATATATATATATATATATATATATATATGAATAAGAATATATGTTAAGTTTGTCAAGATATATATGAATGATATGAAATTTGAGGTCACAAATAAAAGATGATGTGTGAATCAAGGCTAAATGTATGTGTTAAGCAAAAATCTATGTTGTAATAGAGATCTCATATCTCTAACTTCAATGATGATCTAAGTCATGTAGACTAAAACATCAAGTGATGAGAAGTTGGAGAGGAGTTTATTGCACCGTCAAAACACATGTTGAGGTCTGGATATCGTTTGCATACTTGAGGAACCAAAATGAATCAAGTTTTAGTCTCTAATAGAGAATGTTTACTATGGGTCTTTCAAAAGACATCAATAGAAGGCATACACAAAAAATGCTTAATATGGGTCTTTTGAAAGGAATTAGCGACCTATTTTATATTATTTTCATAAACCATGTATATAAATGTTTTATGTTTAAGACTAGAGTCTGTTTTGTACATTTGAGTTTTGTACAGACCTCACTTAGGTGATAGTTTAACGGTATCCTTTTTCTTTTAGGGTGTTACATTTATTATATTCTTTATTTTTTATTTTTCTATAAAAATGAGTGGTTGTTTAAGGAGTTTGTTTATTTTGTCTCTTGGCTTAGACAAGTTTATTTATTATGTATCTTACTATTCATAATAAGATTCAACAATTTAAAATACATGAAAAACAATTCATGGTTAGAATCTCGATCCAATAACTATAACCTAAGATTCTAGACACTACTATGCTAAATTACAACACTACTTATCTACTCAAAAAAGGACTTCCACTTTGTAATGATTATGTCATAGGAAATAATTAATTTTTTTATTAAAAAGCTTTCTTAGAAAGTTTACAACAAAAAATAAGCTACTTTAAATTACTTTTGTGGTAAGTGGCATTAATTGTCCCGTCCGGAGGCCAAGTAGACCAAGTCACTTTGGATTGATATGCTCTTATGCAGACAGAGTTGTATACTGACTGACTATCAGTCATTGCTTTTGGCGTATCCTGACTATCAGTTATTGCTTTTGGTCTAATGGTAAACACTTGATCTATAAGTTGGTATTAGAGCTAAGGTCAGGAGTTTGATGTCCAACAGGACAATGCCGTAAGAGAAGTCAGGTAGGCCAAGTTACAATTAAATCATGGTGTTTAAGTTACTATGCTCTTAAATAGAAAATATTTTATCAATCGAACAACTTCAAAACTACGGGTCTAATACAACTAAACAAAATGAAATTTAGTTCGAGAAAATTTAAAATTACTTGTGAGAAGGAAGTGTGAATTCCAATCCACCACCAAAACCGCGCCCTGCAGTACCACTGCCCCAACCAGGTAGTCCAGGACCTCCATGAAAACCCTTTTGCATAGCAGCAGGCACTTTTAGTCCAGGTGGTCTCCAGTCCCCTCTACCTCGACCAGCCATGTTAGCAAGTGGACGAATCTGACCAGGAGGCCCTCCTGGAGCAGAAGAAGTAGCTCCAGGCATTAGTGTTGCACCAGGCCTAACATACTGATACTGTGCCACAACAAAATATAAAAATAATTAGATTTTCCATTTCACTAAGCCACAATTTATCATATATCCATAAGAAAACCAAGAACTATCATGAAATCAACAACAGATGAAAGATTAAAATGTCTTGAAAAAATACAGCTAGATTATTCCCTTCACTAAAAATTGCAAAGAAAAACCCATCCCACTAGTTAAGGCCATAGAACTTCACTCGAAGGGCCCAGTTCAATTTAAGCTGTCATAAATCCCCCTTTATGGGCAATTTGTAAAGCCACAGATTCCACCAGGGCTTGTGGCATGCCCTTGCCGTTGACTTCAGTAGCCCCACTTCCATTAATTGTGCAATGATTTACCAAAAAAAAACAGCATCCAGCCAAAACTTGTTTCTCTGATTACAGATATTCAAAGACTAAGATGGACGCAAAAGTCAATTTTCGTTCAGAAGACCTAAAGATGAAAGAAATACGTACAAGCATGAAATTTTTAACATGGCCCCACCAAAATAGTTTACAACAGAAAAGGGGGTCAAAGTTCCAAGTGTAGACACCAGAAAAAATTTTACCCACACAACAAATAATATATCATTGCATAAACATTTGACTAAGCTCATCCAGTCTTTGAATCCAAGCTTCAGATAGTACTCAACAACAGACTGGGTACAACAACATGCACAAACTAGTAAAAAACATATACACAAATATCCATGATGAAGCGCTGCTAAACAATTTAACGACATAAAGAAGCAAAAAATACTTTCCTAAACAAAAGACAATTAAATTAAAGCTAACTGGAATCACACTCACATGTAGTGATACAGGAAATTAGTAGAAATTTCAACGCATAGTTCAGTATTTTCCTTTCTTTCTTCCTTTCAACTTTTTGTAAAAAAAACGTGCATTTTTTAAACATAAAGCAAGGTAATCCAATTGAATCATCACATTTCATTTGACAAAAAATAATCTCCTACAGCAAGCTGTACAACTACAACTACAATTCTACCAACTGCAAACATACAATGTTGCACTTCAATTCACACTACAATGTACCTTAACACAGTCATTTTGCACTTCAAATCATCAAAGTTCGTTTGACAAAATAAAATAATCCCCTACAGCAAGCTGTACAACTACAATTCCACCAACTGCAAACATACAATTTTGCACTTCAATTCACACTACACAAAATCCATTTTGCACTTCAAATCATCAAAGTTCATTCCACAAATAAAATAATCTCCTACAGCAAGCTGTACAATTACAACTACAATTCCACCAACTGAAAACAAAATTTTGCACTTCTGTTCACACTACAATGCACCTGAACACCAGAAATGCTCTTTCAATCAACACTGACCTTAAACTGGGAATGAAAGGGGTGATATCCATGATTGCTGTACCCAATCTTCGGCGCCACAGCAACCCCAGCCTTGGCCAATTCCCCAGCGCCATCCTTCCTCTCACCCTCCCCAGCACCCAGGGCAGCATTCTCGCCCCACTCCTGCTCCTCCATACCCTGATTCGGATCACCCCCAGCCACAATCACAAGTTCCTCATCCCCATCTTCCTCCTCCTCGTCACCCTCCACCATCCCTCCCCGTTCCATGGCCATGTGGTTGTTCTCATTCAACACTATCTTCAAATCATCCTCGCTATCGGTGTCCCAATCATCGCCCTCACCACCTTCCTCAGCCGGCGCCTCGCCGGCCAGCCCCGGAATAACCGGAGAGCCACCGCCACCGCCACCCTCGTCCTCCTCCTCGATGTCGAATTTCACCTCCCTCTCGATCGGATCAATTCCCGCGTCCGCCGCGGCGAGGTTCGCATTCGGCTGAGGTTCCCCGTCGGGAATTTTGCGCGGTTCCTCGGCAGCAGAGGGCGGCGGTGCTTGCAGGTCCGGGGGAGGAAGCTGGTGAGGTGCAGGGGAAACGGCGAGGGACGCATCGGAGGGGATCTGTGAGGCGTTGAGATTAAGGTTGAGATCGATGGAAGGGGGCGCGGGCGCAGGAGAAGATTGGTGAGGGTGCGACGCAGAGGATGAGGGCGAAGCGAAGGGGCGAAGAACGTCTGTGTATAAATCTCCGAACTCGTCGTCGTCTTCCATTGGATTTGAAGAGAGTGTGAATGAGAGAGAGAGAGAGAGAGAGAGAGAAAGTGCGTGCGTGTGTGTTGAAGAGAGGGTTTTGTAGGTTTGGCAACTGATGCCACAGCTTCGGTGTTCTGTGGACTCAGCTTCATGTTTGCCTAGGTTAAACCACCATTATAGTTCGTTTGCAAATTACTATTATGCACTAACAGCAATTTTACTTACAGAATAATTACCATACATTAATTTCATTTCATTTTTAATAATTCCAAGAATAATTTGTTTTTTAATTGAAGGTATATCCTGGTCTAATTTTAATATTTCTCTAATATCTGATTTACTATTTTGTTTATCTAATTTACTGTATTTTATTATTTACCAAAATTTATATATATACAAACACAGACATACATGACATCACTTGACTAGTGAAAACACTAGCAATATATCACCTTGGGATTTGTATTTCAATATGATATTTTATTTAAATGACCTGAAATTTAATATTAATTTTTAATTTGATTATCTCTTATTATGTGATAATAAGATAATTGAATAAATGTTTATTCTGCTACATATAATAGCTGTATTATGATGAAAATATTGATTGTATGATACCAACATTAAAATCATGAAAATATTAGATTATATTAAAAACTAGAAATTTGTTAAAAAGTAAATTATTCATGTGTGTGTTAAAGTAGAAAGTTTGAAAAGTATCTGAGTAGTTATGAAAGTAAAATAATGTACTTTTTTCATAAAAGAAATATGATCGTAGCAATAATAATATGTATGAATAACAATTTTATGACAAAGAGAGATTTATATAATATAATATTTGTGTTTTGTGAAAGATTGATGATATTAATGCTAGGTATAATTGTTTTGTTGTAAGCATATTAGTTTATATAAAAATATCCATAGATTCTAAAAAAATAAACTAGAATCATAATTAATTAAGAAATTATATCTTAATTATAAATAAATAATTGAATATGAGCTATAAATTAGTAATGTAATTTTATTTTTAAAAATCTCTTCAACTTTTCTGTTTCTAGTATAATGTTGAATTTAGATAATTTGGAAGATATCTCTTACTTTTACGTTATCAAATTATTTTTATTATTAGACAATATTCATTTCTCATAAAATCATTCAATCATCAAAACTTAAATAATCTTTAAATGATATGTTTTAGTAAACATATTTACAACTTTTCTTTTCAATTTAATCATGAACCAGTTATACTTAAAAAGTTTGTTTGTTAAGAGCTATATTACAAAATAAAATAAACAATATATTTCAATAGCTTACATAAAATATTTTATAAAGCATAATGTTATATTAAAAAGATCTCTATATAAAAAAGAACTATCTTATAAGAAAAATAATTATTTTAAAAGTAACTTATAAAAGAAGTTTAAAGAGAATACCTTATTCAATCGGTAATTATGTTGTTTAATAAATTCAATTATTTCACAAAGTTTATCAAAGATATTCGAAGAGTATGAAAACTTTAGAATTAAAAAGATATGCAGTGTTCTAATATGGTTTATATTATAGAGGATGACTTATGTAAGTTTTCTATCTCTTAATTTGATTTTGTATTATATTTACGTAGCTGTTTGAAGTCACGATGCATCATTATAGGTCATAAATAGAATTTTAGTCAACTGAGATGTGTGGTTAGCTTCATAAGGTTATAATAAAACTTAAATCGACTAAAGCATCTGTTGGGAGAATCTGAGAGGAAAATACCGGGGAGATCTCTAAGAATGAGAACTGAGTCAACCCATATAAAGGAATGACACCACTTTCAACCCAAAACTTTAAGGCTTTGGGTTGGAGGTGGTGTCATTTCCTTATATGTTGGCTCTTATCTCATTCTTGTTGATCTCCCAGTGTTTCCCCCTCAGATTCTCCCAACAAGTGGTATTATAGTCGTTGGTTTACGGCTTGGGCGAGTACAGTTTAACCATGTATCGAAAGTCTTCCTGATGGTGATTCCAGGCAAGTGTGTCCCGTATAAGTGTGTGAACGGCGGTACAAGTGAGGGGTCATGAGTCATGTACTCGGGTTTGAGAATGCTTCCGCTCGAGGGAGAGTGTATCAATGTGGTGGAGGAGTGACTCTCACTTGAGGGAGAGATTGTTAGGTATTCAAGTGTGAGTCTAAGTCCCACATTGGGTAGGAATGAGAAAGTTAAGCAACATATAAGAAAGAATACCCGCAAACCTACCGCCTTAAGGTTTTGGGTTGAAGGTGGTGTCATTTCCTTATATGGATTGGCTAAGTTCTCATTCTTAGAGATCTCTCCGGTGTTTCCCCATCTGATTCTCCTAAGAGCATCAAATTAACTTATTAAAATCAATTCAAGTCGTGAATAGTTTTATTTGAACTTTTGATGCTCCGTCTTATTTTATTTATTTTATTTTAATCAATTAAAATCATTTGAAAGATTTATCTATTTTTTTAAGATTTCATTTATCATTTAAAAGTTTCATTTATTCCTTAAAGACTTTTTTTTTAAAGCTTCGTCCTTTTTGGAATCGATTTGTTTTGATAAATTCAAATGACAAATTAATTTATTAAAATCGCTTACAAGTGATTTTAACGTATTAACATGAAGCTTTGATATGTTAAAACTTTGAGTTCTTTCTTTGTAACTTTATATTAATTAATTAAAGAGGTTTTAATTGATTAAAATACTCGTAGTGTGATTTTATATATACTTTTTTTTGTTAAGACAAGGGTAGAAAATCAATTGAGATTTTTTGAAACTCATTTATATTTCTAAGATAGAATATGTGCTAAGCAAGTTAGATTTTCCGTGGAGCTTTCTTTGAGCAAATTGTAACCAATATTTTGGTTAGTGTAGAAAAACATAAGACTTAATTTCTTGGGTGATTTTCTTTCATTACTTTATTTTAATTTCTTGTGTGGTTTTCTTTCATTACTTTGTTGAGTGTTTGTAAAACTCGAAAGTATATAATGTGACGCTTGGTTAGAGTGGTTGAACAATTGGATATAACTCGATAAACTAATATAAAACTTTGTGTATCTCTCTCTCTCGCCCATTATATTGCACACCATATATTATATCATGAAATATCTTGGATTTGATCTTTAAGTATGCACTTAGTCTAGCTTACTGTATTTTATTCAATTAATTCGATAATTATTTGTCAATTCATTTCAAATTAGTACTAGTTCAATTCACCCCCTATTGAACTCAACCCCTAAAAACCATCAATGTTTATTAAGAGGAATTTTTTATTTGGTCTTCAAGAAAATGGTTGAGAACAAACTTTCTTTTGTTAAAGGTGCATCTATTAATATATCACATAGGTTTGGACGGGGTTTAACTACCAATTTTGGAAAGTAAGAATGAAAATATTTATTAAATTTATTTTTAAAGGTATCTAAAATGTAATTGTAATTGGTTAATTTATTCGTGTGCATGTTGTTGGAGGTGAATTTGTTTAAAAACCTTAGTCTAAATGGCTTGATGTTAAAAATAAAAACTCAATATGATTATATGATGCTTTAAATCTTAATGAATTCTTCATAGTGTCTCAATTCCATTCTGCAAAGGACATCAGGGATACACTCTAAGTCATACATGAAAGTACATAAAACATTAAAAGAGCCAAGAAACATACATTGATTCAAGAGTATTAGCTCTTCAGAAAGCAACAAAGAGAAATTCTAACATCCTAAATTTTATAAAACTATTTAAAATATAAATTATTACATCATTTGATCATATTTAAAGAGTCAAATCTTAATCTTATATTGAGAAATATATAAGGAGATTAGACCATAGATGGTAAGTTTACAATGAAGTGTACACAGTCAAACGAAGGCAACAACTATAGAGAGTCAAATTTTTACTTGGTAGATGATTCTAAGTCATCAGAGGATACTAAAGTCATAGGTTAGACAAAACGACTTTAAACACAAAAGACGAAGAGTTTATCCAATAGAAACTTATAACATGGATGAATGAATTGTGTGTTAATGGTCTAATCTCTACATCTAATATGAGAAATCTCATATGAAACAAATCGGAATAATGCATTGGAAGAATGAAGTAATCATTGCTATTAGCACCAGTGGGCTGCTGTGATGATTTGATGAAGCCAACCAAGTGAAGAAGTTCAAGACCTTATGATCATATGTGTAATGCATGAAGATTGAAGAACTTGGTCTAGAACCTAGGAGTGTGTGTTGTGTGGTAAGTTTGAGTTCAAATCATTGATGCACGCAATCTTAATCAATGATAACCTCTATAAGTATTTTCTGAATTAATAAAAGATTTGAGAAATCATTAAAATCAGAAATTACATTTTGATTAATTGTTTTAACTGACTCGAGAAAAACAATTGACTGTTTTCCAAAACAATCGATTGAATTTTTAAGACAGTTGTCTATAAATATTTGACGCAGTTTTTGAAAACATGCAAGACACGAATTGAAATCATTCTAAACATTTTCTGAGCAAGAACATTTGAGTTTTCAAAGAGAGCAAAAGCGCATTCGTTGTCTAGTGATCAAGATGAATCAACGTTTTCATCAATAACTGTTTTCTCGAATTGCTACTAGAGCTTTGATTTGACTGAGACAGTTTCTTCACTGATTTGATCATCAGACTAAGCCTTCTATACCCTTTCTTTATTACTGTTGTAATCTGTTGTGTAGAAGTGCTTGTATTGCCTGAATTGTGATAATTCTTTTGATGTATTGAAGGTTATTCTGTTGTGAGTTACCTGGGTTGGTAATTCTGTTTTGTACAGTGGGTTCTGTACAGGTTGTAACTTGCTGAGGGGATCAGCAAGGGGTGTTCTGGAATATACAGTGGAGCCTATATAGTTCTAGGTTTTGTTGTACATTCAGTAGGTTGTTTGCTGCGGGGAGCAGTGTTTACTTGCGGGGAGCAAGTTGTTGTTTTTCTGTAAACTGATCTAGTTTGATCTTTCTATAGTGAAAATCCTTACAATGGTGTAAGGGACTAGACGTAGCCCTTGTGGAAGGGTGAACCAGGATAAATCTGTTGTGTCTTGAATCTCTCTTGCTCTCTCTTTACTGTTCTTGTTAAATCTTGTTGCGTTTCTTGAATTTTCAGAATCTACTGAATCTTGTTAATTGAATAATTTCATTAACTTTCTGAAAGCATTTTAAGTAACATCTAAAAACATATATTCTTTTTTAACACAGTCTACTCTGAACAGATTTGAATCTGATTAACAACCAGTATACCAGTTTTCTGGAAATCTGCAGTTTCGCAACTTACTGGGTTTACTATTTATCAATTTGTTTTTCCAGAAAAATTAATCTTCACAGTTATTGATTAAAGATTGTTTTCATACACTTAACATAGTTTGTATTGTTTAACAAAAAGCTCTTTAATCAGTAAATCATTATAAACCTGAAGTTGATCTAATTCTTTGATTTTTTTGATTCAATTTTTCAAGAACTGCTTTTATAGTACACTTTGTTTTCAAGAACTGTTTTCTGGTTACAGTTTACTGTATCTGGTTGATTGATATTGAGCTGAAACTATTTTTGAACCTTTGATGTTTGCTTTACATATCATCTTGAGTAGTTTTCATAAAAATTATTCATTCTCCAAACAATTTGCAAAAAGTTTTCAAGAGTTCAATTCACTCCCCTTTTGAACTTGGTCAAAACATATTTTACAATTGCCTATAGACGATTAGACGAATCAATGACAATAAGTTTCTTCTATTTATGAAGAGTTACTAGAATTTTACCATGATGTGCCAAGTTTGAAGGATAAGGTCTATTGTACAGAAAGACTAAAAAAGTCTAAGTAAATATCTCTTCAAAACACTCTTATAGACTACAACAAATATGTAGACCACATTTTATACTGTTTAGGAGAGATCTTTCACATCTTAGTACTTATCTCTTTATAACCAAATCCAAAATAGATTTGAAATAATCAATTCAATTACAACCATGTGGCTATAGGTGAATAATAGTTACTCAATGACATCTCTATAAATATAGTCTATGAGAATTCACAACACACAAGAAAATAATGCACTTGAAAAACAAAGCCAAGTCTTAGAAAAGTTGTTTTGATGATGATGTTTAAAGAAGTTGATGCTGAGATTGTATTGTTTGTTGTAGCTTTCATTGCATGTATTTATGAGTCTTGCACACAAGATAATCACAAGAGTTTTAGTTTTAGTACATAACCAATCTTAAAACATTAATCATAAAAATTATTTTTAAAAGGTTAAAATATGTTCAGAAAAGTTTTAAGCTTATTTTTAATCCAATAAGATTTTATGTAATTGAATAAATTGTTCTTGATGTGCTTCAAATCAGGATAATCAAATTTGTTAATATATTAAAATAAAAAATAAAAAAATATACTTTTAATTGGTCTTATAGAATAATTGATTAACATGATTGTTTACCAATTAAAACAAATGGATTTTTTAACTGATTTTCAACTTTTACTAAGAATAATTGATTAACAACTTAAGATAATTAATCAAATGTGTGTGAATCAATTTTGAAACATCATTTCAAGAACTCTATAAATAGAACTTTTGATTTACTATTCAACACATCTAATCATACTCCAGAAAGCGAAATTACAAACATTTAGAGAGATCCTTTTGAGCTTTTTTTCATTTGTTCAAAAGTGATTCCAATATTTATCAACAATTCTTTCAATTCTATCATGATTGTGTCAAAGAGTTACAAAGGTAGTGTAGTGCAACTGAATTTCTCTTGTGATTGCTTTTGTTGTGTAACTAGTAACATCTTTTCATTTTCGTGTTAAGTTTATTCTAGTTTGTTTCCTCTTGAGTGTTTAAGAGTTGAATTTTTATTTCCTCTTAGTGTGATCTAAGAATTGGACATATCCTCCTTGATTGTATTCGGGAGTTGATTTGGTTGTGTTTCCTATCTTATATATATTTTGCATGTGTTAAGTGCTTGTAGTAAACATATAAAGATAGTGGATTTCGGTTATTCTAAGGTTGAATAACTAAGACTAAATGTATGATTTGTTAGATATGAACCAGTCTAAATCTTGTACAATCTTTCTCTTTGTCTCTATCTCTTTCGTATTATTACTGCTATATAAGTTTACTATGTGCAATTTTTATAAATCTTGATTCCACAATTAATTGCATTTAGTTTTCTAACAAGATCAAGCTTTTAAAAGAATTTAAGAAAGGATAAAACTTTTCTAAAGGTTTTCAAAACCAATTCATATCCCTCTTGGTTTAGCTTAGCCTCGTATTTTGCTCCAACAAAAAGTGGTTTGTACATGGGACAAAGGGTTCTATATATAGATGGCCTAGCTCCCCTTATAAGTTTGGTCATTTCAATATGGGACTAAAGGACACAATTTGAGACGTCCAAGGTTAGGAGAGGAGCAGCCACAATATACTAAAAAAGCCATGTTCTAAGTGATACTTGAGGCTTCAAACTCTTCTTCCATGCTTTATCCAATGACTTAGGTGTTTTCTTATCACGATGTGGTTGTCCATATAAGGATTTATGGAAGCCAAAAACTGACAAAACAAATACCCATATATTCTTTGCAAAATCCTACAACTATAAGAAAAAATGTACACCTATACAATTTGTACAAGATTAAGAAGAAAGAAGAAAAACATAGTTATACTCTCCAAAATAGTAGAGTCTTCTTCTTGGAGGCTTCATCCTCTTCTATCCTCTTAGCCATGAATTTTGTTGATGGATGCTTTCTATCATTATATTTCTTAGAAGCGCATGTGGCGTATGAAGAGGTTAAAAGTCATATGAAGTAGTTACAATCATCATTACACTTATGAAGTGACATGTGTTGTTTAGAAACTCTTCATATGACCTTTAAACTTAATAATTTCATCCAACATATGACTATTTGTGTGTCTTGGGTTGTAAAATATTCTAAAAGAATAAAGGAATATTATATGATCCAAGTGTTTGAAAAAAAATAGCTTCTCTATTTCTTCTTCAAATTCTTTAAGTCTTCCTCTTGTGAATCTTTCTTGGAATTTTGTTAAAATCTTTTTCTTTATTCTTTTCTCTGTCATGCTTCTTTTATTTATTCTTAAAGTTCATTCTCTCCTTCATTAGATTCCCCTTTAATCATATTTACATTATCATCCCCGTCTAGGAGAGAATTTGTCCACGAATTTTGAATAACCTACATCACAAGGTGATAAGTCACTATTGAAACTAAAACTATTATTTATTATATATGCCTAAGAAACAACTTATTTGTTAAATATCATCTGGGATCAAAATCTAAACTACTTAGAATGTCATGTGTTCATGTAAAATGTATGTTTATATCCCAAGTTTTAGATCCCACAAAAGGACTTGTTTTTTATTTTTATTTTGTTTTAGAACATGCATAAGATGGTGATGTATACATTTATGTTTATACATGTTCATGTTAGTTATAAAAGAATGCCTTATGTCACCTATTTCTACTTGTACAAAATTTAAAAAATGTTCAAGTAATAAAGGTTTCTTCTGTTGAACAATATATGATTATTGCAACTCTTTCATCCTTTATAGAAATTGGACCATGGAGAGATCTAGAAGCCTATGAAGTACTTTGATTTCTTTTTTGGAAGTGTTATTATCTTCATCGTACCTCTACTTTTTGGATATCTAAGGCAAAAGGAATAAAAATGAAAGACAAATCTAGATGTTTAAGAATTGAGAAGTCTATATCTTTTATTTGTTACCTACTTCGATAAGGTGTGATTGACTTCTTATGGATCAAACCATCTTTTCTTGGTTCCACCTCTTTCTTTCTTTCTCTATCTCTCTAACTTGATCACAATGTGATCTTTATCCACTTCTTTAGTAGATAAAGGTTTTAATATGATCTTATGTACCATTTACATTAAAGAGTACGTATTGACAACACCATAATGTATGACATTCTATCATATTGGTATGGTCTTTCTAATAACAAATGACTCGATTTTGTAAACACAATATCATATAAAACTTTATCATAAAATTTAACTAATGAAAAAATATATAAGTATTTGTTGGTTCACATCAATCTCACCTTCTTCACTTGATCGTTGTAGCTTATAAGATTTAACATTATGAATAGTGAAAGGTTTTTCACCATCCTTTCACTTAGTCCATTGGTGCAAGTTTCTCTATCAATAATATGGGTGTAAGTTTCATTCATGATTAGACATTTTTGAGTGAAAAATATTTTCTCTTTGAATTTCTTTAAAATCCTTTTAACATGTTCAAGCAAGAAAAGTGTGAAGTTTTGTGAGGGGAAGAAGAAGAAGAATGAATGAAGAGTTGGTAGTCCTTCACCTCATCATTTTATCCTTTCACATGATCTTTTGTAAAAACTTTACCTCTTAAGTTGATTCTCCACCTTGATGGTTGGTGGATGTCCCACAACTCACATCAATTTTTTTTAATTTTTATAGTTATGTAGTGTGATGTATGTATTAAATATAACTAAAATATTTTATTTATTATTTCATTAATATCATATATTTACATATACTAGATTTTATTTCATAATATTTTACTATTTTTTATAATGTATTTTCTTATTCATTTGGAATAAATAATGAATCATTAGTCTTTAAGATTATCTTGTAATTATTATACATATTAAAAAATTATGAAGAATATTTTAGATTCTTTTAATTTCTTTTTTTAATTTATGTGAATCAATTGTTGACATACAAACTTGTAGTTGCATGAACTAGACCTATTAACCCTAAATATATATAAGTTAACCTATTTTAATCTATTTTTTATTTATTCAATGTGAAAGGAAACAAAATATTACCATCCCTAATCTTTATAAGACTTTATAAACGTGACACACTTAGAATTGAAACTTCATTAATAACTTGTGAGACTACATCTAAATATTATTCGTCAAGATCTTATAAAAGTGGTATATAAATACTTAAATTTATATTTTACACACTTTAACTTAGCTTAAAATTTTAACTTTTATTTTTTTTTAACCATTAAAAAAGAAGGATCTCATACAAAAGACAAAAACATTTAATTCAAGTGATAATATGTTAGTTATAAATAATCACACTTAATGGTGGTTTGTTCACTGAAGTCGGTGTTATCCCACTTAAATTACACTACATAAAAAAAAAATTAAAACAAAGATGTTGGAAGACAGACACGCGCAGTGTACTTGGGACTTCTTCGAATGAGCAAAACGCACTTACATAGCACGTTGTAAGAAAGGTGGGTTTGGGTCCAACAAACTTTTCATCTTTATTTTTATTAATTATTATTATTATTATTCATAGTTCTTCATTGTGGTGTGCAGTGGGAACTAGAATTATCACTGTGAATAGTGTGAATTGGATTGGATCAGATCTGCGTACCTTGTCGGAGAGATATGTCACGGGGGAGATCTGATTCCGGCGGGTGGTTGAAGGGCTGTTTGGTGGTGTTCGCGGTGGTTTCCGCCTTGGGAGTGTGTGGCCCCGCGCTCTACTGGCGATTCAAGAACGCCATCTCTCTCCGCAATTCCCACAACAAATTCTCTTGCCCTCCTTGCCTCTGCAACTGCCCTCCCCCTCTTTCTCTCTTCCAACTCGCTCCTGGTTCGTGCCTTTTCTTTTCCTTCAGATCATGCAAATAAAAAACGTATCTTTAATCAATGGGTGAATGGAAAAAGATGCCCACCAATTGTTTGCTGATTTGTTTCTTTTGGGTGTGCACAGGGTTGGCCAATCTCTCCGTTTCAGGTTAGAGTTTTTCCTCTACTTTTGTGCCTTTCCATTTTCAATATGACTTCTCTTTTTTAGTATCTTTACTTTGTCTTTTATGATCAGATCAGTGAGGGTAATTCTGCTTAACCAATCCCCTAAATCGTCTGTATTGGCAAAAATTTGTTTTCACTGTCGTATTGCCTGTTCTGCGTTACGTGTTGGATTTTGAAACCATGGTCTGAGTTGGAGATCTTACATCGTTGAGGGATATGGTATATTTGAAGAAATTTATCCATTGAGACTTTTAGATGAAAAAAATAAGAAGATTGAATTAATTTTTCTATTTGTTAAAACTAGTTTATGCATATGTTAAGAATAAAATTTTAGAGAAGGACATTATGGAGCTTGCATAAACTAATTTTAATTTGTGAAAATTTTATTTATTTTTTTCTTATTATTTTTATCTCTTGGAAGTCCTTGTTCGAATAGGGGATGACTCTCACCTACTTATAAGCTTGTTTTGTAGGAGAAATTCAAATTCTGAGAGTGTCTGAGCATGCAAGCTAAGAACAAAACTAACACTGTTAATGAAGCTAAAATCATATGAGCAGGTGTTAAGAGCTGACTATTAAGAGCATGAATAACTTAGATCGGCCACATACATATCGACATTCGACCCCCAATCTTCTTTTACTTTTTCACTTAAAATGGGAAATGGATATAGGGAACTCGCTGCTCTCGAACATGTTTTTTGGGTTTCTCATATCACACATGATAACTCTTATAGTTTTGGTTTTCCACTTTTTGCACTTGTCCATCCCGCAATATTGCTGGTCTTGCATACCCTCTAGCATGACACATCACATCTGTTATTCTGTTAACATCTTATTCACTTCATTGAAGTATCATATGATCATATCCTTCCTCTATCCTGTTTGTTTTACAGCATTTTGTGTATGTGGCAGTTGCATCTAAGTTGTGGCTTGATTTTTGATGAATTTTCCGCATCCTTGTATCTGTGTTGTATCATGTCATATACCTATACTAAGTTTTTAGGGTCTTAGCTAGACCTTTATGCCATTTGATTTGATCTCTTGGCTCAAGTTCAGGTGTGACTCTTTTCTAGACACAGGTTAAATTAAATTTTTAGTGCCTAAACATTGTTTTCTTTTTAAAATCAGTCTTTTCACTTACAAATTTGTTAAAATAATCCACTTTGTCAGTTTCTGTCATAACACTTTCATCTGGCTAACCTGGTAGAAATTTCTTTTGTCTACTGTGAGTTTGTTTAGATAGATATTACTTCTTTATTGAAAACGCCGGTTTCACCAAATTATGTGCACCTTTCTTAATTTCGTAGGTGCTTATTTAGATGCTCTGTCAATCAATGTAAAATGTCCTATGTGGACTCTATTAGCAGTAGGAACTAATTTCAAAACATCTGAGAGTGGGAGAACTGATTTAAAAGAAAGATATGGTGATTAAATTGAAGATGAGTAAAAACTATACAGCTTTATGGATTAAGATTTTAATATAATCAAATATATATTTACTGCATATAATGTTCAAGATGAAATAAGTAGGTGAGGAGGTGCTATAGCTTTTGAAATAGGATATCTAAATTCAAATTTTCCCAAATTTCTTGTTTGTGATCAGTGTCATGATGAATACAAGAGTATGGCAGCTATTAATCAAGTTCTTAACACTGTCATGCTCAAACTTGTTACTAATTTTGCTAGTGGTAACTGCATAGTGCATGTGAATAAAACATTTATGCTGACAAACAGATTGTGGAAGCAATGACCCGGATCTAAAGGAGGAGATGGAGAAGCAGTTTGTGGACCTTCTAAGCGAAGAGTTGAAGTTGCAAGAGTCTGTTACTGAAGCAAACACACGGCACATGAACATAACTTTGGCTGAAGCAAAAAGAGTGGCATCTCAGTATCAGAGAGAGGCTGACAAATGTATTGCTGCAACTGAAACATGTGAGCAGGCAAGAGAACGAGCTGAGGCCATACTCAGAAAGGAGAGAAAGATAACTTCAGTGTGGGAGCGACGTGCTCGTCAAATGGGTTGGGAAGGAGAATAACTCTGCATAAGTTTCGTTATTTATATTCTTTATGGCTATTTTATACAAGAATATACAAGCAAAATGCTTGGGTTGTCCACCAATTTAGGTAAAATTGAGATCCTTACTGTGTTTGTAACTGTATCCCGTATATGCTAGTATCAAACAAATTTTACGTCAGATAATTAGTCTGTTACCAAGGTTAAAACTCATGTTCATCCACTTCATTATATTTATACACTATATTTAGCACTGGTTTCAAATAAATTTCTACTCCCTTTGTTTTTGGATCATTACTTATTTTTTAAGTACTCGAGTTTAGATTCTGCAGATTTTACCAAATCAGTGCAGATTGCTACAGACATGTATGTCCAATGACCACATAGTTATTTTACTTAATTACATGTTAGGCTCTGTCAAAGAAATGAGAACAATTAAATTGGTTCTTAAAATTATTTCGGGAAAATTTTGTTAAGAAAATGTAGATTCGGTATTGGCGGTGAATGTTATAGTCAATTTATGAAATAAAAATTGCACGAAAATACAAAATCACTTTATTTTCAAATTAATTTGAATGAAAATTAATACTATTCAGAAGTTGCTACTCGATTTTGGAACATGCAGAGACATCCTACAGGGGAAAAAAAGGTGAGAAATAGAGTAAAATGAAAGTTATTTGTTAAATCGAAATTAAGATTAAGATAAATAGTTGAGAAGTAGGTGGAAATCAAAGTTGTTTGTACGAAGATAAGAAATAGGATAAAAGGGAAATTATTTGATGGAGAAAAATAATATAATTTTTCTAAAGATAATTTAATTATTTATTAATATTAAATTTATTATTGCTTATTTGTATTATTAATAAATTATTATTTTTATTGATTTTATAATTTATTTTTATTAACATTAAAGTAAACATACCAATAGAATGCAAAAAATTGTTTTACAACTTTAAATAATTTGTTTCTCTCAAACCAATTTCTTTCTGATGTTTTTTTTTGCCACATGATACAGGGGGAGAGGACTACTCTATTTGTTTGTCCACCTATAATAATGAATAAAAAATTGAAGAATAAGTCTGTAAATATTTATTCATTTGCTTTAGACACGATTGTCATATTAGCATGTCATAGTAATATTTACATTTTCCCCTCCTTTTCTTCAAGGCATCAGTTTTTCCTTACGAATTCAAATCTATTTTTTATGAAAAAGAAAATATCATTTTCAAGGATGCAATTCTCATAAATGATAAATTTTATTTGTTTCTATTAAAGTAAATGTATAACTAAGATTTAGTCTCTAAATTATTTCTTAATTAAAATAACTTAATTCGTTATGTACATGTTTTATCGTTCTTTTTATGGTTTTATGGTTTTCACTTTTAGTAGGGTAAAAGAATGGGAAATTTTGGTCTGAACTTATTCGAATTTTAAAAAAGTTGGGATCTTTTAAGTCCGACCCAATTTAGTATAAGTCAAAAGAATTCATTTATCTAACGTATAATTTAAAATAATATATGAGAAGAGATTTACAATTTCAGGATAGAGAGCATTGTCAATAGGTTTTCTTGTTTATTGTTTGGTAGTTTAAAATTTAGTATCGTTCATATATTACTGCTTGAACCTGGAAATAGGAGAATTGAAGGACTGCTGGTGTTTTATAATAATGTCTTTTAGATTTTATTTTAGATTTCACAGAATAGATTTTGATGAAGCTATATTATAATTTGTAGAGGATGGATGTACGCAAGTTAGTAGTGAAGTTTTTTCCAAAGTGACCAATAAAGACACTAACCAATATGAAGACATTTATTCCATACTCTTGGGATTGTTTGGGAGCCACTAATAGATCAAATGCCTCAGCTTTTGTTCCAGATACAGACTCCACTGTTGGGGACAGGGATGAAACTGAGAAGAAAATAGTGAGTTACTACTTTAATGTCTTTATGCTTCGAAAGAGGGCTGAACAGAACAGGAAATGACCTATTAAACATTGACAGTGGTAATGATGAATGGCAAGATATTTTAAAAATATGAATTATGTGAAATATTATTATAAATTTGTATGTGATCTAATATAATAAAATGATAATAATTATGGAATGTTATTTATTTTATAAATATTTTATAGTAAGCAACTTGATAGGAGTCGGTTATAAATATTGATAATAACTAAATTAATGAAAGTTAGTTATTATTTTATAATAATTAATAGTAACCAATTTGATAAACATTGGTTATTTAAAGGTAGGATTCTGACCTTGCAGTATGAGAGTTCTATATCATGTGTGTGGAAAAAAAAAAAGTGACTGAAAAGATTGATTGGGAGGAGGAGATGTTGGAATAATTATTTTGTAGACATACATAAATTAATAATTTGTCCATATTAACTTATTTGCCAAAATATTATGTAACCATTATTGTTATTATTTATTTGATTATTACTATTTATTTGGTTACATAAAATAATATTATTTATATTGTGTGAATATTTATTAGGTCAGCGGATAATAGGTGGGCTGAGCCCATTATTAATTTCTAATATATAGAAGAGTCCCTACAACTGTCCATAGTTAGTTTTTATTTTATCCTATTAAAGAAGAAAGAAGACAGTTTTCTGTATACGTTTCTTCTGACCTGGGAGCAGTCTGTACATATTCTTTTCTTTTCTTTTTTGCAGAGACCATTGATCAGTACAGAACCAACCAATAGGTGATGAATTAAAGTTTTTCTTTTATTCCAGGTTCTGATTCTTTTTATCTCTATATAATTTCATGTACTCATATGGTATAATCAGACTAAACTGAAAATCCTAATTAAATTAATTCTTTCAATAGATATCAGAGTCTCGTTTAGTTTTGATTGTGGCTATGAATTTTTTTCGTATTGTTTGAATTCATAAACCAATAATCCTAATTTGTTATCCCTCTCTCTCTCTATAAAAACCTTAAAAATCATATTTGCACCGCACACATACACCCATATATATTTTTTTCTCTCCCACTCTTTTATTTTGGAGGTGACGACTGTGACGGTTTCTGGGACTCGAGCGCCACCGCTGCCATTGCTGAGTGCCTCACTGAGAAGAGAAAACTGAACAGTGATGTGTGTCTGTTCATATGGGTTTTAAATGACACTTGCGATTGCATTTGTGATTTTGGTTTGCAAATTTTGAATTTATAATCCTTGATATTGTGGATGAGTTGGATGCAATAGGGTTGTGGAGACCAAAAATACCTTGATGTTGTAGCTGCAATTGTGGTTGTGGACTGTTTTATAATTTTGTTACTTATCACAGCTGTCTACGATATTGTTATTTTGTTAGATGCTGTGGAGGGGATATCGATAAATCTAACATTGTTGATGATTTCTCTTTAGTAAATATATGAGTATGATTCTTTCGGTGACGTTTTTTTATTTTATTCGAGGTTTTGTAGTGTATTGCCATGCGATTAAATTTTTAATATTTTGATTATGGCTTATTTGATTGTGTATTTTGTTTATATGTTGTGGTGCTTGCTTGCACTTACCATCATTTAGATATTGAGAAATCAAAGAAAATATTCTTGAATTTAAACCCTTAGCACTAGAAACCCTTTATCAATAAAGATATAAAACAAAATATAGAGTTTTACTAGTACTTGTAATTTATATTGTAGTCACAATGTATTTTATATTTTAGGGTTTATGGTTATATTTTATACATGAAATTTATATTTTACTGGTGTTACTGACGAAGGGTGAATCTAACTATTAAGTCATGGGTTGCTACTTGAGTA
>Ga0099824_1001989_pt1 | contig 29662 bp, 15 predicted proteins | sample SiratrowhiteBW_FD_76837 | JGI IMG/M metagenome (GOLD analysis project Ga0099824, IMG submission 76837) | Root nodule microbial communities of legume samples collected from California, USA - Siratro white BW | ecosystem: Host-associated > Plants > Roots > Nodule | place: USA: California... | reverse complement strand
TGTTTAATATATATATATATATATATATATATATATATATATATATATATATATATATATATATATATATATATATATATTTACAATCTTATGAACCCTCCACGATCTTACTCAAAATCTCAATTTTAACTACCTTGCCCACAATATCCTAATCTACTCTATACAAATGTACAGACTAAAGCTGGCTCATGATAATAGGTGATTGGCCCATATGAAGTCAGCTAAGTACCACTCCTCTTGTATTCTTCTGACCATGACTCTAGTGGTTGGTTCCTTGGCCAAGGGTTTTCCATCACCTTCAGTAAAAGCTAACTAAGAGTTGTAACGTTAGAGTTGTATTCTAAGTGAGAGTTTGCGAAGAAAATTTGTGTGAAGTTACATTCTTTATGATATAGTGAATTCTCCGATGGACTTAGATTGAAGTTCAATAATACTTCAATTGAACCACGTTACTTTTGTGAGTGATTCTTTCTTGATTGTTTACCTTCTATCATCTAGCACCTGCAGATTTCTCTATTATCATTTTTGTTTGTATGGTAGACTCTCTACACAGTGAATTAAGAGCTATTTCCTAACAAACCGGTGCGGTATGTGTGGCTTTTCAATTATCATGACTTCCACCAAGTATAAGGTTGAGAAATTCACTGGTTTGAATGACTTTAGCTTGTGACGGTTTAAGATGTGTACTCTTCTAGTTCAACAAGGCCTCCTTGAAGCATTGAAAGATGAATCTAGGTTTGATGCATCCATGGCACTAAAGAAGAAGTAAATGATATTAGAGAAGACTCATAATTCAATTGTTCTATGCCTTACTGTTAAATTGTTAAAGCAAGTCTCGAAGGAGAATACTACAACAAGATTATTGATGATTTACAATACAAACATTCAATTCAACTCATATTCACACTTAAAATTCATTTACATTACAATCTTATTTCTTTATTTACTTATTGACTTTAGCCTTAAAACGTGATTGCATGTGAACCTATTTTGGTTAAAAGTAATGACTTTTATCCATGAGTTCAAGTGTATCTCTCAACCTAGGATGTGTTGTATTTGTAGGGGTCCTCCTTCTAAGTCATTAAATAGTTTTAAGTACTGGAAAACATATTTGAGAGGCAAGGGATGTAGGGTACTAGAAAAATGAGTCCTGGAACCCAATGATTTATACTTTTCTAGAGTTCATGAATTTTTAATAGTAGAACATTATCTCTTTTAACCTCGCTAAACCTATTAAAGAGACTGACCTATAACTCACATATTCACTACCTGAAGGATGACTTACCTTTATCTAGCACTTAAACTTTAAACTTATCTAACTCTTAACTTATTTTACACCGAGATCCTCCTTTACCATATACATGATCCGAAACAAACCAACCTCTATTCTGTGATAGGAAATTTTTTTATCTAATTATCTTATTAGTGTTAAATCATTTGTTATGATTGTCACAAAATAAGCTATAAAAATAAAAAAATCCCCTCATTAACAACTCACCTTTCTATAATATGGAAAAAAAATATTAACAAAAAGTTTCAATAAATCTTTATTTAGTTGAAAGGAGAAAAATGCAATAAAATAAAAATAAAAAATGAACAACAACACGTGATAAAAAAAAAGTAAAAAATTAAAAGTATTTATTAAAAGAAAATAAAAAATAGAAATTGAAAATAATAGAAAATAAAAATATTTTCATTATATTTCACTTCAACTAGATTAGGTTTTTCAGCCGAAAAATAAAGAACTAATAATTTTATATTAATATTATTATAATAGATGTAAAGTATATATGTTGGTAATTTTTATTTATTTGTATAAAATATTAGTAATAATGTTTTATTTAATATTAATAAAATGTTTAATAATAAAAAGTTAACATAACTTTAGCTTAAAGCTCGTTCTCAGTAATTAAATAAACTAAAATTATTTAACTTTATGCAATTGGAAAAATAAATCGGTTATTACATTTCTTTATGAAGAATAAAATAAAATAAAATAAAATAAAAACGAATTTAAGTATTCACTAGTAAAATTGCAAAAGTGAAAGAGAATATTAAAAATTGTCAAAGTGAAAAGGAGAATATATAAAATTGCAGATCAGAAAACAGGGGACGCGAGCATGATTTTTAAATGTACGACAGATAGATGTAAGTATCGTTAGATCTGAAGTTGATTCCAAAATTAAGCAAACTCACTCACTTACTTTCTCAATTCTTCTTTGTTTTCGTCATGGCAATTTTTTCCCCACCGTGCTCATCGTCTTCTTCTTCTTCTTCTTCTTCTACGGCGTCGTTTGGTTATTCGACCAGCACAAAGACGTGGATTGTCCATGGAATTGTGGCGGGAATGGCGCTTGCAGCGGCTGTGGGTGCACGCGCCTACATGACCCGATTCAACAAGTTTCGGAGTCGGGTCATTGGTATTATACCGGCCCGTTATGCCTCTTCTCGGTTTCAGGGAAAGCCTCTCGTTCAAATCCTGGGCAAGCCCATGATCCAGGTCCACCCCTCTATTCTCTCTTCTTGAATTTCTTTTAACTTTGTTGTGATGAATTTTACATAAAAAATATTTTAAATTGACAATGCATACGTCATTTACTCTTGTATCAATGAATAATATCTGAAAAGGTTTAAGGGTCCATTTTGTTTAATATTAGTAATTTCCTAAACTTTAAGTGTTACATAGTTTAGACTCTGTATCTTCAAAGAAAGCACGTGATCCGATAGTTTGAGTCTCTTATGGATTAAGATAAACTAGTTGACTAGCTAATTAAGTCTTAAGTTTCTAGTCTTTTTAGTTGGATTCTCTTCTTGTCAATGGTGAGTAAAGCTGTAAAAGAGAAAAGGGTTACTACTGGGTCAATGTGGATAGAGTGAAAGTCACTGTGAATATGGGCTCTTAAAAGAGGTGAAAATATTAGGAGTTCCACATTGAGTAATATAAGCTACTTACATGATGTGGTACTTTAGCTTTGAGGTTCTTTCACTTAATGGACTAGCTTTTTGGGTTGAATTCTCTATTTGTCCTCTATGTCCTAACATACCTGGTGATAGCTTTTATAGGTGAATTGAAGGTGAAGATTACCTAAGTAAAAAATAGTGAGAAACTCGTGGAGAGACAGGCTTATAGTTTATTAAAAAATTTCAGTCGACTTCTTGGCATTATAGTAAACTATTTCCAGCTCCTATTTCTCTCCATTGGTCAAATTATGATGTATTTTACCTAATTTGGTTTTTACAGAGAACATGGGAAAGGGCAAAGCTGGCGGTTACATTGGATCATCTTGGTAGGTCTATACCCATGATCTTCATCTAATCTGGCATTAGTTGCTTAGTATATAACTTTAACTCAAGTTAATCTTTAAAATTGGTATGTTAAAGTATATGCCTCTAAGTGAAGCTTAAGTGATAGGGACTTGAGTATTATGGGTGTTTAAGTCTCACATCTAGTAGTATAAGAGGTGAAGTAATTAAGTTTTTTGTTCTCCTTTTCTGCTTTAGTGGAGGGTTCTGAACAATGAAGAAGCTGCGTGAAGTTTAAATTATGTTTTCTAGTGTGTCCAATATGTGTTGCTTTTGAGAGGGCGTTTCACAGACACAACCACTTATGTTCAAACACATCCTAGGAATGGACATGTAAATGATATTATATTTCTTTTCAGTTTTTACTGTTTCTGCATTTGTTCATGCATATAAAATCTCTTGTTGGTCTTTTGCAGGTAACAAATTTTAAATGTTTCCAAGATCTTCCTGTGTTGCATTGCTTTACTTTATGAATTTCTAGGAAAACTGACCAAAGAATACCATGATTTAGTCTAGATTGTATTATAGGCAGATTTTTTTGCAACACTTATGCACTTTGTCTGGTGCTTCATATTCAGAAAAATCTAGTTGCAGTTTTACAATTTGGTAGATGTATGCATGTGCACATCTTGCTAGCTTCTTGGTAATTTTCTCTTGTTCTAGTTGTGGCAACTGATGATGAAAGGATTGCTGACTGCTGTCGGCAATTTGGAGCTGATGTTATTATGACTTCAGAATCTTGCAAAAATGGTAACCAAATCAGTTTCGTTTGTATTGTAGCCATTCAAAGCTTTTTCCTTCACAATGTTTCATAGTCTTTATTTTGCATGATAGGAACTGAGCGCTGTAATGAAGCCCTACAGAAGCTTGGGAAAAATTATGATATTGTTATCAACATTCAGGGTGATGAACCACTTATTGAACCTGAGATAATAGACGGTGTTGTGAAAGCTTTGCAGGTAAGATTTTTTTATCTTCTTAAATTTGTTATTTTCATACCATGGAAAATGTAAATAATGTTCCATTGCAAAAAAATAAATGACAGCCTGCTTTAGCTGTGATCTTCTTGTGCTTTTTATTCTGAAAAAAAATGGTAAATCAATTGGTCCAAACACTGTCTTAGCACCATGTTATCTTGAAAATCTTCCCATTTAAGTGTTGTAACTTTATGGCTAAAAGGAAATGTTTCTGTATATCTGTGATTGTTTACAATTTTATATTATTCCCTGGTATATCTATCCTGAATCCTGATCCTTAAAGGCAGCTCCAGATGCAGTGTTCAGCACTGCAGTCACATCCTTAAAGCCTGAAGATGCTCATGATCCAAACAGAGTGAAATGTGTGGTAGATAATCGTGGTTATGCCATCTATTTTTCACGAGGATTAATCCCATTCAACAAGTGAGTTACTAATAATTTAAGTTCAGATTTCCCTTCTTAATTGTTACTTCATTCATAAAACATTGTGAAATTGTTATATATATTTTTGTAAAACTGGATAAATGCTTGCATATGTACTGTAGGTTAGGGAAGGTCAATCAACAGTTCCCGTATTTGCTTCATCTTGGGATTCAGGTACCACTATCGTTAAATTCTTTCTAATTTTCTGTAATAACAATGATTGCTCGTTGTCTATTTGTCTTTAGACTGTTACCATTATTTGCTTCATTGTGAGTTAATAGTTTTTCTGTCGATGAATCTACTAGAGCTATGATGCAAAGTTTCTAAGGATATACCCTGATCTTCAACCTACTCCTTTGCAACTAGAGGAGGATTTGGAGCAGCTTAAAGTCCTTGAAAATGGCTACAAGATGAAGGTACCTGAGCTATTTATATAGGCCCTTGTTTTAACTTTATTCCACTAAGGTGCAAGTTTTTTACCTGATTATTCTATTTCTCAATTGACCGTATAAAATATTCTAATGATATTCAAATAGGCTTTCAAGTCCATGTATAAGTTCTGGTTGTCGGTTTGCCATCAGATGTGATGTGAGTTGTCCAACCATCGTATTTCAGGTTCTCCAATGACTATTGAACTCTGAACACTTGGTGACAGCCATAGTAAGAGGGTCCATGACTCTATTTTATGAAAGGGAATAGGGGATCAAGCCCCTGAGGTGTTGTATTCTAGCAGTATATAACAGAAAGTATGTTTTAGAATAAACAATTATAAATTGAAAGGGGGTAGAGTAGGGTGTTGATATTGGGAGGTCTTAGGTCTCTAAAAATACCTGCAGAAAAGAACAATATGAATCCTCTAAGTAATTTGAGAAACCTGATCGCTTCCACTAACAACTTGACTAATCTGATACCTTTCTCACATACCCCCCTATCTATTTATATTTGTTTACTTTACACTAACATAATAGGCTTCACGTTATTATGTTATAATGCCCCAGGGTCTTGATCCCTCCTGTTCCCCTATTTCTCCTCAACATAAACTATCTTGATATGGGGTTTCCAGCAGATTTTTTTTTATCATTACAGTCATTTTCTTCTGCACTGCAGTAATCTTGAAATCCTTCTCAAGTGAAAAAGTTTTCTGATTATACCATCCAAAACTTGGTTTTGAGGTGTACTTGGATTTTCTCTACCACTACTGGAACTAGTTGAGTCGAACATAACCCAATTTGAGTCCATAAGAATTCATACAAATTGAAGTTTGAACTCAAGTTGAATTGTATATGAACTATTTTTTTTTGGCTAAAGTTTAACTACAGGTTCACAAATTACAATTATAAATTTGGGTTCCTATTGTAAAGGCCTAGGTCTCTCGAATTCCCTCCAGAAAAGGACAATTTTGAGAAACCTGGCCCTTCCTACTAACAACTTTGTTTTCTAGTCTGCAACTCCCACTAACAACTTGACCTATCTGATACATTTCTCTTGTCCTTCTTTCTGTTCTTATTTGATTACACCAACTACCATAATAGCCTTTCTCTTATACGGGGCAGAGGGCCCTGCATCTCCTAAATTTCTCATTAACATAAATCCTCTTGACAAAGGGTTTCCTAACAGATGTTTTGGTTTTTGGCTGCCATGTTCCTCTTGACTGCAGTAATTTTGAAATACTTTTCAAACTGAAGTAACTGATTATAGCATCCAAAATTTGGTTTGGAGGTGCATTTGGATGTGCTCTATTTCTGTTGGAAGGAGTTGAGTTGACTCAACATGACTCACGTTCGTAAGAATTGGTTCTATTTGAACTAAGTTGAATTTTATATGAACCATTATTTTTAGCATAAGATCAACTACTATAGGTTCACGAATTTTTTTTTTATTTTGGTCGCGTCCTTAGTTATTTACATCAAAAGTTATTATTTAGATAAATAGCATCATTTATAATCATGATGCATTTACTATATTCTATATTTTTAAAATGTTATTCTAAATTTAAGTGACATTTATGTCAAGATAGTTAGTCTTTCTATTGATTGGTAATGTCATATAGGCCTGAGTTAGACATCTAATTGATTCGATTTGAATTATCCTTTCTTATCTATCTAGCAACAATGCTGCTGAAATATTTGTACACTCATACTCGTCAAGATTATGTCATTTTTGTTCACTTTATTAAAATGTTTCTTTTCATTTTCCTATATAGGTGATAAAGGTTGATCATGAGGCGCATGGTGTTGACACTCCAGAAGATGTTGGAAAGCTAGAATCTCTAATGCGTGAGAGGAACTTGTCTTGAACTCAGATACGACATAGAAACTATATACAAATTAATCATTTGCACCATCACTTGTAGAAAAGGGGTTTATTATTATTTTTTCTTTTAGTATAAATCTTCTTGTTGCATTCAACACAGTATACGTGTTATTATTTATGTTGTACGTTATTTTTTATCGATATTAGACTTTTGTGGTACACGGAATACATATTTATTACAATATTAGAGTGAAAAGATAAAAGAAAAATTTGAAAACAATTAAGAGAATTTTTAATGATAATATAAAATAATACTAATCCAAAGATATAATAAATTAAATATGCTTTAATTGTTTTAAATTCGAGTTTTTTATACGGTTGTCCACAGGTGATACGGATACTGTAATCGTATTTCAGAAATTTTAATTGTAAAAATAGCATTAATATATATATATAATTTTTGTTCTAATTTTGAGGATGTTACATGTAGTGATAGCAAAAATTTGTTATGATGATAGTGTATGAATACAAAATAATCTGTACAATTATAATAAATATCATTTAAATGTTGAGAAAAAAAATAAAATTAAAACATAAATATTTTTAGGGTATTTTATCAACACTTAGATCACATAAAAAGGATAAAAGAAAAATAGATGAAATTGTCAGGGTTAGATTTTACTAAACATCATTCTCATGTATAAATATATTTTTCTTCTTTTATGTTAATAATCAATGTCAATTTACAAAATTACTCAAACTTGATTTCTCAGTCGATGAGTTTGGGAATTATCTCTTAACCGTCAATTCTTTGATCAATTATATAGATGAATATTGCATAAATACAAGAAGCTTAATGACAACAATTGAATCACACTCTATTCCTAGACACGAGCTTTGATCGAGTAAATTAATTTAGTTCTAAATTCAAAAGATGTTTTTCAATACTCTTAAGAATCAATGATTGAGTTATGGATCCACACAACAAGTATAAGCACTGAATTAATAAACTGATATATTGAAAGAAAATCATTTATGATAATACATAAGATAAGCACAAATATAATTGGATGAGAATTTCATATGATTACATCTAACCCCAACAATAAGCTCCTCGTAACCAATAACCATGAGAATACCAAACAACCAATAAGCACAATGGAAACACCAAAGTTGTCTCCAAATTTGACTTTTTATGATCTATGGTTAACGATACAAAATCCTAATGTGAAAGGTTTCTTAAATAGAATATGTTTTTCGGGGATTGTGTCCAACGTAGATAAGTGGTGTTGGGCGCATTTGGATTTTGTTTCGATTTCAACAATTTTAGCCTATTTTAGCAAAGTGGCGCCCGACCCAGCTTTCAGCATCAACATTCCAATTTTGTCTTTATGTTCTCTTAGGGACTCCAAGCTTGCTCTTTTTCATCCAAATGCTTCCTAGTCATTTATTTGACAAAACTAATGAGATTTAGAGTAATATTTGATAGAAAAACTAAGTAACATCTTATTTATAAAAGAACAAATTATTTATAAAAGCATGAGATCTAGCAGGTTCCGAACTTAGAAATATTTGATTTCATTAGGAAAATAAGCCCAAAAACATCATATAATTTAACTCTATCATATTGTTGGGTGTTGTAGTGTGTACTATTAAATCTTGGAGGATGCAAGATTCAGTCTTTATGTGTTTTGTACTGAATCTTGTGTTCTTCTGATTCTCAGCGAAATTAAAATTCACTGAAGTACAAATTGAATTAATTAAATTTTTGTCATTATAATAACACGAATTTTATCTAACTATTTGCGAATTGCTATTAATTTTTTTCTTTTGGTTGTTAACCAAAACTACAATATATTGTCTTAATTCAAGAATTTTATCCTTAGAACTAGTTTTTGTGAATCCTGTATAGCTCAATTCACTTCCCTTCTTGAATTCAGCCTAAATCATTTATAATAAAGAGTAACTCAGTTCAAAAAAATACTTAGGTTTTTAGTCAAGAATGACTACATGTCCACATAATACTTGAGTTTTAATCATGAGTTATTACATTCCAAATAATACCCAATTTGTAACTTATAGTAGTAGTCTATATAATGAAAATCAATTAGTTGATTAAGAGTCGAATGCAATCTTTGCTATCAGATTGACCAATATAAAAATTCAATATATATATTTCTTTCGTTTACTTATCTTTATTGCATTTTATCATATTATACTAATAAAAAAAACTTTATAAACCAAACTTTAGAAAATATTTTGTTTAATGTAAAATTATAATTCGATAATATATCTTCAAAAGGATACATTTCAAAAGGTCTTAAAATAAATCATTATTTATTGTATTTTAAACCTATTTTTACATTTTTTTAGTAAAATTTATATATTATATATTATTTAAATAAAAATTAAACCTAACTCCGTTGTGAATTTGTGTTAAAAAATTATTTTAACTCAAGTAATAATAATCTTGAATTTATGTATTCTTCTCGTTCTAATACACTTTTAACTAATTTAATAACACAAATAAATTATATCGATTTTATTAGTGGCAGTAAATTATTAATAATATGTATTATTTTTAAACTTATCCTTAGATTATTGAAAGTCATATACTTTTATTATTTAATTATTTTCATTAATTAATTAATGTTTGTTAGTTATCTTCTTCAATCTTTATTAGAGATAAATGAATCTCTTTTATTTATCTAATTAATTTACAGCATTTATTTAAAGTACTTTAGCAGATTTTGATTTAGAAAATAATTCGAAAGTCTTAGAAAAAACAAATATAAAAAAGTGCCTTATGTACAAGACAAAAAGGTATTAATTACATTAAATATTTTGTAAAAGGAATTTAAGGATTATATTTTTTTTACTTTAATATGAAAGTTTTACACTTTTAATTAATAAAAAATAATTGTTAGTATTATTTGTAAATGAATTAGTAATATAATTTTTAAAATAATTATCATAAGAACAAAAGCTTAGACATGATATTATACGGATTATTTTTAATCTAGTTTATAGTTTAATTTCCACAATATACAATGATATTTAACAAAATATTTTATTATGCAAATTACTTATATGAAATAGTTCCGACATAAATATACAAGATAAAGTATACTTATTCGAAAATATAATTTTAATTTGGTTAATGCATATTTTAAAATAAATCTAGTACGACCTAATAGCCTTTTCGGAAACTTGTCTCATATGAATTTGTAATAATCTCATTTTAAAACAAAATTGTCTCACATGTTAAATATTTTTGCGCATTTTATGGGCGTTTTAGGTAAGAAAATAATTGATAGTTTTTCTTGTTGTTAAAAAAAAGCAAACAACTGAAAAAAAAAAAACAAAGAAACAAACAACTGATAAAAAATAAATAACAAACAAACAAAGTTATTTTATTTTTATCAATTAATAGTTAGTAAAAAAATATTAAATATATACACGGGTGGCACCACCACATTCCCACTCATTCTTCCCGCAACACAATCTTCTTCTTCCACATTTAACTCCCCTCCATTCTTTCTGTCACATTCCAATTCTCTCTTACTCTCCCCATAACGCTTTTCTTCTATTTCACTTTCTTTCCCTGCTACCTTTTTTTCTCCTCTTGTTTCTTTCACCCATTGCGTTCTTTGTTGGCACTTTTTCTTCTGTTGTAAAGGTACTTCCTTTCTTACCCATTGGTTTTTTGCTGCCATTGTTGTCATATGTGATAACGTTAATTTCTGTTTTTCTTGGGGATTTTGGGCTCAAAATTGGATTTTTTTCAGATGGGTATTGGCTTTTAGGGTTCCGTTCAATGCTCTCTGAAATTGAGGATTGAATCTGCATTACTTTTTGTTTCAATTTAGTATAATGGGATGGGAAACTGGGAATTGATCATGAATAATCGTGGAATAAACCTAATTTGTGTTGAGGTTTTTCTTTCATATTTTTCGTGTTCTTGAGGGAAAAAAGTTTGTTGGGATTGTTCTATGAAAATTAATGTTGATACAAGCTTGTATCTCTCTTGCTGGTTCATCACTAAAATTGTTATATATGGCGTTTTATTGATCAAGAGATTATTGTTGACTCCAAAATGAGGAACTTTCGCTTTCATGTTGTTGGCAAAGGATCTATGAGCACATAAATTTGATTTGTGGTTTACCACGATGAAATGTTGTTATTTAATTTGTAATGTATGAGGATATATGGAAGTTTAGCGTAGTTTTCAATCATAAAATGATAATTTCTTAAGCAATTTTATTTGACTTTGGGGGAACCTTTGGTTCTTCTGTGTGAATAGATATATGTTCTGTGATCCTCAGTTATTACTTCAAATTCATAATTTATAGGTTAAAAGAAAATATTTAAGGTGCCTGCCTGCTAATGATAAATAGCTTTTGTGGCATGCTCATTTGGGTAAATTATCAATAGGCAGTTTGTTTTAGTTTTAGTTGTCATTTGGATCTCTGATCTGACTTGTTATACTTCTAGATATGGTCTGTTTAACAAAATTTCTGCTTTCTAACGCTTTTCAAATATTTTAATAGATTGTATATTCTGGAAGAAATACCATGGAATCTAAATACTTGGACACCAATGGGGAAGTCTCCCTAAAGCAAAAATCAAAATCCATTTCAGCAGAGCCAACAGTCTCTACTGGTGAAAATGATTGTTTTGATTGCAATATTTGTTTGGAATCAGCACATGAACCTGTGGTTACACTCTGTGGTCACCTTTACTGTTGGCCATGCATATACAAGTGGCTTGATGTTCAAAACTCTTCTGGTGAACCAGAGCAGCAGCAGACATGCCCAGTTTGCAAATCTCAGATCTCTCACACCTCTTTAGTCCCCCTCTATGGCCGTGGAGCCTCAAATTCAGAATCAAAAGCCAAAAAACTCCAGATGAGTCTAGGAATACCTCACAGGCCACCTCCTTACAGCTTGAATGATATGTTAGCTTCTGCTCGTGCACCAGAACATTCTGGCCAGCAACTTCGTTCAAGTTATTTCCAGTCACAGTCAAGACCATTTCCTTATCAGCAGTACTTCCCTCACCTCTATGGAAGCTATGGCACCAATGGATTGCCTTATCTTGGAGGTGCTGCTATGACTAGCTTCTTTAATCCTATGATTGGTATGTTTGGGGAGATGGTCTTGACAAGAATTTTTGGGGTCTCAGATGCGAACTTGTTTTCATACCCTCATAATGGAAATGGCAGTCCTAGAATGAGAAGGCAAGAAATGCAGATTGACAAGTCTCTGAACAGACTTTCCATCTTTCTCCTATGTTGTATCATTTTGTGTCTTCTCTTATTTTGAAGACATTTTACTGCACAGACTGTACAGGCACTCATGTTCAGCTCTTAATACTTGTGTTGTTAGGGATCTACTATAGGTTGTTCCATCATGTGGATAGTAGATTTTAGAATATATTGTGATTATGATATCGGTCTTCTTATTTTATGATTAAGTATGGTATGCATGTAACTAGATGGAAGTTTATGTTCCTGCTCTGAAGCCAAATGAAACTACAAGGCAGATGGAGCAGTAAGAGGTATGGTGAAGAAGAATTCTTAGAATTAAGAGGTTTCAAACTTGACCATGAAAATTTGTTCTCTCCCCTCCCTCCTTTGTATTGAACCAATTCGTATTGGAACTTGGTTATTCTTAACTACTAATGTGGTTTTGATTTTGATGTGTTAAATCAAAGTATTGATGTAACTCCGAAATATTCATTTGCTATAAAGAAGGCTCGAGGTTTGTCAACCTGTTATTGTGTTAGACCAAATGTTAATGAGAAGTATAGAGTTTGGAAGGTGCACTATAGGAAGAAATTTAGATATAATGATTAAGGTTGTCAAGGTTGTTAGGGGGCTTGTGATTGATTCTTTTTTTCAACAATTGATGACTTTTTACTTCTGTTGACTTTGACATATAGGCATGCATAACGAAACTTTTCTAGATCTAATTGTTTCCTATCAGTCTATTCTATTGCCTTCTTCAAATTGCTTAAAATCTTGGAATAAATGCTTTAAGTCCATGATGTTTACCTACAACAAGAATTATTAACTCTTTGTTGCTCACATTTTCTTGGATCCTCTGTTGTTAGTTAGGGATGATTGCCTTGTGTTTGCATCTAACATTAGAGTTTCCAGACTTACCACAATGATGACAAGCAGTCTTAACATGCCTATAAAAATGTTTGTAACTCACCACCCTTCCTTACCCTTCTTCCATTTTCATTTTCCATTTGCACCTTCACCCATTGTCTCTTTCCATTCCATTTCTTACATATTTTGTGTAATCTTAGCTAAGCCTTCACCATTCTAATCTCACCACCTCCCATAAAGACCTAAAACACCAACCAAAGCTCACCTTGAAAGCTTGGTCTCCTTTCTTGTGTGGTGTGATATTAAGGGTTTAGAGTGGACTTTCCATAGCATCTTAGGAGCCAATTGAGACCCTCGTCAATTATCAAAAATCAAATTTCATCTACACCAAGTAGATAAAAGCCATAATTTTGAATTCTAAACAAAAAAAATGTTTAATTAAGTTTTAAGTAGTTCGTAAATTTTGTTATTTTTAATTGAATCTCTATTGAAAAATCCGTTTTATTGAGTTCTCAAAATATTTTTTATTTTGTTCCAAGTACTTGGCCCTTTGATTTTGTTGTTAGTGGGATGACAAATAATGTGATATTACTTCTGTTTCCTCGTTTCCAACTTGTTCCTTTCCTTTCTAATTCGTCCAACTTCTTGATCAACTTACACTTAAAAGGTAAAAAAGAAAGGTGTAAATTAATTGATAAGTTTAAGACATGTCATCTATTTATTACAAGATTAAAACAGTACTTATAAAAAATAAATAATATTTTAAAGATTTAATAGAATAAAACTTAAGATAAAAACTCACTTAAAATACCTAAATTTATAAATTTTAATATACTTAAATTTAATTAAGAAAAAGGTAAATACATAAACATACTATTTATTGGTTTATTTGTATTTGATAAAAAAAAAAAATCAAACATTTCCGCACTAGTCCTTCGAGCTCATCCTCATCCATACAACACAGCACTACACTTCACTCAACCCAGATCTTTGCTTCCTTCCACCATGGCCACACTCTTCGACTCTCTCGCCGTCCTTGGCCTCCCTTCCGCCGCCGTCTCCCCCGTCGCCGCTCGCCCCACCTCCGCCAGGGTCCCGCAGTGCGTCGGCCTCAGACTCAGACCAACCGCCGCGCGATTCGTGGCGGCATCGTCTCCCAGAATGGCCTCGCACTCCGTGCGCGTTGTGTGCGAGGCTCAGGATACCACCGTCGATGGTCAGTTTTTCTTCTTCTTTCGTTTGCTTCAGTATATATTTTTTAATTTTGAAATCGTAATTTAAAAATATATATGTTCGTTTTTAACAGCGAACAGATGCATGTTATTTTCTTAAAAAATGAAATTGATCTATTTTCAGACAGTGGAACTGAAAGAACTTTAATGTTTTTTTCGTAGTGGCTCATGTTTTCGCTGTAACAGATTAAATAAAATAAAAAAATGTGGGAAATTGTTGCTTAATCGTTGGACTTTTGATGTCGAAATTATAATCGAAGAATAATTTTTCTAGAGTTAAAATTGGTTGTGGAATTGAAAAATAATCTTTTAAAGAAGTCAGAAAATTTTACAAATGAAATTATGTATTGCATAATTTTAGACTTTGAGATGATTTTAGACTTGGGGTTTGAACTAACACCATCCGAGAACTTGACGTAGAAAGTAGTTTTGAATGTAAACTAATGGTTGAATTATAATAATTATTTTTCACTTAAACTGATTGATTTGATATTTTCCTTTGTTGTACGGAGTACATTGACATTGGGATATTTAGGTTGTGTAGGAAATGGTCTTGGATTAATGTTAAAATTCTGAAACCACGATGTAATAAAATGGCAGGTTTTGTTAGAAATAGTGATTTTTAATTGAACCAGTGTCAATAGTTCATCTAGCTATTTGCTGTGTTAATCAAAATGGGTGAAATAAAATGCAAAGGATCCATAGTTTTCATGTATAACAAACTTAGGTGTAGTATCCTAAATGGGTTAGGTATTATTTTCCAATTAAAATTTAATTTTCATTGCAGTAATCGAACTGAACTTTTATATTTCCCCTAAGTTGTTTATCTTAAATTTTATCTTTTGCGAATTTCCTTTGCATAGATTGAATAAACCTAAGAAGAAGGTCTTGCTTTTGTCTGCGTATGTTTATTGAATTATTAATCAACATAAGGACAAATTAAACTCTGCCCTATGGTTTCATAGCTAGTTTCAAGCCCAGGTCAACGAAGAGAGTTGTATTATGCCCTTGTTAACCTACCTAAAACTTATCAATTCCCGAACATGGATCACATGCCAGGTTAATCAACAAATATTTGTTTCTACTTGTGTTTTCTATTGTTCTGTCTGTGGATTTTTTATCTGGTTTTCATGTTCTCCATTTCAGCACAGTAACACTACAATGCAATATAATTCTTGTGGATATACAACCTCTTTCTGTTCACTTGAAGAGAAATTTTTGCATATTTGAGAAAATAGCAATTGAAAGTTTTGCAAATTGGAATGAAATAATTTCTGTTATTGTAAATTACAGTGGCTCCTATAACTGATGCAAATTGGCAATCCCTTGTCCTTGAATGTGATTCTGCTGTTCTGGTTGAATTCTGGGCTCCATGGTGTGGTCCCTGCCGAATGATTCACCCTATAATTGATGAGCTTGCAAAGCAATATTCTGGGAAGCTCAAATGTTACAAACTCAACACTGATGAGAGCCCTTCAACTGCAACTCGGTATGGAATTCGAAGCATTCCCACTGTTATGATCTTCAAGAATGGTGAGAAGAAAGATACAGTTATTGGTGCTGTGCCCAAGTCAACGTTGACCACAAGCATAGAAAAGTTCGTTTGAGGAGGCCATTGCTAGAACTAAAGCTGTTTTTTCCTATAAGCTCCTTTTGTTCCTCGCCTCGTGTCTCTAGTTTCGATAATTTGTTTACTCAAATAAAAAAATTTACGCTCCTGTACAGTTATTGGATGCAACCATTTTTTCTGTTTTTTAGATTTTCTAGTTACCAATATGCTTAGTGAATTTGCCACTAAATCATGGCACCTTTTATATTCATTTTTCATATTTCAACTTTCAATGGGCGCCGGTGACATGTGAGGTATATATGTAATAAACAAATTAGATAATTCATATTAAATTTGTTAGATCTCATGGATAAATGGATCAACAAAACTCAAATGTAGTTTAATTAGGTTTTTTGTTGTTATTTTAACTATAATTAGAATTTCACCTTGATATATGATAAAGGTATACTTTAAAAACCAGCATAGGTTACTAAGGTCAAATTCTAATTCAAATAGGAGAATATAACACTTCAGTTATGAGTACGAAAGATGTGTTGTCCCTTTTTTTTATTTATTACTTATCTAAAAGAAAAAAAAATCACAAATTATGTTTTCAAAAAATCTTGATAACTCATTACTTCTATGTGGCAGAAAATATATGCATTTTTGTAGTTAAACAACTTATACATCAATTTAAAACATACAATACAATTTAACATAAAACAATATAAAAGGATATATGTCATCTCTTCGAATATATTTAAAACCGTTAAAAATTTGTGTCTCAACATACATAAATATAAACCATATAAAGTGTAAATATAGTCAATTTCTTTACATCATTGGAAGTCTAAGCATATATAACCCATTTACGAGACTTGTTTCCACAAGAGTTTGATTCAAATTTGAATTAAAAATATATTTGAATCAAACAGAAAAATTTTACGCGGTTCAATTTCATTAGGTTTGAAGACAAAAAATCTGAATTCAATTAAATTAATTTACTGTTTGGTTTTGATTACTTTTATGATTTGTTGTATAATTATTTTATCAAAAGATGCATTTTTATCTTTCTTATATAATATTATATTATAATGAATAATTTTATTTTCTATTTTGCAATAATTAAATATTTGTTATTTTCAATAGTGTATAATATTAAATATTTTATTAACATATTAGCATTTTTTTTTCTTTTTTATTAACAAAGGAACCATTCTTATTATAAATGAGAGTTGTTCTCCTTAGGTGAAAAGAGTGGTATTTTCGAAAATTTGAACTTCATCATTGATGATTAATCATTAAGTTGTTAGTAAATACTAAAAGAGATTTACTTGTAAAAGATTCTTTCACGTTTAAGTCCCCCAAAAAAAAAAGAAATTATAAACAAGATTATCAAACTTAAAAGTTTATGTAGAACTCGTGGGAGCTTCGTATGTAATATTTCATAATTTTCATATAATAGAAAATATATAACACAAAAAAATTATAATAAACCTAAACATAAATATCTATATATTCATAATATTTCAAAATATACTTCTTCACCGAAGATTTAATAGAAATATATTAATTTAATCAAAAAATAAAATAAAATAAAACTTCTTTATCATCTTAATGAGGAGTCACATCACCTCTCAAATTCTCTGCTCATGTGCACAATCGATCATATATTTAAATGAATAACAAAACAAAACAAAACCACACAAAAAGAATTGTAAGTCAGATAGTTTTAAAATATATAATCATAAATTAAATTTTTATCCCAGCAAAACTACAACACATCAAGTTTCTATAGTAACTCGTATCATACATACACTAACTATCATACATACACTAACTCATATACAAAGACATTTGACTTTACTTTCAAAAGACTTGTACATTGAATAGGATTCAGAGGTCTACACCTGTCACATGACTCCCAACCGGGAAAACCACACAACCTTCAATTCAAAATGAATCACATCATACTCATATGATAGGGTTAATCCATATGATATATATGATTTGGTCCAATCATTTTTTTTCCACACCATAGCGCAGTCATATGAACCTCCTTCGACTCTCACTACCTAAATATTTTCATCTATATGATTCCAATATACCAATAGAGTTAGAATACCTCTTTATTGATCAAATCCACAAATAAATGTTCATTCTAAACAATTTCAACACGAGTATCTCCTTTCCTGAAGTTATTATATCATGATCACAGCTCACATCAATTAACAATATTTTATACAATAATTACTTTTAAAATAATTTCTCAATTCACAAAACTTCAAAACCATCAAACATGAAATTCCACAATCAATACCTGCAGGAAAGTTTGGAACTAGTGACCACGTCACCCCCACATCTCGATCTTCTAACCAGAGTTCTATGGTAAAATAAAACTAGCTTCCCTTACCTAAATTTAAAAAGAGCTCTAAAAACTTAAGATAGCCTAACATGCACTACAGAATCCTGATCAACGATAAGAACACATCACTAAAACCCTAAATTAACAAAAACTAATCCTGATGATAAAAACACTACATGTAATCACAATCTAGACTCGAGTGACTAGAAAGACTTGAAAACCGACTTAAAGGAAAAATGGGCAAAAAATAAACTTACTCAATCTAAGATTTCTGATTAGACAGTCTTACTCTAGTCACCGCCACGAGTCTGATGGCAAGCTTTGATCATTAGTAGTATGATGACAGATGATCTAAAAAATCTATAGAGAAGGCAGAGAACTGTGAAGGAAAACAATTTTAGAGAGATAGTGGATTTTATAAAAACGAAACCTAAATATTGGTTTTCCTATTTATATAAACGTTTCTCTTTTAAACAAATATATTTAGATGTCATCGTAATTATATCTAAAGATAAATTCTAGGTTCTAATACGTTTTATTCTAAAACTATTTTTTAGAGTATTACACCATAAACTCAACTCGTAAACATGTAAGGAGTGTACTTCATATGAAAAAATAATAATGTACAAAAATAACATTCTAATTCAATATTTCAATGATGTTGTTAAGTAAAATACTGTTGAAATAATAATATAATTAAGTTAAATTTCTTGGACCTATTAAAGAAAAAAAATATATTATAAGTATTATAAAATTTACTATATTTGTAGTTTAAACTAATACCTCTTTTCCTCTTCTTTCTAGGAGTTCCCTCTTCAAGAGTAAAAAATTCATTTATATTCATCCGTTAAACATCGTTTGGTAGGCAAGGATCCTCCTTTTCAGTAATCTCTTCATCATCTAATTCAACATCACATAAATATATATGGTCCCTTTTTTTCCTCTCTAACCTTTTGCCTTATCTCAAGTTGAAGGTTGTACTTAATAAAGACAAGAGCATTTAATCTTTGTTGTTCTAAGTGGTTTCTTCTTTTAGCATGCGCTTGACCAAATATTCTTCAATTTTTTTCACACCCAATAACACTACAAGTGAGAAAACTCTCGTTACTAGATTTTGTAACTCTATACCTTCTCCACCATAACTATCCCACCAAAGAGTTGCAATTTCAAATAAAAAAGTAACACTAAATGTGCTCCAGACTGTTATACTTTTTATAAAACCGTGAAGATTAACTAAATGATTTACTAGGCTACTTCTTATCCCTAGTATCCAATGCCATGCTTCTTCCAAACAATCTGTGTTTTTTTTTTTTATCAAGTTAAAATCTAGTCCTTCTATTTAGATTATTTTATCAATGCTCTCATATAAAACTTCACTATTCGCATTGAAATTTTTGTCATAATAAAATCTAATAAAAAAAATTGAAATAAAAAACATTATTAATTTGCAATAATGATTAATAATAGTTACTTAGGATTAAGGTAGTAAGCACCAACATGAAGAGGCTTGTGTAATTGCAAATTCCAACGAGTATTAATTATTTTCCATACCTATTTGTATCGAGAGTCTTGATTCTTGAAATTTGCAGATATTTGTTCTTTAGCTCCATCCATAACTTCATAGATATATGACATAACAGGTTTTGAGTCTCCATCTACAAGCCTTAATACTTTTACAATTGGAATTACACACTTCAAACAATATTGGATGGATTTCTAGAATCTATCATCATATAAAACAATGTTCAACACTTGTCTACCTTCATTTTCACTAGCATAATTCTTTTGAAACAAGCATATCTCGAAGAGCATTTTTCTATTGTGCTATGAATTGTAGGGTAAGAAAAGTAGTTGCAAATCTTGTGTCTATTGGTCGAGCTAATACTTTTTCTTTGGAATACTTTCTATACATTTTAAGACCCATGTTTGCCTATAAATGAAAGTTGTGACATTTTTGGCATTTGAAATGGTATTATAAGATATAATCAATGTCTTTAAGAATTAAATTAAGGTAATGTGCTGCACAAGGAGATCAAAATAATTTTATCTCTTCTCCTCTAACATTTTACCAACTGCAACAAAATTAGAAGCATCATCTGTCACAACTTGGACAACATTATCCTCCCCAATTTCTTCTACATCAAATCTAATAATTCAAACATTTGTTTGGCATCCTTGATCACATTACTAGTATTAATAGATTATAAGAAAATTATTCCACTTTGACTATTCATCAAAAGGTTGGTAAGAGACTTCCCTTTTTCATCTGTCCAACCATTACACATTAAAGTATAACTCCACTTTTCACTTTCTACCTAATATTTATACAAACTAGCTTGGATATGGTCAACCACCATTTCAAATAAGACACTCTAACATCATGGAGGCTTTAAACCCTTTCCATATTCAGCAAAATAAGGATATTCTTACCAAAATAAATGGCAAAGCATTGCCATATATGCATTTGCAAATGTCTAGACAAATTCTCTGTCTTTAAGCATTTTATTCATGGTTTTTTTTGCTTTATAACTCCTTATTTCCCTTCCTAGAAAATGACTCCAATGTCCCTTTTTATCTTAGATATCCACTTCTTCAAAATAATCTTGATGATTCGCTTCTTTATTTTTTTTTTCTCTATCTTCTAATAACTTAAAATTTGACATCATTTGGAACACATGTACATGTAATGACATTTTTCTCTATTTCAGCAAGATGATATTTCATTCTTTCAACATCATCCAACAAGCATGTGAACAATACATACACCTATTTCTTTCTTTCACTTTGCCCGACTCATTACCTCTAACAACAAAATCAAACAAACAATAAGTGAGGCCTAAAAGAACAAAATCCTTAAAAAGATACTTTTATATATAAAAAAAAGAAAGAAACAAAAATATAATAACAAATGCAAGAACAATTATATATTAAAAAATAAAAAATGTATATAAACATTTACTTAAACAATCGTATTCTTATATGATAAAGTAAAACAAGTACTTAAAATATTTTATATAAAAAATAAAATAAACAAAAACTTAAATAGTTTTATATAAAAATAAAAATAAAAAATACAAGAATATATTTTAAAATGTAATTTAAAAAAATAAAAGAATCACTAACAAATAATTAATATTGTATATAAAAATGAAATATAATTATAAAAAGTTAAAAGGTATTACTTTATTGTCACATTATGCATTTGCAGACTACGCCTATATGTACTTTTCAAAACATACGTATGTGTAGGTAAGAGACCTACTTGTTTCAAAATGTCTACTTTTCTACCTTTTAAAAGTGAAAATTGTGATAATTAATACCACATCACTATTTTTTCTATTTTTTTGTGAAAAAATGTCTACTTTTCTATTCTTTTCTTTCTTTCTCTTTTTTCTATAAAAATGAACTTTTTAAGGATTTTGTTTATTTTGTTCTTTTAAGGAAAAAAAAATTACCTACTGTTTGTTTGATTTTGTTGATAGGGATAATGAGTCAAGCAAAGCTAAAGAAAGAAACAAATTGCATATTTGTTGGGGTGGTGTTGCAAGAATGAAACATCATCTTTCTTAAACAAGGGAAAATGTCATTGTGTAACATTTGTTCCAAATGATATCAAAGACATATTTTTGAAGTTATGAAAAGCAAATTGTTAAGATCTTTTTTTGAAAAAGTGGATACCCAATATAGTACCCAAGACATACTTTTAAAGTTATGAGAAACAAATCGTTACCATTGTTTTAAAGAAGTGGATATCCAATACAGTAATAAAAAGAGGACATTGGAGCCATTTTCCAAGAAGGGGAAATAACGAGTTATTAAAAAAAAAAAAAAAACCATGAATGAAATGCTTAAAGATAGAGAATTAGAGATTATAGACATTTGCATATGCATATATGGCAATGCTTTACCATTTAATTTGGTAAGAAGCTCCTTATTTGTTCAAATGTTAAAATTTGTTCCTGAATATAGAAAGGGTTTAAAGTCTCCTACTCGTCATGAAGTTAGAGTGTCTTATTTGAAAAAGGCAGTTGACAATTTCCAAGCTAGTTTGGAAAAATATAAGGTTGAATGGGACAAACAAGGTTGTACTGTGATGTGTGATGGTTGAACAAATGGAAAGGAGAGGTCTCTTACCAACTTTTTGGTTAATAGTTCAAGTGGAACAATTATCTTAAAATCTAATAATACTAGTAATATGATCAAAGATGTCAAACAAATGTTTGAACTATTAGATTCTATGGTAGAAGAAATTGGAGAGGATAATGTTATGGAAGTTGCGACTAATGGTGCTCCTAATTTTGTTACAGCGAGAAAAAACGTTAAAGGAGAAGACATTGGTCTCCTTGTGCAACTCATTGCCTTGATTTAATTCTTGAAGACATTGGTCAACTACCAGCATTTTATAATACCATTGTAAATATCAAAAAGGTCACAATTTTCATTCATAGGCACACATGGCTCCTAAATATGTATAGAAAGTATTCCAAAGGAAAAAGAATTAGCTTAGCCAGCAGTAACAAGAGTTGCAACTACTTTTCTTACCCTACATAAACAACAGAAAAATGCTCTTAGAGCTGTTTGTTTTGAGAAGAATGCACAACTAGTAATTATGCTAGTAAAATGAAGGTAAAGAAGTGTTGAACATTGTTTTATGTGATGATAGATTCTGGAAATCCATCCAATATTGTTTGAAGTATCTAATTCCACTTATAAAAGTATTAAGGCTTGTAGAAGGAGATTCAATACCTGTTATGTCACATATCTATGAAGCTATACATAGAGCTAAAGAACAAATAGCCATAAATTTCAAGAATCAAAACTCTCCATACAAAAAGGTGTGGAAAATAATTAATACTCATTGGAATTTGCAATTGTAGAGGCCTCTTCATGCTACTGCTTACTACCTTAATCCTGAGTAAGTAACTATTATTGTTATAAATATTATACCTTAATCATTATTGCAAATTAATAATGATTTTTATTTCAATAATTTTATTTTTTTATGAGATTACATTAGGACAAAAACTTCAATACAGGTAGTGAAGTTTTATATAGTTTATATGAGATCATTGAAAATATAATCCAAGATAGAAGGAATAGATTTCAACTTGATTAACAGCTTGATAAATTCAAAAAAAATACAATGATTGTTTAGAAGAAGCATGACATTATATATCATGGATAAGAAGCATTTAATGTTAGCTTTTTTATTCAAAATTGCAACTCTTTGGTGAAAAAGTTATAGAGAAGAAGGTAAGGGGTTACAAAATCTAGCAATGAGGATTTTGAGTCTCACTTGAAGTGCTACTGGGTGTTAAAGAAATTGAAGAATATTTTATCAAGTGCATAATAAAAAAGAAATCTCTTAGAACAACAAAGATTAAATGATCTTGTATTTGTTAAGTATAACATTCAACTTGAGATGAGACAAAAGGTTAGAGAAGAAAATAAGAATACTTATGATCCTGTATGTTTATCTGATATTGAATCAAATAATAAGTGGATTACTGAAAATGATGATAAGCACCGAAGGATGTATTATAGATGGATATATATGAATATTTTACTCTTGAAAAGAGAGCTCCACGTAAGAAAAAAAAAGTATTTGTTTAAATACAAAACTTGTGCAATTAAATAATCACAAATTTTATAATACTTATAATATGTTTTTTGTTTCTTTAATAGGTCCAAAAAATTTAACTATTAAGGTTGACAAAGAGGGAAATCAACCATAAATAATGAAATTGAAGATATGGTTGAAGAGGTGGAGGAAGAGGATGAAAATAAAATCCAAAAAAATATTATATTAGAATAAGAAGATGATCTAAGTGGAGATGATGAATGAAAACATAAAATTAAGATATAGAATTTAAATATATAAAATAGTATTTCATATTTATTATTATGATTTGATTTTGTAAATTGAACATTTTAACTTTATTTTCATATATAATATTTTTAATATTTTTTTTGTCACTTATTTTTATTTAAAAATATTATATTTTATTTATCATGTATCTTATCATTTATAATTTATAATATGAACTAATAAGATTCAATTTATAGATAAAAAAAGTTAAAAAAATATATGATTCGAATCTCCGATAATAATAAAATACAAAGTGTGACTTGATGGAAAATAATTTAGACATTATTACCGGGATACCCGGTAAATCCTTCTCGAATGACTTCCGCTCTTCCTGATTCTTTGAGCCAATTATATGAAACCTATTCAGGAAATAAATTGACATCAAGCCTAAATAACTAGTATTAAAACTTAAAAAAATAAAGGAATGCATTAAAAGGTTACCTGTTTCGGGGAACAGTTAGCATTAACAAAGTAATGGTCTGAAGTGTTTTCAATGGTGTCAAATTGTTTAAAATTTTGAAATTTCCTCAAAATTTCGTCTCTGGCTTCATCAAATATTGTAGCAACAGTATTATCGGTAGCTGCTCCATTATTTCCATCTCCGACAGAATAATGAACCCAAGAGTTATCAAACAATTGCTCGGGAGGAGCATGAAAAGGAACAAAGGGACCAACAAAACTTGATTTAACTGTATAACTAGGGACTGGCCGAAAATGAAAATCTTTCTTCGACCACATATCGTTACTGAATCCAGCCCCAGGAAAATGAAAAGAAGACCCAACAAAATTTGAATTTGTCTACAAAGATTTGGCTAGCAGGAGTATAAAAAATGTTAGCCTTCTTTTTACTCTCAGAAGGTCCTGTAAACAAATTAGATTTAGATGACTTCATTCCGAATTGTTTTGGGGCATTTGATTTCTTCTTACTCAGACAAGTTACTGTGTGGGGAGATAACTCTACTCCAGAAGGGTGCTTAATAATAGTATTCATTTTAACTTGCAAATTAGAATTACCAGCAGAAGGTCCGAAGGCTGAGATGAATCAGTCACTTCAGAATTGTAAACCAGGAGACAACGAATCATTGCTAGTCTTCTTCGAACCTATATCATACTCTGCCAACCAAGGAATAGGTACCTCAATTCCGGGAGGTATATCCACATTATCAAAATGTGTCTGTATTAAAGCATATTGATGTACGTCCATGTAATCATCCGAAAACAAATCAGAGTAGTCATCATCATCACGTGATCTTTCAGCATTGTGCCCATCACCTGATTCAGATTTATCCATAACATCATCAAACAATTCCCGAAAAAAGATTTCAAGCAAAATTTGAGTCTTTTATAATGTTGGAAAAGATAACAACCACCATTTGTTAGGAACAATAAATCGTATACCATATTTTGATGATCAGCATAATCATCATGAATGGTTGCTATCGCCTACCCCTTGACAATTTTCCCAAATTTATCACCAATTAATACTAATTCAGCATAATCATTGCCATCGTCATCTATGTCAATCCAATCATGCCTTATGACCTACAAAAGAAAAAAACAATTAATATATAAGTCTAAGAGAAATATATTTAATCTTGGAAAGAAAAGAAAAATAAAATTGTACAAAAGGGAAAAAGTTGTTATTGAAGTGTATGTAAAAGTTAACCAGTTAATTTGAATATCTCAGACAAAATTAGGAAAGAAAGCGACACCTTATGATGAAGACAAAAGAATTAATGTTAAGACATTCCCAGCAATGATACAACTGGAGAAGAAAGAACTACACAATTAGGAATTGCAATTACAATATGTTAACAGAAAACAACCCAAATTTAAATATGAACACAGCTTTACATGTACCACTACCAGAAAATTTTCAGGGAACAAAAGAAAACAATGAAAATGCTAGGCAGAAAAACCTTTTTATATAAAATTATTTGGCACGCTTGTCAATTCTGTGATTGTAGAGCACCCAAACCAATTTAGTCCTTCCAACAATAGCATAATTCTTTCAAAATTCTTGTCGTTTTGTTTTTCTGAAGCGTCACCAAAAACAAAAAGAAGAGAAAGCAGATACGATCACGACAACAGTGAAATCCAATCTTTGTTAAATCACCAACCATGGTGCCAAAAAGTCGTAAAACGTCAGCTAATCTTGGTAACAAGAGTACAAACATTAGGAAAAAAAAAACTGAAATCTCAAAAGAATATGAAATAACTTTATTTAATCAAGTTTCACCAATTTACCACACTAAGTTTGTTAACTTGGTAACACGTGAACATACCACATCAAATAAAGGTTTACTAAATCATCCAAAATCGACATTGTTAGTCTAAAAATCTGCAGAAAGGACCAACTTGGGTTGATAAAAACAATTTCACAAAATAAGGGCCGAAAATGTTTTCGCACAAACCAAAAAACATATCAAATTTACAATGTTGCAATCAAGACATTATCCCTCTCCTGAAACACAACACCAACAAATGAAGCTCGAAGCACGCAATCCGAGAAACCTCGAACTCCATCAAATGCATGCCACCGCAACATAAAAGCCTTTGGAAATCAAAAGTGTCAACTGAAACCCAAATTGATCAACCAAAACACGATCATCCTCCAAAACCTCATATTAGAACAAAAACTTCAAGAATTTAGTCAGTGCTCAGGCTAAATAAAACAATTTCGAAAAAAGAAAACTAAATTAAATTGAAGAAAATAATATTAGTAATGATATATATACATACACAATTATACAATTATATAGTTATATAGTTGCATACCTCTTTTGGCTTCATAGATTGGTTGTGCTGGTAGCCAGTGGAGGTGGAATCTCGAAGAGGTCAGGGTCCATCTCCCGATGAAAACAGCTTCGGCAACGGGAACGCAGTCCAAGAAAACGACGGCGTTTCAATGCGAAGAACAGGGAGAGTTACGAATTTGGTGAGACTGACTGAGGAAAGGGTTGTTACTGGGAAGTGGAGTGAAAGGAATGGTGGTGGATAGTTTGATGGAAATGCATAACGGTGCGTTGAGGAAAGAGAGGAGAGAGAAAAAGGGAGGAAACGCAACGTGAAGAGGAGAGAGAGAAAGAGAGCATGCAATGTGAAGAGGCGAGAGGCAGGCGAAAGGTTCTTATTGAAGGGGGTTCCCGCCTTGTCATGAACGTTGACATGGCCTGCAACGAACAACGAGTCTGTGGGTTGTTTTTTATTTTACGAAATGGGGGAGTTTTAAAGAAGAATTAACGGGTAATTTAAAAAAAATAAAATTATAAGGATGAGTAAGTGATAGTGGGAACCGCGACCTTAGAACGAAGAAGTAGTAATTTTACTTGGAGAACAATCTTTTTCCTTTGTCCTACTTCAAGTTGTTTGTGAGAGCATGAGTTATATAATTTTGTTTGTTTATTTTAAAATCATGTTTAGAAGCATGACTGTAATTTTTTCTTTTTAACACTTTGAAGTTGTGCTTACAAGCACCTTTTTGGTTGATTCAAAAAAAGAAAAAGAAAAAGTTTATGCTAAAGTTGTGTTTGCTAGGATGACTTTCCATCTTTTATACACGTATAACAAATTTGTGTTACATTACCAGTTTTGTAATATTATTTTCCTTTAGATGTCGATATTTGAAACATGACTTTTTTTTTCTTGTAAATAGTAATATATATTTTATTACATTGTTTAAATAAGTTATTTCTTGTTTTTTAATAAAATAAGCTAATTCCTTTTAACACATGTTATGGTCAATAAACATTGTGTTCAATTTTGAAAGATAAACATTCATGATCCTCAACTACAAATTTTATCATACAAAACTTCATTAACATTTTGCATAATAGTCTTTTTTTTTTAACAAGGTCAGGTTCATAATATTTTTTTTTAATAACGTCAAATTTTAATTATTGACTTAAATATAATATAACATTCATTGACACGTGACATCTATTTCACCCAGTTAAATAGAAGTACACTTAACCCACTTATATCAAACTCCGATACGTATACATAAGTCGTACTATAAAATGCAAATTCAAGAAAAAATGAAAAAATAGTAACAATAGAAAAAAAAAAATAGCAAAAACGTGTTAAGTAGCACGATTTTGTGAGGTAAAAAGAAACTATATAAATGTGTTTATAAACACGATTATTGAAAATGGTCAATAAAAAGAATACGACTCTGTGGAACATGAAAAGAAAAGGAAAAACTAAGTCATAATCTCTAGTTAGATCTTAGTGGGTTTCTTAAAAAAAAAAAAATTGAAAGTCTTAAAAAAAATTTAGAATCGTCCTACAATGCACTACTTCGTATAAAACGAAAAAAAAAAAAAAATCTAAAGTCAAAGTTGTGTTGTTTTAAGCACGACTTCTTTGTTTCAAAACCATACTTCAATACAAGAATTAACTTAAATTTCTAAATTTTTTTTCAAAATTATCCATTTTCATAATTACTTTATAAATTTGCACCACTTTTGTAACAAATCTCCAAGCCTATATAAATTTAAGGCTAGCTCAAGAACTAAATAGATAAAGTAATAATTTTAAGTTTTAAATGCTTAAAAAAATTAATACTAATATATTATTATAAATTAAAAATATTTAATTTTAAAATTATACTTAAAAATAATTTTTAATTAAAAATTTAAGATATCTTAACTGATTTTAAGTCGATACTACAAATATTCTTTAATGACTTTAAATTTATATTAGTATTATAAACATTATTTAATGAATAATATTTTTGTAACTTTCTCTTAATAAATTAATAAAATTTGTTTCAAGAGACATTGAATAGTCAAGAAAATGTTAAATATTAAAATTTTCTAATTTTTTATTTTTTTCTAGTCTTCCATCCTATTCACATTGTCTTATATCTCCTTTCTTTATCTAACTCCTTCTAGTTATCTTTTTTTCTTTGACTTTATCATTTATTTATTTCCTTTATCTCACGTTTTGATTATGACTCTTTGATTGATTTTTAAATGTTATTGTTTTAATTTGAGTATTTGGTTGTAATTATACTCATTATCCAATTTCAAAACTGTAAAATAAGGTTTAGACCGAGTTCAAGAGGGGGTGAATTGAACTTTCAAAAATTTTCGCAAATCCGATTTGTTCTTGAAGTAGAGAATGAAAATTCTTTATTCAATCGATTGACTATGTAATTCTAAACTGTCAGGTAAACAATCGATTATATACAGTGGAAGATATCAGAGATAAACCCAGAAATCAGTTAAACCCAGAAAACAGTTTACAGTGTAAAAATGTTTTAACCCAGATTTAAGATGTTTAAACACAATCCAGTAGATTAAATACAATCCAGAATCACAATTGATTATGTAAACAGATGTTCAGAGTATGATTAATAGTATGAACAGATTTTAATCTAGTCAATTTTAAAAGATGGCAGCAGTGAATAAAAGCAATCAAGAAGAGTAGGGAGAAAAGCAAGAACACATAATTTTTATACTGGTTCACCCTTCCTCAAGGGCTACGTCCAGTCCTTTGCAAACTAGCAAAGATTTCCACTAAAACAGATCACAAGATCAGTTTACAACCCTTGCTCCCAGCAAGTTACAAAC
>Ga0099824_1001988_pt1 | contig 29675 bp, 18 predicted proteins | sample SiratrowhiteBW_FD_76837 | JGI IMG/M metagenome (GOLD analysis project Ga0099824, IMG submission 76837) | Root nodule microbial communities of legume samples collected from California, USA - Siratro white BW | ecosystem: Host-associated > Plants > Roots > Nodule | place: USA: California... | reverse complement strand
TCATAGTAAATCATGAACAAAATACATTAAAGGATCACACCATGATTATAAGAGTGTAAAAGCATACCTCTTGTTCTTCAAAATGATTCTTCTTTAAATTTCAACGTGACCTTTTCGACTCTCTTTCTTTTACCTTTTGTGTGTTCTTTCTCTTTTTTCTTTCTTTTGATATCTCTATGTGTCCTTTTTTTTTTGTGTCAAAATGATCAGTCCTTCCCATCACTTCATATCTTTTTTTTATATTATTATTGTTATTATATTATTATTTTTATATTTTTTTAAAATGAAGGTGGTTTAGAGCAGTTATCACTCTTTGACCCATTCTTATTATTTATATTTTTTAAAAATTAATATTAAAGATGAATCTACCCAGACTTAAGTCATTTTCCAACGGTAATAATTTATTATTTATTATTAATTTTATTTTTAAGTAGTGGAGAACGTGGGTTGTTATGTGAGCAGTTTCAAAATTATCATTGTTTAGCTTTTTTTGTTATTTTTTTAAGAAAACAGTACGTGGAGTTAAAGAGTGAGAAATAGGAGAATTGACTCATTCTTTTTATTATTATTATTTATTATTTATTTATCCTGAACGTACAAATCAAGGAAACAGTTTGAAAGCGGTCTTCCTTTCTTGTTGTTTTTTATTATTTATTCTCTTTTTTTATATATTTATTTTTATTTTGTTTTTATTATTATTTATTATTTATTATTTTTGTTTTTTTATTATTTTTTATCAATTACCACCTTTTTCCTTTTTTAAGTTTTTTTCTTAATGGAAAAATTCAATGTGTTTTTTTATTAATTATTATTATTATTTAAGAAAACTTAAATATATTTTATATTATTATTCATTTTTTCATTTTTTTATCCACTTTATTATTATATTTTAATTTAAAAGATTACTCGGACAAAATCAGATGTTGACATCTAGAGAAGACTAATTCTAGAATTATGAGTTGAAGATTTTATTTCTTTATGATTATCAAATAATATTATGAATTTGAGATAAAAAATTATAGATTATAAAAAATTAATATGAAAACATCACATGGTCATTTTACTTAGTTTATTCCAACATCTTATATTTACATGATAAAAGCATGGACCAAAATTTTTATAAGTGCTGAACTACAGTAATATAAGTTTTTAATAGTTTTTTATATTAATATTTAAAGAAAAATAAACATTGAAAGGTATTTTCCATGATAATCTTGAAAAAGTGTAAGTCATGACATACGACATTGTTCAACTTGCCAAATCTAAATGAAGGGGTGTGAAGTATAAAGAACATAAATACAAACGGAAAAGTAATCAAGATTAGAATGAATGAAAATTTGTTACAAATAAATTAAAAATAAAAATTTAAATATCGGATAAGTTAATAATCAAATATGTACATGCAATATTATAAAAGCTTACCTTTGCTGAATGAGGAAACACTATTATTTTAAAGAATCTTAAATATATGTTTTAACCATTCTTAAAACTGTTTTTTTAATGATTCTTAGATATTTGAATCTTTGGAATAAGATTAATATAAAAGTAAATAAAGTGTTTCTTATCATATTTGTTTATAACATTTTATTTGAATAACTTTTTACATAGGTTTTAAATTTCAAACATATTTATTAATTTGTAATATTATTAATAAAGTTTAATATAGTAAATAAATAAATATATTTTATTTAAAGTAGTTAAAATCGAGATTATAAATTATTAAAAATTCACAAAATCATAAATCGTAACACATGTAATAGATTATATATTTTTTAATATATATATATATATATATATATATATATATATATATATATATAACACGTTTTTTATCAACAAATCAAATAAATAAAGAAAAGATATTTGAGAGATATTTTAATTCTTGTACAAAAATGTTCAAGTCTGTATAGTTTTTTTTTTTTTTTTTTTTTTTCAATTTATTTTATTTTTGATAATTAACAAACCTTTAAAATTAATTAGGAAGAAGGAATAAATTTTAATTACATTGATTTTTAATGCGAAGCTGAAACATAATGCATTTATTCAAAATAGTGAATCATTAATACAAGATATAATATAAAAAATCACGTTAACTCATTTTAACAATTATTTAACAATTCATACAATCCTTTTATACACGAACTTTTAATCATATATCTTATAAATAATTTTACAATTAAAATCTTAATCTTAATTATCTTAGTTTTACTAATAATTTTTATATTTAAAAATATTTAAAATTTTGTTAAGAGAAAACTTTGAATGAATTTTATTGATGAATATATAATCTGAAAAATATACACGTACTAACTCCTTCAAATATTATAATCATAAAAAATGTCAATAATCATCGTAAGAATATTTATTATTAAAAAAATAGAAATAGTTTAATTCAAAAATAACTTACTAAATCCTAATAAGCAACTTTCTATGTTAATTTGTACTTTCCTTCATTAACATTTTTGTTAGAAAAATGATCAGACATTATTATATACTAAATTTGTTTTTGAAATAATTCAAATCTTGATTTTATTCACCAACTTGTATTATAAAAAACCAGCCTCTACAGATGTAAAGTAAGAATAAAAATAAAATAATAATTTTGTTATATAGGAATAAAAATATATTCGATATTTAAAAGAAAATAAAACAAATTAGTAGCATTATTTTCCTTTGAAAGTGCTTTTCACAATAATTTTGAAAAAGTATAAACTTTAACTTGCTTGAGAAGACATTGTTAACCTAAATGACTAAGTGAGGTTGCAAAGAGTAAAGAGAATTTTTCATACAAGAACTAAAACTGAAAATATTTTAAATAAAAAGTAACTTAATGATTAAATATCTTCATCATTCTAATGTATCTGATCACTTATTATAAAAACTTTTTTTTAATAACTAGACTCTATATTTAAATAATCTTAAATATCATTCTTAATTCTTTTTTAACAATTCTTAAATATTATTATTTGAATAAATTAATATAAAAAGTTTGAAGCATCATTATCAATTTATAGAAATATTAACTCCTTCACATATTTCTTTTATCAGGAAGAATGTCAATAATTATCCTTATAATATTTATTATTAAGGAATTAAAAGTGTAAACTTTAATTCAAAAATAATTTACTGAATTTTAATAAGCAACTTTCTTTGTTAATCTGTATCTTTACTTTTTTTTCATTAACATTTTTGTTTGTTTTTGATAAAGGTAATATTGTTCGAGATATGGTTGGACTTATTATAGACTAAAATTTGTTTTAATGGTAATTCAAACCTTGATTTGATTCATTGTATTATAAAGAGCTAGCCTCTTCAGTTGAAAAGTAAGAATACAAATAAAATGAAAAGTAAGAATAAAAGTGAAATGAAAAGAGTTTAAATACTGAGAAGATAATTAATTAGAATTAAATTAAATGAAAATCTGTTATTCAAACATAAAATGAAACTAAAAATATTTTAAATAAGGAATAACTTAATGATAAAAATATTTTAAATAAGGAATAACTTAATGATCAAATATGTGCATCATTATATTGTATCTACGTTGATAACTGAATATTACAAAAAAACTTTTTTTATTATCACAGTTCATGTGTTTGAAATAATCACAACATGCTCTCTTCTTAAAATGTTTATAAAATAATTTATTAGGTTTTTCTTGTATTTATTTTGGCCTTTTACTTGGCTCTTCATTCAATTTTACAGAAAAATTACTATTTTCACCAATTTCTTTTACTTTTTTACCTGAAGCATCCCTGTTTAGAGGGTATTCTATTTCTAAAACATCTTTTCCAAAAAATAATCACATTAAAGAATTTCCTTCATATCAAAACACTATACATTACAAGAAAACAATGAAAATAGATACTAAAAAAATGTGTAGGTTAATCGGTTCACACAAGAAGCATGGACCAAACACACTCTAAAATGTCACACCCCACGTAACATGCATAAGAAAATTAAAAGATAAAAAAATAAAACAAAGCGAGGGTGTGACCCACGCACCAAAATATTATTTACAATTAATTAATTGCAAACAATGTGGGCTAGACTTACACAAAATGCAAAATAAAATTAAAAAAATAAAAATAAAACCTAGCCGAGGCCAGACCCAGGCACATCGTGGGCTCTACCCACGCATAATGAAAAAAAAAAAAAAAAACAGCGGTTGGGCCTACTAACAAAAGTAATGCTTGCAATTAATTAATTAATTATAGGAAGCCTGGGTTTGACCCACACAAGGGTGAAAAAAATAAAAAACAACGAAAATTTTTATGAATGAGTAAAAAGTATTTATTTTATAAAATAATTAATTTATAATTAAAAGAAAAGAAAATAGGAAAATAGTATAGTAAATTTTTTTTAATTCATATTAATAATTATAGTTTTAAAAAAGTGAATTTAATGATAAAAAAATAATATAAAATTTATGGTATGTATGAAAATAAAAAAAAAATAAAGTATTTTGTATAAAAATTTTCATTAAAATTTTTTATTTTGAAAAAATAAATTGTTAAAATATTAAATGAAAGATGAAAATTGTGATAGAAAAAAATTTGTAAATAAAATAAATTTGTTGAAAAGTAAATGTGAGCACTTGTGTAATTATATTGGGCTTAAGAACAACAAATAGACTTTAGGCTTAAGAATGCTTTAATAAATTCAACTTAAGAGTGTCAATTAGGCTTGAGTTAGGCTTAAAATTTACTTATTAAGATGGTATCACAACCTATCGCAACAAGGTTGTTGGGCCTATCAGACCATCCAGTTTTGTAAGATTGAATTAATAATCTTAAAATTATTGACGACCAATCATCTTATCTTGAAAATAACAAAATAGTTTATTTTAATAAGGATCAAAGCATAAAAATATTCTAAACTATAATGAAACAAATAGTATAATGTTGATGGCATGGATACAAACAAATCAATAACATGCAAAAGTAAGGCAGAGACATTACTTATTTTAAATTTTAAACCTAATTTTATTACAATAGGTAAATCCAAAAATGAAAACCTTATATTAGTAATAATCAGAATAATAATAATAATAATATTAAAAATTATAATAATAGTAATAATAATATAATAATATTAAAAATTATAATAATAACATAATAATATTATTATTAATATTATTATTACCATTAATATTATTATTATTATTAATTATAATAATTGTAATTGAATTAATAAGTATAATAATAATCATAACATATCAAGACTCTATATTTAAAGAATCTTAAATATATGCTTCAATCATTCTAAACCTTTTTTTAACAATTCTTAAATATTTGAATAAGATTAGTATAAAAAGTTTGAAGCATCATTATCAATTTATAGAAATGCTAACTCCTTCACATATTTTTTTTATCATGGAAAATGTCAATAATTGTCATTAGAATATTTATCATTAAGGATTTAAAAGTAGAAAATTTAATTCAAAAATAATTCACTAAATTTTAATAAGCAACTTTCTTTGTTAATCTTTATCTTTACTTCTTTTTTTCTTTTGATTAACATTTTTTTTTTTGTTTTTTTATGGAGATAATATTGTTGGAGAGAGATGATCAAACATTATTATAAACTAAAATTTGTTTTAATGATAATTCAAACATTAATTTATTGCATATTTGATCAAGTATCATCGATGGAGACACAATAAAATTAAGATATTCTTAATAAATGCCTTTAAAATATTGCTTAAATAATTCAAAGGAATTTAAAAATAAATAAATGAGAGCATAATAAAATATTAGAAAAGATACATTTTTACATGTTAAAATAATACTTCTTAATATTCTAAATAATACATATTTAAATCTACATAATATCACTCTATGAAATTATTAAAAAATAAATTAATTACAAAAGCACCAACTTAATATTTGAAGTAAAAAATATGGACCAAAGAAAAGTGGTCAACAGTTATCCAAAGAAAGAAAAGTGATACTTAGATAGCAGCCTCATGCGCCAATCTCATACCACCAACCAATCAATTCTTGAAACATAAGATAAAATTCATACTTTAATTAGATGCTAATATTCTTAAATATTTTTTTTGTAAGTTAGAGTCTTAAATTTATGTTATATTAACATATTTTAATAAAATACTTTTACAAAATTAGATTTTAAACTTATATTTCAACAATGATGAAGATGCAAGAGTGTAGATGAAATGAAGGACCATACTAATGAAGGACCATACTATCTCTATATAAACATAAACATGACAAGATTAAATAAAGTACAGTTCTACTCTGTTGCTTTGTTTCAGCAGGGTCCTCCCTATAGTTCTAAAGGCTGCTATAGACCTCAATTTGTTTCATGTCATAGCAAACGCAATGGCAAAGAGTTCTTGTGATAAGTCATGTTTTCCTGCCTCTGAAATTGTTTTTAGTAAGTTTTGTGGAGTCTAAATATTCATGAACTCCTATGAAAACTACTTTTCAATATCTGATTTTTTTAAAATTATTCTAATATATAAAATTTTCTTTAAAATGTTTTTCAATAGGTGAATTTTTCTTTAAATAGTTTTTAAATTATGTCCATATTTTATAATCTCTCTCATTTCATCTATCATTTTAAAATTTGAATTTCTTTACAAATTTTGTCACATTCTCACTATTTTTTTTTTTAAGTCTTAAATTTACACATTTACTCTTTACCCATAGACATATTTTATCATGTTACAATCAATATACGGTTGTCAAAGAATTCAATATAAATACATATAAACATATTTTGTCATGTCATAGTTATGCATTGTTGTCATAGAATTCAATTTGATTACATATATACATATTGCGTCATGTCACGATCACGCACAATTGTCAGAAAATTCAATTTTAAATATATATAGACATATTCTGTCATGTCACCGTCATGCATGGTTATAAAAAAAAATTAAATTAAATACGTACAAACATATTCTGTCATGTCACCGTGATGCACGATTATAAAAAAATTTAATTTGAATATCTGTTAAAAAATAAATGACAGATGGTGTCAAAACAAAACTCTCATATTTTTTAACCAATTTTAAATATATATAGACATATTCTGTCATGTCAACATCATGCACGGTTATAAAAAAAAATTTAAATTAAATACAAAAACATATTTTGTCATGTCACCGTGATGCACGATTATAAAAAAATTTAATTTGAATATCTGTTAAAAAATAAATTACACATGGTGTCAAAACAAAACCGTCATATTTTTTAACTTATGAAAATTTACGAATTTTTTAATCGTCCTACGGATATGTATTTTTTTTCTCATGATTTGATTTGAAAGTTAAATACTAGATAATTTGATTTATAGACAAATAAGAAATTAAGTTTTAATGGAAGAAAAATTTAGAGTTAGGAAATTAAAACAAAACTCCAAAAGTCAAAAAGAAATGAGAAAATAGATAATTTTAACTTATACTTAAACCTAAATGATTAATAAATAAACAACATCATTCTATTTTAAAGATTTATCTTTGTAATCCAAAAGAGTTCTCATATGTATCCTTCTCTATCCTGACAGAAAAAAACAAAACTAGCAAAAGTAAATTATGAACATATTTGAACAAATTTTTCCAAACAATTATGAATAAAAAAAATCTTTTTCGCAAGTCAAATTAAATTAAAACAGAAATTAAAAAAATAAAAATTATATAATTAAGTTTATTTGAATTAACTTATAAATAAATAAACTTTAAATTATAAAAAACTAATTTTAATTTATTTTTAATTTTTTATACAAGTATTTATCAAAAAAGATTGCATTGATAAATCCCATGAGAATGTAGAAGCTGCAAAAAAAAAAAAATGGGAGAAAAAAAAACTGAATCTGTTTTACTTTTATTTTATAATTTGATTAATCTCTTCAAAATTTAACAAATCAATAAAATATATAAATTTGAAAAATCTGTGAGAAAAAAAATTTAAAAATTGTGGAAAAAATGGCTCGCCTAAAACTAGTCACCTAGTGTCTCTATTTAAGATTTATCAGATAAGTTTCCTGTCTCAACCTTTGCATCTTGAATCAACCGAGAAAAGAAATCACGCGAGCTTTGACATTTTGACACGTGTTTTGGAAACAAAAAATCCTATTAAAAGTGATTTTCAATCTTCAATTCTCTTTAATTCTTTTCTTGATTAGTTGAACGTTTAATTCAAAATGAACTTTTAATAGGAGTCTAAAGCATATAATTTATCTCTTGTACTTGATTCTTTCTCTTTGAATACTCCACTAGTTTTCTTGTTTTGTAGGTTTGTTCTACAACACATCCACTTCTCCAAAATGGTATCATCTTAGCATGCATTTGTTTCGACTTAGTTTGTATTGTTTTATTGCTTTATTAGTTTTCTGAAGGGAAGATTACATGGTATTTTTACTTCAGTCCCTATACACAAAAACTGTGCATTGAAGTTCAGTAACATGATATTTTTAATCTCTTTGCTTTGCTTATGTATGAATTTAGATGATAGAGATTAAGAGATACAAAATGTATGCCTAAGGACTCAAGAGAATTAAGCTGGTATTTTGAGGAACTAAAATGAATATTTTTTAAGTAGAGAGACAAAAAAGATAAGTAGAAATTACTAAACTATAATTGTTTTCATTGTTTTGTAGGCTGGTGCTACTGGTGTGCCACTTCTCCAATTTGGCATTGCCTTCTTTTAGTGTTTGATGCTTGCTCATCTTTTATTTACATTTGTACTCTTATACCAATTTGTTTTATTTTTGTTTGTCTCTTAAGGCTTAGTTTATCTACTATTTGGTTGTTTTTTATTTGAAAATTGTTAAAATTTTTGTAGGCAAGAGAGGGAGACTGAAGATGAGCTGCAAAAGAGTGCAAAGAAGCAAAAGAGAGATAAGGTTGTTGAGGAGCAAAGGAATAAGAATGAAATTGTTTCAGACTATTCCTTTTCAGATTCTGAACCAGATATGGTATTTATTTGACATGGAGTTAGGATTTTATTTAAGGCATTATATACTTTAATTTTGTACCATTGTAGGTACAATGATGTTTTTTATTTGCCCCGCTTGCGATTTATTTTTTTTGGGCTTGAATCCTTGATAACTGCCAATTGTAGTGTTCTTTGTATGCATGACTACCATGAGTAGTTAAGTTCATCTTATTTTGGGATTGAATGTAATTTTCTCACACTTGTTGTATTCATACTGTTTATGTTGATGATACATGGTTTATTCATACTTGTATTCTCTTTGTGTACTTAATGCTTGGGTCATATGCACAATGACTTCTTGAACTACAAATCTTAGAATTAACTGGGAAGTAATTTTGGGATTTCGAAAGCATGGAGAATACCCATTATAGTGCAATGCCAGGAATGGGTCACACCTTAATGGCTGCATTGAGCAACTATTCTTAATGCGGGTTAAAAGTCCATGAAAGCTAAGGAAACAATATCATGCTAGATAACCTACAAATTTCAATACACAAGGAATCAGGTTGAATAGTATTTATTTGCGCAGAGTCAAGAATATAATCATGTGTTATTAACGTTTTCTAGTCAAGAATACAAAGTGTTGAGTTAATGAGTTCAATCCCAAGATAGTTCCCCATAACTGCGTCAACCCCTATTTACTGTTTTGTTTTTACAAACCCAGAATTTTCTCTGAATTTTGTTCTGCATCAAATCCCTAAACACTTTTAGCTTAAGCTAACTTCACTCTAGTTGAAATATAGGCATAAAATTCATACTTTAATTAATGTTAATATTCTTAAATATTTTTTTTATAAGTTAGAGTCTTAATTTTATGTTATATTAACACATTTTAATATAATAGTTTTTATCAAACTAGATTTTAAACTAATATTCCAACAATGAAGATGCTAGAGTCCAGATGAAATGAAGGATCATATTATGTTTATATAAACATGACAAAACTAAAGAGAGTACACAACAAAGTGATGACAACGAGTTTAAGGATTTCTGATACTATTTTTTCAGCAAGTATACTGAGTACGCAATTAATATAGACAATAAGTCAAGTATCGTATCCTCAGGGAACAGAATGTATAACTGAACATTGAATATGTATCATTGTGAGCAAAAACATGTAATAAAATGAATTTAGGTTTGAATGATTATCAAATGTAAATTAACAACAATTAAATGTAAATTAACAACAATTAAATGTAAATTATGTGAAATCAAGATGATTAAAAGCCTTGGGATTGAATTGGAACTCTCTCCTTCTCATACACTCATAATTAAGTATTCATGTCATCTTATTCAATTACCTATCTGTGCAAATAAAAGCCTTTTCAACCTGATCCCTCTAGCATTGAAATTCATAAATTAACTTACCTAGCTCTATTCATAGTTACTAGAATAAATTAATCAACATTAAGAGCATTTTCTATGAGTAGTCATTACACTATAATCCATCCCTAAACTTATACATTCAATGAGTAAAATGTTTGGTTCCAATTCAAAAAAGTGCTTTCCAGTCACAATGAGAAATCTAAGATATATCAATTTTGAATAAAACGTCAAACAAAGGTTCTTGAATTTAATGACATAAAAACAACATTAAGAGTGCATTTGAATTTGAGAATTTACATTCAATCCCAAGAGAAAGGAAGTTAGCTACGCATGGTAGCCATGAATTACACAATAAAAGAGAAAAGAAAAGATCTTTTGCAGAAACGACACTCCTCCAAGTCTCCAACTAGTGATAGATGATGAGTAAAAAAAAGTCCCCCTTACGTTTTGACCTAGCCTCCCTTTTATATCTTTCACTCCTTGAATTAGGTCAAAGTGCGGCCGTTATTTCGTAATTCACACCTTCAGTAGCGTTGACGTCTTCAATTTAGGGATTCGCTTATGATCAACGCTTATCAAAAGTCTCCCCACTTAGTTTCTTGCTTGTTCTCAAGCAAGACAATCATAACTAAGATCTCAAACTCCCACAATTCATGTACGTTTCTCTTATTCCAAAAACGCTTCTTAAATTTAAGCAATCACCTGCAACTTAAAAAATTTGAAATTCAACAATCCAATGTTCAGATAACAAAATACAAATCATGACAGGATACTCTGAACTCACACAATTCTCACCACTGTTTCACTCAAAAGTGACATCTTACTCTCAATCAAAAGTTATTATTCATTTATCAAACAAATCAACCCTGCAATTAATAAGTCAGAAGGTCTTTCAAAAGGTTATAATGTGGCTCGGCTACAAAGAACTTTTGGGTTTTTCTTGGAACACAAAATGCATAAGTAGTTTTGCAAATCATGAATACAACTTCAAATTTTTCTTGAAATTCTAATTCAACCTTGACTTCCTTAACCAACTTCAATCTGAATCAACTGATGTATCATTCAACTTTCTTGCCCAAGCAATAAACATAGCTCATGCAAATTCACTGTGCACCCCTTCTCAAATTACTATTTTTCTTTTATTTTCCAAATGTACAGAAAATGATTAAAATTTGAAATTTTTTTTTAAATTGGTACACCATTACATCAGCCTATCATAACTTCCATAGTGTTCTTTTGAAATTCAAACTTCCCTTTTTCAATTCCTCTTCAAGTTGTATCATAATTTCCTAGCTACTCATACCCAAGGTGGATTTTATGGATATATGGCTCATGGTTCTCCAATAATACTATAGGCTCAAATTGGTTTGCAATTGAATTCCTCTCATCTCACCGGGTAGCTTTTTGGCTCTGGTTATAATTTACTCTCAATTAAACAACTTGCCTTCTTCATCCTTATCAAAACAAAGTCAATTCTAACCTAACAAAATTAAGCAACAATTAATGTCAAGTAAATATGCACTCACAATGCACTCCCAGTGTATCACTTTCTCATAATAGTATATCCTGTCAATCCTTGTTAATGTTAATCCTCTCACTGTCTAGTTATCTTCCTAATTCTCTGCAACTGCTAGCTCAAGCTTAAAATTAAGACTATGCTACTTTACATGCACGCAGAATTTGCAGTTAACAGCTCCAACCATTTCTATTAATCCCCCCAACATTACAGGCACATTCAGCACAAAATATATCATGTTTTACCAATTAGCTCAGCTTGTGCCTAAACCTATTACAGTTATCCATAGTGTGCAGTGTTAATATAGTCATCTATCATCAAATATATACATTCATCCCAAAATTAAAAGAACTATACTACCGCACTTGTCTCTGATCAACTTCCTCCTAATCAGCACCTCAAAACATCATCACAGCAACATTTGCACATTAACAGGATCATCAAAACAACAACAAAATGATACATCATCAGCAACAATCTTCATCACCCAATTCCTCTTACTTCCATCAGCAACCTTCAGTAGTTGTTATCTTTCCTCTCATTTCAGCAACCTTCAGTAGCTACTTTGATCATCATATTCTTCTTCTACTACATCTGCATCATCCGAAGACTCATCTAATGATATATCATTGTTCCCAACTGAGTCTTCTCCTCTGTCTGCATGTTCCTCCTCCTCTGTATCTGAGGAGATGACAAATTGTATATTCAAAGACTCCACATCTTCATTAATAACAGGACCCAAAGGCCCTGTTACTGCCCTCCTATCTCTCTTTGGCCTCCTTGGCGGTTCTTCTGCTGGAGCATCTGCTTGCGGTTCTGTTGGTGCCTCTTCTACTTGAGTAGCTGCTGGAACTCCTGGAGGTTCATTTTCTGCCCTTGCCTCCTGATTACCTGCAGTGTTGTGTACTTCAGGATTCTCATTTTCTGCCCCTCCCACTAAACTGGACCTGTCCCTAGGTCAGTTCAGATAGGAAGACAGTTCTTCTTCATTCATCTATGTTTTGTCTCTCATTGCCTGGTATATCTGCATCATAAATCTATAAATGGCGATTTGTTAGTCTTCCAAATGAATAATAAACTCTTGGGACACAAGATAATGTTCCCATGTTTGAAGGGCCCTTATCAAAGCATAAAGTTCTTTGTCATAGGTGGGATAATTAAGAGTGGCACCATGTAATTTTTCACTAAAATATGCAATGGGATGACCACCCTGAAGTAACACAACACCTATGCCTACTCCTGATGCATCACACTCTAGCTCAAAAGGTTTAGAAAAATCAAGTAGAGCCTAAATGGGTGCATTAGTGAGTAAGAACATTATCTTTTGAAAAACATTTTCTTGTTTTTCACCCCAATGGAATGTAACATCTTTCTTCACCAACTCATTGAGAGGTGAAGCTAGACTAGAGAAGTTAGGAACAAATCTTCTATAAAAAATTGTCAAACCATGAAACTCCATACTTCTCATACATTCTTTGGGGTGGGCCACTCTTGGATGGCTTTTATTTTTTAGGGGTCCACATGAACCACATCTTTATTAAGAATGAAACCTAAGAACACAACACTATATACACAAAAGGTACATTTATCTACATTGGCAAAAAGTTAGTTTTTCCAAAAAGCATCACCAACCACTCGTATAGTCCAAATTTGGTCTTAAAAGCGGTTTTCCATTCGTCACCCTCTTTGATTCCAATTTGGTGATATCCACTTTTTAGATCAATTTTGGAAAACACAGTGGACCCATGCAATTCATCAAGCCTGGGATTGGGTGCCTATATTTAATAGTGATGTTGTTGACTGCGCGACAATCACAACACATTCTCCATTTTCCATCTTTTTTTGGCACCAATAAAACTGGCACGATGCACGGGCTAAGACTCCTTTGAACCCAGCCTTTGTCTAATAACTCTTGAACCTGAGATTCTATCTCCTTGGTTTCTTCTGGATTTGTATATGTCGGTTTGTTTGGCAGACAACACCTAGAACAAAATCAATTTGATGTTCTATTCCCCGACAAGGTGGTAATCCTGTAGGACCGTCACTAGGAAATACATCACCAAATTATTTCAAAAGTTTTTCAATTTGTGGAGGCAGAACCTTAGATTCAGTTTTATCAGACTGTGCACACATGAGTATTCCTTTACACAACAAGAGGTATGGAGGTTGCTCAATAAGGAGACAATTTTTCAAAGAATTTTTAGTTAATAAAGACTCCTTTTGAGTGACCTCGTGGGAAGGAACACCAAGCTCCCACACCTCAAATTCATCTTTAAGGCTCAAGTTTTGAGATTTTTACATTTTATTTTTCCTTTCACTATCTAATTTCTTTTTCATTTGGACTTGATCCTCCAACACCTGAGTGGGAGTCAAAGGATGAAGTACAAACATTTATTTTATGAGTAAAGGTAATTTCGTTGGTAAGACCATAATGAATAGTTTGTTTATAAAATTGCCATGGTCTTCCCAAAAAAACATGACAAGCTTCCATGGGGACTACATCACACAAAATGCCATCAACATAGTTCCCCACAGAAAACTTGACCTTTACTTGGTTTTTAACATTAATGTCCCCCCCGACATTAATTCAATGTAATTTAAAAGGTTTAGGCTGGGGTAATAACTCAAGTTTTAATTTATCAACCATCCTAGCACTGAAACAATTACAACACGACCCGCTGTCAATGATGAGAGAACATACATTTTCAGAAATTTTGCATCTTGTGTGGAAGATGTTCTCTCGTTGTGGCTCGGGTTGTGGGCTAGGTTGGCTGTGAAGGGAATGTCTAACCATCAATAGCTCTCCCTCATAAGCATAAGCATCCTTTCCTCTTTCACTATCAGACTCCTCGCTAATGCTTTCAACATTCTTTTCTTCCTCACTAATGGTTCTCATAGATGGACATTGAGGTTGTATATAACCCCGACCCAAGCACTTAAAACACTTAATGTCACTAGTTCAGCCAGAGGATGTGGATTCTTCTCTTCTTTTGATATTTTCTTGAACTATGGCTTTAGGAGGATTCTCTCTTGGTTTTTCTTTTAAGGATTTCCCTTCCCTCTTATGATCGGCCTTGGAATAAGAGTTAGAGTAAGAACTTCGACTTGTGCCTTTTCTCAAAACTTGTTGTTCTACTTTGATACAAATTTGCACTAAGTCATGGAAATCCCTATAAGGGAGAAGTTATACTTTATCTCTTATTTCTAGACTCAATCCACTTAAAAATCTAGCCACAGTCACATTTTCATCTTCTCTAATTCCCGTCCTTATCATGTATAATTCCATTTTCTGCCTATACTCTTCAATACTCATGTTCTTTTGATTAAGTCAATGAAGTTTGTCCATGAGTTCTCTATGATTGTTGGAAGGAATATGTCTTCTGCTAAGGGCACTCTTAAGATCATTCCAATAGGTTATGGCCGGTTCATGATGAAGAAGTCTATCCCTTACTAAGGCAGTCCACCAATGCAATGCATGACCTTGAAACTAAGAGTAGCTAGGGGAACTTTCCTTTCTTCACTCACATTACAACGCTCAAACAATTGTTCCACCTTCATTTCCCAATCTAAGAATGTATCTGTATCATTAGTACCATGAAATTGGGAAAGATCCACCTAGTTTCTTTGGATTTTCTTTCTTTCTTAGGGTGGTGATAAGGGTCAGGCTAAAGTGATCAATTTGTTCTCATGCTTTTCTACTTGGGTTTTTCATCCTCGCTATTAGAATAATATTTTTTTGATGAACTAGTTTTTGATTTACACATGTGATCCTTCTTCTTTAAGGTCTTTAATTCTTCCGCCATAATAGTAAATTGTACATCAGTGTTGATTTTCATAATCTGAATTTCTTCTAAAATTTTTCAAAAATCTGATGTATTGTGTTGAGACTCATTGCCACTATGGTGAAGGCAATGTCGAGACATCTTAAATTGTGTGAAGAAGTGCTCTCAAGATAAGACAAACTAGTCTAGCACATTAGGGGGTCTCCTAGGAAAGTGAGGTGCGTCACTAGGACAACTTAAGTACCAAGACTTTCCTTGCCAGAGCCTTGCCCAATGTACTTTTCCAATTGTTCTTATAATGAGTCCACTAAGTCACAAACGAAGGTGACTCAATGAAAAGAATAAAGCCTAGTCGGTTTACACAATTGAAATAAGCAAAAAGAAGTAAAAATAATACTTGAAAACTTAAAATTAGTCGAGTCCTAAGGTGAAGTTCTTTGGCACCAAGGACTTTAGAAAAACTTCACAGTCTACACATTTTGAAATATTCCACCAATGATAAAGAGTTTGCAATTACAACTCAATTGAATACGATGAAAATTTTGTTGAAAATTAAAATTCCTAAACTATGCATTCCTTGTGTTTGTGCTTTTGCCTCACTAGTGTATCACTCCTTTGGTGTACTTTGTTCAATGAAACTTTTTGTAGCATGACCGCATTTCTCATTGTGAATCATTCTCCACTAGTGCTTGGAAGTTCAGCTCTTGATGGATTGGTTCCAACTCAACTCAAGTGCTTCACCAAATACTAATTCACCATGAGGTCACAAATACAAAGCAATAAAAGCTAATTTGAAAAGCACAACTCAAAGGATTATAAAATGACAAACTCAAAGGAATGTAATTAGAAATGACAAACAAGAAATTAAAGCTTAAAACGGAAGTTTAGCACTCAAAAGATGATCTAGGAATGGCTCTAGAGTAGATTAAGAAACAGCAAAACAAAAACTAGAATTCGGTTCTGGCAGCAGTTCTTGTGTGATTTATGGTATTCGGTATAGTTCTCCTTTCGTCTTGAAATTTTAACCACAAATTCAAAACATCATAAGGATCTTCCACTCAAAATTTGAGAAATTTCGGACCAGTTTTGCGCTTTCAGTAAATCAAACACAGAGAGCCTTTTTCAGTACAATATTGCAGTTTTCCAGTTTCAATAGTTCTCTGGCAGCGATGCTTACAAAATTTATCACGATCCGATTACAAGGAATTAGGTCACCAAATTTTTATCACACATTCCTAACATCTCAATCTATGTTGAATCCAAATTTGAGGAATTAAAAGTCACGGAATTATTCCCAGTAAATCAAACAAAGAGGCGATTTTCTACACTGTCACCAGTTTTGTCCAGCCCCGAGCATTCAGATTTTACAATTTATTATTTTTTGTACAGATGGAATTAGAAGGCGTCTTTTTCTCAAGGTGGCCTCATACAACATTTCACGCACAAATACACATTATTCCGCTCAAAAAAAGTTGGCAAGTTTCAGTAACATTCCTCAAACAACAGCAGATTTGGAAAAAGAAAACCTACGGAATCCAATGGCAATTCGAACAAGCTTCAAGACATTTGGAAGTGATAGACTCTAGGAAAATCACTAATGATCTAATAGTGAATTATGAACTCAAGAATGAAATTAAAAATGCACACAAAGCACAACTCTTTTCATCAAACACATTGTGATCACAATTCTTTCACACGCACATTTCAGCAAACACTTGATCTACAAGTTTCAACCTAAGGAATTTATGACATGTAAGGACTATACATGACTTGGACACATACTATGGATCATAAAATTGAAAGTTAAGACTCAATACAATATTTTGAACCGATTAAAATCAAAGAAGACACAAGAAATATCAAAAACAATTTGCATCACATACAAAAACACCTAAACAATGTTTTACTTTTATTTTATAATTTGATTAATCTCTTCAAAATTTAACGTATTAATAAAATATAAAAATTTAAAAAATCTAATAATAAAATATGAAAAAAAGATAAAAATTGTGAAAAAAATGGTTCACCCAAAATTAGTGACCTAGTACCTCTATTGAAGACTTATCAGATAAGTTTCCCTTCTCAAACTTTGCATGTTGAATTGTTGAATCAACCGAGAAAAGAAATTAAGCGAGCGAGCTCTCACATTTGCACGCATGCTTTGGGAACCAAAACTCCTAAAGTCATTTTTAATCTTGTTATCATCTTCAATTCTTTTCTTGGTGAGTTGAATTAAACTCTTTTAATAGGATTCTTAATACGTACAAATTATAAAAAAATATAACTTTTAATATATATGAAAATTATTCAAACTTACAAATCTAAATACGGACAAATTATAAAAAAAATGAGATGAATAAAAATTAAGATATTCTTAATAGATTTTGCAAACAATTCTAAATTTGAAAAAAAAAAAGTTTTTTCACAAGTAAAACTAACTTAAGATAGAAATTAAAAAAATTAAAAGTTATATAATTAAGTTTATTCAAATTAACTTATAAATAAATAAACTTTAAATTATAAAAAACTAATTTTAATTTACTTTTCATTCTTTTATAATTTATGAAAAAATTTTGCATATATGAATCTGATGGGAATGTACAGACTAAACAATAAGAGAGAAAAATGAATATATTTTACTTTTCTTTTACAATTTCATTAATGTTTTTTAAAATTTAACAGATCAGTCAAATATAAAAATTTGATAAATATAATAATTAAAATGTGAGAAAGAAAAATTTATAAATTGTGAGAAAAACTGACTCTTAGCTTTTAGAAATAAACCTCATTAACTCATCAAAGCATTTAATATTCACACAAACCTCATTAACTCAAATAAAAATTACTTTACTGAGGTAAACATATATTAAGCTTTCTTAATTGTAAAGAGTTATCAAAATTATATCAAATTGATTTAAAAAAATTAGAATAATTAAAACTAAAAATAATAAAATTAAAAACTGGACATATTATTTTATTATATAAAATAATATTAATTATTTGTTTGAACAATGAATATGTTATATTGAATATAATTTTAGAGCATATAAATGTAAATTTTGCAATTGCTTTCATATCCATATTATTTTTCAATTGATTTTTAATATAATAATCATAATTAAAAAATTGTAGAATTACATAATAGTTTTAAAATTAGAGTTCTATCACTTTGATTATACAATAGTAATAAATTCAATAAATTGTATACTGAAAAATAGAAGACATAATATTAAACAGTTTTATATTCAACAATATTTTGTATCATTATACTTATACTTATATGTCACTAAAAATAGAGAAAATTCAATATAGAATATTTGTCGTAAATATTACAAGTAGTCCTACAAAATAACAAATTGTTATATTAACCATGCATGCAAAAGTTTTTAGTCAAGGATTGAATTTTTTTTCTAATTTTAATGAATAATTAAAAGATAATTATCTATAATAATTTTAGTTTAAATATATATTGTAATTGTTGCAGATAGGGATGAGGCCTTTTAATAGTTTGTATATGGGTGCAAACCTCACTTTACAAGTCATTTTTGTAAGGTTGAGTTAGGCTTAAATTCCACTTCTTGAGATGGTATTAGAGCCTATCCTAGCACGTTTATTGGGCCTATCGGGCCACCTTCTATCGGGCCGCTATCGGACCACTCTTAAACAATATAGTCCCACGCACAAGTTGAGCAGTCTCAGCATGAGGGGGTGTGTTGGAGATCCAACATCGACTAGAGATTAGGCCTTTTAATAGTTTATATCTGGGTACAAACCTTACTGTTAGCACCAGTGGGTTGCTGTGATGATTTGATGAAGCCAACCAAGTGAAGGAGTTCAAGACCATGTGATCATGTGTGGAATGCATGAAGAATTCATGAAGATTGAAGAGCTTGGTCTAGAACCTAGGATTGTGTGTTGTGGGGTAAGTTGGATTTCAAATCAGTGATGCATGCAATCTTAATCAAGGATAAGCTTCATAAGTTTTTTTGAATTAACAAAAGTTTTGATAAATCCTTAAAATCAAAACTTGTGTTTTGAATAATTGTCTTAACTAACTGGAGAAAAACAGTCGACTATTTGCAAAATTATCTATTAAATTATCATAATGAATTTTATTTAAAAAAGTTAATCCGTTTAAGCTTTGTTGAGACATTGTTGATCTTAAATAAGATTTTATTAGTTTAAGTTTTGAAAATAAATTCTTTAACTTAGCACTAAGATTTCTCCAAACTCTACTACGTTCCTTACCTAGTTTACTAGTACAACCAATAACATTAAACAATTTACAATAAAAAAACAGAATACTCTAGCTAAATCTATAGAATAAATAAGAAATCTTCTTTCATTTTTCTTCCCATTAGACAATTTTTAGATGTAATATGATAGAGATAAGTTTCTTGAGTATTTATCTTTTCGAAAATCTATATTAGTTATCCTAATAAGGCATTTTTTCTACTAATAAGTCTCTCAATTTCGTATCAATATCCTCCCATTGTCTTGCAATTTCATTTTTAATATATATTTTTAATATTAGAATCATTTTGTCTTGCAATTTCATTCTTTTTATCATGAGTTTGAGAATCAGAATTATTATCATGAGTTTGAAAATCAAAATTAATATCTTCGTTGATTACTTTATTATTGTCTTCACCTATATTTATATTGTCATATTCACCTATATTTATATTGTTATCTTATTCATTCAAATAAGACTTGCCTATATTTTCTAATTCATTTTATTTGTTTATTTTTATAAATTTATCCATAGCCCCTTTTTGTGATTCAACCAAAAATTCAACTCTTCTCTTTTTTTGAAGTTTTGAATAACCTGATTCAAATCTTCTAGTTGACATACTTGTATATTTTTATATAAAATTAAAAACTAAAATATATATCACACTGAATATAACTTATAAGCATATAAAATGAGACTAAGTTAAAAAGGTAAAACCTTATTGTCAAGACAATGTCGTCTTGAAGTCTCGAGTCTCTTACTATCTTTCGATCATGTCCTTTGGTAAGTCTTTTAATATAATTTATAAATTCTAAATTCTCTTTCTTAATATGCACAAATTATTTTAAGATTAATTAAACAATAATGAAAAATAAAAAAAGTTGAGATCAATTCATCAATCTGATATTATTTTGTACCTAATATTGATGCACCCAAAAGGAGTAAAAGTGAATATAAACTCTTCTTCCTCAATCAATCTACCACTCCAAGTCTCCAAATAAAGACATATAAATGCACATTATAGAATAATGAAACAATTTTGAAATTGGAAACAAATTGAAATAATATTAGGGAAGAACAAAGAGACAAATAGACAAAGGAAGGAAGGAGAGAAGTGAAGAAGGAAGGAGAGAATTGAAAGAGTCAGATAATGAAAAGACATATAAAGAAATGATGTCAATATGTTCGAATACAAGGAAGAGATAGAAAATTAGAAAGTTTTGATAGGTAGGATTCCTTTACTGATCAATTTCTTTTTTAAAAAATATTACTAATTTATTATAAGAAAGTTTCAAGAATATTATTCATTAAATAATATTTATAGTATCAATATAACTTTAAAGTCATTAAAGAATATTTATAGTACCGATGTAAACTTAAAGTCAGTTAAGATATTTTAAATTTTTAATTAATTTTTTTTAGTATAATTTTAAAATTAAATATTTTATTTTATTTTATAATAATATATGATTATTAAATTTTTTTTGAGACCTTTGAGGCCTTCAGGCTTAAAGCGGTTGGTTTACCTGCTTGTGCCTTGAGCCACCACTATTTTAAGTGTTGGCAAGTTCAAATCTATTGGATGTAGCTTTGAATACATGTATTGTAACAGTATGAAACTGTGGTACCATATAGCTGATGGGAAATAACTTCCTAAAATGTGAGCGGGTTTGAAGCCTTGATTAGAGCTTCTTAAAGGCTCAAATAAAGTTGAAGTTGTTGGACAACATGCCAAAAGTGTGAATGCGTAAAACAATGGTTATTGTAGAGGCCTGAGGACTGAATTGGGATGAAAAATTGGAATCTTGATAGTGGATGAGGTATTTCTCTAAGATCATGACTAGAAGGAAGCCTCTATCACATTTGACAAAGGACATCAAGCAAGGTCTACCTCAAACCAAACCCAACTCAGAGGAAAGGTAACTAGAGCTTAGCAAGCTCCAGTAAAGGAAGACAACACTTTTGAAGTTGATTCAAACAAAAGACAACACTTCCGAAGTTCATTCAAACAACACAATTGGTACTGAAACATATAGGATTGCTTTACAATCTCTTAAGAAAAATATTTCAAACAATGTAACGGACATAAGATCCAATCAGAATAAGTAAATTGCCTCTCTTTACTCTATGTCTTAACCAGTGCCAACCCCTAATATGGGTTAGGCTAAAGATCTCCACACTATCCACAATTCCATTTCTAAAACTACTTTATTTCAATGAGAATATGTCTCAGTCGCAATAGCCACCCATAATATTTTCCATAATTGGTTACCTTTTGTGGTTAACATGGATAGTTGAAAATGATGATAATGATAATAACTACAATAATAAAAATATGATTAACTATAGAAACTATTATTATTATTATTATCAATAATAATAATAATATTAATAATCGTATTATCACAAGTTTTATTCCTAATTTTTGGTATTTTATCCAAAAACACTATCCAAGAAAATAATTAACTGAAAAAAGTGTCTTTATTGTCTAAAGTTTCAAAAACAAATCTTCACCACTCTTTCTTATAATATTATTAATCTTTTAGGTAAGTTCAAAAATTCTAAAATTATATGCATAATTAATCTAAAGTTTTCATTATATGTGCCCCATTTTCAACTTTTCCTTCTCTAGTAGTGCCCGGGCTCGAATAGTGGTGAAATTTTAACCGAAAAAATGGGGCTAGAAAAAGTCGTCAAAATTTGACAGAAACATTTTTCAGCCATAGTGATGGGAAACGATAAGAACTGTGTCCAAAAAAGTGTGGGTATGTTTCAGGTGCAAAATCGAGTCATACGGGCCCGGTTTTCAACTTTGCCTGCTTCGGTGGTACCGGGTCCACAAAAATTAGTCAAAATTTGACCGAAACATTTTTCGATCGTACTGACGGGAAACGATAAGAACTTCCCTACAAACTATGAGGGTATAAAGTGTGGGTATGTTTCGGGTAAAAACCGAGTCATCTGGAGCCGATTTTCAACTTTGCCCATTTCGGTGGTACCGGAGCCCAAAAAAGTCGTCAAAATCCGACCAAGACATTTTTCAGCCGTACTGATGGGAAACGATAAGAACTGCATCCAAAAAAGTGTGGGTATAATTCGGGTGAAAAATCGAGGCATACGAGCCCTGTTTTCAACTTTGCCTGCTCCGGTGGTACCGAGGTTTGGAAAGGTTGTCAAAATTCGGCCGAAACATTTTTCAGCCGTACTGATGGAAAACGATAAGAACTGCGTCCAAAAAAGTGTGGGTATGTTTCGGGTGCAAAACCGACTCATAAGGGCCCGGTGGTACCGAGTCTACAAAAATTCGTTAAAATTTTACTGAAATATTTTTCAATCGTACTGACAGGAAACGATAAGAACTACCCTACAAACTATGAGGGTATAAAGTGTGGGTATGTTTTGTGTCAAAACCGAGTCATCTGGGGCCGATTTTAAACTTTGCCCGTTTCGGTTGGAATGGGCCCGAAAAAGTCGTCAAAATCTGACCAAGTCATTTTTCAGCCGTACTGATGCAAAACGATAAGAATTGCGTCCAAAAACGTGTGGGTATGTTTCGGGTGCAAAACCGAGTCACATGGGTCCAGTTTTCAACTTTGCCTGCTCCGGTGGTACCGAGGTCCGGAAAGGTCGTCAAAATTCGACCGAAACATTTTTGAACCGTACTGATAGGAAATGATAAGAACTGCACCACAAAATGTGTGGGTATGTTTCTGGTGCCAAAGGTAGTCATCTTGGTCCGGTTTTCAACTTTGGTTGCGCCTGTGGTGCTCGGGCGCAGAAAAGTAGTCAAAATTCGACCGAAACATTTTTTTGCCATACTGATAGGAAACGATAGGAATTGCACCCCAAAAAGTGTGGGTATGTTTCAGCCGTACTGATGTGGCCTTGTTTTCAACTTTGGCAACGCCGGTAATGCCCGATCCCGGAAATGTTGTCAAAATTCGACCGAAACATTTTTTAGCCATACTGATGGGAAACGATGAGAATTGCAGCCCAAAAAGTGAGGGTATGTTTCGGGTGGCAAACGTAGTCATCTTGGCCCAGTTTTCAACTTTGGTTGCGCCTGTGGTGCTCGGGGCCCAGAAAAGTAGTCAAAATTTGACCGAACCATTTTTTAGCCATACTGATGAGAAACGATAAGAATTGCACCCCAAAAATTGTGGGTATGTTTCAGTCGTACTTGTGGGAAACTATAAGAATTGCATCAAAATAGTGTGGGTATGTTTCGAGTACAAAACTGAGTCATACAGGCCCGGTTTTCAACTTTGCTTGCTCCGGTCGTACCGATTCCCTAAAATTTGTCAAAATTTGACCGAAACATTTTTCAACCGTACTGATGGGAAAGAATAAGAACTGCACCACAAACTGTGTGGGTATGTTTCGGGTGCCAAAGATAGTCATATGACTCGGTTTTCAACTTTGGTTCAGCCAATGGTGCTCGGGCCCGAAAAATCATCCAAATTTGACCGAAACATTTTTTAGCCGTACTAATGAAAAACGATAAGAATTGTACCCCAAAAAGTGTGGGTGTGTTTCAAGTGCTAAATCGAGTTATTTGGGTCCCGTTTTCAACTTTTCCTGGTCCAGTGGTTCCCGAACCCAAAAAGTCATCAAAAATCTACCAAAGCACTTTTCAACCGTATTGACGAGAAACGTAGGAATTGAAGATGATAATATGGGTGAAACTGAGAAGAATACAGACTCTTCGAAATTTGCACGAGCTATATTGGACAAACTGGAAATGATCTCTACTGAGCAAAAGAATAATCAAGAGATAAATATGACTCGGTTTGAGAGTCTGGATCAATAGGTTGAAGTTGTGTTGGACAAATTGGCCACAATGGCTTCTTGGAATGAGCCAATTAAGTACATAATGCATATAGGCATTTTCTCCCATTTGATGAATACGTAGGGGGAGAATGAGTAGTGTGTGTGTGGCCTATTATGTGGTTTTGCTTGTTTTATGAATCTGTTTTTCTGATATTTTTAATACGTTTACCTTTTTTATCAGGATTTAATCCTGTTGTTGCTGCTGCTGCTAAACTAGTTTGTGTCATGGTTAAGTTCTATTACAAATGATGTATCGCTGGTCTGTGCTGAAATTGGAGAATTCATGTATCATCATGCTTTGACAACAATTATAAATGAAAGTATCTGGTTTTATGTGTTACAAATTCTATGACAGACTATTGCTTTCACTAGTTTCTTTTATGCAGTTGCAGATTTTTAAACCACTCACACACTGGATTGTCTTCATCAAATAGGGGGATATTATTAGTATTCTCACAATACTAAAGGATTTAATGAAGCCAAACAAGATAATCCAAGCAAGACAAAGCAAGCAAGCAATTGGATGTGGTTTAGGCCTTGGTCTGGTGTGAGTGGGTGTGAGCTTCATTGGCAAAGAACCTATGCATAGTTGAGGAAAAGTCCAACAACACATGGTCTAAATGATTTAATCAAACCATAAAAAGTAAGGTTTAATTTTGATTAAAAATAGTTTTGGAAAATAAGGTATTGGACGAATATAAGTTGATTTGATGTTCAAGCCGAATCAATTTATTCGTGCCTGGTAGAACTGAAATAAATGTTTTTTTGAAAATAGAATTGGCGCTTTTCTTTTATAAAAACAATAAGGTTTCTAACATGCGCCAAGAACTGAAAAACAAAGATTGAGAATCGGTACAAAAATATACTGTGAAAAATACTTTTGGGCATTCTAGAGTTTCTTGATCAAAATCAATTGAGGCTTTTTGTTGAAGAATAATTGTTGACCAACACTATGCTATTGGAGTTCTTCAACACTGTGCAAAGGCCTCTTCTGCGTGCCAATCAGGGAGTCTTTTCTTAACCATTCTTGATTCGTTTCTAAATCAAGAATATGTGTTGATTGATTGTAAATTTGTAAAACATTTGAAAGATTGTATTGTTTTAGGTTAAAGGTCTTAGCCTTGTGTGTGATTGCTGAATTGAGAGGGGACTACAAGGGAGTAGGTGTTCAATTCAGTGGGAATTTGATTCTCACGGGGAGTAAGAATTGTGTAATTGATTGTGTGTGAATAATTGATTGAAATTAGTGGAACTTTCTTTGCTTGAGGGGCAAAGGAGACTGGACGTAGCCCTTGAGGAAGGGTGACCTAGTATAATTGACTGTGTTCTACTGTTCTTGACCCTTCTCTCTCAATCTTGATCTGTTCTTCCACTGCCTACCGCTATTAATTGGAAATTGATTTGATTCTGGTTAAGTTGCTGAAATTTGATAATCTGTAATATTTCATATCTATATTTATTCTAAATATATCTTATCTAAAAGTGGTTTTCTACTGTTTGTATTTGTGTTTCTGCATAATTGAAGTTTTATTACTGCAGTGTGATTCTTAACATTCTTACTATAGGAATTGTATTATGTTCTTGTGTTGATCATTGGATTTAATTGATAATTGATTTTTGATCTGGTTAATCTGAAATTAGTGTGATCAGATCTGTTAATCTTGTTTTGTGGCAGTAATTGTGTCTTAAAATTAGATTTTATATTAGTAGATATTGTCATTTAAATTGTATTGTGTGAAGGTGCTAGTTCTTCTTTCATCTCTGTAGATCAATATCAGTATCTGAATTCTGATTTTGTGATATTATCTTTGGTGTGCTATTGGTAATTGTGAATCTTTGTGATTGATTTGTCTTTATCTTGAGCCATTCTAGAACTGACATTTTGGTGTATTGCATAAGACTTGATAATCTTGTACAAATTGTTTCCTCTGTCAGAAAAAGAAATCAATTTATTCGAACTTGAAGCCAAATTGTTTTTCGCAACACCTTATATCCTTGATCATTGAGATTCATAAAATTTTTCTAGTTACGAAAACTGTTTTCAGTGTTTTAAAATAGCAAAAAGTTTCAAAGTTCAATTCACCCACCTCTTGAACTTAGCCAAATAAGTTTTCAAACCGTACTTACAGGAAACGATAAGAACTGCACCACAAAATGTGTGGGTATGTTTCTGGTGCCAAACATAGTCATCTTGGCCCGGTTTTCAACTTTGGCTGCACCAGTGGTGCTCGGACCCGAAAAATCGTCAAAATTTGACCGAAACATTGTTTAGTCGTACTTATGGGAAACAATAAGAATTGAACCCCAAAAAGTTTGAGTGTGTTTCGGCCGTAATGATGGAAAATTATAAGAATTGCATCCAAATAGTGTGGGTATGTTTCGGGTGCAAAACGTTGTCATCTTTGTACTGATGAGCTCAGCTTTCAACTTTTCCTGTTCCAGTGGTGCCCAGACCCGAAAAAGTCGTCAAAATTTGATGGAAACATTTTTCAACTGTATTGGCCAGAAAAGATAAGAATTGCACCCCAAAAAGTGTAGGCATGTTTCAGGCGCTAAATCGAGTCATTTGTTCCCCGTTTTTAACTTTTCCTACTTCGGTGGTACTGAGGCCTGAAAAAGTCGTTAAAATTCGACTCAAACATTTTTCAACCTTTCTTATGGGAAATTATAAGAACTGCACCGCAAACTGTGAGGGTATGTTTTGGGTGCCAAACGTAGTCATCTGGGCCCAGTTTTTTATCTTTGATTGCGCTGGTGGTGCACGGGGCCCGGAAAAGTCGTCGAAATTCCACCAAAACAGTTTTTAATCGTATTGATGAGAAACGATAAGAATTGAAACCGAAAAAGTGTGGGTATGTTTCGAGTGCTAAACCGAGTCATCTGGCCCCGTTTTCAACTTTTCCTGCTCTAGTGGTGTCCGGGGTCGAAAAAGTCGACAAAATTTAACCGAAACATTTTTCCGCCGTGATGACGGGAAACAATAAGAATTGCACCCGAAAAATTGTTGGTATGTTTCGGGTGCCAAACGTTGTCATCTTAGCCCGGTTTTCAACTTTGGCTACGCTGGTGGAGTGCGGGCCCGGAAAAGTCGTCAAAACTCGAGCGAAACATTTTTTAACCGTACTGATGGGAAACTATAAGAATTGAGACCCAAATAGTGTGGGTATGTTTCAGGAGCAAATCCGAGTCATACGGCCTCGGTTTTCAACTTTTCCTACTCCAGTGGTATAGAGTTCCGAAAAATTCGTCAAAATTTGACTGAAACATTTTACAACCGTACCAACGGGAAATGATAATAACTGCACCACAAACTCTGTGGGTATGTTTATGGTGCGAAAGATAGTCATTTGACCCGGTTTTCAACTTTGGCTATGCCGGTGGTGCCCAGGCCAAAAAGTTGTCAAAATTCGACCGAAACATTTTTTAGTCGCACTAATAGGAAACGATAATAATTGCACCCCAAAAAGTGTGGGTGTGTTTCAAGCGCTAAACCGAGTCATATGGGTTCCATCTTCAACTTTTTCTGCTCCGGTGCTACCCGAACCCGAAAAGTCGTCAAAATTCTACCAAAGCATTTTTCAACTGTACTAACGAGAAACGATAGAAATTGCACCCCAAAAAGTGTGTGTATGTTTCGAGTGCAAAACCGAGTCATACGAGTCCGAAAAATTTGTCAAAATTTGGCCGAAAAGTTTTTGAACCGTACTAACGGGAAATGATAAGAACTGCACCACAAACTGTGTGGGTATGTTTTTGGTGCCAAGCGTAGTCATCTTGGCCCGGTTTTCAACTATAGCTACGTCGGTGGTGCCCGGGTCAGAAAAGTCGTAAAAATTCGACCGAAACATTTTTTAGCCATACTGATGGGAAACGATAAGAATTGCACCCCAAAAAGTGTGGGTATGTTTCAGTCTTACTAATGGGAAACTATAAGAATTGCGTCCAAATAGTGTGGGTATGTTTCGGGTGCAAAATTGAGTCATACGGGCCCGATTTTCAGCTTTTCTTGCTCCGGTGGTACCAAGTCCCTAAAAATTCGTCAAAATTTGACTGTAACATTTTTCAACCGTATTGTCGGGAAACGATAAGAGTTGCACCACAAACTATGTGGGTATGTTTCGGGTGCCAAAGATAGTCATCTGACCCGGTTTTAGAGTTTGGCTTCACCGGTGGTGCCCCGCCCCGAAAATTGTCAAAATTTGACCGAAACATTTTTTAGCCGTACTAATGCGAAACAATAAGAATTGCACCCCAAAAAGTGTGGAGTGTGTTTCGGGCGCTAAACTGAGTCATACGAGGCCCGTTTTCAACTTTTCCTACTCCGGTGGTACTGAGGTCCGGAAAAGTCGTCAAAATTCTGCCGAAATATTTTTGAACCGTACTGACGGCAAATGATAAGAATTGCACCGCAAACTGTGTGGGTATGTTTTGGGTGCCAAATGTAGTCATCTAGTCCCGATTTTCATCTTTGGTTGCACCAGTGGTGCACGGGCCCTAAAAAGTCGTCAAAATTCCACCAAAACAGTTTTTAATCGTATGGGAAACGATAAGAATTGCACCATAAAAAATGTGGGTATGTTTCGAGTGCTAAACCGAGTCATCTAGGCCTCATTTTCAACTTTTCCTGCTCTGTTGGTGTCTGGGGTCGAAAAAGTCGTTAAAATTTGACCGAAACATTTTTCAGCCGTACTAACACGAAACGATAACAATTTCACCCTAAAAAGTGTCGGTATGTTCCCGGTGCCAAACGTTGTCATCTTAGCTTGGTTTTCAACTGTGGTAGCGCCGGTTGAGCGTGGGACCGAAAAAGTTATCAAAATTCGACCGAATCATTTTTGAACTGTACTGATGGGATACTATAGTGAAAACGTATTAGGCTGAGTTCAAGAGGGGGGTGATTTGAAAACTTTTTTATCTTTTTGAAACAGTGAAAACAATTTTCACAAACTGAAAAGATTTAACGAATCTCAATGATGGAAAATATAATGTTCAGCGAAAATAAACTGACTTCAATTTCGAAT
>Ga0099824_1001987_pt1 | contig 29693 bp, 13 predicted proteins | sample SiratrowhiteBW_FD_76837 | JGI IMG/M metagenome (GOLD analysis project Ga0099824, IMG submission 76837) | Root nodule microbial communities of legume samples collected from California, USA - Siratro white BW | ecosystem: Host-associated > Plants > Roots > Nodule | place: USA: California... | reverse complement strand
TATATATATATATATAAGCATATAACTTTGATGGGATGTATTTGAAAAGTAGTTTCTAAAATCCTAGCAAATGGGTTAAAGAAAGTTTTCTCTAAAAAGATTTATTAAGTAGAAAAGTGAATGATTTTTGTATATGATTAGTTATGTAATTCTCAAAGTAAAGAATGACAATCTAAAGTGAATGATTGCTGTGTATGATTAGTTATGTAAGTATGACGGTAAATAATGATAATTTATGCAAATTTTGTTAGAATTAGGCACTTCTAATATTTCCTTCAAATATATACACATATCTAATTGAAAAAAAAAAGTAAAAATAAAAAAGAGAAAAAGAGAAAGAGAGTATAAAGTACATATCTACTTTGTATAATAGTGACAAATAAAAGCCTAGATGCAGCTAACAAGAAAATAAAAGGTTGGCTTGTGGCTAAAATAATCTATAAAAAAGTTTATTATATAATATAAAAAGTTGTCTTTTAGTTTTATATATATATATATATATATATATATTAAACACTGAAATCTTATAATAAATGAATTATTATTCGGATTAATGGATTATTAGAATCAAATATTACATCAATTCTAATTAATAGAAGCCTTATTAACAAATTCAACAAAAAATTCCATTGAGATAAGGGTTCCATTGAACCTTTTCTAGTTGCTATAAAAATAAAATACAATAAAATGGAATGGAAGAGAAAGTAAACAAGTATTCCTCACAGAAATAGGATTAGGAAGGAAACTAAAGAAACAATAAATGGATAACTATAATTACTCTTTTCAAGTGTAAATTTTATGGTGGCCTTCAATTTTAACGGTCCAGGTAACATTTTTAGTAAATAAATCAATAACGAACATTTATATTCATCAATTTTATCTCATGACTAATGTAAAATAAATAATATGACTTATTTTACAGGATTTTGTTATATTTGAATTTTTAAATGTTCTCAAGGATTACCTTTATTATCTATTCGTTTTTTTAAAGAAAATTCAACATTTAAACACTATATTTTCATTTTTAATATTTAAAAATAAAAATAACCCTCAAATGAATTTTTTGTTATTATAAAATATGAAATAACAATATAATTAAATTTAACCTATCTGTTATGTAATATTAAATATAATATTTATTTCTTATCAATTCAAAGTAAAGAGATTTCATTAAATACTGGACCTTTTTTTATCAATAATAAAAAAATATATACAAATAGAAACACAAATTAAATGCTTCAATCTTTATTAAAAAAGTTTTTAAAAAATTAAAATGTTGTCATGAAAGTTTATAAATGCAGTTCAAACTAAACTATGTAGTATTCCTGCCCTTATATAATATTTGCATCATTTCAAATAAAAAAAAATCTGCTAAATATAATTGTATACAAAAGATGCCCGTCAATTTGACATTTTCAGAAACGAAGTCCTATAGCCATCTTCTATAAAAGACAAGACGATGAAATGACTATCAAATTATTTCATGTAAACTTCTTGTCTTTTATAAACGTATTAGTTGCTAATTGTGCAACGGAGGTGAAATTGTGTTAGAAAGAATCATATATTTTTAATAGCGAAAATAATTACACATCGATGTTGTTGGTTGCATGGCGTTAAGTGGTTTACGTAACTACTGTGACGGAGGCAAACGTAACACGAATCACACCATGTGTGAATTATTCCTTGCTGCAGCACTAGATAATGAATATATGCTCCAAGACTTTTGGTTTCATATATCGATCTTAACAAAATAACTATGAAATGCTTCAATAATATAAACTAATTAAATGTTAGGTTAAAAGTAAGTATATCATTTAAAAAGAATAAAACTTTAAATTCTGAACTTCTTATCTTCCATATATTTGATACCATGAATAACCTTTAGACTATGGTCTTGTTCTATAAAAAATGAATATATACTCCAAAATAATAAATACATGAATGGTAAATTACTCCAAGATTAAGTGAAAAAATAAAAAGTAAACATTTAGAAAAGAATAAAACTTTGAATTCTATAGTTCATATTAATTTCCACACATTGATATGATCGAATAACTTTTAGACCATGGTGTCGCATCAAAAATGGATATATGCTCTTATCCAACCATATTATGTGTACAAGTTATAAATTAAATTGGCATAGATTTGTGTGGCCTAGGAAAAGCATTGGATTCGGTTTCTCGCATGTATATATAGGTGGCTTAGTGTTGTTGGTAATGATAAGGCAGTCCGAAAGCAAAAGAAGGTAGAGAGGAATTTGGTAGTGAGAGATCAGAATGGCTTACCGTCAGAGAATGCCATACCCAGTCATGTATAACGATGGTACTTCAGACTCCTTCAACAACCATGGGAACGGAAACCAGAATTTCTCGAATGCAAAAATCAACGCTGGAGCATATGCCGGTGATCGGAACAGGTACAACAGCTCAAAGCACTACGGTGAACGTGTTATTAACAACAGTGGCACTTTCAATGGTAATGGCAACGGAGGGTACATCGAGGGTGGCTTTAACGCCTCCACAAACAACTACTACTAATGTTGTTCTCATTTAGTATATATGCTGCACAATATGGTCTACTATGTTATGTTGTATTACCAATAAATAAATGTAAAGGTTTCCCAGTGATGCCTTACTATGTTGTAATGGCGATCATTATTAATAAAGACCTCTGATGTTGCAGTAAATTTCTTCTTTTAGTTTTATTAATATTAATATTAATATTATTAACATTATTATTATTATTATTAAAAATATTAATATTAATATTAATGTTATTAATAATACTATTAAGATTGTTAATGTTATTAGTAATATTACTTTTGATATTATATTTATTATTATTATATTGAATATTATTATTAATATTATATTTATTAATATTGATAATAATAATAATAATAATATTAATAGTAATAATAATAATAAATATATGATATAAAATTAATGTTGATACAGATGAACGGCTCAAATCTGTCTCTAATAGTACTTTTGTATAATAATAATAATAAAAATGTTATAAATAATAGAATTAGTAATAATAAATTTGATAATAATAAGTAAATACGATTTTTCTTGTGATGAGTTTAATTCTGATTTTGATTTTTTAAATATTAAAAAATATTTTAGTAGATAAAAATTTGTATAATTCTAATTTTGATTTTTTAAATGTTAAAAAAATTATTTAATCTCTTTAAATGGAAAAATATTACTTGTATCCCTGAATACTAAATTTTAAATTTTAAATTATAATTGCATCTTTTTAAACTCTTTTAGATCTCCTAAATTTTGTATTTAGAGACTAAAACCATATTTTAATAAATTTGATAGAGTGAAATAAGTTTTCATCTTTGAATTTAAAAACTCAAAAATGATTTATTCCAAATTTAAAAAATTAGAAAAATAATTAAATCTTCATTTTGAATTCTCACTCTCACCCTTACATCTCAAAACCTTTGCATAAGCCCGGCAACATTTAACTCAACAAAAAATATTTTTTATTGTATTATTTTTCTTTTTAAATTCAACCGAACATGTTATTTTGAATTAAAGAGTAATAAACATACTTGACACGGAATGCTTAAACAAGTTCAAAATATATATATATGTTTATTAAAATATCTCATGTAAAAAAATAAATAGCTTTTTGAATTATAATTTTATCTTAAAACTTCATGTATTCAAACATTATCATAGTAAATTTTAAGTTTCATCTCATCCTCTAACCCAATTATATTTATTAATTACTTGATGAATAAACTTAAAAGTACACAAAAAAATGCATATAGATAAAAAAATCAAGTTATAAATTAAACAGATCTGTTTAGAAATAAAATACATGCTGTATCAAATGTCCAGTTTTTTTTTTTTTTTAATAATTGAATGGATTACATTATAATAGTATTGTTATTATCTCCAATTATTATGCTAACGCTGTATCCACCTTTATAATTATATTATAGCGTCTTGCCCAAGCAGAGCACCGAATTCCCTAGGTTAAATCTGTAAATTGGTGGCTCAGGTAAGGGATAGTTAAGAGGAAGCAACTGAGAGTACAAATTCTTCATACCATTTACAGCCAGAATTTACACAACACAAATCAGCCCCCTTCATAACATACAGAAGCCAGACCTCCTCATATTAATAACTTGCCAGTTTTAATGACTTTATCATTTGAAAAAAGACAATGATATTCAATAGTTGGAATTAATAGAATTCTTTTTATTGAATTGTTTTCATGAAAATGGGTACTTAGCTTTGCCAACACTATCAACTAAAAATCAACACTAATTAATTAAAAATGTCCAATTTTCATCCTTCACAAAACAAACTTTAAGATTATAAATGTTAATTTAGAAGCATTAATTTTTGGAGATAGACTCTGTAACAGTTGATTAAGTGGCACAAAAATTGTTAATAAATTTTTAGTTAATTTTTATTGGAGAAAGAACTGTATGTATTTCAAAGAATCTAAACATTTATAGTATTTTCTGTTATTCCTTCTTTAAATATAGCCTATTGTCAATCTCTCAAATAACTACAACTTTATTATGTGTTGGTATTTTTTAGTCTAAATCTTTTGTTTTTAAAAATATTTAAATAAGAAAGATAACTTCTTGTGGCATTAAGATTTGACCAAAAAATATTCAAAGAAACTTAGTTAAGAATTAAACAACAAAATGTCTCAAAAAAATGAAAAATGGCAAAAAGAATTTAGTTATAACATAAGTATCTAAAACATATTAGTTACACAAATAAGTTATTTCCAAATATATTTGACAAATATTTTCATCTTAAATAATCAGCTCTCAAATCCCATATATTCATCACTTGTGCTTCCCACTAATAACTTCACTTCCACATTAAGCCCTAATACTTTTGTTTCATTAATCTAGTGAACATTAATAAAACGAAAAAGAAATTGAGTGAACTCACGTGTTCTTCTATTTGTTAAAAGATGCAATCAATATAAGCAACCAAATTCCTCCTCCTACAAATAAAAACATGGATGGAAAATGAGTAAACATTTAATATATAGTATTTAGTTTTAAACAAATATAAAAGAAATACAAAATACCATGTTGTTGAAGATATCATTCATGCTACAGGGCCACATGTGAGCTTAAGACTAATACCTCTGCCCAAACAAAATTTAAGATTATTCTTCGTCATGTAATTTATTTTTTTATAATATAATGATTAAGATAACTTATTCTTTTAAGTCATTAGATTTTACTTAATAAATAAACTTAAATATACATAAAAAAAAATTACATTTAGTAAATAAAAAAGTCAAGTTATTAATTATTAAAAAAAACCATTTAAACTAAATATATACATGGATTAGGTTAGAAAAATTGAAGACTTATACGCTGTATTCCAATTACAACTTTTTGAGAAAATTTGAGGGAGAAAATCTTTGGGAGACAAATAAAAATGATAAATTAGTCAAACCACGTAAGGGAATGATACCAGCTTCAACCTAAAACCTTGTATTAAGTTGAAGGTGGCATCATTTCTTTATATAGGTTTGACTCAGTTCTTATTGTTAGAGATCTTCTTGAATGTTTTTCCCTCGGATTCTCCCAGTAAGTGGTATTAAAACCGATGATTTGCAGCTTGGGCGAGTACAGTTTGACCATGTATCGAAAGTGATGGAGATTTCAGGCAAACGCGTCCGGTATAAGTGTCTGAACAGCTGTACAAGTCAGGGGTCATGAATAATGTACTTGGGTTTGAGAATGTTTATGCTCGAGAAAAAGTGTATCAATGTGGATGAGCGATTCTCACTTAAGAGGAGATTGTTATTCAAGTGTGAGTCTAAGTCCCACAATGAGTAAGAATGAGAAAGTTGATGAATGTATAAAAAAAAAAACCCACAAACCTAGTGCCTTAAGATTTTAGATTAAAAGTGATGTCTTTCCTTTATATATATTAGTTCTTGTCTCGTGTGAGATCTCTCCGATTTACTCCATCGAATTCTCGCAACACACTTACGCTAAAGCTATAATCCACAATATATATTATATTATAGCGTGGTGAAGAAGCAGAGCACCGGATTCCCTAGCCAGTGATTGGCCAGGTTGAATATAAATTGGTGGCTGAGTTAGTGATAATTAAGACGAAGCAATTGAGAGTAGTAGTAGTAGAAAATAGATAGATAGGAATCTGGGGTGTGATCAAGATCAGGAAATGGATTTCACAAGTATATTGAGAGCCATGCTTGAAGATATGGAGGCCGAGGGAGCAGCCCAAAACTCCAGAGACGATGTAAACTCTTACACGAACCGTGGGGATGGGTCTCAGAACATCACTGGTAGAAAGAGCAACAGTGGCAAGAAAGCAGGTGATCGTATTTATAATATCACCAATAACTACGCTACTCCCCCTGCTAAAAAGAAAACCACACCTAGAAAAAAGACTTCTAATATTTCTTATGATACAAATGAGAGTCCTTATATGAGTAATAGCCATAATTTAAGTGGAGGTTCCAGCGGAATTATAATTCTAGATAAGGTCTATCCTACGAATAAGAGTCCTAGTATAACAGACAACGGAAGAATGTTTTTCCATTCTCCAAATAGGAGTCCTGGCATAAGTAATAGCCAAGGAAATTTCAACGGAAGTATGATTCTAAATTGCTCTGGGGTGATATAAGTAATAGCCGTATTTTCTGCTCTTCCAGTAGATGTCTCCCTCGGTTAGCAATGTGGGATTACTGTGTAAAATCATGAGTCTGTTAAGAAGCTCTTAAATTTCAGTGGTTGTTTTCCTCACTGTTAACCAGTGTTGTTGCCTAATTTTATAAAATAAATAATGTAATGTTTATTTGTTTCCTTTTGGCAGAGGTGCCACTAACCTACCTCTTCATGGAATGGACTTTATTATTTTCTCCTCTTTTCTCATAAAAGACTGGTAGCATATCAACTTGAGGTCTTAAGGGTATCACATCAATTAAGAATATCTCTAAATTAGTTAAATTTGAATTATAATATATAAAAAATACTAATTTAAAAATTAATCTTGTATTAGATTAAGTTAAACCTATAAATTCACCTATTAAATTGTTATCATAATTATGTAGAGTGAATTATAATCAAGTTTATTAGATCTATTGAATATCACCATCACTTCACTTCTTCAATTATTCACAAAAATATAATCATGGGATAAACAGTGCACAACATATGAGGATTGGCCCGTACTCTAAATATAATATAATTATCAAAGAAGATAATTTTTTTACCACAATTAGTTGTAATGTCCTAATAATCGACTCTAAGTACCATTCTAACGCATAATTAATCTCCTTACTTACAAGGGTCATACTTTTCATGCCTTCCAACATAAAAGTCCACATTTAAGATATTTTAAAATAACAAAAACAATCATTCATAGCCCCCTTTAAAATAAAACCTGAAAATGTAATTGAACCCTGATCATGGTCAATGCTGGCTGAATACCAATACGATGACCCTGGAATTTCAACTAATTACTCCTCATACGGTCCAAGAGATGTTTATAGTTTTACCGGTAAGTGCTTGTAACACTTCTTATAGATAATATATTATCTGAATGCGCATCACAAACTGGAGTTTTTAGCTGAAATATGCGCGCAAAATGCATTAAGCCAATTAAAGCGCTTCATAATGGAAGAAAAATTACGACATTGAAGAATTTAGGTGAGGCACGAAATCGATTACATTTATTTTACACCATCAGAGCTTTAGCTCCAACGTTATTTATTGCTGGTACTCCCACATTGCACAGTAATCATCATGCATATGTTGGCCAGCATATACCAAATACAAGATAATTAATAACGTCAGTAGTAGTTATTGGTAGAGGAGTCAAAGCCACCCTCGATGAATCCCCCGTTGCCATTACCATTGAAAGTACCAGTGTTATTAATAACACGTCCACCGTAGTGATTTGATCTGCGAACCTTGTTACGGTTGCCGGCATATTGGCCACTGTTGATAGTTGCGCCGCTGAAATCCTGGGGACCAGAGGCATGGTTATTGAATGAGTTTGAAGAACCATTTTGAGGGATGAACCCATTGTTAAAAGAGTTTGACCCTTTGGCTGCTTGCTCAGCCTGAATCATTCCCATTATTCTCTGAAACAATTCTTCCATTCTGATCTTACTCTCTGCACCTCACTCCTCTCAAGTTGTTTTCTTATTGAATTGCACAAACCTGGCTTAATTGATAGCTACAAGTGAAAGAATCCAATTCTTATAGTTTATATGCAAAGCTACACTTAATATTATTATTAAAGTGAATTTTAAGTAGAATTCAACTTCCAAAATCAAATTGTAATATAAGTTTTGTATTTATTTTTTATAAACTATCGAAAAATCTATTTTTATTGGTATGGAATTTTTAACACATTCATTTATGTCTAACTTTTTATCTTGAGCTTTTTAAAACTTGTATCTAAAAATCTATTTTTATTAGTGTGAAATTTTCAACACATCCATTTAAGTCAGACTTTTTATCTTGAATTTTTTAAAACTTGTATTAACTTCATTATAATTGTAGTATGATAAGTTCGATAATCTTATTGTGATAAATTTTGAAATCATATTAAAAATAAATTTTAAACATAACTCAATCTTATAAAATTAGTTTATAAAATAAAATTTATATTCATTTTATAAATTATTGAAAAATTTGATTCTAAACTCTTAAAATTAACAACTTGGAGTCAAGGTATAAGAGTTTCACAAAATATATTACTATATCCAATATCAAGTGCGTTTCATGCATTCACCAGCGATATAATTTTCTCCTCGGAAGTTCTGCTTCAACCTGAAGTCTTTGACTTGAGAATATATCCGTTATCACGTGTTGCAATTTGTGTTGAGCTTCTTTGCGTTACGTCATATCACTGACGTCACGCAAGCAACAATACACACTCATGCCAAAACGGATGGACCAAACGAAACCTACCCAGCTTTAATAATTTCAATAAATGCAAGGAAGAATTTGACATCCAATTCCATTAGAATCTTTCTTTTCAATTGTTTGAGTGATGCGTTTTATAGATAGATCAGTATTTTGAGCCAAATTCACAAACAAAAATGAGATTGCTGGAACCTGTTCACATCATTGTTTCATTATGATAAAGCTTAATAGTAGTCTTATATTTAGCTCTCGTTTTAAAGCATAAGTATTAGTATTGATTCTAAATTATTAAACATTTTAAATTCTCAAAGTCTCAGTCTTGATTAATCTCACGCTTACGAGATTTTAAATTTTAGTAAATACATGTTGTAAAACTAGTGTTAAAACGCATTAGCATTCCTACAATTTTTTTAAGCATATGTAATTTTTAATTTACATTTGTTTGCTGAAGTTCTGATTTTTCTCATTCAGCTAGTATACTTACTATCTCAAAATTATAAAAGAATCAAATAATTAAACAGAAAATTTGGTAAGGAAATCCAGAATGGAATGTGAAACACTATATCATCCTCAAAGCCATATAGACTGCAAAACCTCATGAAAAATTAAAACGAAAATTTGTTAACCTTCCTTTTACCTGATAACTGGGCAAATTGAGTAAACAATTCCCTATAAAGATGAGGAAAAACGGTAAAAACCAAGCTAAAGATTGAGACGTGATAGGGTGACACCCTTTACACTCCCAATTCTACAATCACTTTTATTAAATTTTTATTTAATAATTTAACTTCTATTTTAATCAAATAACTTAATTTAATATTTTATTATTATTTAGAATCGTTAAATGGTTGTAATGGAGATTAGAAGCTGTCAAAATAGTTTTTCCAAAAAAACCCCTAAAAATTACCTGATACTTTTAAAATCCCCTTCTTTTCTTTATACTCACTTCCTAACTCTTTCTACTATTAATTTAATAACCTTTTATGACCTTTCATTACAAACATACCCTTTATTATATTTTTTTTATCATCAAAATAGTCAAATTAAGAGTTATATGCAACTCTTCCGGTGTCAAATTTCTGATGAGAAGAACATCAAGTGACAAGGATGTTAATACAATAATCTTGGGTAAAGACAAATTCTTCCCCCACCCCTATACTCTCTTCCTACATCCCCATATAAAATTTTAATTCTATAACTGTTTTTAAGAAATTACTTAAATACTCTTTTTTTATTTAGTAACTTTAAAGTTTCTGGTAGAGCATCCAGATGAGGCCATCCAGTTCTCATTTTTACCATCCGGTTTGTAAGTTGTGAATCGGACGCCACTCCGTCCGGTTGTCATAAGGTAAAAAAATTACAAACCGCTGGGTAGATCTCATCCGGTTTGTAAATTTGTGAACCGAGGTTTATATTTTTTCAATTTTTTTAGGTGAGGAGCATTAATGTACTTCAAAGTAAAAAAGAAATGAAAAGTTTATTTGCTTCTTCTTTTGTTGTGTTTACTTCTCATTCTAATTTTCAACCCCAACCCCATCTTAAACGAAGAGTCTCTACTCTCTCCTGCTGCATTTCACCAATTCATTGGTTCTTTGGGTTTCATAAAACTAAATTAATAGGCAAATGAAGAATGAAAGAAGAGTCTCCTCTGCTGCATTTTAAAAAGAGTGTCTCTTTTACTCTTTATTTCCCTTAATTAAATTAATAGGCAAATGAAGAGTGAAAGAAGAGTCTCCTCTGCTGCATTTTAAAAAGAGTGTCTCTTTTACTCTTTATTTCCCTTAATTAAATTAATTTAGTTTTATGAAACCAATCAATGAATTGGTGGAGATGAGAGACCATTTATTTAAGATGGGGTTGGGGTTGGAAATTTAGTTTTATGAAACCCTCATTTAAGACGGGGTTGGGGTTGGGAATTGGAATGAGAAGTAAACACAACAAAAGAAGAGACTATTCATCTCTTTTTTACTTTCAAGTATTAATTGGGTGGTGATAGGTAACACCTAACCAACTCCTCTGCTCCTCACCAATTTTTCACAGTGCAGTTTAAAAAAAATTGAAAAAATGTGAACCGGATGGTACTCTTATCCAGTTCACAAATTTACAAACCGGATGAAGTCCACCCACCACCCATCCGGTTTGCAATTTTTTTATCTTATGACAACCGGACGGGGTGGCGTCCGGTTCACAACTTACAAACCGGATGGCACCCCCCATCTAGTCCATCCGGTTAATAATTTATGAACCAGACGTCAAGCTGTCCAGTTCTCAAATTTCAAAAAATGATAACAGGATGGCCTCATCCGGATGCCTTACCAGAGACTTCAAAGTTGCTTAATAAAAAAGGATATTTAAGTAATTTTAACAAAAATAGTTGTGGAATTAAAATTTTGTATGGGGTGCAGGAAGAGGGTATGGGGGTGGAGAAAGAATTTGTCTTAGTAAAACTACGAAATGGAGAATGGGCCGAGCCCATCCTACAAATTTACCGTTCTTGAATAGGGAATTTGCTGAAAGCTTATCCAGAATTATTCTCTAAATAATCCTAAAATTTACTAAAATTGCTTTGTTACAGAAGCGTCTTTTGTGCAAAAATTTAAAATGTCGAATTTAAGCCAACTTAATTATCTCTCAATATATTGTATCATGTTGGTTCACAACTTCAATTTTATGAGGGAAAATTTGTTCAAAGAGAAAGGGAAAGGATTGAGAGCTTATATAACTGGACTTTATCGGGCAAATAGTTAAGAAGAATACAGTAAGGAAAAACATTTGTCATTAGAGGCATTACTGGATCCATTTAAGGAAATTTATTTTTCAGGTAAAGGGTTATGCATTTTGTAACCCCATAAATTTCAACTGTTCCCGTATACTTCTTCTGAAAAGAGCAAACTTTTCCTATTTATATTTATATTTGACAAACCCTTTCTCATTTCTTCACCCACTCATCTTCTTCCAACCTGCGTTCCACACCTTCCAAATTTTCTTCCTCCATTCATGGAAGATGTTTTTCTTTTTTTCTAACATGTTTGTGTGTAATTTCAATTTTAGATCAGAAAAGCGTATTTTAAAATATACCGATTATGTAATTTAAAATGTATTTATGGCAAATTATAGATTATATAATCTAGAATATATATATATATATATATATATATATATATATATATATTAATTTTATAAAAGTTATTAATTTTATTATTATTGTTAGATATATAATTAGAACCATACGGTCATTTTCTTAAGTACAAATTAGATGAAAATCGATAATATTAGACTGTAAAAGAAATAGGAAACAAGCTATTTGAGAATGGATAATGCTGAATACAATTTTAAAAGGATAAAATATAATTTCAGATTATATGAAGGTGCAATTAAATCTTATAAGAGTATTGAACGCAAAATGTTAAGAAATGCAGGTATTTTTCTTGAAAGACTTTTTCCTGCACCTCCATACATTTATAAAAATCCATGCCTGTTTCCTGTGAAAAGACTCTTATATCCCTGTGCATATTATATAATATACTTTGATTTCTGGAAGTTAAATCTGAAAGTATAATTTAACTTCTAGATTCGAAAATAGTTTTTGGAATAGTTCATTCCAGAAAACTAAAAATACACTTTCATAATACTTTGAACCATTCCGAAAACTGTTTTTTTATTGAAAATAACTTTCAGAACGGAGCATTTTAAAAGTTAAAAAATACATCTCTATAATGCTTTCGAAATGATCTATTTCGAAAGCTATAACTAATGGATCATTTCGAAAGAAAAAAATACACCTCTGTATGTCCTATTTCAGAAGCTAAAAATACAGAAGAGTAAAACAGACAGTATAATTTTTAATGAAAAACAACATGAGAAAATCAAAAGGTATGGAGGTGCCGAAAAAATATGGAGGTACAAGAAGAAGTCATCCTTTTCTTATAAGATGATTGGATGGAAGGTAGAGTGTGGTGCTGAGGTGTGACAACCAGGACCACCGTAAATGGGTCCAAAATTCTTAAAAAAAAAAACTATACGATTGTTTGTATTTATACTTTTTATTATAATTGACTGTAGTTTCTCAAAATCAATTAGCTTTTTCACAAGAGTAGGCAAATCTTAGATGATGCTCTCATGCTTTCAGTAAGCACAAGTATTGCTTCATTTTCAAATTAGATTTAGAGAGATAATTGACTTGGTTGCCCAGAGCTATTTGGATTACCCAATGGAAAAACTTGGACTCGGTTCAAAATGGAGAAGCTGGATTCTTGAATGTCCCGTTGCCTACCTCTAACAATATCTCAAAACTACTGAAATTAACAGATCATATTTGTTGTGCAACTGAAACTTTTTATCTCTGCTATGTTCCTCTAGGATTTATCCGGTATAAAACGTGTGAATCAAACAAGCAGTAGGTTGTAACTTAATTTTTTGCTTATGAACCCTAGCATTAAGGTCTTAAAATTAATAGCATAACTACATAGTTTATTAACTCTAATCTGCCTCACAAAATGAAGTATTGGGTGAAACTCGCGTTAAGAGTGATGAGCTGAGTACGTAAAGAGAAAGAAAAGAGGTGGGGTTAAGATCAGACCCCAAAACCATTATTCATTATATAAGATTAGAGCTGTGCTCTACATTATTTATGGGTATATAGTACCACATAACATCACACAGCATACCATGATGCCCATTTTATATGAAGTACACATAATAATTAAGTATCTCAAGGTCGACCGTAGAGGTTATTTGTGGAGGCGTTAAAGCCACCCTGGATACTCCCCCCGTTGCCATTGCCATTGAAAGTACCACTGTTATTCAGAACACTTTCACCGTAGTGCTCTGAGTGGTTATACCTGTTACGGTTTCCAGCATATTGGCCACTGTTGATGGTTGCACCGCCGAAATCCTGGCGACCGGCGCCATGGTTGCTGAATGAGTTTGAAGAACCGTTGTTGAACCCTCTGGCAGCTTGCTCAGCCTGAATCATTTCCATGATTCTCTGCATCAAGTCTGCCATTATGATCTTCTCCTTGCAGACTCCCCTCTATTTTCTTTGAACTGCCTTAATGTTAGCTGCTACTAAGCCAAATATATATATAGATGCAATCAAAGAATCCAATTCTTTTCCCGTTTATGCAAAGTTGTGGTGATATGACATTCTGGCAGACAACATGGACTCCTTTGGTTGGGTAAGAGTCTCAGAAAACCCTATTCCATACCAAGTTGTTTGATGCAATTCCACATGCTATTCTCGACTAGAGAGGACTCTAACACGGAGAATAATATTGGCAAAGCATTTCGATACTCTATCTATCATATAGTCACCAACCTATCATATAGTCACCAACACATAATTCATGCAAAGTTATTAGCTTGACATTTTAACAAACTACTTGGATTCATTTGATTGCACGTGTCTTTCCTACTTAAGTTATGATTACATACACAAAATCCTTGTAAGTTTGTCCAAGTGTTAAATTAACTTATAAATATTAGTGTGGGACAAATTGCAAGTTTCTTTAAGACAAATCTTGGAGATTACAGGTAGTTGCCCTCACACGTCAAAAGAATCTACCAGCATTGTTCTAGAGAAACTTATAGATATTTTCAAGGTGAATGAAGTTTGAGCTACAACAAGATATTCAGAAGAAAAAGAACAAGTCTTTCGCAATAAAAACTCAAACAAAAGAAACCCTTCTTATACAAAAGTCTTCAACATTGAAGAAATATCAAGCCACTCGACAAATAATTCAGACAAGGAAAACTAATTCTCTTTTATTTTTTAAAGAAACTAACTTAATAGAAATTGGAAAAAGAAAGTAACTATAGAAATTGTAAAAATTGTAAGATGAATCATAGCAAGGAGCACAAGAATCGGAATTATAATTTGAGAAATTAAGTAGAATGCTAATTTATAATTTCAAAACATTTTAAAAGATCAACTTAATTTATTCTTATAATTTAAAATATTAAATTGGTGATTTACTAAAATCATTGCTTATAAGTTATCATAATAAATTTAAAATATTAAATTCATCTCATAATTAACTTTGCAATGAATTATCCTTAAAATGTTATTTTTCTTTTTTTTATCACTATTATATGTAGATTATTCATTTCCCTGAGCAGTGTGCACGTTCGCCTCTTTCGTCAATATTAAATATATTCCATTCTCAAACTCTGAAATACCATTTCCTTGTAATGAAAAACTGATGCTGAATTTTTTAACGGACTATGATTGAGTTGGAGAAGAGGATAGTAAAGATAAGATTGTCCCATAGTAATTTAGATTTTAGAATTTACAAATTAAAATATTCGCTGTTGTGTTCAGTGACGTATTTCGATAGTGAAGCAATTTAGTTTTTAGATAATATTTTAAAAATAAAACTAAAACAAAGATTAGTTTTTTTTATCACACGTATGTACATGTTTCATATTTTTGTTGGTTGAGTCCGAAGAAAGGATCCCATGGGAGGGTGTGTCTAGTTATTTAGATCCAATAACCCATATTTGTTACTATTTGCAGCCACTCTTTTACTAGCCCAAACTCAAATTTATCAATTTCACAACATCCGTGTTTACTATGACCCAATGTGTCATAGCTTTTTCTGGGAGGCCCAATAAATTTTGTTATTACTTCTTCCTTGCCTTTAAACTTTAAGTAGTGCCTCAATTAATTAAAAGAAATCAGACTAATTTAACAAATACCAAAAATAGACGAATATTATATATAAGGAAAACTATTAGTTAGTTAATGAGAACATAACTATGGAAAATAATAAAAAAACTAAATATAAAATATTTATTTTATTTAAATAGTTAAAATTAAAAAAAGAATAAATATACATTATTTTTAAAATTATGCGTTGAAAATTAAAAATTATAATAAAACTGATATAAAAACTTTTTCAAGCTTTGTGTTATCTGCAATACACATATTTCCCCTTTAACAATAGAATTGTTGACATCATATAGAGACGGGTGTGTAACCATCTGCCCCAGATAGCTTCCTTCCCCATTGAAAACCATTTATTTACCTGAGAGAGAGAGAGAAGCAATTGGCCACAAAGTTTTACTCTAATAAATGTCAACAAAACAACTCTAATCCCACCAAATCTACCTCTTCCTTTGTAGCTAACTTAGTAACCTAGGGTTGTGTTGTGTTATGTTTGATTCACACAGTGGCAAAATCCCACATCGTGTGTTGTGTTATGTTTGATTCACACAGTGGCGAAATCCCACATCGTGTCTTATAGCATCCCAGCATTCAAGTTGTTATTTGGCGCCCCTGTCCCCTCTCTTCTTTCACACTCGCACCAAAACTGCTTAATCCTATAAATAATTCCACACCTTTGTTACTTCCACCATTCAACTTTTCTCGTCTTCCCTCCCTTTTATCACCATATCAGAACCCACCTTTCGGTAACGGTCTTCAATTTCAGGGCTGCAACTGGATGAGATCAAACGAGGGAGATGAAAACGGAGGCTGCAAGAAAAGTAGGTGGCGAACAAAGCGATCATGTTGGATTACTTTATTCACGTCCTTGTTGGTAAGCATAGCAGGAGGCTTCGTGCTTGGATGGTGGCTACACAAATACCATCCATCGAATACCCAACTATGGATGGTACCCTTTGGCTTCCTTCTCTTTCTTACCCCTCTCATTATCTGCCTCTCCGTTATCTTCCCTGACCTCTGTGTTGCCACAGCCAGAATCGACCAAGAACAAACTTCTAAGTCACAGGATCACTCACTTTCTCGACCAAACCGATGATAGTCTTATCTTGGCATGCCATGGCGTCTTTATACAATAACCTTGTTTTCTTTTTATTTGGCTTTATTCTCCTGCATTTGTACCTCCATGTTTCCTGGTTTTAACAATATTCAAAACAAGTTTGTATATAACAGTTGAAAAGTATACTTGCTGGATGCTCCACACACTTCATAATAGTTAGTTTGAGTGATCTTTTGCTAGTTTCTATGGATTAACTGCAATTGAAGGGCATTGGCATGTTCCAGTATTTTTTTTACTTGATTCGATTTCTGGTTTACAAGTGAGGTGTCAGATATGTGAGAACGTGACAGGGGTAGTAGATATCTGGGACAAAATTTTGCAGTATTATTATTATTATTAGTGAGATGTTTTATGATTAAAGAAAAGGGTAGCTGTAGGGGATATCTATGAGAATCTTTGGAAGGGGTAGGCTAGTCACAGATGCTCCCTTCCCCAGATTCTACAATCCAAGTGAGTGAGCGTTGTAACTTGTAAGCTAACGGTAGCTTTCAAGGAAAAGCAATTTTTCCAACACCATGCCTTTTCTTTCCTAGAGATATTGCTTTCCAATAATACAACCATTGGGAAAACCCAAATATTTAACTACGACTTCCAAGTAACCAAGAGCCACCAAAATCATACAATTTCCTATATACACACTATTTCAACACAAATTCGGAGAAATCCTGTGAGATTTTGTTTTCAGGAAAATAAGGTTAGGTTTTTTCATGAAACTGGTGTAGGTGTAAATGTAAAATTTTGCAAAATGTTTACGATTTTAGTTTAATTTAAAAAAAATCGTATTACTTTAGTATGAGTTTTTTTTTTTTAATAAAGAAAATATTTATATTAAAATTATCTTAAATTGATTAAATTAACATAATTTTTTATAATAAAATCATTTCATGCTGATATCATATGTCATATATCCATTTACTTAATAAAAAAAATCTTCTTTTTAAATAATTTCATAAAGAGTTTGTTGAAAAGTCGTTTTCTATCCTATGCTCAAAAGACAGTTCTTCCTCTCTGTTGTCCTGTGCTCAACACATGGTGCTACAGAGGCAAACTACAGAGGGACACCTGCCATAATTAACATGCTTCATAGTTGAAAAGAAAATTATTTATAAAAGTAACTTTTATTTTTATAATAATTATTCTTTTACAGCTATGATAATTATTTCAAAACATCATTTTAATAGCATCTTATTGCATGGTCATGCAAAATTGTTTTAAATCATGAGTTTATTAAACTTTTCATAGTTAATTGAATTCTGCAAATGACACAGCAAAGTGGTGATCTTCACCATTTTCATGTAACACGAAGTGCCATAGACACAGTAAAGTAGACGACGTGGACATTCAAAATGTAGCCGGCGTGGTAGAGTAGTTCCAATTTTATTTTATTTTGGAAGCAGGGAATATACAGTTTTGTGGTTGGTGTGAAATTTAAAATGAGACTTGTTCTATTGAAAAAAAAAATATTATAGTTACTAGTTAGAGTCTAGTGGGATTGTATATTCCCTTTATACGTATGATAACTAGAAATAATAGGAACCACACTTTCACAAAGGTTAGATTCAAACAAGACAATAAATATAATTAAATGTAAAGATATCAACTTCTTTTAGGTTTGATCTAAGTATTAAATTTGTTTAACATTTTTAAAAATTTAAGTATGAATCGAATCTCACATAATAAAAATAAAAAAGTTAGGTAATGAGAAAAATTTATAAATTTATTGTTCTAAAATTTGAAGTAAAATATATGAATTAACTCGAATAATATTTATTATCATATTTTATTTATTATATTTATAATTATTTGAATTCTTAAAATCTTAGTTGAAGTATTAAAACATTCAAGATTAATTAATCTATTAACTAATTCTAAATATTTCTCCCAGTTTTACATCAATCAGATCCAAGAAATCAATCTTCTTAAATTGAGAGGAAGTATTAAATCAATCCAATCCAATCTCTAAAGTTAGTTTTCACATAAAGTTAACCATCATTTTCTAAAACACAAAAATAGTGATTGTAGAACCTATTTTACCTTTATTTTAGTGGCGGCCAAGAGCAATTTGCTTTCCTAGTTATCTTTGACTCGAGCAATGTTATATTTTTCCAAGTTCTACCAGAAGCACATTCTCAATTGATTAGACTATAAGTATTAAATAAAAATAACGTTTATAGCATGTTTGACAGAACTGTGTTTTCCTAACTTCAACCTTTTATTTTACAAAAGTGAACATTATACTTAGGACATAAACTGAAAGTTAGTACATTTTTTTCATTCTAATTTTAAGTTGATTTTATGAATTTAGAAAGTTGTAACTTATGTTTATTTTTCTATAGTCTTATTTTTCAACCTCTTATGTAATTTTTATGTATAAGTTGTTTTATCATATAATAGAATTATTTGTCTTAAACCCACTTTTCAGTAAATTTATCTGAAAAAAAATAACTAATTTTGATTATAATCTATTATACATATAATTAATTATCAAAACAGTTTATTTTTTTTACAATCTTTTATTTCATGGAAACTAAATATTATTCACCAACTAAGTATTGTAGAATTTGTACCCAACTAACCTTAGAATGAGTGAAGGTAACACTTCATTGTCTAAAAATATATAACATAATTTACTATTTCTCCTTTTTTATTCTTCAATTTACCCTTTTTTTAAGTTTTGTTTAATATAAATATATGACAGAATAAAAGAAGATAAATATGTAAGAAATATAATATAAGTCTAGTTTGTCTGATTGAAGAGAAATAAGAGTATTTTATTTAAAAAAGAATGAAAAGAAGAAAAATAATTTGTTAATAAAAAAATATAGTTATACTCTTACAACATTCCTCTCTTATTCTTCTATGAAACAGATTTGTATATTGCAAAAATGAACATCAAAAATAGGTCATATAATTTATTATAAATAACTCAGTTAATTAACTGCTCTTGATAGAAGTGTTCGATTTTTGTTTACTTTAATGAGAAATAATTAAAAAAGGAGAGATTAAACTACAACCACGATCCATATTTTATTTGTAGACAATCCATTATTCCCAAATAATTGATTATGCTTGTGAATAATCAATAATGCTATGTTTTTATGACGTAATCAATTTTGAAATAGTTAAGGCACAGTTTCAAGAGGGGACCCAGAACAATGTTGTAACCTTGTTGCCACAATGATATTATTTTCCTTTTTTTACTGATTTGAAAGCGAAAATTCTGCACCAAGGGCTCTCACATTTTTTAAAGAAGTTCACGTGTAATTTACTCATCAAATGAAGGAACTCGTGTGTTTTTTGCGCTCTTCTTCCTTTCTCTTTCACATCTTTCCAACGATACTAAATAAAGCATTAAACTAAACAAACCTAACTTTAACTCTATTCTTCTCACGTTTTTCTTCTCTTCTTTTCTCACATACATATTTTCCATCGTCTTTAGCATATTATTAATTAATTACAATAGTTATAGTTCTGGTGATGCTGTATTTGTAGGTTACGAACCCAACTAGAAGCACACCTCGCTGTCACTGGCCTCCACAACTACCCACTTGCCTCAAATGACTCCTTTCCCATCATCAATATTGATTTTTATGGGATTTTGCTTTCTCTACTCCAATAAAACTTAACTCTATTCCAATATAATCTGAAAATATATTTTTATTCTTTTAATTATATTATGGATTTATATTTTGAAAAATATTTTATGTACTCTAAAATGTATAATTTAAAATATAAAAAATATATTCTGAATTATGTAATTCAAAATAAAGAACGAATTGTACATTCTGAAATATTTTATTTTTAGATTTTTTAAAAATATATTTATATTTTATTTAAATTAATTTCAAACCTAATTAGTTTATTTTACAAAGTATTTTTGAATTTTCAAATAAGTAATCTATCTAATGAAAAAGCCTTAATGAAAAACGTACTCTCTCCGCCTTTTTCATTTTTCCTTACTTTTAGATCCTCAAGGTCACAACTTTTTTTCCAATAAGATATCTTGAACAAAATTGTGGCCATCAAAACACACTAATTTCATCAACAAAATCAGGTGGACGAATTCACTGTGCACAAGGTACCCCTATTATAACATCTCCTAATTAAAATTATACTTCAGAATACTTAATCCAGATTTTGGATATGATTTTTTTGGGCTTAATTCATATAAACCCTTTTGAGTTATAATTCTTTTAGTGGGTTGGGCTACATTCCCTCCAAGCGAATTTAACTTTTCTATATTTATCCTTTTAAGAATGGATTATTTCGTTCTTTCACAAGTATGAAGTGCAATTAAATTTTATTGGGTGCAGAATGCAAAATCCCTTTTTATGCTCAAATAGGTTCTCTCCCACCTCATCCATAATTGCACCTCCCTTTGCCGTTCTGTTCTCAAGGCCATTTTACTCATGGTTGACTTGGTTGCTGTCAAGAAGGAGCATAGAAGGATAGTTAGATCCGGGTTCAGCACTGATACTCTGTCATTGGAACATCGTCTTTGGGCATGCAAGAAGAATAGAGATGTTTGAATGATGCTCAGAATATGTTTAATGATATACATGCGAGAGATTTGGTTTCTCTAGAAAATGTTGTTGTGCTAGGTTCGGCTGGTTAAAAGGGGGAAGGTCAATTCATTGCTTTATTTTAAGGAATGAAACAAAAAATGGATGCTTCTATTGTTCTAGGGCCTGCAGCTGAGAGGAATAGCCAATGTCAGATTAAAAGAGGCCTCGAGCAATTTTCTTCATAAATATTTAAAAGAAACATAAAAAGGGAAAAAACTTTTTCATAAAATAAATTTAACTTATATACAAATTAAAGATAAAATATTTAACAAATTATACAAGTAAACTTCTATAAATTAATTTAATCTAAAAAAAACTAATTTCAATTTTCTCATATTTTTCTCTTTTACAAGTGTCTATGAAAAAACATGCAACTTTGAAAGGTTTCGATCGTTGTTGGATTCATTCCGGTCACTGGAGAAAGGAAAAATGGACAACTCCTTAAAGGGCTTCTATCATTGTCGGACTCATTCGAGTCACTTGAGAAAGGAAAAATGGATGGTTCTAGGATAGGTTTTATCAGGGTCTCACAGTGGACGTCAAATGTTCTTACCTGACTGAGAAGACGTTCTTACTGAAACACTTAGTGACCGGGTCCACGATCCAGAACCGAATGAGAACTCATCTGCAGAATACTATCCTGCGCTCAAGTTATCAATAAGAGTGTATAAGGTGTTTTTTAAGAAGAAATGTGAGTTTTTTAAAAGAAATATGAGTGAAAGTATAGAAGGATAGAGATAACATAAAAGCCGTTTAGAATCACGAATTCATATTGTATAATGTAAGAGTGCACAGGTCACTGAGTAGCTAAGCCAACCTGAAAAGGATTCAGGTAACCCTATTTAAATAAACTAAAAATACTTCCTTCCACCTTCCAAACCAAATGACAGTTACATTCGTGAAATCTTTACAAATTAGAAAGGAAAAAAATGTTTTTAAATATTTTGTAGATTATTTTGTATTTTACCTGGACCAACATTTAGAATTAAATAATAGATTGACTAACTGAATTTGTTGACTCATTGAGGCCAATTTATTATTCCCACCCCATTTTCGACAGTTGCATGTGCCCCAATTTTAGACTCGTAATACATGCACGACTCTAATATTTGGATAAGGATTTGAATTCTTTGAACAAGGAATTTCAACGAGTACAACAAAGACATCAGATTAATAATGCATTAACAGATAAAAGTGCGAGTTCCACTCCGATCAATCAATTCCACAAACAAGTCTACAATAACATTTTCTCAGAACAGTGCATTAATCAACAGGTCAATCACTTGGAATGAATTTTGTCCTTCGAAAGCAACTCTATATTTTGTCCGCTTCAGATGACAGAAATTATACGAATAATCAGTACAAACTGAATCGAAGATCATATATACACCTACTGGACAATTCCTAATTTCAAACATCTGCAATCAAGGAGAGTAATATTTCCATAATTTCATTCCCTACGCTGCACTGTCATGAAATAAGTATAAACTAACTGAAAAAAATGTTCAAACCAAAAAGCTACCCAGGCTTCATACATCAACATCAGAACGCGTCGGGAAATCAATACCCCGTAGAGCAGGTATGTTGTCTAAATCCTCTTTTGAAAACAATGGAAACAACCACAGGGCCTTCTTAGTGCCAAAAACCTTCAAAAGTATGGAAAGATATCAAATAAGAGTGAATATTGTTCTGAACTCAAGTCTACTAAGATAATAATTTTTAAGGTCAATCACAATGTTTGCGGTATTGTCCATCTTGAAGCTTAGTGGCTTCATCATAGTTTTGTTTTTAAAAGACAACCTAATGAGTTAAAGGAAAAAAGGCGCATATAAATTGCCTTTGGCTTCGAGTCATAATGATGTGAAACTATTAGAATTATCAAAACAAGCCCTCGGTTAAGGACTAAGAGAAACGAGGATTTGTGTTTTGGAACTTCTTTTCCATTCTTACAGAAAGTGTCAATGTACCATCCTTAAGTCTGTACAGCATTAGAAACATTGTCCGTTTTATAACTCCTTGATTCCATCACAATTTTGTCTTTAAAAGACGTCTTTTAAGAACAAAAGAGTGACAGTCACCAAACTCAAAACTGGATAATACTTAGTATGTAGTGATTGACCATACAAATGTTATCTTAAATTAAAAGACCTGAGAATTATACAAACTTGTCAAAATAAAAGTTATTCACAAGTTATTAGTTGAATATAGAAATATACAAAGGATGGATAAAATCATAAAATTGAGAAAGGAGGGAGACCAAAAGTACACAAGTTCTATTTTGGATGAAAAACTATTACATGGTTTACTCGTTAGTAGAAGACTTCTTTTCTTGTTAAATTACAAAGTAAAAACCGTCACAACATGCCACATATATTTTGGTCATCAAGAGAAGTTATTACCTGTTAGTATAACGACAAAAGATCATGAGACAGGCAACTCCTCAGGCAAAAACTTTATTTTATGTTAAATTAGATTTAAATTAACCTTTGGTCCCATTTGCCTTTATTTTATGTTAAATTTGATTTAAATTAACCTTTGGTCCCTTTGGGGGAAGCCAGGTTATGAAAAGTCCTTACACCATCCTGGATTAGAAATTTCCCCAGTCCTAAACCGGGAAGGATCTCCACTATCCTTTTTACTCAACTTCTCATCTATTTTTAATCTTTTAAAACTATGTTTAGTTCCAGAATAAGATTATCTTATGCCATGGGGATGGAAAAAAAATATTACGGGAGAGGGAGACAGAAAGTGTAAGGAAAAAACAAATAATAGTATCTTCTCTCTCAAACACACTCTTCCTCTTTTTTTAAAACAAAAATTATTAACTAATAAATCATACATGTAACGTTTGCTTCCAAATTTTCGAGCTTAAGAACATGTTTGTTTTTGCTGTTTTACTATCATTTCTAATCTTTGCTACTTGAAAACAGATCTTACCTGCTCAAAATTCCTCTTCCAGCCCAGGTCGTACATCCACCGAACACCCTTTTTCTTTTCATGAACCTAAATCATCATTTTCCAAATAATCTTTTAGATAAAAGAAGGCACAGTGCTGCATGACGATTCAATAATCAATAATGCCAAGTTATTTTCAAATTTGTTCGGAAGTGGTAATGGAGCAGGTATACATCTAGTTTAAGGTCAATGAGACGATGAGGAGCAGATAGCTGAATCAATAAGTCATTGGAACAAAAACATCACCCAAATACATAACCATCTTATCAGAATCAACTATTGACCAAATGAACCTCATGATTCTGTTTTCTATAGATAAAATAAAACCGTCCATAGAACTGACACATCTCAAGTTGTCATGCTAAAAAATTTTCTGTAATTTTTCCCAAAAATAAGATCTCATTTGGATTGGATTTTAGGCTACACGCATGCAAATGCCTGGGTTGTCATTCTAATAAATAGCCTGGCATAATTTCTATGCCAAGAGAACAGCAATATGCTGGGTCTCGAACACAAGGTAACAACAGTCTCATGCATGAATGACAATACCATTTGCTATAAACCAGTTCAAATAGAGTGAAAAGGGATAATAACAGTGTATTTATTACCTCTACTGAAGTTGTGTTGCTTAACAGAAGTGATATATGCATAACAACGAAACAGAGAAGACTGAGCGCAAAGGCTAAATTAAGAACTGCATCAAGGCACACAATCTGTAAGAAGCATTGACAGTTATGAGAATACTATAAAATCTAGACATAATAACTTAATCTTCTAGAAGCAGAATACATGTACTTACTAGAAGCCAAAAAGATGACGGCAAAGCCCCCGGGAGACAATGAATGATTCTTGTTTCCACCAAAGAATCTGATAAAACTAGGAACCAGAGCTAAGCAATCCAGTGTTGTCTCGAGAAATGTATACAGCTGTACACGGTGGTCGGGAGAAAAATGTAAGTCAGGTAAAACAAACGCTAGGAGTCTAGAAGTAGCTTCTAACTTAACCCTTTCCAAACTCCACCTGAACTCCCTATTCTCTTCCAACAGTTCTCACACTGTTTTCAATTTCGTTTTTCTCTAAAAACAAAAGTTCCACTATGTATTTCCTGCTCATACTGAGATATGACCTATTGTTCTTCTTAATATATGCAAATCCCCAAATCTCTCACTTTTTAAATACACTTCCCAGTTCCCTCCCATCTACTGTCACAAAAGGAATCAATAGACGTCTCACCATACATTTCAAAAATTAAATTGAACTGCGTTACTCACTTGAACTAACACATCAAATCAAAGGAAGAAGAGAAATGGATTTACCAAAAATAGGAGGAAATACTTGTAGTTACGTGCCCCAACACAGTTGACGACCCAAATGCAGTGATGATCCATCTTCAGAACACACCTTTGGCCTACAGAGAGGAGAAAATGGTGTATCGATGGTGAATAATAGAAAGAGGAAGAGAGCTTGAAAGTGAGAGAGTTGCTTACAAATAGAGCAGTGGTGGCAGCGCGGTGGCTTGCCATTCTGGCATCGAGAGCAATAGGCGGGAGAGGGCGTCGGCGGTGCTGTCTCCAAATCGAAACCGGAGCGAAGGTGTTGGTGGTGTCTCCAATTGTGAGGAACGGAACCGGGATCGTTGAGTACGACCATGATGTAGGACCAGATTAAGAGTATGAGGAGAATGTGAAAGAGGAGGAGAACGAAGAATGCGGAGAAGAAGGAGGGGAGGTGGAGAGGGGAGCGGAAGAGGAGAGGGCCCCAGGTGATTAAAACGACGGCGTAGTAACTGAGGGCGACAATGGCGGCGAACAAGAGGATCATGAAGTAGCCGAGGACTCTGAGGGCAGAGCATAGCTTAAAGAGGTTTATGTTGCTTCCCATTCTGATTCCTATTCCTGTGTTTGGAATCGGAACCCAAGCTGAACCCGACAACGGCAACCACCTGCTTCTTCGTGGCGGGAATAAGCGCTTCCAGATATCCGAAGCCAGGATTGGATTAACTGATCTGCAATTGGAATTGGAATCGGAATATTGGGGTTTTCCTCCAAACAACACCAACCAAACACTTCTCAGTTCACACACAACCCAACCCTCTCATCTCCGTTCCATGCTCAAATGCGGGTCGATCCGGATCCGTATATCTATCTACACATTCTCTTTCCAAATATCTAATTCACGTCTTTTTTCTTTTTTTTTTTTTTGTTATATATAGTGTATTTTACATTGAAATTAATGTGTTTATAAAACTTCAAAACTCAACAAATTTGGATGGAGGAACTAAAATACGTTTTTCAAATTACAGTAAAAAATATAAGTTTATTTGAAGTATCCAAAACAAATATAAATCAAATTTAGGAGATTGAAATTATATTTAAGCCTTGATTTTTTTAATAAACATCTGGACACATGCATAAAGTTAAAACATGCGTGTTAAACAAATACTCTTTGTTAGTTTCGCTCGAGATTTAATGGTTTAGTCATAATCAAATAATGATGACGATGACAATAATAATAATTAAAATATAAAAAATATATTTTAAAATATAATATCACATTTTATAACCTTAGAAATTAAAAATAAAATATCATTTTATAATTTGTTAACATTCAGATATATTATGTTTATGTTTCAATAATTAGTTGTGAATGAGATTTCTTTTTCAATTCTATCCATTTAATATTTTTTACCTAATATTTATTCAAATCAGATTTATGATTTAATTGATATATTTCTTTTATTAGTTTTTGTAGCTAACTGACTAATTCAATTTGATTTTTAAATAACAATGACATTTCCATCACAAATAACATATAGCATAAAACAGTGTGCCATTATTTATTCAAAATACTTTTTTCAACAAATAATAAAATAAAATCAATAACAAAATCTATATGTATGACTTCTTTAAATACAAATTATATAATTAAAAAAATTAAATAAAGTACTTTTAAACACTAAAATAACTTTTAATAACAAAAATCATAATAAAACTTAAAAACAAGGAAAAACATAAATATATCATCATTTCTAGTTGGATGTCACATTTAATCATAATATTAAATAGAATGATGATAAAGGAAAGAAGTTTAAGTTTCATAACCTCTATTTCTCTTCATTAAATTTATGTTCACCTATAAGGACAATTAATTTAGACAGAAAAAACACAAAAGAAAATATTCTATATAGATAAAAGACATATGTAAGAAAGTCTCAAATTTAAATATATGTATATATAAACATCACTCACATAAACATATATTTTGAACTTTGTGCTAATGTGCTTGGAAAATTTCTTTATTATACTTGATTCGTCAAGAAATGTATGCCATGAAATTGTTCATTTGTCCTTTGTCTTGGGCCTATTTTGAACGAACACCTAAAATTTCCCCCTTCATCTGCGTCATCTGAATCCTTTGGTCAGCTTGTAATGATTGATATAAATAGTGTTTGCATTTTGGGGAAGTGTATCTTATACTCCTACAGTTAAGTTTATCTATTTGTGATGTATAATAGTAACATACCGAGTGCTTGATCCAACAAAATTGTTTATAGGAGTAATGATTAGTGGGAAACATTGTATTCTACCAAGAAGCCAAGCAGCAATTACAACTAAAGCTAGGCTACATTCAATCTCAAGAGAACATCTATACATCTCAACCACACAAGCCGTAAAACCAAAGCATGCATGCAGTAGTTGTTTTAGGCCCAAGCCTCTCCACCTTCTTCCCTAGTATTTACAATACCAAGACTTGCACGTTTCTTAGTTGGTTTGCTCAGTTTAAACACAGGGTGTCTGCATAGCCTGCGCACTCCTTTTCTCAATCTCACCCAATGTTCACTGTCATATATACTTCTATATCCATTCTCATATCTAGAAGGTGAGCTACAAGCCGAAACAGATTCAGATTCCCTGCCTCCATTTCCCTTTTCCTCAGATCTCCATAGTTTCTCTTCAATGCACCATTCTATTCTTCCCAATGTAGAAGTCCTCGAGAACTTGCTTTTCACAGGTGACTTTCTGCTACAAGTTTCATCGGCTTGCTCACAAGATTCCTCCTCCCCGTTCTTGATTTCCAAAGGATGGGAATCACCTTTGCATGAGGGAGAATCTAAGAGCATTGAAAGCTGTCTCACCTTGGCAATTGACTCCTCTCTTTCCCGAAGGGTCTTCAGAATCAATGTCTTAAGGAAGTTCATGACTTGCACTGCATGAATCAATGCAGTCAAAGGGTCTGCCATCTGCATATCCCAACAAAACAAGCATTTAAATGCGTAAATAATAGCACATTCACGCTAACAACTGTATATTGCTCAACTAAAGAATGAACCTCATTAAACTGTGTTTGACAAAAACCAAGAAACAACAAACGGAACAGAACCACAAGTGTCTGCTTATAATATAATCTAAGCGAACCTGTGTCATGTTGGGGGCAAAAACCATAGCAATATTGCGAGCATTCATTTTGTTGAACTGCTCTTGTTCAACAACATCTGCCATCAAATTGATTGCCCAGTCAAGCAATGCAGCTTCAGTTGAAGGAAGCAACTTCATAAGATTGGTGCAATCCTCTTCTGTGTTGCAATGCATCACCTGTTCGGGTGTGAGGGAATCAAGTACCCCCGTTGGAAGCTCTCTAAACCAAGCCTACAAGTCGTAAATTAAATTAAAAATTAAATCAAGGATTTTGTCCGGCTTACAGTTCAATCCGCTATTAATTTAGGTATAATAACTTTTAGCGAAAATCAAAGTAGGTTTCTGTTAACCCTGACATATATTAATTTAGGAATAATAAAAAAGTTAATTAAGAATTTTGTGTGTACCTTCATTAAACCAGATAAACAATGAACGTCAATTCCATGTGGTACCAGCCCTCTGTTTAGCTGATCACGAACAAATTCTTCTTGGCTGTTGTCTGCATTAATTCGGAATATTCCTTCCGCCTTCAGACAAAGCAAAACCAGAAATTAGGCTTCAGAATTTATGTCAAAGTAAAGGGGACTTATACGATACTTTGAGTTAGGTTGTCCAACAAATTTATTAATGGTATATTGTATATAATGAATTATTGAACATTTATTGCTGCACCAAACCACAAATAGAGGTTTGGTATTGCAGTCAGTATCCAGTGCCTAATAGTAATTCAAAGTAAAACCAATTAAATGCTTTTAAAATCTTATTCTACCCAAACAGGACATACTTTAAGGCCTCCCTCTGAATACAGTCGCCTTTGCATCATTAGCAGAATCGTTGGGACACTGTTTCCCCTTTCATCATAAGAGCACTGCATTGACTTTGCAGAAACTCCAAACACCTTTGCACTGCATGAACATATGAACTCAGTCCAAGATGGATTTAAAAGAAAAAAAGAGAGGGGGAATTACATATATGAAAGTGAAAGGTAAACCACTCAACTCCTACCACAGTTTTTTTTTTTTTTTTTTTTTTTTTTTTTTTTTTCCAATTATTTTTTTTTCTTTTCTCT
>Ga0099824_1001985_pt1 | contig 29710 bp, 11 predicted proteins | sample SiratrowhiteBW_FD_76837 | JGI IMG/M metagenome (GOLD analysis project Ga0099824, IMG submission 76837) | Root nodule microbial communities of legume samples collected from California, USA - Siratro white BW | ecosystem: Host-associated > Plants > Roots > Nodule | place: USA: California... | reverse complement strand
ATTCCAATCAAAGTTAAAACTTCCCGAATTAAACTCTTGTACGGTGCGAACGACCATTTTAAGAATTCAATCGAGTCATCATAACTTTTCAAATCAAAATTTGGATAATTAGAAGTTAAACATGTTTTTTAAAAAAGAAAAAAAACACAATATGTCAAAACTTTTTATTTTCTTTATTTTTTTCATAAAAAGAACTAAAAGGGTATTTCTGGAAACAAAAAGAATTATGGGTGTAGGTCTAAATATATGCGGTTGCAGGGAGCAGTTTAATGGCTTGCAAAGAACAAGTACTAATAGGCATTTGAATTTATTCTGGAAGAATGTAACAACAAAGTCAAGGTGGCTTAGTTGGTTTAAGGCGGCTTAGTTGGTTTAAGGCGGCAGTTTCATGGCATGGGTTTGAATCTTGGTGATTCCTTCTATGCCTCTTTTTTCCATCTATTTACTCTATTTTTATTTTATTTATTTAAGCAAAACAGTTTTTGTTATTTTCTTGTTATTTTCGTTTTTTATTATTAATTATTTATTTTATTATTTTTTAATGAAAAAGTTCGTTTTCTTTATTTTTATTAACGGAAAAATTTAAATTTATTATTTTTATTTTGTTTTTATTCATTGTTATCATTATTTTTCAAGAAAACTTAAACTAATAAATATTTTTTATGTTATTATTCTTTTTTTTTAAATTTATTTTTATCATCATACTTTAATTTTTAAAAAAAAATTACCCGGACAAAATCGGGTGTTGACAAAATTATATACATGTTACTATGAATGTATGAAGGTAAAATGTGAATGCATGTTTACATGATGACTACAAAAAAAAATGCATGCTTGTATCTCAAGGGGTACTTATTCATAATATGTGGTATTTACATGGGATACACTTATTAGTATGTACAAGAAAAATGATTTTATATTTTTCAAAATTATTTTATAAAATGTAATATTTTTAATAAGAATTTAAAAAAATATTATTTTTATTGAATCAAAAACTCAAGAATAGCTGGTAGAATATTAACTTGCATAAATTCTCCCTTAGTACCCTAATTAAGGTTCGATCTAACGGAGTTTAGGATCTAGGCCTATAAATGCAAGCTCACACATGATAGCTTTCTTAATTCCTATTAAAGGTCACTAGAGCCATCACTCACTCCACTGCATGTCTATATTATTCGGTAAAGAAAGTCTTTACGGATATGAGATAAAGTGAACAAACTCTAGCTATAGTTCTCACAACAGCTAGGAAGAAAGTACGTCCCCCCAGTTTTGCTACACAACTTCTCTATTTCTAAGTTTTCACATATTCGGGTATAGGGCCCCACTCATGATATGCAAGAATGTGTGTGAAGGGAGAAGAATGCATATCTAGCCCCTACTTGCAAAACAATCATAAAAGTTTTCAAGCATATATATAACATGCCATCTACCCTAGGGTTTAATATTTTAATAATAATTATAAAAACAAGAAAGCATGCAAAAGTATATACAAAAGATATAAAAAGAAAAAGGGAAAGATAAACATTCAAAAAAGCACATACATTTTTACTTATTTAATTAAATTGGTATGACTTTAAAAAATGTCTTTAGTGGAGTCACCATCTGTCGCAATCGAGATCACGACAGGGAATGACGATAAAAGTTTTTAAAATTTATAAAAAAAATACTAAATAAAGATGAAGTTGTCACCATAATTTATTATGAAAAACTATGAAAAAACAAAACAAAATGTATGCAAATCAAATACAGATTTGGGAATCGGTTACGTGTGCGCAAAGTGTTAACACCCCCACAATGTCTGTTTAAGATGGTACCTTTAATCAAATAAGAAAAATGGATGTGGTTGTAAAAAATGTTACTTTTTCCAAATAAAAACAATAAAAATGCAAATAAAGACAGTTAAAAACAAATAAAATATTTTTTATTTTGAGACCCGACAAGGATGGACTGATCGTACGTAGTTTTATACATGATGAAAAGTTCTAGTTTGAAAATATTTGTTTGTTCGATGTTTTTATATCTTTTGTATTTTTTATATTTTTTAGAAAATTTTATATTTTTATATATTTTGTAGAAAAACAGACATCGTCGATCGTAGCATATAAATACAGTTTTCTCACTTGCAACCTAACTTATAAGGATATGACTTGAGGGATGCAACTTTGGCTTTTAAAGATTTGGTTTTCATTCTTATAAATAAAGTCTGAATTCCTATAAATACGGCCTAGACATATATGCCTTAGTTATACGTATATTATAAATAAATAATATTATATTAAATATTATATCTATTTTTTCAATTAAGTATTATTTTCTTCATTTCTTCTGAACAGTGAATAGTTCAAAATCAATCTCAATCCACATCCGTATCAACTCAATTTCACTAAGAATTAGTAAAGTTTTTAATTATAACTTGAGACTCCAGAGTTTTTAAATGCTTTAAAATCAATTATTTAACTAAGGATTTCTTACCTGTTATAGAGCATGTAATTAAGAAGTCTTAATTCTTTAATCAAAAGTTAACATAGGACTTAGAGGCAAGTGTATGTAATTTAACAATTAAAATTATATATTTATTACAGAAAAGTTGAACCACTCCGAAAACGATATCCAATGATTAACTTAATATTTTATTAACTAAATAATTGTGCTACTAGAAACGTAAATTTGTACAGTGAAAATACCATTTTACTCCTCTCAATAGCACCGTTTTTGTTTGGGCCACACAAGAGCACTTTCATCCGTATCAATGACATGCATGCTTCTTGGATTAGCATTCTTTCTCCGTAGTCTTCCATATCAGTTCGTTTAACCTTCGCCTACGCCTTTTCGCGCAGAGATGAAGAAAAAGTGAAAGACAAAAACAAAAGCAAACAGAACGTGGCTTTGCGATTGGGTTTATAAGCCAATAGAAACCGCGCCGCGTAAGCAAAGTGGAAGAGAGAAAGGGTCTTGTAGAAAGGGCATTGCCGTAATTTCTCACGCGACCCTCTCTCCTTCTTCCCCATGTTCACATCCAACCACTTGAACAGCAACACCATCAACAGCAACAGCGACACCACCTTTCTCTCCGTTGGTGGCGGTGGCAAGTGCAAGTTCTGGTTAATGGCCGCCGTAGTCTCGCCCTCTACTCCGGCGGTGGTTTTCACCGCTCTCGCCGGCGTCGCCATCGTCGCCGTGATTTTCTACGGCGCCAGTAGGTAAAACAGAAAATTCTTAAAAAAATCAGATTAGAGCTTCCAAAACCCTAACTCCGATTTGTTCCACTTACGGAAGGGAAAACTTCTATGTATATATACATATATTTATATTTATTAAATAGATAGCAATTATTGTTATTAATGTAATTATTATAGATTATAGATGAATCCTCATGGACGAAGCCACAATCCATCTTCGAATTCGTCTACTCCTTCTTCACCTTCTTCTAATTCTATTTCTTCTTCTAAAACTAATTCTTCGTCTTCATCTTCTTCTTCAACGTCGTCGTCTTGGACCCCTTTGCGTTCGGTTCTATTCGTTGTTACCTCTTCCTCACCGGCTTCTTCTTCTCGTTCTCCCTTCAATCGGTGAGTTCTTCTCTCCCTTTGCTATCTCTCCAATTTCATTTCTTTCTCTTACAGCTCTGAACGGTGTGTTTCGAGTCAGATTCTTCAATTGCTCTGTGTTTGTTATTTCGTGCCAGATCTCTGTTTCTCCGCATTCCCTAATTTTTCCGTCACCTTTTCATACTGTAGAACATGTTATTCGAAATTGAAGCTCCTATCCTTTATACCTGATCCATTTCAAATCAATCAACCAGATCAAGCTATGATTGCATTCCTGAATTCATGTGATGATGACTTACATTTTACAACAGTTTATGCATTCATTTTTTTTTTTTTTTTGGATCTTCGCATCAACATAGGTTCCTCCTAAAATAAAGTAAACTAAAAAATTTAGAATAAAAAAGGCTAAGGTAACACTAAATTGAGTTACTAATGAATTATAGGCTGAAGTTAGTACTTAGTTGTGTTGAGAGAACATAACTGATGGGAAACCTGTGTAATTAATTTATTTATTTTTCATGTGCAAATTGAGCCTGTGTAGTTAATTTATTTATTTTTCATATGCAAATTGATACAGGAATAATAATAGTGTGCAAGTTGGATACATCTAACACTGTATGCATTTATGTGCTTTCATTCTTTACTCCAAAATCAACAGAAGCTAACACAACTTTTGGAACTTGTGTATTGTGACACGAATGTGTTCCTTGTAGAATTGTAGTTGTGACATGCTAAAATTTGGACACGCTTTTTCCACTTCTACACTGGGGAAAAATACCACAACTAGTTGTAGAAGTTGTTGTTTCATGCTAGTGTATTGTTGTTTACTTATGGAAGAATATCTTCTGTTCACTTTTTTTGGGGATACCGTCGTATGCGCATTTTTCTGCAACTCTCCTTACTTCCATGATTATCTGTCTCCTTATTCTCTATTTTCTAACCTGCAAGTAGTAATTAATTACCCCGTGTTTTAGGGGCCGGCTTAAATCACCATGGTCACAAAGGAAAAGAAAACACGCTCTGTCACCTCAGCAATGGAAATGCTTGTTTACAGAAGATGGTAAATTCGCCGATGGCGGAAATAAGTTCCTGAAAAGAGTGCGCAGTGGAGTGAGTTTACCTATTCTTTTTATTGCACAGAATTATGTTTCGTATACTTATTTTTAGAATTAATTAAATTATTAATTTCTGATGCAGGGTGTTGATCCTAGTATTAGGGCTGAGGTTTGGCCGTTCTTACTTGGAGTGTAAGCCATTCATTTCTAGATGATAGTAGATCTTTGCTACTTATTTCCTTACATGCTTGATGAATCGTAATTATCTTTTAATTAATAGCTCTGCCTGGTGTTTTTCTCCGTGTGTGCATTTGGAAGGATAATGATTGGCTTGTTCTTTCTTTAAGAATATTGGAATTTGATCTTTTTGTTTTCATCATGTATATATTTGAAATTTATTCAGACAAAATTTGTATAACTACTGATTATACTTTAAACGAGCAGGTATGACTTAGGCAGCACCAAAGAGGAAAGAGATGTTATAAGAACTCAAAATAGGTGGGAATGCAAGTTCTATCTCCAAATGTTCGATTCATTTTATTGCTCTTACTCTATCCATCATGTATTGTTAGACTTCAAATGTATATTGTTTGGATTTTTTCTTTCCTGAGGAGGGCTGTTAACATAATTTTAATTTTATTCCAAATCTTTATACACAGAAAGCAATATGAGAAACTCCGCAGACAATGTCGGAAACTCATCAAGCAAAGTAATGAGAGAAATAAGTTAAATGAAGTTGGTGAAATCAGCTTTGAGGGAGATGGTAAAAGTCTGTCTCCAGATTCTGGTTCTGCCAGTTCTGATGATGCAGCCAGTGCTAGGGAATCTCTTTCTAGTGAGGATAGGAGCCCTGATGTTGAACATTCAGACGATCCGTCCAGTGCCCTGTTGGAAGGAGAAGATGTTCCTAATGCGAACAACGCTGATGCCTCTACACTGGATACTGATTTCTCTGATTCAGACTCCTCTGAAGGTCCTGAAGTAATTCAGGCAGTTCCTTCTGATGATGTTCAGGAACATAACAATCCGAACGAAGCTTCCCAGGAAGTATCTTCTCCCACCAAAGCAAAAGTCCCATCAAAGGCTCCAACCAATGAAGATTTTTCCACCTGGCAACGAATTATCCGACTTGATGCAGTACGTGCCAATGCTGAATGGATGTCATGTTACCCATCTCAAGCCTCAGTGTCAGACAGTAGGGCACGTCGAACTGCTGAGGCTGTTGGCTTGAAGGATTATGGTCACCTAGAGGCTGGCAGAATCTTCCATGCTGCTCGACTAGTTGCTATTCTTGAAGCATATGCACTATATGACCCTGACATTGGCTACTGCCAAGGTATGAGTGACCTGCTATCTCCTATAGTTAGTGTTATATCAGAGGATCATGAGGCTTTCTGGTGTTTTGTTGGATTCATGAAGAAGGCACGGCAAAATTTTAGGCTTGATGAAGTGGGTATTCGCAGGCAACTGGATTTAGTCGCAAAAATAATCAAGTTTAAGGATGCCCACCTTTTTAGGCATTTGGAAAAGCTTCAGGCTGAGGATTGTTTTTTTGTCTATAGAATGGTGGTGGTAATGTTTCGAAGGGAATTGACATTTGAACAGACCCTTTGCCTATGGGAAGTGATGTGGGCGGATCAAGCGGCAATCAGGGCAGGTATTGGGAAATCTGCGTGGAGCAGAATTAGGCAGCGTGCTCCTCCAACAGAAGATTTATTGCTTTATGCAATAGCAGCTTCGGTGTTGCAGAGGAGGAAATTGATCATTGAGAAGTACAGCAGCATGGATGAGATCATTAAGGAATGCAATAGTATGTCAGGTCAACTTGATATTTGGAAACTGCTTGATGATGCACATAACTTAGTGGTCATCCTGCATGACAAAATAGAGACATCATTCTCATGACTCCAATAAACACTCTACTTTACAATGTTATCTAAAAAAATTATCTTAGCCTGCCGGATTTGTCCTCTGCATCTAAAATAAGCACTGGAGCTGCAAGAGCTTTTGCATATTACTCTGAGGTCTGCTGCTTGTATGTCACTGCTTATTTACTTGATTTTGTGTCGACAACGGTGGCTAATGTGTTGATGGTTTCTTCAAATGGGAATGTCGTCTTTTTTTATTGGAGTCGGGAGATCTTTCCCTCTTGGGCTCTGCCAATTTCCGTGCCATCTGAGTATCTTCGAACCATTCTCCGCTTCATCTGGATGCTTGGTTTTCGAAGGTTAAGTGACGAGTTCAAATTCTTAAACGGTTGAAGTTTACTTAACTAGTCTTAGAATCTACGATATCATTTAGCGTTTGATTAGATAGTAATTGTTAGTTTGAGTTTTCGTGGGATCAATTAATTGTGGTTAACATCATTATTGTTGGTCTTAAAATTTTTTAGGACAATAACATGTTAAAAGTGTAAGGTTTGAAGACACGCTTCTCTAAAACATTACTGTAACTGTTGGAAAAGTTCGTTTCTATTATTTCTTATCAGTTTTGAAGAACCTTAGATACCTTTCTTTTTAATTTACCTTTCATTTTAAAAATGACTACAATTCTGACTTTCCCTCTAATAAGAACTGTTTATTATGTGTTGAGAATTCTTGGCTGGATTACTAGTATTATCTCATAAAAAGCTGACAGTTAATGGCTTTATAACTTAGTAGTTTTTTTTTTTTTTTTTTTTTAATTTTTTATTTTATTTTTTTTTTTTTTTTTTTATTTTTATTAATTTTTAAATTGTAAGGGGGTAAAAGAAGAAAATTTTGTTTTAATTTTAAAATTATTTATGATAATAGATTTGAAATTTTGGATTGTTGGATGAATGTTAATTAATTTGTAATGAAGAAGACTCTGACGATCCTTTAGATCTTGTTTTACATGTTAGGTAGGAATCTTTTGCATAGTAGAAGATCTCCAATGCATTTTTTCAGTCAAGTTATTATAAAAGTGTGAATTTTATAAGATTTTATAACTGAAATAATTTTATGAAAAATCTTTAAAATAATGTAATATGATGAGAGTCACTTCAAATAAAATAAGACCTCATGAAAAATTCTTATATCGCTATTGTATTGAATATGTTGTAATAGATAAGTTTAAATGAATTTTTCTATATATTACTAAACTTACCTTCTTAGAATTCAAACATTAGATTACTTAGATAAGAAATGTAACTGCTACCACTTGTATTTTATAAATATCTAATTAATTTTGTATTTAAATAATTTTAGTTTTTAATTTTTATTATTTATTTCGTAAATCCGACAATAATTTTATTTACTTATATATTTTGACTGATTAATCTGCCAATTAATTATTAAATAAACAGGACAATAAATTTTTTAACCTGCTTTGTAATAAAACGTCAACTTCTGTTCCATTTTAAACGAGTTAATGACAAACTAAATGGATAAGCTTGTTTTGTAACTCCTATATCTAATAATATACATTATTTAAGTAAATTAGGACATCTTTTTTATACAATGTTTTATGTAAATATCAAAAGAAAGCACTTTCAAAAAACATTTTTCAAGTAATACTATTTTTTATTTTTTAGTTTTCTCTTTATTTGTATTTATTAGTTTTATTTTGTAATAACCTTTTAAACTTAGAGTCAATGCATATTTTTCACCCATAATATTTAATCTTGGACCAAAGGTAATAAGAGTATATATTCTTTAAAACAAATATCTTTTAGTACCTTATACTTTCTTCCTCCACTTTCATAAGTGCAGAAAAATTGCAAATTGTTTGTAGCTTGAAAGCATTTTAAGTTGTATAATTTGAAAATTAATTTTAAATTGTATAATTTGAAAATTAATTTTAAATTGTATAATTTAAAATTTTAAAATTAAAAAAATATATTTTGAATTTTATAATCGAGTTATGAATTGCATCATTCATAATATATTTCTTAATTCAAAAATATATTTTAAATTATGAAATCTAAAAACATACTTTAAATTATATTATTTGAAATATATTTTTGAATTATATAATGTAAAATATATTTTTAGATCAAGTAATATAAAAATGTATTTTAAATTATATAATTTAAAATGAGTTTTTAAACTGTATAATTTACAATCTCAAAAGGCATGGACTATTTAAACTTTTCCAACATCTTATAAAGGTGGAAGAATAAATCATGGTGTGAGGAAGAAATCTTCCCTTAACTCATTGACCCAATTCATGGCCCAATCCACTAAATCAAACCCAGACTGCTTCTTCCTGCACCTTCATAAAATTAATGGTATATTTTCAAAAGAAACCCTTAGGGAAAATACTTAAATACCCTTAAGTGAGTGGGAGTGGAGTTTAATTTATATTCTAGATTTTATAATTCAAAAAACTACCGGATTATAAAATCTAAAATTCTTTTATTAAAGTTTATTGTTTTGGATTAATCTCTTTTAGAATATGATGGTAATTTTCGGATTAGTTTAATTTAAAATAGAAATATGTATTTATATTATATTTCTTAAATTTAAGTTATTTTTATATTTTTGAATAGGTTAATTCGGAATATAATTTTGTATTTTGAAATAAGTTAAAATAAAATACAATTTAGATTATATAATAAAAAGGATATTTCCAAATTTAAAAATGACTTCTAGAATTTAAAAAGTAGCTTTCAAAATCTGGAATTGATTTTCAAAATTTGGAAATGATTTTTGGATTATTCGAAAGGTATTTTTGGATTATATAATTCAAAAGCTATTTTCAGATTTCGAAAATTATTTCCAAATTTTGAAAATCTTTTTTAATCTGGAAATATCTTTCGGTATAATTTAGAATATTTTTTATGAAAAGGTTTAGGATTAAGGTCATTTACTATATGAATTTAAGGATAGTTTAGTCTTTTTATATATTTTATGGAGGTGCAAAAGCATCTCAAACCCATCATTACTAACCTTCTTCTATGCCCCGGTCCTTTTTATAGAATAAATCTACTTTGACACCATAGCAAAATTATACCATCTCACATCTTATTTTTATAATAAAATATTATATTTTAATAAAATAATAATATTATTTTTTTATCAAATGAAAGTAAATTACTTTTCTTACTGTCAAAGTATCATCCTCCAATTAGCATAGAGGTTTATTTTAGATTCATTAAAAAAATCACTTTATCATATTACTTACACAGCAAATTTAATATTGTTAGGGTTAGTAAAGTATTAAGAAAACCTCAAATCTCGTTAATTAAAAAGAAAGTTTGAAAATTAAGAGATAATCAAACATAATCTCCATTCATCTCAAACACTACTTATTGTAATTTATTTTTATCGTAAGAATATATTGAATTATTATAAAGAGATAGAGTTGTTATACATCAAAAAGACATTATTGAATTTCTGAAATTCATGTTTAATAGGAAGATAAAACTTCAATAGCATCTAATAAATGATAAACATTGAAAAGGGAATGTCAAACCTTAACTAGCCAGATTAAGGATGTTTATAACTCATGAAGATGAATTCTACTTAAAATCTTACCTATTTTAGTTAGGACATGTTTAAGTTGAAGCACTCCTAATTTCAATTATATTTAACTAACCAACATATAAATTTTGAATTCAGAGTTCCTAGAACTAAAAATAAACATGTCACTAACTCCTTTATTTAGTTTGAAATCCTAAGTCTTAACCTACCTTTTTAAGGTGGTAACTTCTAGAACTAGAACTTAGAGCAAGCTCAAAACTTGAGTTATGGTCATATTCTAAAGGAAAAAAGAAACTTGAGTTACGGTTTTTATCTTTTGGCTTTTTGTGACTTTGGAAAAGTTTTCAAAACTTCAAAACTCTCACTATGGATAAACATTTGACTGCAAAAAAACATTACCTGTTAAGACAAATGCATAAATATAAGAGCTTTTAAAATCCATTACATTTTATTGTAAACCAAATTAGATACAAACACAGTTGCCAGAACTTGCGGGGACTGGTGAGTCTTAAAACATCATTGTACTGTTGTTATCAACCTTCCTTCCTTCCTTATAACCCTTCCACCAAAGGGCAAAACAGTGTCTGTGCTGGAACAAACACAACCAAAAGTCAGTATCTTCGGCTGCAGAACCCAAAGAATTTGGCCAGGCCACTGACATGAAAAAACAAACACATTCTGTCAATGTTTCACCCTCCACACAAAACTACAAACTGTACAGACACTGCTATGTTTAGAAGTTACACCAACCACACAATCTCACCCTCTTCATCTATCATCAAAATCTATACTCTTTTTAGCTGAATTCGGTGTATCTCTCAACAGATACCATTTTCATACGTACAAACTTCACTGCCTAAAAATTGGATTCTAATGGTCTGTTTAAAGACTAAGGTTATTTATCCATCATGCCATAACATGTCAGGAAACTAGTTAGAAAAAGAAGAATCGTGATTGAGATGTGACATACCGAATTTATAACTCAGTTTTTGAATATAAAATCTAAAATTAAACATTATGTCTGCAAACTCAAACACCTATTTGTTGAAAAATCGGTGTGCTAAAACCATATATGTAAAGGCCACTCATTTTTCGTTCTTTTTCCTTTCGTTTGAACTTGAATCAAGGTAGTAAAAGTGGCACCTCAACACGCCCCAAGAGAGGGTTTTTGTTTGCAACAAGCAAGGAAATAAAAGGACAAATATAGGCATGAAGTAAGAACTGACTTGTCAATGGTCAAAAGCAAAGTGGTAACCCCACTCTAACTTGCTACCTCTCACACACAGACATTCAAATGCAGATCCCGCCCCCCTTCTCTCTGATATAACAAAATTCAAATCTCACTTTTGATTGCTCCCATCTCATAACCATTGCACCTTTCTCTTTGGAGAGTTCGAAATCCAAAAGGAAAATCATTCAACTTTTTTCATCATTCTATTCTCTTTAGTTCTTTTGCTTGTTTACTAGATAGATCCTTCAACATGAAGCTCTTGACATCACCATCTTATTCATCAACCCCATCATCTTCCTCCACCCTCAGCTTGGATCCATCTTTGTGCAATTCCAAAAGTGCCACAGCAGGGTGTCTCTCTGCCATCTTGCGCAGGATTCTCTGCTCTGGTGGCCTTCCAACACACCCATCAGACCAAATGAGAGAACTTGATTCAATGTCAAAGATGAGTGGAAAAGCTCAAGAATTGAAGACTAAACAAGACAATGAATCTTCCACCAATGCTAGAATTACTCCTGGGTTGGTGGAAAGATTAATGGGTTTGGAATCAATGGGTGAGAGAGAGAGACCCATTGAATCAAGTTCTTCACTTTCACGTAGCAAATCCATGAACTCTGTGGACTACTTGGGGGAATGCAAGAAGCGAATGGAGGGTCTTCACAATCATGCTAAATCTTCATCATTCCGTGAGGTCCCAACTTTGCTTGAAAATGAGAACTTCTTGGTACTCAGCTTCGAATGTGGGTGTGATGGTCAAGAATTCAGGTCCAGAGAGAGAAAAAAAGAAAAGGGTTTGAAAGAGAGAGGTGAGTTCAAGAAAAACAAGAGAGAAAAGGTGCATGATGAGAAGGGGAACTTGTCTGATATGCCTTCTGCCAATGTTGGAAATGATGGTGAACACAAAATTCAATTTGCCAACACTTCTACACTGTTCATGGCTTGTTTTGAAAAGGAGTACCTTGATTCAGAAACGGTGAGATTCTCACACAACATGAACCCCAAGGAAGTAACCAATGGTGAGAAAGTGAAGAGGAGAAAGAAGGGAACAGCATGTTATGCAGAAAAGAAGGTGGACACTGAATGTAATTCAGAAGATTCAAGTCCGGTTTCTATCTTTGATTTTGAGCGGGAAGCCCCTGGAACAGGTTTGTTTCTTTAAGTTAAGTTTAATTTTTGAATAATTATAAATTCCCTTTTATTTTCCTATACATTAAATATTTTAACTTGTTTTATTTAGAGATTCTTTGGTTGCTTGTTGCAGATTAGATTTTCCAGGTTTAATGAGAAGTTAATGGCTATAGATTGCATGTTTTTGGACTATATGGACGTAATTGTTTACTTTCTGATGAGTTTATAAATATGTAGTTAATGCTTTCTTTATAAAATAGTAGGAAGATATAATTTGATCAATTTTTCCTTGTATGGTCATAGTAGGTGTGTATTTAGCTTTAGATTCATCATGTCAGGTAAGAGTTTTCTTCCCCAAGTTTTTAAATTTGATAACTTATGATACATAAACCGGTTGTAGATGTGGATTCTTTTGGCGTTGATACGAGTTGGAGAAGAAAATTGTCACCAGAGCTTGAGAATGACAAGCTTTGTGTTCTGAATTGTGATAGTAACATGATGATTGAGGAGGAGATGAAGGTTAATACAATTGAGAACAACAAACATGAAGGATCTAAGAGAAAAGAGAAGCAAAGCCAAGATGGTGTAGATATTTGGGGAGAAATTTGTAGGCTAGTTGAAGGTGAATTGGGATCAAACGAGTTAGAGACAGGAATGAAGAAACAAGGTGATTTTGAAAGTTTATGTGCTGATTTTGAGTCAGAAATTTTTGATCAATTGTTACATGAGTTCATAGATCAACTTGCTGGGAATCCCCTGAAAGCATTGCAACTTCAAAATTTGTAAAAGAAGAAAATTAATGAAGTGTAAAAAGATTTTGATTCTCCCTCTCGTTTTGTTTAAATTCTGATTCTGTCTGTCACATTTTGCGTGAAGGAACATTGTTCCTCCTTTTGCTAGTTTCAATGCTGCCATGTGTGTTTCGATCGTGCTTTATCTAAATAAGACACATGGCACGAGACAAGACCACAGCATTGGCCTTATTGAAATGTCATAGAAATAAAAATAACAATATAATAACTATTTAAAAGTTAAAATTGTTTTATATATTTTATCTAACAAATTAAAAAAAAATCATTTTATTTGCATCATTCTTATACCTTTAATATAAGGAGGAGAAACACACCATGATCACTCTTCTGCATCTTTAACTTTCTAATATTTAAATAATTATAAACATGATTAAAAACATTTTGATTTGGAATTTGGAAATAAAAGTTTAGATTAACATACCCACTGGACAAGTCAAATTCATTTCCCTGAGGCAACTAGGAAGATTTTTCTTTTTCTTTTTCCTTTTCCTACACAATAAGCCAAAATGATGCATCCACTATGTTAAAGCGACCTTGGGGACACTTTTTCTATCTTTAAATTCCTAACAAGAAAAGTATATAAAAACATCGATGTGGAAATAACAAAGTTCATCTTAAAATGCACATCACACAGCACAAGCAAGTCAACTTCATATCCTTGAGGAAGTTACAAGTGTAATGCAGATGAGTTTTTTCTACATAAGAGTCCAAATGTTGCTGCGTCCACCAAAATATTAAATTAAAGCTACAATTGATTTTGAGTACCAAAAATCAACCCTTCAATCAATACGAAAACCAAAATCACTTTTTAGTTGTCACTAGCTGAATTCTACTTTAACTTCATTTGTGATTTTAGTCTCTTTCTTCTTTATGTATATCATTTAGATTCCTATATTTTCGTCTCTTATGAAATAGTAAAACTCTTTCATTTGTACACAAGAGGCCAAATGCTGTACCGACTAAAATATAAAAGCTACTTGGAAAGAGCACAGAAACATATATGGGTGAAAAAACATATAAGCATGTAAATGTTAGCCAAATTTTTACATGGATGTTCATGTTGGCTTAAATGATTAAGACCAAAGAAGATTAATATTGACTATATTGGTAATCATTCTTGAAATTTTCTTACTTGGTATCTTTTTTAAGAACTTACTTGAGTTGACTCTAAACACAAGTACTTAATATAAAAGAAATCTAATAAAAAATTAACTTAAGTAAACCAAAAGGGAGTATTATTTATGCAACAATTTAGTAAACAGATAGTACAATAACTTTTTGTGTTTATATTTCTTCTGTCCATCATTATTACATATTATAGTGATGAAGATATAATATGTATCCCAAATAGTTACTACCTTAGCTCAAATTTAACTTGTAATGATATTTACTACCTTAGCTTGGAATCTAACAAACCAATTTAATTTAATATTTAAGTTCAACTTAGCTAGAATATAATCTATAGGGATCAATGAGTCCAATAAAAGCAGCTTAGAAGCTGCGTAACCTATTTTTACTCCTCGCCCTTGTCATTAAACAAGTTTCAATGTCTGACAACAATGGACCAAAATATGTTTAGAGGTCTGAAGTAGAGAAACTGTTCAATGTGCAAATTAAAAAGGACTGATAAAAGCCAAGTGCAATACGTTAGCTTTTAAGAATGCTTTTTCTTAGTGCTTTACAATCCTCCACATTCATAACAAAGAACCAATAAATGTAACTTTGATTGAAAAAAGTAGCAGGAAGAATCCACCAAGGAGTAGGTGGAGCATGTGGAAAAACGATTTTTAGAAAAACACACACATTAAGTTGCTAGAGAGCATATAACAAAAATAAAGCTATCCTATTTCTTAAAGAGAAGGTAACTTAAACTGCCAAGTACAATTGTACAAACAAAATCCTTATTGTCTACTACACTCTATCAAAACTGCATCAGCAAGTCAGCTTAGACCAGATTTCACAGAGGTTAGATCAATAATCGGGATCATGGATCGATCAACAATCTAAATTCTACAAACAAAATCCTTATATCTGCACACTCCAAGTGTCACACATAGTGTTGCAGCATTTAATAGGTTTACTTTAGCTCACCTAAGATATAACTAGACTGGACCCACTTAATCATTCGTGTATGGCTAATGGGAAAAGTCAGAAGCGCCAGTATTGACTGATAATAGTTTTATTTTGCCATTTTTCTTTATAAGGATATAAACACCCGTTTACCCCGCACAGAGACATTAATGAGTCCCCACTTGTAAGCATCAAAACCTATGGTAATGTCAAAAACATGCACACGCTGACTGACTTATTCTAATGGTGCAACAGTGTGAAAGCAAGGGCTTTTAACAACACACTTTTACTTACTCATTTTTCATACTAAATAAAATTTATATATAACTACAAAATCATAAACAAAACCTTATTATTTAAGGGTTTCGGTAATAATAATATACTTTAAAAAGTATATCAAAAAGTGTTGCTAAGTTTTCTCAGATAAGAACGATGACTTACAAACACAACAAAACGTCCAAGAAACTTAAACTGAGAGTGAAAGGAATATGCCATGAATACATGATATGCAAATTTAGAATGGGCATTAATAAAAATTATTACATCTGCAGTCTCATTATATTGAATACTATATCCCCCCCACTACATTGTTGTGATTCAGTCAATGGAAAGTTACAACTTACAACTTAGAACATATATAACAAAAAAAGATCAGGAAAAAATGGAATCAATTAACCCAGTAACGGGTAGTTACTGAAGCAGAAAACTTGCGTCCTGCCCATTTTCTATATCCTGGCCTTGGTCGACCATTTCACCATTCTTTTTGCAAATTGTCACCATCTAAATGAACTCTATAAAATTCAAAAAACAAATCATTAAATAAATAAACTTTGGAGTTGCAATAAGGAGCTGCTACTACGGGAAAGGGAATTTCGATCACGCCACCATTTGTTCCTGATCCAAGTACATTTGCTCCAACCACGCTGGAATTGCTTCTGTTCCATTATGGCATTTTCGCTGATCTTCAACACCGGATTCTGGTGGAGCATCCTTGACAAGTGAGTTAACCCAAGACACATCAGGCTCACCAGCAACATTTGCTGGCATTTTGGTTGAAGCCTTTGTAAGAGGGGTGTTGCTGCTTCGAAATCCAAAGGAAGCAGATTTCCTCAGCTTATTCAGCTCATCTCCATTCATGGCCCAATCCACTTTTCCATCAGGTGAGCCCCAGTTAGGGAAGGTAGAGAGCTTCGGAGAAGAAAACTCAGAATGATGGTTCACCATGCTTCGCGGGACAAAGCTGTGGCTACGCTTTGCAAAGGCAGCAGCTCTTGGATTCAAAGCCACTGGGGCTCCTTCAGCAGGATCAACCCTGAATGATCTCGATCCAACCATGTTTGAGGTGGTAAGGCCCGATGAATAGCCTCCCAGCTGCTGGTTCATATTCGAACGCATTTGGATTCCAGTTGGAGATTGTAACTGAGGTCCTGCAACATCAAGTGACATTCCATGCAACTTAGACAAAATTGATGGTTCAAGAGATCCAAAAGCATCTTCAAGGTTTGAAGGCTTCACCCCTGAAAGCCTATTCAACTCCCCAATGTGATCACTCAGAGAAACACGAAAGGATGGACTATTAGGCATGGAATTTTTCCAGCTGGAAGGAGAGGAGAGACCAGACATCTCATCCATCATTAGCTGTTGTCTACGCCGATGAGTTTCAAGTCCAAGCAGCTCATAATCCAAATCAATGTCTCTTGCAGCTGATGCAGTGTTCAATCTGCTTTTGGGCAGCTGCAGGGTGGGGACTGAAATATTAGATTGAGACCAAATGGAACCAGTGATCGGAGAGGATGGCCCAGAAGGAGTCAAAGGTGGTGTTGAGGCAGCTGGTATCAAGACAGACGGAGAACCAAGTGCAATTGGGCTAAGTGAACCCATCTCCAATGCAGAAGCACCAGCAGAATAGGACCTTGGAGAAGGAATAGCAGAACCAGTAGAAGCATACAAGGGGCGAAGCTCCTCCGGCTTGTGTGCAAAGAAGCAAACCCTCCTTGTGCATCCACTCTCATCCTTGCAGAGCCTTGTCCGGTACTGGGCAGGGTGAAGCCAGCACTCAAAAATACCATGAGCATACTCACAGGCATCTTCTTTGCTGCAAGATCCCTTCCGAAACTCAGGACAAGGGACACAGCTATAATGGTACTTCCTCGGATCACGCCGCCTTGCGTTCTCCCCCGGATGAACAAAGGGGCACTCGGTCCAGTCATGAGAATAGGCCCTGGAACAAGGCTTCACCTTGAATGTATACATCCTGAACTCATCAGTGCCATATATCCCATTCTTTATGTCTGGAAGGGTGAGATCAATGGGATAATCTTTTGAGACACGAGGTGTGGCCATGTCTTGCCTTTGTTCCTCAATTTGGTCAATCACTTGTGGAAGTGATAAACATGTCTGATCAGATTCACAGGTCCCCTCCAGGAGGGCCTGTAGCACCCTGGCCCTTGGACTGAAGACAGAATTAGCCATAGAGACAATCAGGTCAATTGGCCGGTTACCATCAGCATCAACAGCACCAACATCAGCAGAAGCATCAAGCAAAAGCTTGACAACCTCAACAGAAGCAGCAGAACCTCCAGCAACAGCACAATGAAGAGCAGTGGCCCCATCTGACCTACTGGCCCGGTTAACATCAACACGACCTGTTCCAAGAACATAAGCCAACACATCAAGGCTTCCAAAGGTAGAAGCAACCATGAGAGAAGTCCTCTCTTCATAACCTATTTTCTTCGAGCCAGCACGCCTTCCATACCACAGCCCCACCCCATCAACATCGTGACCCTCCTTTTCAACCGCGATTTTGAAGCCAATTAGATCATCCGCAGCAGAAAACTCAAGCAAAGCAGAAATTCTATGATGCATCCCTTCTTTTCCACAACCATCCTCCATCACTCCCTCGGAAACACCGCACATGGAGTTATGCAATATATTCCCCTAAAACCTCAGCAGAATCTGAAAAATCACAGCACAAAACAGGCTTAACACGCTATTTGCACCAGAAAACAAAATCAAATTTAAACCACGGAAAACTCAATCTAAGATAACAAAAATGAAAACAGATGAATGCAAATTAAGAGGCAGATTCTCCCCAATTTGTGAGAAAACAAACGACTTTGAAAGTTATTTACAACAAGCATACATCAAATTGACAAAGATTATAGTACTTTATAATTAGGTACCAACAGCTATAAAAAATTAGCACAATCCAGGTAACCAAAATGAGAAATCGTCGCAAACAGAAACAGAATAGCATGTACAACCTGTCCTTTCTTTTCCTTGTTAGAGATAAAAAAACACACCCACACACACACACACAAAAAAAAAAAAATCAACATGGTTCACGTGAATTTCCACCATCAATCAACACTCTCAGGCAAAAAACCTCCAATCATCTTCAGAATTTTCCTTGGCAAGCAGAGGAAAATCACAGCAGTCTCAAACAATAGTAAAGGATTAATTTTTAACAGAAACTGGAAGACCCATTAGCGTGAATAAGAGCAGAGAAGGAGCACGAACAGAAAAAACATACCTTGGAGACAGAGACACACAAAACAAGGAAGGCAAGCTCTGGTTTTGTGCCTGCTCTTGAATACTTGCAAAGCTTTTTAGAGTGGAAGACTTTTCTTCTACCCTTGTTGTTATTTATTTATTTTATTTTTCTTTGGGTCAAAAAAGTGGACCCCACCTGGCTGAGTACCAGTCACCAGTTCCTCTTCTTGCTTTGCCACTTCATTTATGGTTTTGTTTTAGCTTCTCTTTCTTTATTGAAAAAATACTTTTATTTATTGGAAAAACCTTTTTAGAAACAGTTGGTGTGCGTGCTTGTTTGAACATTTAAACAATGGATTATTACTTATATTGATGGGCTAGTTTGAACATTTTCTTAGAAAAACAAATTATGCCTACATTATTAAAAATTAAAGAAAAACAAAATAGTTGTGCAGCTTTTTACTTTTCAAAATGATGTAGAACTTAAATGACCTTTTTATGCATGCTCAAATTTCTTTTCAAATAAATAAAAAAAACACTAAAATAGCTGTAATATTTTCAATAGAATTTTTCGACCAGAATTTTCTAAACCATCATTTTTTTTGCACTATTTCTTTAGCCCCTTAAAGTGATATTTTTAAAAATTGTTACTCAATTTTCTTTTAGAATTAAAAATTAAAACATTCATATTTTTTATAATTTTTATTTCGCTTAATTATGTTTAAAAAAAATTGGCATTTTTGGTTTAAAGAAACGGTTTCTAGAAAGAGAGTTTTCCTGAATTTAAGAAAATGAGCATGTCACCTAATATGTCTTTAGTGATGATTTGTTCAAAATTCTGATTTCCTGAAATCAAGAAACTCAGAAGAAATCACCCTTCATATGCTATTTCTGTTAAAGTTAAAGGTGTTTTTAAAAGATTTAAATAAATAATGAATGAGGAGAGAGAAATAAAAAAAAACAAATTTTAATTTTTTTTAAATAATAGTCGGTATTAAAAACGATAAATAATTATTTTATATAACATATATATATATATATATATATATATTTCGTTTTTAGTATAATAAAAAATTATAATTTTATTACAAAATTTAATTCTGTTAATGTTATTTGAACTCTATTAATAGTGAACATATTTAAACACGTGTTTGATGCTTAATAATAATCATGTACGTTAATTAAAGAAAAAACTAGTGTTAATATGTCACTAATCTTAAAGAGAGTTTCATATCATTTTCAGTTTTCTTATAAATTCAAAAAATATTTTTTTAATAAACAAATGTGACAACTACTAAATGTGATTCAAATAAGAAAACCACGTGCTCATATGTATTTTTGATAGAGTTAAAGTTCTTTTTAATAAAATTGAATACATATGAAAGATCAAGATGAATAATAAATGAGAAAAAAAGAAAAAAAGGTAAAAAAAGAAAAGCACATTTTAATTTACTTTTAAATAATAGTAGGTATTAAAAAGGATAAATAATTAGCTTAGTATAATAAATATTTACATACACTTTATTTTTAGTATAATAAAAAAAATTATAATGTTAATATGGAATTTTGTTACTTTTGTTTGAATTTCAAATAATTTGAACATGTGTTTGGTTTAATTAAAGAAAAAGTTAATTAGTTCAGTAAGAAACCACCTGTTCTTACGTTTGTCAAAATTAAAATTCTTTTCCATAACATTTAATACAAATAAAAGATGAAGATAAATAATGAATGATGAAAGAGAAAGAAAAGCAAAGAAAAAACACATTGTAATTTATTTTTAAACAATAGTTGGTATTAAAAAGAAATAAATAATTATTTTTTTTATTAAAGCTCGTGTTAGATATAGACTCTTATATACAATCTATTAAAAAGAAAAGACTATAGAAACTAGACCAAATACATGAAAGAAAAAAAAAAAACAAGCAAATCGTTGAATCAATTTATATACGTAATAGACATAATATGAAAAAAATAAATGAGCAAACTTAAGAAAAACTTATTAAAGAGTTCGAAGAAATCTATCTATTTTCTTAAAAAAGCAAAATAATAAAAAGAAAATCAAAACTGAGAAGCATAAATTCTTTCAATATTTTTTTTAATACTTATTTTTAGAGGTTTTTTTAATAGTCTTGGAAAGACCATTTCTTAATCTTTAAAATTTTTTAAAAATCTAAACACATTCTTACAAATCGTTTGAATCATTAGGAAATTCTTGATTCACCATATAATTTACTCACTATTTAGAAACAACTTACACTCTTCCTTAAATTTAGAAAAAAAAAAACGTTTGAGTAACTTACACCCTTAATAACGGTCAATTAAAGAAAAAATTAATATTAATATGTCATTAATTTTAAAAGAAGTTTATACTTTTAATATATTTTCTTTATATATTTAAAATTCTTAATAATTCTTTCAAGTTGACTAAACATCTTTTTATAGATATGATTTCTTGAAATCAATAAAGTTAACAAGAACCATATATTCATGGGTTATTTCTGTTAAAGTTAAAGTTCTTTTTAATAAGATTTAATTTAGATAAAAGATTAAGATAAATAGTGAATGAGGAGAGAGAAATAAAGATAGACAAATATATTTTAATTTATTTTTAAATAATAGGGGATATTAAAAAGAATAAATAATTAATTTAGTACAATGATTATATATATACTTATATTTTAGTATAATAAAAAAATCTTAATAAAAAAATTAATTCTATTAATTTTATTTTAATTTCAATAATAATTAAACAAATATTTGATATTTAATAATTTTTAGGTATATTAATCAAAGTAAAAATTAAGGTTAATATGTTCTTAAAATCATAAAGAGAGTTTTACACCATTTACAATTTATTTTATAAATTTAAAATTCTTAATGAAGTTTTCAAATTAATTGGATGCTAACGTTAGTTATAATTTTTCCTTGATAAATAAATAAATACAAATGTGCAATAAATAATACAAATAAAACATTTATTCAATTATATTAATGATTAACGAAATTTAAATAAAACTAATAAAATTAAAGTTAGTATTTTCTTTAAAAAAAATTCAATATATCAATACTTATAATATTAAAATGAATAACTACCTACTTGTCTTGTATTTGTATGAGAACAAAGAAATTTGCAAACAGAAAATTTGTAATTATTTATTTTGTCAACATTAGTTGGTTATTTAACAAAGATAATTGTATTATACTTTATTACAAGAAATTGATAAACATACAACATTATTTATGTCATTTATAAGTCAGTTTGATTATATTTTATTTTATAAATATTTCAAGGTAATTTATTTATGAACTTTTTACTTATATATATATATAATTTATTTGAGTTAGGTGGTAATTTATTTAATTTTTTTGTTACTACCATTTATATTTAATATAATTTTTAATTTATTAATTATTATTATCTAAATTTTACAAAGACAAGTAATTATTGTATTATTTTAATATTTTTTCAATTACTTTTATTTTTTTATATAGTTTAAATTAAAAATTTTAGCATTAAAAATTAAAATAATTAATTTTTCATTATATGGTGCTATACAAAATTATGCATAATGAAAAGTATAAAAAGGAAATTAAACAGAACAGTCATTTAAATTAAGAAATAAGAAAATTAAAATTTTAAAAATAAATAAAAATTGAAATTTAATTAATACTAATTATATCAATTCATTTAAATAAAATAACGTGTTGAAAAAAAAATATAAGCAATTTTTTAAAATAAATGTAAGTATTAAAAAGTTTAATAAAAATTTAGTTATTCAGAAAAATCTAAACTTATACTTACACAATAACATATTTTTATCTTAAAAACACAAATTTCATTTATATCATATTATTTATGTAGTTATACTCTTTTGTATTATTTAATATTTATCGACTAATTTATAAGATACTTTAAACAAACATTTACATCCAATAAACTAGCTTATAAACCTATAACTTTTCAGTTAGAAGCTTATCGGCTATCAACTTAAATTTATCAAACACACTGTAGATGCACTTCTTATAAGACTAGAAAATAATTTTATTGGAATTTTGTCTTTCTGTAATAGTGTTTAAAATCTAAAAAAATAACTCAAAATTGAGAAAACAAAGAAGTTAAAAATAATAAAGAAATATATTAAAATATAAGAGATAATAGGTAATGAAAGAAAATTAAATAAACTCTTATTTTTTAGATTTTAATATATCTTCTTATTATCCTTTATTTCTTTTTATGAATTAATACACATTTTATGTATTTTTATTTTCTTATGTTTAAATTAAAAAAACAAAAACATAACATGATATATTGAAGTGATTAATGTTTCATTAATGATCTTATGTGAAAATTACACAATGAAAATTGTAACAAATAAGACATGTAACGCTAGTTTAAATTGAGAAATAAAAAAAATCCAAATATAAAAATTTCAACTTAAAGAAATAGAAGTACTAACAAATCTATTAAGAATTTGATTTAAAAAAAGTTAAACAATATTTTTGTCTAGAAAATATATTTTTTATTTATATAATTAAACTTAAGTGATTATATCTTAATATCGTATTTTATATCTATCAACTAATTTTTTACCTATACGAAACACTTGTAAATTAGTTTATTTGCTCATAATTTATAAGTTACGAAACTATCAACCAACACTTAGTTTATTATTAGAAACTAGTTTATTTATAAGTTAGTTCTTAAACATGCTATATAAGTTACTGTAACTAGTTTCTAATTTATTTAGCTTTATTACTATTTTTTATATTTTAATATATATTTTATTATGTTTAATATATTTTAATATATATTTTATTATGTTTAATATATTTTAATACATTTTTTTGGTGTTTATAATAAAGATGATGGTGAGCAGTTTCAACATTTATGATATTATTATTTTTTAATTATTTTGCTTGTTAATTCTTTATGTAATTCTAAAAATAATAATATCAAAGGTTGAAGTATGAAATAGTTCATTAGGTTATGCTATGTGAAAAGTACATCAAAATATACAACTTTTAGGTTAAATAAAATCACTAAAACGTTTAATAATAATTTAATTATTTAAAAAATAAAATTATATTAGAAAATACGTATTTTTATTATATAATAAAATTTATATGATATTTTTAATATTATTTTATATCCATCAAATCATACCCTTCTAATCCAATATATCAATTTATATTTGTGAAATCATAATTTTCAATCGAACACATTTTATATTTGCCTTATGCAACACTAACATTTCAATGCGATTAGAATTTGTATAAAAATAATTAGTTATTATTATATTGTTTTTAATTGACCATTATTACAGCTAAACAAGATTCCTTTAAAATAGTAAAATTTAGGCTTATATTTAAATATCTTCAAAGAGTTGCACTTGGTTAAGATACACTATTTTGAAACTAAGTATTTTTGTTTTTGTCTTTAATTTTTCTAAAGATCTTAATGCTAAAGAAAAGAAAAGTAAAAATAAAAGATAAGGGGTTAAATTCCTTTTATCATATTTACATGATATGATAAAAAATGGAAGCCAGATTTGAACAGAAGCAAAAGCAGAAGGAAGAGGGGTTGAAAAGAAGAAGTGTGTGGGCCCGGCGGCGCATAATATCCAAAGTATCTTCCAATAGAAAGCCTCCACGTGTCAGTCTAAATCTACGAACGGCCACACTAAAGCGACCCTACCTCATACTCCCTATGCTCACGCGTTTCGGGTTTTGGATTTTATGGCTTTTGGAACTTTATCTTGCATCACCTACTGTCACCCTTGCCAAGTTCACAGTTCCCCATGCTGACGACGTGAACCTGTTTCATTGGTCTGTCGCCTTGCTTTGGTTGGTGAAGACCGATAATATCTGCATTTTATTTATTTATTTATTTGTTTTTTTATTAATTTGGGAAGAGGAATTCAATGAAGATAATACTAACAATTAAAAAATAATTTTGGAGTTTGGAAATATTGATGTCATCGAATTGGTGTGACGAGGATGTTGGTTTTGTCGTCTGTCAATGTTCTTATTTAACATTAAATTTTAATTGATGGCTTCACAATTTTGTACTTTATTCAAAGATTAATTCAAAGATCAATAATATAACATGTAACTTGAAACCAAAATACCAAGTTCTACCAGTCAAAATAAAAATAAAAAAATCGAATTTGATAGATTATCAATGTATTTCAGTTAAATAAATATATTTGCAAAAACTCATGATGAAACGCACACTGTAATAAATTTTTAAATTAAATAACAAATAAACCCGCCGAAACGTATCAACAAAGATAAGTCTGACGCAATTGAACTTAGTTTAGTTTCTTCAATTGAACAAAGATATAGTAAAATATTAATTGGTTCAATTTACGATGTTAATTTCTTTTAATTTAAACTCTTTAAAACAGTCAAATAATTTACACAACACACGTTATCATAGAAAATGAGGAGCATTAATGATAATGATAATTTCAGAGAAGAAAACGCATACGTTTTTTATAATAATAAATTTGGTAATTAAGTATAATAAATGGAGAGAACAGTTTGTATTTATTTATTTTATGACTTTCATTAACTCTCATTCTCAAATATTTGAATACGTACAAATTTATTTTTTCTAGAAAAAATTAGATATGTCTAAGCAGGTCATTTTATTAAAGAGTTACCTAAATCAAGACTAAGTTTTAGTTCGATTTAATTTGATTTGATTTGGTTTAGATTTTTCTTGTTTTAGTTATTTCAAAGTTATTATTTTTTTATAAAAAATTGGATAACATCCTTTGCTAGAAATAAATAGCTAAGCTTTATAATAAAAATTTTAAAATAAAGAATTATATTATACATTATTTTTATATAATTGTTATTATATTCATAATTTCGATTTATTCTCATATTTATAAACAAATTATATTATCGTATACCTAAGACTTATCATATAAATTTATTTATTTTTATTTGCATATGTAACAAATCATAAAATAACTTTGAAGATATATACACATTTTGTATTTATTAATGTAATTAACTTTAGACCTATAATATTATATTTAAATATGATAATCAGTTTTCTTTTTATTTTTTTTTTTCAATTCAAACGTGACTTAAACCGTTCGTTGACTTCTGGTCGAAACGCATTCCTTTTAAGAAAAAAGTATCCAAAAAAATCTGAGAAAAAGTTTAGTTTTCATCAGTTTTAATTTTGATCAATTTATTTTATTTTATTTTACAGTTACGAAGATAAAAGGAGTTACATTTATCAAAAAAGAAGTCATCTTTTACTTTATTGTAAGAGTTGACTGTTCATCATGATTCAGTGGGAAGAGTTAATTCTCACTTGACTTGATGATTTTCAAATTTAAGATAATAAATTTTTTTTTTCATTGAAAAAGTTATAAAAGATTTATAGGATATCAGCAGAAAATGAATTTACTTGTTAAAGAACCAATTTAAGATCTTACACCAACAGCAAATCATTATGAATAATAAATTTGTTAATTTTTATAATAATTATTTTAAAAATATATCAACAACTATGTGTTTTATTGGTTAACCATAATTTACAATAAGTAATGCATAACCATTGTAAAAATAAATTATCAAATGAGAATTATAACAATTTTTTTAACTTCAGTCTTTACCTTCATGAACATCATGTCCCATGTAAAATATATAAAGAGTGCACAGAAAGTGCATTGAGTTCAAACATAGCATTAATCAGCCCATAATACTATAATAGTTTTTTCACAAAAATATATAATAATAAAATCAATTTTGAAAGCAGCTTGAGCATAACTTTTCAAAAGGGATTATATTTTTATTTTTAATCATAAAAGGATTATGTAATCAACCAAAGATTTATTGAATAAAAAATATTATTAAAAGAGTCTAGTAACACATTCCATCTAATATTTTTTTTCACTATTGTTTAGATAAATCCATCCCATGATTTTGTTTTTGCAATAAAATTTAGTCTACGGACAAAATATAAATTAAAAAAGTCTTTCAAACATTTCAGTAAGAATAAAAAATTATTTAAAAAGAACACTTTTAGCTCACATTTGATAGCCACGTCCAAATATAGAGACTAATCAATTTCCTGTCTTCAATATAAAATAAAGCCGAAATATTTGGATATATAATAGATGATATACTTATGTTTGGATAAATTTTTTAATTTAATAAAAGAATTTGGTTGAGTTAAATTCGATTTCTGTATTTTATTATTATATTTAATCTGATGTAACTCATTATTGATTGTGTTGGATTAATTGATTAATAAGTTTTATTTATTTTTTATTTTTTATATTATTTAGAAATAGACTATGTAATTTAATATTTAAATAATCTAATTTTTAAAAATATACATTTAATTAATAGAATATTCGAGTAAATAAAATAATAAATATATTATTAATATTAATAATTAATTTGGGTTAGACGGAATCTAAAGTTTAATATAGAAACTTTATCACCTAATTCATAAGATATTAGACTAGGTTGAATTTGACTCAATCACTCTAAACTCAAATTTTGTTTTAATTAAATTAAGTTAAATTAAATCATTGCATTATTAGATATAAATAACCTAAAATAGATGGTTATCTCTCTTCTTTTAGATAACACTCTCCGAACTTATCATTTCTAAGTAGACATTATTTTCCTTGTGTTTTGATAAGGTGTAACATCCCATGAAATATAAAGCTTATAATATAAGTATAATAATAACACATGATAACATATTATACATTTGTTTATGTTGAATGTGCTTCAAAATACACAATTATTTTAATATAAAATTTAAAACATATTTACAAAATATTATATAAGAGTTTTTCAAAATAAATGTAAATAGAACGGCTTAATCAAGAATATCTCTTAAGTGTTTCTTTGTAATGTCATCTGTTCGTGTATAATACTCACTCACTGTAGATGAAAAACAACAAACATAACACAAATCAAATAGGATAAGCTGACAGTTTTAAACATCTTATGTAATGGCATAAAAAATTGTCTTTAGAATAGAAATAATAAAAATGAAAAGAACACTTGAATATTTTATTAATAAACTAAAAAATACGTATTTATAGAAAAAAAATGTAATAGTTAAGTCTCACTTTCACAAAGTCAACATCTCTCTAAATCTTTGTTTCTTCTTTTCTCTCTGCCTTCTTCCAAATTTCCTAAGAGTCAGTTTTAGTTATATCGTTCCTCATTGATAATTGTGCTCACATGTGTCGTATGTATGAAGAAGTGAACTTTAATCCTAACTCAATCTCCTTACAAAACCGTTGTAAGGTGAGGTTTGTACTTGTCTATAAACTATTGAAAAGTCTTATCTCTAGTCTATGTGGGATCTCCAACACACACCTCTCACGCCGAGACTCCTCAACTCGAGCGCGTGAAACTTATATGTAAGGGTGGTCCAATAACGGGTGACCCGATAGGGCGAACAACCTTGCTAGGATAGGCTCTGATACCATATCAGAAGTGTACTTTAAGCCTACCCCAACCTTACAAAACCAGCTTGTAAAGTGAGGTTTGCACCCACTTATAAATCATTGGAAGGTCTCATCTCTAGTCGATGTGGGATCTCCAATACACCCTCATCAAGCCGAGACTCCTCAACTCGAGTGTGAAACTTATAGGTAAGGGTGATTCGATAACAGGTGACCCGATAGGCCAAACAATCTTGCTAGGATAGGCTCTGATACCATATCAGAAGTGGACTTTAAACCTAACTTAACCTTACAAAATAGACTTGTTATATATCTGAAATTTTTTGTACATATACTTTTAAAAAAAAAAACCTTTCATGCATATATTTTCATTAAAATTATTGAAAATTAGGAAAAAAAACACATTTTTGTACACATCCTTTGAAAATTTATACATATATGGAAATTTTTGTACATGTATTCTTTTTGAAAAAAAGACCTTTTGTACATACATTATCATTAAAAATTGTTGAAAAATTATAAAAAAAAACATATTTTTGTACATATCCTTTGAAAAATACTTGTACATATATTATTATTAAAAATTGTTGAAATATTATGAGAACCATATTTTTCTACATATCCTTTGAAAATTTGTGTCATTAATATTTGTTCAAAAATTATGGAAAAATATACTTTTTGTACATACATTCTCTTTGAAAAATTTGTACATTAAAAAAATTCATTGAAAAAAATCTTTAAAAAATCATTGAAAAAAACATTTGAAAAATAACAAAAATGAATATGAATCTTTATATCTCTCTTGGACCGTGATCTCCATAGTGCAAGGTCTCAGCCATCTTGTGGACCATGATCTCCTGCAGAGCAAGGTCTTGGCCACTTTCTTATATCTCTTGGATCGTGATCCTCTACAGTGCAAGGTCTCGGTCATCTTATGGACCATAATCCCCTGCAGAGCAAGGTCTTGGCCAGTTTCTTATCTCTCTTGGACCATAATCCCTTGCAGTGCAAGGTCTCGACCATCTTGTAGATCGTGATCTCCTGTAGTACAAGGTCTCGCCATCTTGTGAACCATGATCCCCTGCAGAGCAAGGTCTTGGCCACTTTTTTATATCTCTTGGACCGTGATCCTCTGCAAAGCAAGGTATCGGCCTCTGTCCATGCAAACTAGACGAAAATCTTGATTTTCAAATTATCCAGTACAAGTTAAGTAAATAGAAGCAATTGTCAACACCCAATTTCGTCCGGACAAATAAAATTAAAAAAAAACAATAAATAATAAAAAATAATAAATAAAAAAGAGAAAAATATTTCAAATCAATTCTCTAAAAATTTAGGTTTGAATTTTATAATATTTTGTTTTATTTTTGTTTCATTGTTGAAGGGAAAATAAAAAAAATGTGATTTAAATTTTTATCCTTTTTATCATTCTAGAAAAAAATAATATATATATATATATATATATATATATATAT
>Ga0099824_1001984_pt1 | contig 29714 bp, 13 predicted proteins | sample SiratrowhiteBW_FD_76837 | JGI IMG/M metagenome (GOLD analysis project Ga0099824, IMG submission 76837) | Root nodule microbial communities of legume samples collected from California, USA - Siratro white BW | ecosystem: Host-associated > Plants > Roots > Nodule | place: USA: California... | reverse complement strand
TATATATATATATAGTCTCCCTTAAATCAAGTTTGAATCATTTATATATATATATATATATATATTTAATTTGTAACATAATTCAAGAACTTCGTAAAAATATGTGAAATATGATATTTAGTAAAATAATACTTAATTTTTTTTTTCTTTTTTTAGTCAACTCTTATATCTTAATAAATATAATATAAATATATTTAAACTATATGAAATACACAATATTGAAGACCTGTTGTGACAATGTAGAAGTATTTGGATGCATTACATTCCAAATCTTTTGAGTTATATATTTAAGTTACACAATAAGTTGCTATTGTGTATGGTGTTTCACAATAAAAAGGACTACAATCATTAAAATGACTATAACTTATTTATTTGAAGATTATGATGATATTGCACCACTATCAATATGAATTATGTGACCTAATATTTTCTTCTTTGTTTTTACATCTCATATCCAATTACTATATGTATATCCAACAAGCTTCACATAATTCTTGTTTTGTCATAGTTCTTTTACACCTTGCAATGATATGCACATAGATCTTTCACGAATATACTTTCTCTAGCCAACTTTTAAGACAATGTCAGGTTTTATAATAGTTAGATATCTGAAGATTCCAATCAAACCATTACTTTGTGATAAATTGAATATACTATTCTACCATTAGCTTCTCTTGTCAACTTTTCTTCAATTAAACTAGAATTAACTTTGAATTTCTCATTTTGAATCCACGACATACTTCCTTAGTTAGAAAATTTCCACCACTCTACAGAACAACCTCCATGCTAAGAGAAAATGACATTAGGCCTAATTTTGTCATCTCAAAGCATCTAATCATATATAACCTATATGGATTTTTTTAATAATATTTAAATTAATTAAGTAAATATTAAAACATCAACATAAAGACACATATTGAATTATGATCAGGATCAACAACTTTAATATAGAAACTATGACCAAATGAGTACCTTTAAAATCCATGTTGAACAAAATATAAATCAATTCTCCTCTACCACGGTTTGGATGCCTACTTGAAGATATATGTTGCTTTCTTAATCTATGGTCCTTATACTTTTTACCTTCGATAAGATGTCTTGAAAGTTTCTCAACATACACTTTTACATCCAAAGTACCATTTATAAAGATGTATCAATTATTTTTTTAGTTGAGATAGATAAAATCATATGAATGGTATCTAATTTCTCAATAAGATTAAATAACTCAAACATAATCAATACATGACTTTTTGTACCCTTTTGCCCCTAATTCTTTTTAAGCGATCAAGCTCTCCATAGTGCTTATACTTGGTCTTATACATCTACTTCACTATAATTGATCTTTTATTTGCTGATGAATTTGTCAACTAACATTCTTCATTCTTCTCAATGGTATGAATTTCTACATCCATAACTCTTTTTTTTTTTTTAATTTTAATCATTAGGAACTCCTTCAAATGTAACTTATTTACAATATTCAAATCTTCTCATCAAACGGGTCATCATAATCTTCCATGACTTAATTGTCTAATATGAATGGTAACCTTTGTTTCCTTTATGATTTGCTTATGTTTTTGACTCGTTAGGTGTTAGATTTGTGCATTCATTTTGATCAATATAGCTATTTAGGTTCATTATTGTTTAGTTTTTGGAATTTTTCTTACTAGTTTGATGTTTCTTCTTTGTCAATTGTCACATTTCAATTAAAAACCACCTTCTTTTATCTTCAAATTATAGATAGTTTGTGTAATAATCAATGAATAAACATTTTCTCCCTTATCATCAAGCTTCGTCCTTAATTGTAATGGAACATGGGAATATACTATACAATCACACACTCTGCAATGTCCAATTGATGGTGTTTTTCTGCTTTAGTCTTTGTCTGATGTTGTGTCATGAACACTCTTTAATGGAAATCTATTCAAAATATACACAATGGTAGCAACAACTTGTGCCCAAAACTCTCTAGGTTAGAATGAACAACATTTAGTGACCTTCTTGCTTTCCATGACTTTGTTGTAGGAAATAATTCTATATTATGCTTTCCCAATTGGAAGTCTCACATACATTATTGGGAATATTCGCAACAGGGAAAACTAGAAACAAAATCATTTTTGGAGAAATGATTCAATCCCTAAAAGTGAAAATGATCAAAATTCATATGTCATAACCAATCATCTGAAAAGAGAATATAGCTTTAGAAAAGGGGTTGAATAGAACTTTAAAATTTCTTTGAAATATCAAACAATGATTAGATGGTTTGGGATGATAATCTAATTGTTTAAAAAGTTTTGAGAAGATTTTGACAAGATGCTTGAAAAGAATAATTGATGACTGATACACGAGTAATAAATAAGGCATTGCAACATTTAAAGTTGAATGTTGGCTTACCCTAATGTTAGCAAAAATTTGCAATGATGACAAGTGCACCATTTGTAATGTAGCAAATAATAAAGTTATCATTATTCTCAAAAGATTTGTGCAATATAAAACAATTCATAAAATTATAACAAATTCAAATTTAAGAATAAAATCATAAATTGATAATAGGAGTAGAAATTAAAAACAAATTAAAAAAATATTATGTATTTTTATCAACAATTAAAGGCAGATAAGGGTTAACAATAATATGATGAACTTGTTAGGGTTAGATCTCACCAATCTCCACTCTTATGCATAACGAAATTTATCTTCTTTTCTATTAATAATCAATGTCAATTGACAAAGTTACTCAAACCTGATTCCTTAGTAGATGAGCCAGGGGATTATCTATTAACTTTCAATTCCTTAATCAATTATATAGATGAATCTTTGCATATGCACAAGGATATTAATGATAACAAATGAATCACGCTCTATTCCTAGACACGAGCTTTCATCTGGTAAATTAATTCAGTTCTAGATTCAAAAGATATTTTTCAATACTATTAAGAATCAATGATTGAGTTATGGATTCACATAACAAACATAAGCATAGAGTTAATATATTAACGTATTGAAAGGTTTAACCTAACCTCAAGTGATTTAACTCCTCATAGGCATGAGAAACCCAAACATTACAAGAAAAATGATGGAATAAGATTACTCCAAGTAAAGCCTAAAGATGCCTTCAAAAATGAATTTCTTCCTTTGTTCTAGCAAAAAATATCTAGCCCTAACCCCAAAATCTTATTAAATAAAATTTTAAAATTGATGCTCGCGCTTGGCCCATTGTTATTGCGTCGGGCACTACTAGGTTTTGTTATTGTTTCAGTACTAAAGCCCAACTTGTACCAGACGCATTTATGCTTTCTTACTTTCGGGTTTTCCCAAGCCGGGCTCACGTGGCTGAGCCAGAGTTGGCTTTATTTGCCCACTTTTTACTTCTTTTTTCCCACTTCTTCAAGGCTTCAATCCTAACTTTTCTCCTCTAATGTTTTCCAACTCAAATTCCCTAAAAATATATTGAATTGATATCAAATCCTTATTTTGACTATCACAATTAATTATTAAAAAAAGTTAAATAAAATTGAGAATTAAAAAAAATTCTAAATTTAAAAAGAGTTGATTTTTGACATAAAAATGTATCAATAATATCATATAAATTAGCTCTATCACCTAACACTGATTTATATATAATTTTAGATAATTTAAACTTGATTACAAGTATTATCATTGTCATTTTTTTGACCTAAATAAGTAAATATTATCCTCTTTATCTTTCTATGAGATAAACTGAAAAATAAGTACTCTTTAACCTTAACTAATTTTTTTAGCTTTTTTTCAAATATTTCTATATTCTTATAATAGAAAGTTATAAGGTAAAGTATTTAAGAGAGGATATAAATTATTCACTCCGCTTATTGAAAGAAAAGACTTGACATAGTGAATGATTGAAAAATAAAGATCACTCTCTCAAACAATATAGTGACCTTGAATTTAAGGAAGCTCTTTAATATTATTGCATGCAAAATACTTAATTTCATGCATAATTACTCATCAATACTAATCATTTCTGCACGAGAGAGGTTATACTTATAAATATCTTAAAAAAAGATGGTTGAAGCTTAAAAATCCTTGTCCTTGTTTTAGTGTTTTAGCAAAGGTTAGTAGTCTTTTTGTTGACATATTTTTTTTTCATCTTGTTATGCAAAGATAACTTTTGTTCTGAATATGCTTTAATACTGTTAACAACAACATATCGAGCATATAAACTCAAGAAAATTAATCTAGTATGTTAAAATTATTTAAGGGATGTAGAAAAGGGGTCTAACAAATTTAAATTTATGTTTAATGATATCCTTGTGACTCAACATCTACTATCTTCACATTGACATCTTCATATAGTTTTCGTAAATCTTTGTATGAATTTTTGATTCATTACATATCATCTAATCATGTGACATTAATGTGTTTTCAATGTCTATTGCTTTCCTGTTACTCATGATAAGCAAGAAATCCTAAACTACAAGAAGAGAAAAGAATAAGAAGTAACACAACTACTATTTACATAGCTTCTAGCTTCATGTCCCAATTAACTTTTTCTCTAAATGTCCAACCCCAAATCTTATTTCTTTCTTTTATTTATAGTTTAAGGAAAACAATTGTGATTTAAGAGCTTGAGAATTCGTTTAACAAATTGGGTTTCTTCATGTTGAAGACTTTTGATTTGCTACGTAGTTGATAGATTCACTCAACACCTCTAAAACCTTTTTTATGTATTGCTCACTATCTTAGATTTTCTCAACACATATATCATCCACTCAATGCTTGATGAGATCTATAGTGAAATGCTTAGTACCTTGATTTTGCTCAGTGCTAGCTTCATCTGCTTAACACTTGAGGAGATTTTTAATACTTATGTCCTTGATTCTGCTTATCGCCATCCTCATCAACAGAGCATAATTTCCAGTGCTTGGTTCCTTTGCTTAGTGGATTGATGTAGTGGAATCCTTCTTTTTTTTTAGTTTGATTCATTAGGCGTTACTACTATTTGCTCAATGAATCTTGTTGTCTTAGACTCCTCTTATCTCAAATTCATGTAACTTTTCTCAATAACAGGATATTCACTTTTCCATAAAAAAACTAGGATGGCAAAATAGTTAATAATATCCTAGACTGTATAGCTCTATCTATAATATGTTATATTCTCACAAGCACAACTTCAATTTCGACTTCGAACACTTAGAAATTTGCCTTATAATGTGTTTGGATAGAAAATCTTAGGAAAGTAATTCATTTTATAGAGAATATAAAATATTTAATAATAAAATATGATGTTTAGATAAGAAATTTTGACAGAAATTGAAATTTTAGAATTTTATGAAAATAATTAGTTGACACTGATAAAAATGTTCGGAAAAAAAAAATCTCAAACTAACAATAATATAAAATAATCTTGATTGATTTCGGTGTAAACAATTGTGATTAACATCAATTGAAATTAATCTCGACCAACATCAATTGGAGAAAATTTTGTCAATGTTAATTGCAAAAATCTTGATAACTTTAACCAGAAAATAATATCAATTAAGATAAGCTAAAAGAGATAATCAACATTAATATTTTTTATTTATTAATATTTAATTAAAATTTTTAATTTATTTATAATTAAAATATTTCATTTAGAAAAGAATTAAAATTTAATAAAGTTAAATTGTTTTATCCAAAAAAATTTACGAAAACTAAAATTATTTAAAATAAAATAAATTCAAATTCAATATATTTCAATTTTTTTAGAAATTCTATCGGAACACAGTGTTGTTGTCAAAAAACGAGAAGTATTGAAAGATATCAAATAAACTTTTTAGTTTAATTTATTTTTTTTACTAGTTCAAAGTTTATTGATAATATTGATGAAATAATGGAAACTTATGTGAAATGTTTAAATGTGACTTTTATTTATTTAAAAACTTTTTAAATTAGATAAGAAAGATAGAAAAAATTTGCAAAATGTTTTTACACTGATCTTTCACAAATTTTGGGCATGTGTGACCAGTCTTTTATTATTTTTGAAAAATCTTTGGATCTGTCATCGAATCGATTATCGGTTGGAACAAATTAAACTAGTCAGTGGGGTTCAACTTTTAAAACAAGAGTAAAAACTCAACACATGTATTATTTAATCGTGATAACAAAAGTAAAAAGGTAATAAGGTCGGTGATTTGTTTTCTTTAGTGATTAGGTTGAAAACATGATTATTATGCTGAAGGGTGCTAACCATTTTAGTGTTTCAAAAAGCAGAATTTGATAATCTCCTAAAGTGCTTTGTTAAGGGTGTTTTGTAATGAGAATGTGTTTGGTTGGGGTCTTAGAATAAGGGATTAGTGTGGGAGACGGCAACGCGTGTTAAGATTGTAATGTTTGTGTAGTTGAAAACTTTTGCTTTTTCACTGTTATTGATATCTTTCTACTTTTGTCTAAATTTCCTCCCATCTAGAATCACATGTCGGCAATCACAACACGACAAGTAATTATCGTTGTTAACATTTTTTTATTCTTTGGTCCAAAGCCTTTCTGTTGAATGGTACAATACCTTCAAAGAACATAAGAAAACAACAATGGTTTTGAAAATACAATGGTTCACTTCCATGATTTGGTTGTTAACTTTTGGTTCAAAATTCCAACAGCACCATCACAGGTTTGTTAACTTGGCACTTACGACACTATTCTCCTCCTCTTTTTCCACGGGTCCTCCAAACTCCATATTTTTTTTTATATTTTGTTTTTTTTATGCCTGTAAAATAATTTTATTTGGTTGTAATCCTTTTAAAAATCTAAAGCCACTACTTATTGTTTCTCTTGTTCATGTAATGTAGGTACATAATATTCATTTATGGGATCTAGAAAGAAAATCTTATCTTCTATATAATGAGGATACTATACCAGTTAGTATTTCTACAATGGTAACTTAATTTTAAACATAAGGTAGAAAATATTGTTGATTAAATAAGTTGTTTCCTTATAACACTCGGTAAGTTAAGATATAGTAGAATTATGTTCGTTTTTTTTTTTAAAATGTAATTATTGAAGAGGAAGTTGTTAAAGTTGCATTAATTGTTTCATAATCAAAATTAAATGAATCAAATGGTAATTGATTCATGATATTTAGATAGATATACTTTTAAGTAAAAAAAGAATTATATTGTTAAAACTTTTGATCTATAATAAATATTTCATGTAATAATTAATATTAAAGTCAAGATCACAAGTTTAATTTTTAACAAACAATATTTAAAGGAAAGATTCTTGTGAATTGTATTAATTATCATATGATATAAGTAAGTTAAGTGATAATTAATCCAATTATAACGATTAAGTTAATAATTATACTTTTTTATCTAATAATATATGTTTGATTAAAAAAATAATAAATTTAGTCCTTATAAATGTAGGAAGATTTTAAAATACATGAAAACAATGTTTATAATGTAGATTTAAAATTCAAATTCTCGTTAACTTTAAGTTTATTTTTGCTTTTATTAAAACTTTTTTAAGCAAAATTTTTCTTAGAAAAAATACCGATAATAAAAGAGAGTATAACAATTTTACAATATTAACTGTAATAAAACTCGAGGAGTGTGGCATTCCACTTCCTTATCATGGTTTCTCCAAAAAGATATTTTAGTTGATATGTTTTCATTTCTTACTTCAACACGAGAGGATCCTTCCTAGATTGACGAGAACTTTCCTTCTTTCTTATATTTTCCAAACGAGGTCACCTCAATGGAGCTTTCTCAATTTTAGCTTGGAGATGTATCTTCTTGTTATTTGTTGCTTACATGTCTCTTATTGTAACTTTTTCTTTATCTTGCAACTTATTAATGAGGTTTAGCATGTTTTGTAGTTTTTGTTCATTGAGTTCCACACTGAATGTATGTTGATAGAGGAATGGTTCTCCAATATCTATTGAGATCATTAGATTGACACCACAAATGAGGCTATATGAGATTTCTTGTGTAGCCAACTGTGGGATGCATCAATAAACCATAACACTTCTTTTAACTCTTCACTTTATCTTCCTTTCGCACTCTTTAGCCTTTTCTTCAACTCTGAGAGGATAATTTTGTTGGTGACTTTAGCCTACCCATTGGTCTACGAATATTTTATAGAACTTGTCTTGTGTCAAATGCCAAGACATTTATATAATCTCATTATGCCTTCGTTAGTGAATTATTGACCATTATCCGCTAAGATTGTGTGGGAAACATCATATCATCATACAATGTTCTTCCAAATGAAAATTTTGAACTTATATTGTTTTGATTTTAGCTAGTGGTTCGACCTCAACCCATTTTATGAAATAGTCAAAGGTCATCGATAAAAACTTACATTGTCTCTTGCTAAGGAAATGGGACAATAATGTCCATTCCTCACATAGTGAATGACTAATGATATTATGTAGTTCTTCAAGTGTTGCTTTATCAAGTGTATGTGCTCTTAGTAGTTAATGCATTTGTTTTACATCGTTAGGATAATCATCTTTAAGGGTTAGTTAGTAGTATTTCGCTCTCAATACCCTAGTTGACATGGTTCTTTCTTTGGAGTGTGCATTTGACATATGCTTTTATGTAACTCTTATAAGTTGTACTTAGTCTAAGCTATCGTAACACGTTTTAAAAGAGATATCTGGTATCCACTCTTGAAGAGTTCATCGATAATGATAATAAATCGTGACGACTTTTTCTTCAATGTCATTCCTTCTTTGCCATCAATGCATGTCCCGATTTCAGAATAGCTTATAATGATTTTCATCCAATTGTTTTCTTGTGTTGCCATAAGCCATTTCCTTAAATTATAAGAAAGAGAGAAACATTAAGTTGAAACCATGTGTTCTTAAGACAACAAAAGAGCTACATTTATATTGAGAAAAGAAAACCAGTACAAGAAATAGAAGAGATTTGATATCATCTAATAATAAAGATATGATATGAGAATAAGTTAAAATTATTCCTAATAGTACATGTATAATTTAGATATTCCTAATTATAATAAAATCAACGCCTTATTCCAATATTCATGACTATACAGGATGAGCTCCTTATTTCTATATTTATTACACTCCCCCTCAAGTTGGAGCATATAGGTCATACGTGTCTAGCTTGAAACAAATATAATCAACAGACCTCTTAGAGATTTGGTGAATATGTTCATCAATTGTTTATTATAGTTTAAAAATCTAGTGGTGATATCTCTAAACTCTAATTTTTTCTCTTATAAAATGATAATTCACTTCGATATATTTGGTTCTCTCATGAAAGCAAAAATTAGAAGCAATGTGTAATCCTGCCTAGTTTTCACATACAAGGTGTTTTTGGAAACTTTCTTCAAATTTAAGCTCTTTAAAGTGTTTTTTTTTCACCCATATGCCCTCGCAAGTGATTAATGTCATTTTCTTATATTTTTTTGTTGCAGTTGTCCTTGGCACACGTTTTGTTTCTCACTTTTCCGTGATATTAAATTACTTTAATAGGAACACAATACCCTAAAGTGAAGCTTTTATCACTTGGTGACTCTACTAGTCAGCATCGGAATACCTAACAATTTGAGTGTTTCCCTTATATTAAAAAATGAAGCCTTTTTCCAAGAGCGTTCTTAATATATTTCAGGATACTTACATCTTCATCCTAATGGCCATAACAAAGAAATTTTAAAAATAGACCTATTACGCTCACTATAAAGGTCATGTCAGGACGGGTCACCATGAGACTATTTAGCTTACCAATTAATCTTCTGTATTTTCCAGGATAAAAAATAAGGTTCTCATTTGTTAGGTACAAGTTTGATACTTGGATTCATTGGTGTGTCTATAGGCTTAACATTTATCATCCATGTTTCTTCTAGAATGTTGAAAACTTATTTTCTTTGAGATATGACCAAACCATCCTTGGACTGTGCCACTTTTATACCAAAAAAATAACTCATGTGAAAAATACGAAAATCACAAGAAGAGAAAGTTGAATTGTAATTTACTAATTTCTAAAATCTTTTCACAAGTATAGTATCACTATAAGTTTCCATATGAAATTTTTAGTAAAGATACAAATGGTAAGTATTTCATCTAATAAACTTACGCAAACACAATATTAAATTGGGTAAATTTGTTGCAACAGACTGACTTACTGACGAACATTTTCATAAATGATTTTCAGCTAGTTAGGTTTGATGAAATACAAATGATCTAACCTCAACACTTTATAACCTATCTAGTTAGATAGACATACTTAAAACTCATTTTACATGTAACTCTTTTTTCTAAGAGGTCACGTTAACTAGTGTCATGTCGCAACCTATATATTGTTATGAAAAATCTGAGTTCCTTCAGTTGAATGAATTTTTTTGTTTGATGTGGGTTTCTTGTAGATGCTATTGGTGAAAGGGTCGGGCTTGAGGGCCATTACCATATGGTGCAAGGTGACCTTGAGATGAGGTTTCTTATATTTAATGTCACTTTGTTGAATCGTTATATGAACATTTATAACTATTACCTCTTGTCTTGCCAAATGCTTACCAATGCCTTAGAGATGTAGTGGTTGGACCGACTAGTGCTGAACTGTACATCGAGCCTTGCAATTAGTGTGTTAAAACAATTTATCGAGTATGGTGGTAGTCTCGTAAACTAACTTAAAGATTTGGTGTAGAAGTTGACTTGTGTAACATATACATCCATAAGTTCATTAGGGTTAGCAGATTCGTTGTATGGGTCTATCATAATACTTTTCTAACACTATAGGAGAGGTGTCTATATAATTTCTTCCTTAAAGGGTGCCTCCGAGATCCCCCTACAACACTATAGGAGAGGTGTCTATATAATTTCTTCCTTAAAGGGTGCCTCTGAGATCCCCCTACAACACTATAGGAGAGATGTCTATATAATTTCTTCCTTAAAGGGTGCCTCCGAGATCCCCCTACAACACTATAGGAGAGGTGTCTATATAATTTCTTCCTTAAAGGGTGCCTCCGAGATCCCCCTACAATCAATGATGTTTGGCATATGTGTGCCACACAAATCCATGTCTCTTATCACTTTCAACCTATGTTTGTTGAATTGGTTAGGAGAAGATTGGCCTTTTGGGTGTGCCCTCCCTCTATTTTGTTTTGAGAGAATAAGAAGTATCTTTCCTTTCTTCCAACTTCATCCTAATGTGTGTGCTTTCTTATTTCATGAGTTCCATTTCCTTGACGCTTCTTTAGGTCTATTAACTCTTTTTTGTGTTTTGTAACATAATAGTTTTATTCACACTGTTTGTCATGTTTCTCATCGATACCATGTGGTCTTGGAAAATTTTAACTCGGTGCTAGAAGGAGGGTCAAATGTTTTTACAAGAGCTGAGATATAATCAAGAGACCTAGCCTTTAGGTTATTCAATGTATAATCCTTTTTCCATTACCCGAGATGGTCTTTATTAGTTTGAGATACTTCTTCCATGTTATATTTCAAAGTGGGTAGGTGCATACAAAGACACTTTTATTAGAAGTGGACTTTAAACCTAGCTCAATCTTACAAAACCGGCCTGTAAGGCGAGGTTTGCATCCACTTATAAATTACTAAAAGACCTTATCTCTAGTCAATGTGGAATCTTCAACACAAGTCTCTAACGGCAAGACTGTTCAACTCATGCGTGAGACTATATTTTAAAAGTGACCCGATAAGGACCTGATAATAGGTGATCCGATAGGTCCAACAATCGTGTTAAGATAGGCTTTGATAGCATATATGATGAAATTTCTTATTATTTAGAATTTGATAAAGTAAAAGTTTATATTAGAATGTTACATTTATCACTATGAGTTTATTTTCTAATTTTATAATTTTCAATGAATTATAACCATCAAAGGGTTTATTAAAAGTAACGTACTAGAGAGTATCATTAATGTGCCTGTTTAATAATCTTCTTTCCTAACATTATAGTTTAATAATCTTCTTTCCTAACGTTATAGTTTCTTAATTTTATAGTTTCCCATAAATTATAACTTCTTAGTATTTCTCTTCAAAAGGATCATATATTAAAATTTTTGGAAAATAAATGAAGGGACTTTCTATTTATCCAATGACCTCTCAACACATCTTTAACATGCCTATAATTGATTATGAAACCAGATGGGGCTATTGGGTCAGAACAATATCACAATTTGAATCAGAATCATATTCTGCTTAAGGAATAGAATTGTTTAGTGATTGACAACAAACACTAAACACCAAACGTTTACTAATGAATAAACTTTTCATTCGGTGGCATCCATGGCAAAAATTTGATCACACAAACAATCTTTAAAACGTGTCCCTGATGCCCTTTTTTAACTGAAGAAATTCTATATGTGCTTCAAAAGAATTTGTTTTAGGTTTCGATTTCCCCACTTGAACTGGAATATTCTAAAGCATTGCATCTACAATTTCCAGAAAAGCACTTTTTTATTGCATCAACATTTCATGTTTTTGGGTTTCAGTAATTTTTTTTTCTACTCGTAAAAAATGCTTTCTCCCGTTAACACAAAAAGGTATAGTTTGGTAATGAAGGCAAAAACCACTATTAATTACTTGATTGACTAATTATATTTAACGTTTATTGTATTATCATTTTTATGCGGAAATGTTGAACCTATATATGCTCATGTGTCACATTATGTGCCTAAAATTAAGGCTAGGTTAATAAAGTAAAGGTAAATACTATGTAATTTGCCTTTTGCTTTTAAGAGTCTTATCTACAATAATGTTGTTAGTGAAGAAATTCAAAAATTTTGTATCTGTATAAATTGTTCTCTGACGAATTTTTCCCTTATTTCATCACGACTTTTAAGTCTTAACATTATTCGTTTTAGTGTATCATCTTATTAGTTTTTCAATTAACACATGAATTGCAATATGTCAGTCATTAAAAACCAGGGAGTAATTTTGAAACCTTAGTAGAGCATATTTGGGAGAAAATTCACATTTTTGTTTAATTAAAATATATCACTTGTCATAGTTTTGGAAACATATTTTGATAGCTAGCAAAAGCACAAAATGACTCGAAAATATTATTAGTTCATTGACTTTTACTTATTGCATCCCATTATTATTAACTGTATCCACATATTAATTAAAAAGATTAAAATATATTTTTTACTACACCATATCATTGTTTTTGTCATTGTTATTGCTGTCGTGGCTACATCATTGTCATTAAACTTTTATTCTCCATTGTATGCTTTGAAAAGAAGAGGTAGAGGATAGAGCTCGTTTTGAAACAAAAAACTTGTTCTAGAAAGTTTGTTATGGAAGTTTTCATTTACGTTCTGAAAGACCTTTTTCGAAAATTTTATTATGGACAACTCATTTTGAAATATACTTATACTTCTTATGTTTCGAAGTTTTGAAAAACTCATTCAAAGAGATGTGATATATGTTCCAAAAAATTTATTCTGAAAATTTTATTCCAAAAAACTTGTTCTGAAATACATTTCATGTGTTCTGAAAAGTTTGTTCGAGAAATTCTATTTTAAATGTTCTGAAAATTATATTCTATAAATCATGTTTTGAAAATTTCAGAAAATTTATTCTAGAATATTTTCATAATGGATAATCTCAAAGTCACTCTTACAAAGACAAATGGTCATTTTTAAATTACAAGGATGCAGTTAGAAATTATGGGGTGTAGGAAGAAAAAGCCTAGTTTATACAGGTAATCCAACTTATTTTGGACCCGACAATAATAAAATTCTAGAAACGAAACCTAGGCCACTTGTTGGTATCTTCGACTCAAAGCAAGGTTTTTTTTTCACCCTATAATTGCTTCCCATACCTCCCTACGCTAGTGGAATGACGAAATACATTTCAAAATCCTTTCACATTTTGAAAATGCTGTTAAGAGAGTTTAAGCTTTTCTTTTATTTTAGGTGACTGGATAGTGAGAGAGTATAAAAGGAAGGAAGGGATAAAAAATGAATAAAGTGAAAAGTGAAGTTTATTTTATTAATAGAAAATGAAGAAAAATGGAGCGAAGATTTATGAATTATTTGATCAATATGATAAAATAAGAAAATATGTATTAATTAATGGATTTATAAAATAATTAAAGTGTTCTAAAGAAAATTATATTATGAAGAAATATTTGAGAAAATTCTCCGTCGTCATATTAATTGTTCATCATATTGATTTCCATGTATTTTATGTTTTTTTTTCATGCTTTCATTTGAACGAATAGCTCAATTTTCATTCTTCAGGAAACAAAATAAATAAACCAAAATGAAATAAATTATAAAAAAACGAAAAATAAAAAGGAATATAGGACAATTAATTTTTCTACGACTTTGTTCACTTCGTAACCTACAAAGCTACATCAATAGAAAACAAACATTTTTTCCGTTTGGAATATTTATTATCACTGTGAAATTAGAGTGCCAATACATCACAAAATTCATATTCCTACGACTTCTTTCAAAATTTTAAAATTCAATTTTTTTTAGGGTTCTTTTAAAGAAATAAAAGAAGAAGAGTGTATCAACATAACAAATACAAAATAACTTTTTCCGGAAAATATATTAGCCCCTGAAAAGTTCTTTCTAGAATTAAAATTTTCACATTTCAAAAGTCACTTTTAAAAACCTGTTAAAAATTATTACATTTTAAAAGGTACTTTTGAGAATATATTGGAATTTAATTGTTTAAAATATAAAATGGAAATATATTAATAAAGTTAAGATATGTAGGTAACAATTATCCTTGTACTTTCTATTGCTCTAATGAGTTGGGCTCGCCCCAATTTTATTCAATTTGTTTAGGTAGGACTTGTTTGGTATAATAATATAAAACGGCAAAACACCAATTAATCTAAAACTATTATTAGATCCATCCAATTAAGATATTTCCGTAGGTGATGATTATTGAAAGTCTATAAGTTAATTAGTAACCTAATTCAATGCTTCTTTTGTTTAATTTTTTGTGAATTGTTAGTGCAAAATAATTTATTAGCTGAAAAATCGTTAGCTTAATTAGATTGGATATTAGTAATGGCGATTAGAAAATAAATTACTTACTGTGTATATTTATTACCCTCTTAGTATTTTTGATTACTTATTTAATAATAATAAACAAACTACTAAAATTATGCATGATTTGTTAATAATCAATAAAAAAATTAAATGCTTTTTCATGTATCTACCATACGAATGTCAAATATTTATTTTCAAAATTAAAATGTACAAAATTAAACGAGATTGTTTTCAGTATCACACTTAGGTTTTGGAAACATGATTGGATATTACATCCCAACTATTTTCACAATGTTAAAAAACGCATGAAATCATTTTAATAAATGAAATGACGTTGATTGAAACATAACAGTTTCATTAATCCTTTGTTTTTTAAGGAAGAAAGACACATAAAATACAAGAAAGTTTTAAGTGTGTTAAAGAAAAAAATTGCAAATCCTTTGTCTTTAAATTTTGTTTCATTTTATATGAATTTACACTAATAAGATTGGAAAGTCAATGTAAAGTATATTTAAAAAGCTGATAAAAAAAGCATATTTAATACATTAAAGCATGTTAAGCTTAAAAACTATAAAATCACTTTAAAAAATTTAAAGTATAGAAAGAAAAAGTACAAGACTTCTTATACTATAGTTTATGTTTAATACAAGACTGCATTGAGTTATTGGTTTAAAAAATTACTTCTACTAGTAAATAAGACATTTATATGTATTGTTCTTCTATCCAAGACACGATTCTACAAGATCAATACACGTTTTCTTCTCAAAAAACCAATTCCAGTATTATTTACATACAAACTTTACCAGGATCACACAAAAGTATTTTTTGTTTGAATAAAAGTCTATGTTTCCACAATTTTCACTTAGAAAAAAATAACGGGTTAGCTTTGGTTAGCAAGACAAATGTAAAAATGAAATTAAAGTCTTAACACTGAAAACAATCATTTCCCTCTACACTTCCTCGTGGTATTGTCTCGGGTCCCTAATTGTTAATTCTAAGTGTTTTCCTCCATTGTTTACATATCTGATGTTTTCATTTCAGATCTATCATCGTGAGGACAAGCAACTTCAACATGTACATGATAAAACATTATGAATCTTATATTAGTCTTGATTAGGTTTTTCTAAAACAAAATTATATTTTGGAGAAGATATTTAGAGTTTATACATTCTTTACTTTCTCATTTGCGGAGTATTAGTTTGCGTAAGATATGTTGTCTTCCCATTTAATGTAGTCATATTGAGGTTGAATCTTTTAAATTCTGAGTTAGAAAATTTTGTAATCTTGTTTTAAGGTAAACAAAAAAGGTTTTACTATCCAATTGCAAGTATTTGGGGGTGATGATGAATCATCTTTATCAAACAATGGGTTGAGATTGACGTGTATCTCGTTTTGTTATTCAATTGCATTTGATGTTTCACTCTTGTAGTGTTGAATCTTCTGCTCTAGCATGGTCAAATGCTCAACCCTTTAGATGCTAACTCTAATACCAATTATGAAAAATAGGAAAATCACAAGAAATGAGGGTTGAATTATGATTTAGTTAATTTCTAAAAAAGTTCCACGAGCATGGTCTCATTATGTATCTTCAGACAACATTTACTCTTATATGACAAACGATACGTGTTTTGTTTGATGAACTGACACAAACATAAGTTTGAACTAATCTTATTTATTGAAAGAGAATGATTCAATGAAGAGTGTTCTTCATAAAATTTTCCCAGTAAATTATGTCTCATGAAATAAGTCAAATACAAATACTTCATAATATATTTAGTCAAATACAAATACTTCATAATATATTTAGTCAAATACAAATACTTCATAATATATTTAGTCAAATGAACATATTTGAAAACTTGTTTTAAACTCAACTTCTTTGTTTGAGAGGCCAAGATAGATGCAGATTGTGCAACTCAGCTGGATCACTTGATTAATGATTCACAAGTGATTAGATAATGATTTTTGTGTCTGGTCCAACACATAAGTAAATATTTAGTTAGAAGATGTTATAATAAAAACCACTTTAAGTTCATACTCTCACAATAAACTCTCTTTCTTGGGTAGTGCAAATGATAATAACATAAAAATTAAAGGAGATAAGCGAGAGAAAATACACACAACAATTTATATTGGTTTGTTTGCTGCAATAGGCTACATCCAGTTCTTGACCAACAAGCCAAGTTCAACTACGCAGACTACTATTGTAAAGTACATTCGATTATTCTTTAGGTTTGTACCCACTCTTGGCTAACCCCTCCATTATTCTTAACACAAGCCACTCATGGTTTAACTAAGTATTATTGACTCCAACGACTCCTGACCTAATGATTATTCTTGACTTTAACCCTTATTGGCTTAACGAATATCCTTTCGGCTCCCTATCACTCTTGACTAACCCCGTAAAGCTGTATTCATTGTTAAGCAACTCTTGACTCAATCAAGTATTTTAACCAAGCCATTCCTGTCTTAACTTTGTACTCTTTGGGAACCTAGGCACCACTGGCTAAGGTCTGAAGGTTAGGTGTTTAAATGATCAACAAATTATTGGGTCTGACCATTAGGGAGGATTGCATGTTACGACGGGTGTGAGGTTTAAGATTTTTATCCTAGTTTGGATCATTTGTTTGCACTATGGGAAGGGTTACGTATTTTGAAGTATACAATACATATGTTTTCTCTCCTAGATTGCTGGATACACACTTATACTATCTTCCTTGAATTTCTTCTAAATCCAAAGATATGGCAGAATCTCTGCTCTTAGCTTTGACATATTTTTCTGATGCTTCGAGGATTGCTCAACATCTAAGCAACATTTTGGTGTAGTGTATCCTCCACTCTGTTTTTCCTCTTTTAGATGGTAGGTTTCATATAGGGACTAGAAGAAGATAGTTTTTGAGAGAACATCTATAATCCATAAGCAACTTCAATTCTTCTTGAATGTCCACCTTGCATCTGACGAGCTTTAGTGTGATTATTGCTTTTAATGCTCTTCTTCTTTGGACAATGTCCTTGATAGTTGACAATATTTGTCTCCTTAAGTAGCGTAGCTTTCTGTTCCAATTCACGGTAAAAGTGCACATTGTACATAATGTTGTATCGTCTGTCAGACAAAACACTTACATCTTACATTATCTATTATTTTTATAAAATTATTGTATGATAGACATTATACTTCAGTCAAATCATATTTGAATCTAATGATGTTGGGCTTTTTTCTTACCAACATTATACTTTAGTCAAATCATATTTGAAGAACTAGTTTATGTTCAACACACATTAATTTACATATGAAGATCTAGTTTACTAATCTGATGTGCAAGAGTACTAAATAAATGTCCTATAGGAAGATTTTATGAAATATATAATGTCATAATGTAACTACTATTATTTAAGAGAAATTATGCATGATTATGTAATATTTATGATACAAATAATATAATACATTATAACCATCCTTTATATACATTTTTTTTTCTGTGTTTTGTAAAAGGGGAGATATTCTTAACAAAAGAAAAAACCTTAATTCCTTAAACATACTAAAATTACTATAGCATTAAGGATTAGAAAAAAATGGAATGCATTTAATCTAACCTTATTCCTAATCATACGATTTGTATAGTTAGAGTTCCTAATCATACGATTTGTATAATTATTGAATTTGATTTATTTATGTTTTCATTCCCAATGGCCAAAATAAATTATATCAATCTTGGAAAACTTAGTCACAAGAAAGCATTCAAAGAAAATACAATAGCTAAAATCAAATAAAAAATGAAATTTAAAAGAAAAAAAAACATTTGCAATGGAAGGAAAAGAAACAAAGAAAAAAAAATACGCTTGAGCCTATAACGGAGAGAAGACCTAGAGACAAAAAGAAAGCAACTTCAAGACCGTCCCTCAAGCTGGAAGATGTATACTTAGCATTCCATGCTTGAACACAAGATTGTTGAAGGTACCATGATTGAAAGCTTTTGTAAAAATATTTGATGGTTGTTCTACAAATCGTGTGGGTAGAAGTTGAAACAATCCATCTTGGTACACTCATGGAAGCGAGTGCGTACAACAATATGTCGTAGTTTCACTAACACAACAAAGATTGGTTGTAGAAAAAGTGAGTCATGAATGTCACATAACAAGTCAACCAGTATAATTCACATGTGCTAATGGAAAGAGCATGGTATTTTGCTTCAAATGATGAATGAGAGGCAATGTTATGCTTCTTGGTATTCCATTATAGCAATGATTTTCTAAGAAAAGTGTAATACCTAGTTGTTGTCTATCATGTGTTGGGACGATAAGTCTAGTAAAGTATTTTAAGTGAATGATAGAGTTAGAAGGAAAAAAACATACCCAGTGATGCTAAAGCTAGGATTTGGTGGACAACTTGATGATGATGATTTCACAAATTGACCAAGGAATATATAAATGAAATAGATATCAGGTTTGGTGTGGGTTAGATAGAGAAGTCGACCAATAATTCTTCGACATGCTCATGCTTTATGTGCATTGTTACTCTCTTCGAAAAAGAATTTCATGTCCTTCACCATGAGTGTGGTGCAAGGTTTGCCGCCAAGCTTTCCAACATTTGTAAGAATGTGTAATGCATATTTTCTCTAACAGACATGTAAACATTTGTATGATCGAGCAATCTCTAGCTCGAGAAAGTACTTAAATTGTCTAAGGTCTTTAATCTTAAACATTGGTGAGATTTTGATAGCATTTATGTCAAATAAACAATCTCTTACTTGAATAATGTCTTCTATATCAACAGGAAAAATAATGAAGGAAGAGTTGGTTTTCATTAGCCATAGATTGAATAAAATTAAGAGTTTGTAAAAAAAGTAGTAAGTTAGGGAAACCATTGCTTACTAGCTTGTTTCAAGTTATATAAAGATTTTGTTAATCGAATACCTGGTTGGGTTTGGTTTAGGAGGTAGAATCATATAAAATTCTTCACTTAAGTCTGCACATAGAAAAGTGTTATCAACATCAAGTTGTTTGAGGTGACATTTCTTTATTGTTACAAGAGCAAGAAGAAGGAGAATAAAGGTAAATTTTGCAACAGGTGAATAATTGATGAACATATTTTTACTTACACTTAAAACATCTAATCTTATCCTTCTTGGACTATAACTATGAATAAATCAACTATTTTAATTAGAATTTATCAAATTGGGTTTATTTAGGCTTTAATTGCAATTTTTGTTTAATATAAATTTTTTAATACAATAAACAATCTAAGTCTTGTTGTAACAAACTATCTTATAGAAGTGTTTGCAGAACTAATGCAAAGCCTAAGCAAAGTTTGGTCCAATGATGCACGTGGCCCGATTATTGAAATTCCAATTTTCTTATCAGAAACAAATTTGGAAACAAAATATCTAAAAAAAATGGAAACAAAATATGAGAAATAGAACTGGAAACAAATCCACAAAATTTGGCAAATTGGAAATAAAATCTAAAAAAAAGAATATTTGAAACAAAATCTAAATCTGAATTCTGCAAGGAAAACAAAAGTGGATACAAGCTATAAAGAGGAACACCACATGTTACACTACATATGGGAGATGTTATAACCTAACTACACCATTTTCCTTAGTTTTCTATTTTTTTCTTTGTAATTATTTTCATTTTGGCTCCTCATGGAAGGTTAAAACTTTCTAGGTTGATTCTCTTATGATTTCACATTGAATTATGAGATTTTATGTAATTTAGTTTTGTTCTTCAATTTTTGTAATAAATTGTGCTAGACGGTATGATTTTTTTGAATTCTAATTTTTGTTATTATAATTGTTTTTAAAAACTTGTTGATAATTAAATTTTGTTATTTAATTGGAATTATTCTTTCATTTGTTTTATTTTGAACAATTTCTTATTTGATTAATTCAAGAGGTAAAAGATTGAAAATCCCACGAGACGCTTAGAGATGAGTGAGGTACTGTATAAATTTGTGGACACTTGTTCCATTCATTATATTTTGTTTAATTTTTGATTGAAGCTTATTTATTTAAATTCAATTATGTTTAGAAATTGGATGGATGATAATCATATGACAAGTGAAGAAGAATGCAATGATGAATGAACTCGAGAATCAATATGTTTTCTAATTCATTTTATTTTTATTCTTTTTAATTACTCAACAACAACAAACTCATTTTTATTTACTGCTCTTTATAATTAACATTTTCTGCAAACAATATATGAATCTTGTTTATTTGAGATTATAATTGAATTCATTGCGAGACAACTTGGGTTGACCTATACTCTGGTTTTGTTGACTTTTCATGCAGTGGACGATATATGTTGAACAAGAAGATCCAAAAGGACTACATTAGACGATCTACATTCACACTCTTTTATTTGATTGAAAAACAACAACAATCAATAAATACCAAGATAGAATATTACTTCGAACTGGGTGTAACCCTTTGCTACGTGATGGGCTCTATAGCATTCTATTTCTCCATTGGCTTTCTTGTATACCTACTTTCACGTACTGATAGTTTTTCCTATAGGAAGATTAATTATGCTTTATGTGTTGTTTCTTTCAATAACATCGATTTCAATCTCCATTACTTGAATCCATTCAGGTAAATGAGTTCATCCCTCATATGTTTGAGGTTTAATATGAGAAAGAGTTTATGCCTAACTTTGAAAGATGCATTAGTTGGCTCATGATAGAGGCTAGGTAGGCCAAGTCTCAATCGAATCATGGCGCTTGAGTTGCTATGCTTTTATGTAGAAAGAGTTTCACTCTAACTATAAGCTATAAATTTGATCGAACAATTGGTATAAGAGTCAAGGTCTCAAATTTGATTAGCCATTCCTATTCAATGTGAGATCTCCAAACACCCCCTCATGATAAGGAATGAATATCTTGAGTGTGGGATTAAATATTTGCAGGAAGTTTAACATAAACCCAATAGTGAGTGACACAATAACCCCAATGAACTTAACTAGGAGAAACACAAAATGATTCTGATACGATCTATTAGAAGCTTGTGCAGTATCACCTAGTTTTCAGGTTGTGAGTTGATGATGATAATCCTCAACTTCTTGTTTTTCATTTATCTCAATTTAATTGTTTTGAGTGATTTTAGTGATTGCATTATGTTTATTGTCATAAAGAGTATTAAAAATATCTTTTTTAGGATCAATGTCATTTTTTAAGAAGAATTAAACACATAAATGAAAGCATATTCATGAAAAATAATATTTATGATATAAAAATTTCTCTTGAGTTTATATCCAACGTAATATAATTCATAATTCATGGTTTAAAATCGAGGAAAATGTTTATTGTCATAAAGAGTATTAAAAATATATTTTTTAGGATCAATGTCATTTTGTTAAGAAGAATGAAACATATAAATAAAAGCATATTCATGGAAAATAACATTTCATGATATAAAAATTTCCCTTGAGTTTATAACCAACGCAATATAACCCAGAGTTCCTGGTTTCAAACCAAGGAAAATGAATTTCAAGACTCTCAAATTAAAATTATTTTTCTTCTCTTCGATAGTAGATGAAAACAAATGCATCCAAAAACCTTTAAGTCCATCAAATTAGGCGTATTTCCATATAAAATTTCAAAAGAATTTTATTTTTAATGACAGAGGAAGGGGCCTAACATGAATCACTACATATGAGCAAAAAACCTTAGGTAGACAAGATTAATGCATCAGATAGTGAGAAACACTCAAGATATATTGATGCTTCCTTTCTACTCTAGAATTTTGTTGGGGAGTTTCAATCCATCTAGTATTATGTATTGTATCAAGTTTTTCATAAAACTCCTTCTATTAAGCTCTTATCCATTATATGTTATGATGATTTTTATTCTTATGTTGAATGGATTTGGGATAATGGTAATAAGACATAAAATGTTTCTAATTCCACCTTTATTTTTCATGAGGTATATCCAAGTGTATCTTGTATGATCAACAATTGTAAGAAAATATTTATTTCCATGGATAAAAGGTATGCTAAAAGGACCCTAAATATTATTGAAAACATTTTCAGAAGAAGTAACGCTAAAAGGAAAAGGTATCTTGTATTGTTTGGTTATGTGACATGAATAACATATTCTATTTTCATTATAATGATGTAAGGAAAGTTTCAGTAAACATGATCAAGAACCTTAGTAGAAGGATGTCCCAATTTTCAATGCCATAGATCAAGGCCATTTTTATGTTACAAGAAATTGATTATTTGTGTAGAGCCTGTAGTGTTATGCAACACAAGGTAGAAAAATGATAGAGACCATCTTGAAACTTAGCTTTCCCAATTCTTTAATGAATATACTTTCAGCATTTAGCATACATTGTGTGAGAAACAAAGTTGATAGTTTAAAGATGTTGAGCAAAAATAAAATTCATGGTAAATTTGGGTATGTATAAAACATTATATATACTCAAGTGTTTTGTGAGGTGAATGGTTCTATCATGCTTAACTCTCATGTATGTATGTTAGAAAGTTTTACATTCAAAAGTTTGATTTTATAAAAGCTTGTAAAAAGAACTTTGGTGCGTGTCACATGACTAGTGGGTCTTGTGTCATTGATCCAAGAATACGTAGTATCATTATTACCTTGCATAGTTGTGTGAGAGACTCACTTATTATATAGGGTTGCTTCATTATGAGTGAGATATAGAATTTTCTAAAGTTGTTGTACTTATTCATGAGGAAGAGATCCCATGACTTGATTATTGTTGGCTTGTTTTTGTATTGAAATAAATTTTTATTTGGTGTAACTTGTATCATTTTCAATGATAATCACAACATACTTGTTTCATCCATAGTGGAAAACCATGTTAAGAATAATCCTATTCAATAGATGATTCATCTTGTGGCAAAAAGTATATTATTTACCTTGATTTCTCCATCCATAAACATGATTATTATCTCTGTTGTATGATCTTGAACCTTGTTGGGTAGTGTTATTAATTTGGATTTGTGTTCTTTCTTGTCGAAGAATGAGAAAGAATCTAATTAATGTTTGGTAAATGTTCAATGAAAATAATATGTTTTAACAGTGTAATAGATTTCTCCAAGTTCTTTTAGAAAACACATAATATGCTCAGACTTTTTATACCCACTAATTGTCTTGATCAAACTACAACTACATTTAATGTTGCAAACACATGTGAGAATTGACCTTAGTGATTTGAGTTCTTACCATACGGGAATTGACCTTAATGATTAGTGTTCTTACCATAAAATTTTTGAATCTATGTAATAATCTGAAATATTTCTTTATCCTTATTTGATAGAATTGATTTCTTAAAGAAGGTTTTAAATGCGAAATGATCACTTTTCACAAATATTTTAAAGTATTGATATACATGGTGCTTTTGCAATCTACATTGATAGTGTCCGTGTTATTCATGAAATCATCATCACATTGCATCATCTCAAGTGTTAAAAATGTTATTATCTTCTAGAGATACACCATCGTTGAAAAATTGAGACTTGTTCTTGGATAAAAGAGCATGTGTCATGACTCTACTCTAAGAATAATAATCATTCTAAATATGAGGATAACTATGTTGGGGTAATCTCCTAAATATAAACATAAAAGGTTCGTTAAAACATTTATAAAAGTCATTTAGAAAAATGAAAAGTAAAGAAAGTGTAAGAAAAACCATAGAAAAGAGATGTTAAGAAAAAAAAAATAAAAATAGATGTAAAACGCGATTAACTCACTTCGATATTATATTAAATTTTTTAGGTTTATTAATGGAAAGCAAGAAACAAAATCAAAAAAGTGACAGAGAAATGTATTTTTTTTTTTAATTTTTAAGTGTTTGGTACATTGTTCATATGTAATGTACGTCCTATGCATTCTTCACGTTATGAATATCTATGATGCATTCTGTCTATGTTTGTACATAGAGAAAGGGAAAGAAACAAAGGAAAAAAAAAAAAAAATGGACTTGTGGACAGAGCGAAGAGAAGGCGAAAAAGAGAATAAGAAAACAACCTCAAAAAATAATCTCATATCTAAAAATAAAAATAGCAACGTTGGGCTTAATGGATATAGAAGAACATTGGACTCCCTCTTTTGGTAGAAGTCAGAAAATATGGACGTGCTAGTAGTGTCTTCTTAACGTATTCCTGTGAGGTACCCATTTTTGAAAGAAGAAAAGGCTCATTATGGTGGCAGAGGAACTTTACTCATAGTTGGACATCGTTTACTCTATTGCCATGACTCCATCTTCATTATCAAAAATTACATTTTTAATGTTTAATTGAAGCATCTCATTATTACAATTTTTCCTACATAAAACGTCAAAGAAAAGTAGTGGAATCATGTTTACTTGTCTAAATCATTCAGATCACAATAAAATGTATTCACGAGTTAATTTATTTCATTAAACGCGACAAATTGACTGTAAAAATGTACAAATGTTACTATGTAAGTGTGACTTGTTTATCATATCAGGGGATACGTAGAAGCATGTTCACCTCCCTTGGGCAAAAGTAAATAAAAATAATAATAGTTTAAAAATAGTTTATGAATGAAATTCTACAATATTTTTGTAATAATTTTGCCAAAAATAAGATGATCATTAGTTTTAGACATTAGGTTATAATAATTTTTTACGGAATGCCATAGGTGTTAGTATCTTTTCTTTTTATGCATAATTCACAACTAAATAAGTTTTTGCAGGATTCCCCTTATGAAATAAACTTTGATGTCAAGTATATATCTTTAATTTTATTTTGTCAATTATTTGTTTAATCGTAATCTTAGTGATGATAGATGGTGAATCGGGGATACTTGAAAGAGCCAACCTAAATTTACTACTATGTTAAATTTTATTTTGTCACTTTTACTTGTTCAATTTCATTCTTATTTTTGAATCTTTATTATTGATTCATTGCAATGCGATTGAACCCTAGGTAAAAATCAAGTATATTATATCTATGTGTGAATTTAGATTGTGCTCCTCTCACACGCACTACTTAAACTTCTTAACACAGTTTGTTAGTTGGTCTTGTACTTGAGTTTGTGTAACTCATGGAGTAGACGTTGAGTGATTGTCATCTTGGATTCACTTCATGTTTAGTTAACATGAACATTATTGTTCTTATGGGATGTCCTAAAGAGATTACAGGAAAATGCCCGTTGAATGGATTGGGATTGGAGGAGAAGAATTTTTGGAGAAAGTGAGAGGTGTTGGTATTCGAGGTTAAATTGGATACGAAATGCGAGGTAAAATGAGAGAGGTGAAGAGTTGGAGTTTATAAAATAGAATGAAAAATAATGATTAAAGAGAACTTTAGCCCAAGTTAATTATTAGTAATTATTAAAGATAAATTACTTATTGAAGATTAATGTGGAATTTAGAGGGTATTTTGTACTTTGGCCTATAAAATGTTGTACTTGAAATATAATCAGGAGGATATGAATTTTGAAAGAAAAATTAACTTTTTTTTTTATGAAAACTTTCTAGAGTTTTGAGTTATAAGAGTCCAAATATGATCTTATCAGGGTAACTTGTGGCGATCAATCCCGTGACTTATCACTCACATTCTCATCTTTTCTTAGTGTGGCCTTAATATCATTCTCCCTTCTCCAAACTGAATATTAGAATGCTCTCCCTATTTTTCTCGTCAATTCTACACATCTTTCTGCAGACCAAGGTACAAAGAAAAATGAAGAAGACTCCACATCATACAAAAGACTCATTGACCGTCTCATATATCTTACAAACACCAGATCTGGCATCTCTTTATTTATCAACAAGCTTAGCCAATTTGTCTTTGCTCCAACCTCAGATCATCAACGAGTTGTGTTTCACATGTTGATATACATGAAAAGTGTTCCAGGATATGACATCTTTTTTAACAACAACAATTTGATCCAACTAAAAACTTATAGCAACTCTGACTCGGCCACTTACCATGAAACTAGAAAATTCATCACTAGTTTTTCTATATATATTGGATATTCTTTAATGTCTTGGAATTCTAAAAAGCAACAAATTATATCAAGAAGCTCCTTGGAAGATGAGTATCGTGCCCCTGCAGGCACTACATGTGAAATCCAATGGATCATTTATCTCTTAGAAGATCTACATATACGTTATACCAATCCTACTTTGCTATACTATGACAACTAGTCAACCATATAGATCACCTCAAACCAAGTATAGCTCTTCACCATGCCAAGTCCACATTTATGGCTCTTCAAGAAACCATCACAATAAACATACTCTCGTATCAACTGAATTTCCAGTTGTTTCCCATTCAAAAAATTAACACAAGGATAATAATATCTTCCATTTCTACCTCCTCCATTCTTATACAAATCACTGATTTGACTTGCATTAATCCAACTTCGATCCATGACTACATAGTAGAAGATTTTGGTTTATGCATTAGTATCTCCCATTTCTTAAAAGAAAGTGTGACCTTATCCCATTCAAGAAGATTCACTTGTTCATATTTCATTAGTATGTCCAATTTATCATGCATTATTTAAACCTCACAAAATTTTGGCAACATTTTTGAATCAGTCTTCATGTAACACAAAATGAAAGTGGTGATGTTAAGTCAACCACAATCAAATATACACTCGAAGATCAATATAAAATAATGGCATTAATAACATGTACTAATGAACTATGAAAAAATGTTTAACCTTCCTAAACTTTCCAAACGAACAATTCAAGTTGAATATAATGATTGTTATTGCTACCCATCTATTTTTTTTTAAATTTAAGGAAATAATTAAAATTGATGGTAATATTTAATCTTTATATTGAATCTCAAACGGGAAACTAAGGTTCGCTCAATGCACAACATAAATACACATTGTCGAGGATTGAACATCCCCAGATCTAATACCAACACATTCAACATATATAACATTCAATAACATAAAAGCACCACATAAAATACAATTGCCCAGGATCGATTACATGTTGTATGAGTAGTCCTAAGTTTTCAAATTTTTGCTAAGTACAAATTATCAAAACCGAATTTTATTTGACTTCTTCTTCATAGTTTGAGGCTATTACATCATTATACCAAGTATCAAAAATAGTTTTCCATACTTGCTTGTTGTAGGCTGAGACATACACAAAGGAAAAACCAAGACAATGAAGTCTTAGAATACTAACTTGATGAAGGAGCGAAACATGGTGGCGGTTAAAGCGGTGATAGTGGCTCAGTGATAGTGGAGAAAGTGCAACCTTAAAATGTAAGAACACCTGCGACCCTTAATGTAACCTGCAACGTCAACATAATTAAAAACAAGTTCAACAAACCACACACGTTGAATATGTGACAGAGCAAAGTGGACAAACAATATACCAACAAATGAAGATCAAATATAGGTGAACACAATGAGAATGACGACAATGACATTGACAACAAGAAAGTAGAACGGTGACAATGAGACTCAACAACACAAACAAGTGAAAGCAATGAAAATGAGTTTTAATAGGATTGAAAAAGAGAAATATTACATCAATTGTAATAACATTCAATGTAATAAATAACCCTAGAGTATATCGATGTACAATCAATGTAATAAAATCAATGTAACAGGTGTCATGAGCAATTGTTTTTCAAAATTTTTTTTAAGAGAGCTTTCTAAACTATTTTCTACACCGATATTAAAAGGTGTTTTTTATATTGGTTAAAATATAACTGATGTAATATGTCTTTAATTAATTATAAAATTGTCACCATATTTTTATTTATAATGATTCTTTTTTAACTAACTTGCGTTCTATCGTGTTGAATTTTTGTACTAGTTCTAGAAGATTTGAATGTTTTGATTTAAAGTGATCTTGACTTTGAAGTATAACAATTAGAAAACCTATTTAGACCTTCACTAAAAGAGGAAGTATTATTAAAGATAAAAGTTCATTGATTATTTATTATATCATAACACAAATTTATAAAAAGAAAACACACCGTGTCTACAAATTTTTTTCAATACAAGTAAAGTTTTAATTCCTGAATATGATAGTTAATGATAGAGTGAGCTCCTTGATGCTTTGCTCCTTGAAACTCCACGGGATGTTGTTGAGTATGGATGAAGCTTTGCACGAACCAAAGGAGTAGAAGAAGCTCCTCTTCAAGCAGAAGCAAGTGGAAAACAAAATGGAACCGTGGAAGTGGTGTGGAACTTCAAAAGTGAAGGAGAAGCTTAGGTAGAAGCTTCAAAGGCAATAATGAACTAGTGGATGAAGGTGTTCTTGGAGGAGGTTGGGCCAACTATCAAGAGGTTCTTCAAGGCTTTCTTGGAGAAGAAAACTCAAAGGAAGACTTGACAAATGAGTTGAAAATTCTACAACATCTCATTATACAAATCAAGCTTCTTTTACATGGTTCCTACACGTGTATTTATAGAAGAAGAGTAGGAGGAGAAGCTTATGGTAGAAGCTTCAATAAACCTAGCATAAGAAGTAAGCTTTCTCTAACCCTAGCTTCTTCGACACACTTCCTTACTCTCCACTCAGCTTCTATCACGTGTCATAAGCTCCATGGTTAATGCCACCTTTAGGGGAGAAAACTCTACGTGTGACACCCCTTAAGTTATCCATCTTTGGCAATATGTTGTATGGTTAGGTGCGTCTTTATTGATGTATTGGGACCTTCTCTATGTTGCTTATACCAAGCGAGAATGCTCGCATCTATTTAATGCATGGGTTGTATGCTTAGTTATTTCCAAGAGAAATCATGGTTTGAACTTGATGGTTGGTGGCTACAGAAGTGTAAAATGTGGTAGGCTCAAAAGT
>Ga0099824_1001982_pt1 | contig 29728 bp, 12 predicted proteins | sample SiratrowhiteBW_FD_76837 | JGI IMG/M metagenome (GOLD analysis project Ga0099824, IMG submission 76837) | Root nodule microbial communities of legume samples collected from California, USA - Siratro white BW | ecosystem: Host-associated > Plants > Roots > Nodule | place: USA: California... | reverse complement strand
GTAGGCGCAGATCTATGAATGGGAGATGTTGTACGAGTTTCTACAGGACCTAAATTATCAATCGGCTCTCCAAGCACGTTGAAAATTCGTCCTAGAGTTGCTCCGCCTACTGGAACATTTAGGAGAGTTCCTGTGTCAATAACTTCCATTCCTCTCTTTAGACCATCTGTAGCACTCATAGCTACAGCTCTAACTCGATTATTTCCTAATAATTGCTGTACTTCACAAGTCAATCCTTTTTCTAATCCTTAAATCAATCCTTTTTCTAATAGTGTTGTTTTCAAATTATTGAGTAAGAAAGATCATTTTTTGTATTTGGAGAAGAAAAAAGATTTACTTTAGATTTAAAAAAAACTAAAAGAATACTTAGATATTTTACTTTTTATTCAAACTTAATAGAACCTCATGCTCATCTTTACACTTCTTTCCCTTAAACCAATCCTTACCAATTCTTGAACGTTCAATTAAAAAGTAAAAAATAACTTGTGCTTTGAATTTTAAACTTAATAATAAAAGTTAAAAGTGAAAATCATGAAAGTTGGAAATTATAAAGCTAAAAAATAATTTTAATCTTCAAAATTTAAAAATTTAAGCCTCCCAATATTTATTATTTTAAGGGAAGCATTTCAACCTGACAAGTGAAACAATTCTAACCAGTAATCTGGATTAGTGCAGCATTTGGGGAAAGGTTTGAAGTTTTGATGGGAAAGTTTAAAGTCTTGAATGTGAAAAGTTATTATTCATTTAACAAAATGTGAACTGAGACGTGGCTAAATTGAACCGGTGTAATGTGGAGACGGTGCCTCTGCAAAATCCAATAATGGAGAACACAAGACAAAAAGTAACACGAATATATGAGCAAAGAACTTGTTCATATATATGCATTGAAATCTATTTTAAATTGGAGCAATAGAAACCACTTTCAACGTGTTGATGTGACACAAAAGTAACATAGTGAGATTAATCACTTAATTATTGTAATTTGACATTAATTATCTATAATCAGAAGCTGTTACTAAGTAATATCATTGAAATTTGAATGTGGTATTTTATTAGGAGATACAAATTGTTACTTATCCAATGTTAATGTTTTTTTTCCTAATATGTTGATGTAAGAGAAAAAAAAGTAAAATAGGAAACAAAATATTCCTTTTTTGTAATAATTGTAATATACCAGTCACGTTTTAGTTTTTTTTTTTTTAACTTTCTTGTACATGCTATATATGTAATGAATTAGTAAAATATGTAAAATTCAAAAATATGACAATTAAAATACTCTAAATAAAATTTAAATAATAATTATAAACGTATGATTAAATTTATTTTATATAAATGAAATAATAAATGCTTACAGCAGTAAAGTGATTGTTTATGATATGGTCTTTTTTGGAAGAGATTTCTCGTGTGTTCTAAAAACCACTTTTCATTTGTTTTTAGTCTTTAAATCATCTTTACCAAAGTTTTATCGTCCTTGTGGATGAGATGTCACACATCAAATTTTTAAGAGATAGTTTAGCTATTTAGAAAAAATTTATATCTATTTATGCAAACATTTTATTTCACCTTGAACTATAGTTGTTTCACAAATTTTAACAGTCAAGATTTTTCATATATTTTATTATCAAGTTTTATAAGTATTATACATTTCATCGCACAATTTTTTCCACATATTTTAATGTTTTTTGTTGGTGATAATAAAATGATATTATTTTATAAAATTTGACGATAAAACGATATTCTTTGTTAGAAACACATACGTATTTTGTTATACAATTAACGTATTGATAAAGACTGTAAAAAAATTTGAAAAATGTAATAATAAAGTGCGTGATAAAAAACTTAGATGATAAAATTTGTAAAATGATAATTAATATGTAAGTAAATATTAAAACCTTAAAAAAATTAAATTCATTGTTATATTAGTAATTTACTCCTTTTTACTAAGTGAGCATATTAGTTAATTTTTTCTTAGTTTAGTTGGTTCTCTAACTTCATTAAAATTAAATTAAATTCTTTTTATTTCTTTACTGAAATCACTCTCAACTATTGTTTTCTTTTTCACTAGATTTGGCAATCTTAAGATACTTAAAACTAAGTTATTTGGCAAGGCATTTTCTTAAGGTAATGCCAATCATATTAAACATTATCTTCTCCTAAAAACTAAACCTAAATTTTTAGTGCCTATGGTTGACACACATCTTATCCATAAACTGAAACCTAAGGAAATTGTGCATGCACTTATGAGTGACTCCTTGCAAGCAAGAAAATGAAACAAAAAAGCCAAACATTTACTTTCTTTTGTCAAATTATTGTGACATTGATTGGTGATGAACCATATGCAAACCCTCTATGAAGGCCAAAACACAAAGCCCCATCAATTATTATCTGAACCATTTCATAAATTCACTATCTCCAGATAAAATTAGGGTTGGGAGGACCCCCCAAGTCCACAACCATCTACGTGCTTAATTTGTGTGCAAGAGAGTGTTGATCACAGCTCCAATCTTCATTAATGGCACATATAGGGATTTCTCTCACACCACTAATTATTGTAATTTAATTCAACCCTCAAATCAAACCAAGTGATGATGCAAAAGTGATTGTGAAAGCCTTGTGGCTTTAATTTATTCACCAAGTTTTGGAGCTCTACGATGCACACATCACCATCAATGGTTAGTAACATGTGAACCAAAGAATACCTTGGTCCTTCAACGCAACGTCCAACCATCATTAATATTTTATGACCAAAAGCAGATATCAATATTGGAAAATGACGCTAGGAATAGGCCATGATGACGATCATCATATTAATTACGTTCACCAATAATGTTCATGGTTAAATGAAAAATATCTAGGGCTCAATAAATGTTTGTATATCAACAAGTTTGTGATACAAGAATGTGATGGATCAACGTATTCTTTCTATAAAACCTTCACAAATAATTAACTACTTTCCCTCATCATCAACAAGCTTCTTAATTATTTGACCTCTAAACAATTTGGCATAGTTACCAAATAGAAAAGAAAAAAGAGTAAATCATTTAAACTGAAGCTATTAACCCTAATATACAATTTATTTATCAGAAAAAATTATGAGAAAATTATGATTTTAGCTGTCTCAAATATGGTTTAAAGAAAAAACCATACTAATAAATCATAGGTTTAAGCTGAACTCATTCAATGTGTTTTAATTAATGTTTCATATTTAGTTTCATGTATAAAAAGCGTAATTGGAAAATAAGATTTTCATTTTGCATTTGTTGTCACAATTATGGTTGAAGGTGAAAAATTGAATTTGATTCTGTAAATTAGGTTGAATTATTAGCCACGAACATGAGTTATAGAAGAGCCAGAAAAACTCCGTGGCAGCATGCATTTCACAAGCCATTCACTTAGCTATATATTCCTTTCGGACACTGATAGCCAACACAGGAAAATAATAAATAAATTATATATGAAGGAAAATTCCAGTTTCTTTTTTCTTTCTCTTTTTCTACTTGTGTGATCACCAATTCTTTGGAACCCTCTTAACAAATTAAGAAAGCAGAAAAAAGCATCAATCTATGAAGAATAACATATAAAGAGGAAACATTTACAAATTTATCATTTTAAGATTTTAAATTGAAAATAATATTATAATATTTTATGTAGGTTTAGGGTGGTACGCATATTCCCTCAAAGATTTCAATAGAACCCAATGTCTGAAATTGAGAGAAAATCCAAACATATCCTATATTATTTCCATTAAAATTTTTATTATTGCAAGTTCATAATATTTTAATTTGACCCAACTTTATTGACATTTAAGTAAGACCTTATTTAGGATTAGGTTAAGTACGATATTAACCCTTTTGTTGAATTGAGAGTTTTCAAATCTCAAAAGAACTTGAAATTCAAAGCAATCAATTGCAACCAATTATATGAAATAACTATTGCTTGGATTATTTACTTTTTAAAGTATTTTCATAGAGGTTCAACACAAATGCAACTTTTATTCGTGTATCTTTTCTTTGCTCTCTTCATCGTTTATCTGCAGCACATCATACCCCACACAAAAAAATCCGACGACTAATTCTCAATGTTTGCAAAGAATGCTTCATTTAGATTATTTTCGTTTTTGGAAATGAATCTTTGAAAATTGACGATCTATTTGTAGAAATGATTCAGAAGGATTTTGGAGTTTTCATTTCAAGTGAAAAAATTGATTGAAAAAATTGAGACTATATGGTTTTTTATAAGACTATATGCTTCACTCAATAAAGTTGTAAGAAAATTATTAAATCTTATAAATTTTTACCGACATAATTCATGCATGATCTCAAAATATTGACATTTTAAGTAAGACCTTATTTAGGCTTAGGTTAAGTACAAGATTGATATCCGTTCATTACTTAAATATTAAATGTTAGTTTTTAACACTTCGAAATTAATCCTGAGAACACCAGTTAATCCCATGTTTAAGTACTTACAATTTTAGCTACACACTGATTGTTTATGTTATCTTCAATTCATGAATACATCTTCATTTCTATAACAGACATAGTAATTCACACATAACAAATTGATTTCCATATTATTATTGTGTTTACTTTTGAAAGTAAGAAATATTGACCACCGTGATAAAGATGGTGGTTACATAATACATTGAATATGCTTTACCAAGTGTTTGTAATTATTCAAAGCTAATAATGAGTACCAAATTAATATAAGAATTTACAATTAAAATAAAAAAGGAGAAATAAAAAATAATAATGTAATTTTATTAAAGGAAAATAACTTTATAATACCATTATCTCTAATTTTAAGGAAGGAATGTCAACATCCTTTAGTAAAAATAGTTATCCTTAAAAATAGGTAAAATAACTATAAGTAGAATGTTAAAGGAAAAATTATTATATTTCTTAATTTTTCTCATTTTTTTTTTCACTCAAGAGATTTTGATGTGTCTATGTAAGAAAATATTTTACTCCTTTTATTACTTTACCAAAGCAAATTTTTTTCAAAAGAAAGCATTTATTTTGACATTCTCCTACTTGGAGATTTTGATGAAATTAATCTGATCTTCACACCATTTTCTTTATTTGTTCCCATCATGTTGCTTACTTTTTCAATAGGATCAAACCTATATAAAGTTGCCCATGCTAACCAATTTTGTGATAACATCTGTTAGGTTTGCATTGGTTTGAATCTTTTGCATATTCTCCACTTCCTTCCTTTACTGCTTCTCGATCAAAGTGGTAGTGTATACCTATTGCTTTGTCCTAGAATGAAAAGCAGGATTCCTTGCAATGTACAAGACGCTTTATTTGTCACAATATACAACAAGCTTTTGTTGCTTGTGCCTAAGTTCTTCAATTAACATTTGAATTGAGATAACTTCCTTGCATGCTTGAGTAGCTGCCATAAACTTAACTTCCGTAGTATACCTAGAACTTGGATAACTAACTTATTGCTTCTCTTGCAAGTGTAAATACATAATCAATAATAGATCTCATTTTATCAAGATCACTTGCAAAATCAGAATCGATATAGCCTTTGAAAACTATTTCTAATCCTCTAAAATATAATGCAACACCCAAGGTTCCTTTGATTTATCTTAAAATCCTCTTAATAGCACTCCAATGCTCTTCACTAGGATTTTTCTTGAATCTATTAACCACTCATTAGCTGTGCAATGTCTAGTCATGTACAGATCATGACATACATAAGACTTTCCACCACTATGCTCTATGCTATATGAATACGATATTTGAGGCATTTCTATCCTTTATACTTCATTGCTAGGACTCAAACTCGAGGACAACATACAATTGATAGGAAATGGGATAGAAATTGGCTTGCAGTCTTGCATGTTAAAGTGTTGCAAGATTTTCAATAAGTAATTCTTCTAAGAAAGTCAAATCTTCCTATCCTTTTTGTCTCGGTGAATTTGCATACCTAAAATCTTGTTTACTATTCCCAAATTTTTCATATCAAACTCCTTATTCAATTGTGTCTTCAATTCTTAGATTTGAGCTTTATTGAGGCCTACTACTAACATGACATCCACATAACATAAAAAGATGATATAATCATTCTTGAAATCTAAAAGATGATATAATCATTCTTGAAATCTATTGTAGTAGGTACAATAGTTTGACCTTATTCTGTTGTAACAGAGGCTAATAGTGAAGGAGACAAATCTCTCATTCTATATAAAAAAGTTATGTTCATCTTCTCTACCAACCATTCTATCGAGGTGTATGTGGATTAGAAAATTATACTACAATACCATTTTGCTTGTAGAATGCTAAAAAAATCTCCATCTACATATTCTCCTTCATTATCCATCCTGATGCACTTAATTTATTCCTTAGTTTCAAGCTCTATTTGTGCTTTGAATTCCTTAAATACTAGATATACATATGACTTCCCTTTGATAGGATACACCCACAATCTCCTGGAATAATCATCAATGAACGATAGAAAATATTTTTCTCCTCTAAGGGAAAATAACGATGGTTTCCCACACATAAGAATGAATCAAGTCTAATATATGTTTACTTCTAGTAGCTATTTTAAAAAACTTCAATATATATTGCTCTTTTACCACATAATGCTCATAGAAAGGTAAAGCAACCTCTTCGAGTCTAGGTAAGAGATTATATTCTACAAGAATTTTCAAACCTTACTCTAACATATGGCCAAGTCTATGATGTTACATCATCACTACTTCTTGAATTATTGATGCAACTATTGCATATGTTTCTTGCAATGTATCTCTCAGAAGCACATACAAATTTTTCACATTTTTCTTTGCTTTCATCACTACCAAATTCCCCTTCACCACCTTTGGGATTCCACCTTCAGTATGCATCTTACTCCCGATGTTATCTACTTTCCTAATAGACAATATTTTCTTCAAGTCCTTCATTGCACACAAAATATCATTATATAGTTTTATTTTGACAGTACTAATTCCAACAATCTCTAAGGCATTATCATTACTTATGATCATAGATCCACCTTAGATAGGTTCACTAATGTAAAACCAATTTTGGTATGAAGTAATTTGCCAAGTTACACTTAAATCCACTATTCACCTATCATGTAATTGTTTTTCACCATTAGATTTAATTACTACTTCACTCACGAGAATAATGTCGTCTTTTGAGGTTTTGTAACACACCTTTGTGAGGTTGATACTTCAAAGTTCTTTTCCTCATTCTTCTTATGCTAACAATCTTTATTTAGATGCCCTTTATTGTCATAATGGTAGCATTTGAGATACTTCTTACTCAAAAAATTTGATCTACCATGAGTTTGACTCCTACTATAACCATGTTTTGTTGATCTACCTCTCATCATCGTCAAAAACCTTTGCTTGGGTTGAACTTTCCACCTTACTTTTTTTTGCCCGGATTCTTCTTCAAGAATATATCTCACAGCATGCTCAAAGTGTATGTGAACATTAATATTGTTATTTTTTATATTGATACAAATAAGGTAAACTCTAACATAGAAAATTTGTACGTTCATTCTCAACTATGTTGGAATTTGCTGTTGAAAGTTTGACAAATAACATGTTTAGATCATTGATGTGGTTTGTCACTAATGTGGACTCACTCATTCGAAGAGTATAAAATTTTATCTTCAAGACTGTTCTTGCGTGAAGTAACTTAACCTCATACAATTTGATGAGAAAAATTCAATTTACAGTAGTCATCTCCACAATGCTTGATAAAATTGCATTTGGCATTGCTAAGTGTAAATTTGTAATATCATTATCATTAATTTCTTTCCACCTTTGATCTGTGATGTCTACTAGTTTTTCTTCAATTGCATATACACAATTATCTTTTTTCAGAATTGCCTTCATCTCTAATTTATACAACAAGAAATTATTCCTATTGAACTTCTCTACCTTATATTTTGTTGACATGACTTTAAAACGACTTAATGGAACAATGATGATAGACCATGAACAACTGCATGAAGTAAGTTCTAAAGAAAGAGAAGTGGGTCACTAACGAATACACTTAAATTTCAAGTATTTTCTTATATAGTAGATTCCTAGACATGCATTTTCATACTATTACACTCTATATCCATTAACAAGAATAATTCTTTTATGATGTGAAAAATTAAACTATCTGAAATAAAAAAGCATAGATTTTTCTACAACAATATTATAGTGATAATAACAACATATAATACAACAAAAAATCAAGCTATGATACCACTATTGGGTACAAGAGTTACAACAAAAGATCTCAACTAAAACAAAAGATCTCAACTAAAATAAAAGATCTCAACTATAATAAAAGGTGAAAAGCTAAAAAAACATGTTTATGGCAATAATGTAATTTTGCTAAAGAAAAGAAAATTATAATATCCTTCTTTCTAACTAAAAAAAAAACAATAAGACTCTCTCTTATAAGGAGAACATTAAAAGAAGAAATTAATTTACTCTCTTAATTTTTTTCTTAAATACTAAAACATTAAAAAAAGTAAAAAAGAAAAAGAATATTTTGATGTATCTTACTAAGAAAATATTATGCTTCTTTTATAACAAGAAAAGTAAACATTAAAATAATTTTTCTCGATGTGTGACTTCTCTACTCACAAACTATTAAATCATTTTTAATATATTTATATATGAATCTTTCAATGTTATAAGAGTTCAATAGGTTAATTGAGTCATTTTTAGGAATAGTTGGTTTAAGGTTAATGTTGATTATATTGATCGAGGTTGTCATGGACATAATTCTAAGCTGATGATTATCATTATTGTTATTGTAATATTTGAAGAGAACAATTATATCTTACTTGAATGTGACTCTTCTAGATAGATCTGATGCACTTTCAAAAACTCTAGTATTGTTCCTAGGAAATTGAAAGCTCTAATAAGAACTCTTAGTATCTGCAAAATTATGGATTTTAATGTTTTATATTTTTAGGAAAAAATTAATCTTGGTATTACTAATCGGAATGTTATGACTTCTTTAGCTTCAAATGTTAGGTTTTATTTAAAAAAAAAAAAAAAAAGGTCTCCTTGAGTTTATGTTGTATTAGTAGTTTGAAGGTTGCTTTTCTATTAAATGATTTGGTTTGATTTCCTTGTATTTTTCTTTTATCTTTTTATTTTCCTATGGTCATATTTATGAAATTTAAAAATGTCAATATATTGGAATGTTAAAATTTCAATGTGATGTCTATCATGATTTTATATAAAAAAAAAACTAACGTATTTTATTGGTGCCCGGTCACCATGGATTTTCCTTTTCTAAAAAGGAGGAAGACATTTGTTACATGAGAGAGAAGAGAGGATGGAAAAGTAATATGGAAAGATATAAAATAGATGAAAGTTCAAAAATTTGAGGTATTTTCATTTAATACCTGAAGAGGGGTAGTTGTTGGTTCATAAGTTGTCTCTCACCATTATTATCGTTTTTAATGCCAAACATGTGTGGAAGAAAACAATAAACCATGGCTGTTGTGTACTGTGCTCAGTGTGACAGTGTTCACATTCTTGCCACAGCTTTTACAAAGGCACAAAATTCTCGTGGTTCTGTACTATACTGGTCCAGATTTATATTTATTATGGTATGAACAAAAGCACCATGCTTGTGTTTTTGGATCATCAAACTTCAATGAATGTTTGGTTTGTTTTTAATCTCGGAGACTTGGATGAAAGTAATTCAAACTTAGGACCTAGATCATGAATATGCATTTAACCTAATTTGCAGTGAAATCAGATGCATGCTCAGTATAAGTATTACCTTATACAATTATATATAAGTTTTGTTTTAAATGGGACTGGTTAGTTGAATTTCATAATGTAAATTCAAACTAATTTAGTTTAGTTAATTTATTTCATTTTAAATTTAAATTAAATTAATAATTACAATTCATTCTATGTTTAAATTTATTTTTAGCTCAAATTAATCAATTAATACTTTTAACTTTAAAATTTACACATTTCGAACTTTAATAGTTAGACTTCTAAATTTTTATTATTTTATTTTGTATAAAATAATAATTTTCTTAAATAATAAGATCATTTTTAAGAATTCCTTTTTTATAAAAAAACTTTTAAGATTTTCTATTTAACAAAAGTTCTTTCAGTGATATTTGTTAACTTTCTCTTTCAATTTATTATTTCAGTCTTTAATTTTAAATTAAACTTTAATATTTTCTCAAAAGAAATTATCAATAGCATATATAGTATGTTTTTTTCCTGTTGAACTCAAGGTCATGACATGATGGGTAATAATATTTGGAAGGACTCTAAAGTCCCTTAAGTTAAAAATTTGTAGAAGAAAATCGAAAATGACTTCTAAATGTCATACTAATATTAAAATTAGCATGTCTCCATTATCACAACTCAATTCCATGTAAAAATAAATAAAAAATTTAATCAATTTAATTAAGTTTTAAATATTTTTTTGAATATTTTTAATTTAGTATAACTATTTATTCTATTAATTGCTTAATATATATATATATATATATATTATTTTTGTTTAAATAGTTTATCATTTGATTTTGTCATCAACAAATGATATTTGTTGTTTATTTTTTTCTTCTTCTTGTTTTTAATTTGTCTATCAACTCACATTTTTTCTTTCCAATCTTTTTTTTCTTATGGGTTAATTTTTCTTTATGATATTTGTTGTTTATTTTGTTTTCTTCTTGTTTTTAATTTGTCAATCAACTCACATTTTTTCTTTCCAATCTTATTTTCTTATGAGTTAATTTTCTTTTGAAGAAAGAAATAGTGAGTTAACTAAAAAACTAGAAAAGAAAAAGAAATGAGTTAATCAATAAATAAAAAAAAAATTAGAGAACAAAAGTAATGACTGCGTCATCTAATTAATGACAAAAATTAAACATTAAAATACTTACATAAAAATAAAATAAAATTACATAATAAAATATTCTTTTAATAAAAACTTAATTAAAAAATACAAATGTATAAAATATTTATAATTTAATTAAGCCTTTTTAATTTAATAAGAAAATCTAAAATTTTACCAATTACCTAATATATAACAGTGAATAAATTTAATAAGTCACCCAAAAACTTTTCTTTAATTCCAATTTTTTTCCAGAAAATTTTAAAAAATTATTATGAAAAAGAGTATTTTAGAAGAGTCTTTCAACGAAGATTATTTAAGTATTTTTTTTTTTTTGTCAATTTTGAAATCATCATCAATATAACCGTTGTTAAAATAAAGATATTTTTGTAGTCGTATCATTACTGATTATATAGATTATGGTTATTTGTTCAACTGTCAATATTTATGAGAAAAAAATAACAATAATTATGATATAATTATTGTCGTATATCATATATTCATATATCCTTAATAAAGCATTGACGACAATTAAGGTTAGAATTATCGTCATATCAAACAAACATTGACTGTGAACTATCATTGTATCTTATTTATTTTTTTTAATTTAATTTGATTTGTGTTGTTTTCCTCAATTTATCAACCTCTATGCATTAAACACCTTGTCAGGTTTAAAAATATTGTATAAAAACATATATAGATGCACATAAAACAATAAAGAAATTAACAATATCAAACAAATTGTAAATAAGTATTTAAATCGTCAAAATTTTCAAAAGATAAAAACTATAAATCAAAACTTAAATTTAAAAAAAAAATAGTATTAAAGCAATTCTAAAATCATATATCCTAGTGCGTTGCAGAAGTTGATAAAATAAGTTGTCCATACTTATCGAACATAATCAATGGATACAAAATCAAATTGTTGTAGATCCATAAAACATTGCAATAAGTTGAGATTAGTTCATAAACCAGACATAATTTGTTTCATAAAGAATCAATTAAACATGATTATTTTGTCATACATTGCATTACATAATAATCATATTCATATCCTCCCGTTTGTGTATTACATTACAATTCAATACCAACCTAATTATGATATTTAATTCACAAACAAAATAAGTAAACAAAGTATTTAAGGAAATTAGTAATAACCTTAAAGATGCAATTATGTCAGCTTTTGGGACTTGTATTTATTTGGTTGGCCCTTCAAAATGTTATATCCACTGTAAGAACTAAAATAAACCACTAAGTAATGTACCTATATAAGTTGACCTTAATTACTAATCCACTATTTGTTTGAGAGGGTGGCTTCTTGTGTAATGAGCCAAACCATGCAGTAGTGTGATCAATAAAGGATATCACAAGTAACTGCTAATGACACATGCATTGACAAAAGCTATTACTATATATAAATGATGGAATATTATAATTAATGACATAAAAATTACATTTACTCATGAATATATGATGTAAAATATATTTATTTTCCCCTGTAACCAAACAGTTTGTGATGTATGTTTAAGTTTTAACTTTTTTGTTTCCTAATAGATTAACGAGTTTGGGGTCCATAAATTCATACACATCATATTACAAGAAATTTCTAATTTATGTACCGACATATATTTAAAATTTTGTAAGTAAATTTAACATTACTTACGAATTTGTATCCTACATAATTTACTTACGGATCTATATCTGTAGGTAATTTACCTATAAATCTTATGTAAGAAAAAATCTGTAGATAATTAATTACCTATAGATCTTTTCGTAGGTAATACTAATAATTATTATTTTTAATATTATTATTATCATCAACATTATTAATATTATTAATATTGTTATAAATACTATTAATGTTAATAGTAATATTATTATTACTAATATTATTAATGTTATTCTTAATACTATTATTAATATTGTTATTATTAATATTATTACTATTACTATTAATGTTATTAATGTTATTATTAATATTAGAATTATTATTAATATTGTTGATATTAATATTAATGTTAATAATAATAATATTATCATTATTATTAACAATATATTTTTAATAATATTATTATTATAATTATTATTATTATTATTAAGTTTACTTTTAATATTATTAATATTATTCTTACTACTAATAATCATAGTCATAATAAGTATAATAATAATCAAAATATGATTATAAAAGTTTATTCGATATAATGGTTGTCAATTCTATGTGTACTTACGAGACTTAGATTCAAATCCGCCTTATGACATATTAATAATCATAATAATAATAATATTATACACATCAAATATGTGTAACAATACAGCCATAAGATCGTTGTAGAATCATCTGTGCGAGCTTTCTTGACCATTATCTTGACCACATCATAGGGAGAGAGCCTAAATGACCTTGTATCATCTTAATTAGAATATCTTAATGTATTTATTTACAACATAATATATGAATGAATTAAATTATACTAACCTTTTATTTGTCATCTTCACGACTTTGAACAAACAATAAGTTTCTCCATCAATTCCTATGTATTTTGTACAAGGATTTTCACATTTTTTTTTTGCTTCAAAAACCTTTGATTTCAACATTTGTACATTAAGGATATCAAAATGAATATGCATGACAATACCATCAACTTGTAATTATGATTTAAAAAACAAATATATAATAACCATAAGACTACATACATTACCAAAACATCTTTCCAGATCATGTTCTAGTCTACCTCAAACACATGATCCCACGAAAGTACAAAAATAAAAGTTTTCTTACATTTTATGACTCCAAGATAGCTCTTAAAAATTTCTGCATTTGATCCAATATTAACATCTATAATGAGTGGTGTCCTCCCACCACTAGCACGCCTAAGTGAGAGGGACCTTAGTATAATATATTTTGTACCAGATTTTGTGGAGGTAACATTCAAAGTAAATGAACCCTAATTATCAACCATATATTTGTTAAAAATCTATGTAATAAACATTAATAACATTTGACATATAAATAAATGATCAAAATTAATAAATTCATACATAGTGTGTGCAATCATGCGGTGGAACACACACAGACACACACATATATTCCCTATGAATTGGAGCCACCAAGATCAACATTACACAATTCATCTTCATTAACCTCCACTTGTTTATTTTAATGCAAAACAACATACCAATGTTCTAATAGAGAATCTTTAACATAAAAAACTTGGGATGCTCGATGTGTCATGATAGTTTGTCTCGATAACCTATCTTTCAAAAGTGAACCAATCTCATTCTTGATTCATCACTTTTTACATCATTGTTATTGTCAATCCACTTACACTTGAAAATTGAAACAAAAAACTTACTATAACCAACCTCCAAGATCTCTTCTATTATACCATAGTACTGATCCAAGTACAAAATTTTCATCTTTTGAAGTGGAGAATTGTATCAACTAAGCTTCAATAGTGACTTCACTATTTTGTATCGTACTTTTTTTTTCATCCAAAGACTTTATATAGAATGAACAATTGTTGATGTTGTAACCATTACAACAATGGACATCAAACTTCAATCCATTAGCTAACCATACCAATGTTTGAGATGTTGTAGAATCTTTCAACAACTAAACTTTAAACCAAGGCATGAAAGTCGTATGATGTTCCATCAACACCCATTTCTGTGGTTGTCTTGGGTTGTTTACCTTCTTAATGGCTTTATGATATAACCTCATTTGCGTTATTCATTGTATACAAATGTGCTTGCAACACTTCTGAAAAAGACTTGGCTACCATAGGTAGATAATTTTCCTTAAGCATTTCCTTTAACAAAACAAGCAATTTTGTGAAACTTTTATTAGTCTATCCATTAATTGCCTTAAAATTTAACAATATTAACACCACCAACAACCATGTGAAGTTAGTTGATCCAGTATACAAGAAAGTGTCTGCAGCACTAAATATACTTCCATATACATGTGCTTGTGGAAAAGACTCAACTCCAACATCACAAATCTTGTCATCCAATTGATCTTCCTCTACTCGATCATCCATGGTAAAATCAACATATTCTTGAAATTCGCTCACACTTGACAAATGTAATAATTCACTATGTCATGTCTAAGTTGTATAATTTTGTAGAAACCCATAACAAAGAAAATGCTCCATAATTTTAGTAGCATAAAATTTTCTTCAAACAATTAAAGTAAGGACACCCAAAGTTTACTCTATCAATACTACTATTAGCATTACGTTATGCAAATTGTATAAATTCTTCTATTCCTCTCTCATACTCATGACTTATGTATTGAATTAATCCAATCTCGATCCATATGTATGTTTAGTAATCATTATTACCCATTGACTAAATGCATGTAAATCTTACATTTTTTTTATCAAAGGTATGAATCTATCCCGTTCAAGAAGATTCACTTCTATTATAGTTCAATAGTACACATCCCTTATATTTCATAAAAAAATTACAACGTTTTTCTTTAGTTTTTAGGTGACTTAAAATGAAAGTAATGACGTAAAATCTTCACAATCAAATATGTACCTGAAAATTAGCACAAAATATAATTAACCAAAATTAAGCAAAATATATCAAATGTAAATTATATTATGTACTAATCAACTAATAAGAATGATTACTCTTCCAAAACTATTCAATCGGACAATTCAAAATTCAATACAATTAATGTTGGTACAACATTCACTACTTTTTATGTAAAGTTTAATCTAATGTTGAAACACTTTTAACATTGAAGAATTATGAGACAAATCAATGTATTAAATCTCAAAAATGATACTAAAAATCTCTCCATAAACAAATCTAAAAAAAAAATTGGGCAGCACAACTCTTAAAATACAAACTTTCTAAAATCCAATACTATTTGTTGGTTTTGATCACTCTTGAACTCAATATCAACACCTTAAACAAAAAAATATTTCTAATTCTTCACAATATACTATAAATTAACAAATAGAACATAGTTTAACTTTAAATCTTATATAACTAACTAATAACAAATATTAATTAAATACAATAACAAAAATTAATACAAATTAGAAAAAAAAAAAACTAAATACAATGAAACCAATAACAAAATCGGTTGTGACAGAGGACTGGTTGAGGCAGGAGGATTGATGGCAGAACTACAAACAACAAAACAAGCAATAAGAAGACTAGTGAAAAGAGAAAGCCGATAACAAGACCGTGTGAGGGGAGTCACGAGAGAAGGCAAAGACAAGACTGGATGGGTCCTGCAATGTAAAAGTTAAGAGGAAAGAAAAGTAATTAGAAAGAAAAGTGAGCTGGGATGAAATAATTTTGTGATTTGAGATATAAGTTTGTTTAATATACTTTAATTATTTGATAGTTTTCATAACTTATTTAATGATCATCTCTCCTGATTTTACACATTCCAGTAAATTTTAGCCAATAAGAAAGGGTGATACAACATTTACATATTCTTTTAATATAAAAACTTGCCTATTAAATTATTGTGTAATAATTTACTAAATATATAGGGTATTATCCAAGAGAAATTCTAAACCTATTTGGAAAACCTTAGGAAGTATATCTTAATGCCATGCATAAGTTTTTTCCTTCTTTTAAATGTTAGTTGTTTACATGAATAGAGAATAGTTATAAAACACGTGATAAAAAAAATTCAATACTTGTTATATGACAAAAAGTACACTATCTTTTAATATATAAATTTAACAAATAATACTTTTTTGACAATTTTAGAATAAGTTTCCAAGAGACACTCTTTGAGAATAATTGTTCCTCATTTTCTTCAAGGTAACACATGATTCCATCTACATGTTTTTCTTCCCATCATCATTTTTATTTCACAATGAAATGAGAGCCAAACTTGGACAAAATAAACAGAGAAAACAAATTTTCAATTATGATTTAACACTAGAATAGAAGAACCGTTTTTCCTTCCTTCCGTCACGTGACATAAAAACTATACTATTACATTATATATTAAACACATAAGTAAAACAATTATTAACCACCCTCTAAATTATTGTTTTCCTAATCTTTACATATATAATTATAAATAAATTAGGTGCCAGAATTTAAGCCAACGGTGTAGCAAGAGGTGGAGTAATTAGAACTCCACAGAGGTGAAGCTGGAGGAGAACGAAACGAAGAACAGGAGAATTTTGTGTGAGCACTGTTCACATTGTTTGATGGATTCCGAATCATGAATGGCACCATATCTTCTAGCAACCCTTGTGAGCCAAAGTTTTCCTGAGGCATGTCCAGTGGAGAGTTCATTGAAGTGGATGACACCACACCCGAAGTGGTATTTGATTGGGCTTCCTGGACTTGAAGAACATGTACTACTTCATGGGCTTGGGCTTCGTCCTGTGAAGAAGTGGGTTTGGACTTCTTGATGGGTGGATGAGATTGAGATTGATTTGGTTGGCCTGTGAGGAAATATGGGTAAGCAAAGTGCAAGTGGAGCCCTTCATAGGTTATGATAAGAGTGTCTGGGTCCTCAATGGATCTCTCAACCTGCTTCTTGGCACTGCACCTTGGGTTTGTGCACCTATAGTAACTCCTGTTGGTTCCATGGCATCAAAATAAAAAAAGAAGGATTAAACTTTGTTTATTTTTTTACCAATAAATAATAAAATAAATAAAATAGAGTATTTAAAGAGTATTTCAATTTTGTACAAAACTGTTCAACAGTCTACAATTTCCTTTTTTTTCTATTTTACTCCTTACATTGTATGAAAAATAATTGAAAACATAAATAGATGTGTCAAGGAGTAGAAACAATGTTTAATCTATATAAAACCATTCCGTGATAAAATGATATCCAAATTAAAGACATAAGTCCCATTGCTATTCCTCCCTTCAAAATATTGAACTTTGTACTATATGGTTAATCTGAACATAATAATTAGTTGTAAGGTATTCCTAAAGGTATATTGTTGTTGGATACAAACCCAAACCAAAGTTTTTACACACATTTGATAATCTTGATAGCACATATACTGATTTGTGAACCATTTAATTAAAAATGAAAAACTCTATTTTAAACTTACAACCATTGCAGAAAAATCACCTTTGGGTACTATTAGTTTCAAATTATAATTTTGTAACTTGGTTGAATAGATTTTATTATTGATGTTACCAAAATTCAAGGCGAATTAAGTGTTTAACAATTTAAGACAAGTTACAAGTTACACTTTAGATCCAAATAAATAAAATGAACTATTTATGTATAAATCTATTATTTAAGATTTTGTTGTTAAAGGTAATATTTTGATATATAGATTTATTTATTACTTATTGATATTTGATGTCAAAATTTTCAGATAAATCCCCTTAAGAACTTGTAAGAGGCATTAGAAACTTATGTTCCGATAAACTGGCATTCCAAATGGATTCTATCTTTTGATTGAAATTAAAATGTAGGTCTTCTTCTAAGTATATGAAATGAGAAATTGATAAAAGAAAAATTAAGTAAGACAGCTAGGTAGTTCATTACTACTATTTTGAGGTCCTAGTTTTGATAAAACTCAAAATACCAATACATAAAGAAAGATTGGTACAAGATTTTCCAGTGAAGAAGTCATGTAAAATTTGAGTGAAGAGACTTCTCATAATGCTACTTTGCTAGAGGTGTCATGATAAATTGAACAACATACATAGAACTTCTGTTATGCATGTTTGTTGCCTCTATTAAAGTAGTTTTAATCTTAAACTTGTATTTGTCGGGCAATATGTGGATGAGTGAATAGGCATCACAAATCATAACTCAACAACATGGGCAGATTTTGATGAAAAACACGAATGTTTTAGGTACTTGGGCTAGGCCTATAGGTATTCGTGATGCAGCTGTCAACCCAATTTGCCATATCTTTGGTTACGACAAGACTTGAGTAGTGACGTGTAAATAATCCTCACCCTCTTACCTTTTTCATATCATCTCTATTACACATCATAGAGTTCTCGGATACATGAAAATGTTGGATACAACGACAAAGACAAAGAACCCCATCTGATTGTGAAAATCACACTAATTGGGAACTGATATTTTTTCTTAAAATGTGGTTGTTAGTAATTACTATGAATTTATGTGGAGCTCTCAGATTGATTAGTATGCTCTATGTTTAGGTGTAACCATCTGCATGCATTGCCAAATGGTGCTAAATTGTATTCAGAGGATGAAAGATTGTATAATATGGTCTAAGTTGATGCATTTGATGGCATTGAAGCAAGAAATTCACTCTCCATTTTCTGGGTGAAGAGAAGAGAAAGAGTTTAGAAAAAAGAGCTTGTGAGTTATGTAACTTAATCTATTCATAAAGTTCGATGAGAGATTTTAGGTAAAAGTTAAGTAAATTTTAATTTATGAAAAAAGTAATTTTTTTATAAATATTTATAGAAAAAATTATGTAGACGTGTACCGATTGTAAAGCCTTATGTGCATGTCCCTTTGTTTTTCAGTGGAAGACTTTTGAAGTAATGCCAAAGTACTGTACATGCATAAACCCTCTTCTTACATTTTCTATATCATCTCTATTACATAACACATCACAGAGTTATCGGATACATGAAAATGTTGGATACAACGACAAAGACAAAGAACCCCATCTGATTGTGAAAATCACACTAATTGGTAACTGGTAATTTTTCTTAAAATGTGATTGTTAGTAATTACTATGAATTTATGTGGAGCTTTCAGATTGATTAGAATGTTTTATGTTCAGGAGTAAACATCTGTAATGGTGGGACAGCATTGCCAAATGGTACTAAATTGTTTTCAGAGAATGAAAGACTGTACAATATGGTCTAAGTTGATGCATTTAATGACATTGAAGCAAGAAATTCACTCTCCATTTTCTGGGTGAAGAGAAGAGAAAGTGTTTTCTGTTAGTGTTTAGGAAAAAAAACTTCTTTGAGAAGACCATCAAATTCTTAATTCAATTGAATTGAGATTCTAAGTTGAAATAGTTATGTAAATTAATCTATTCATAAAGTTAGATGAGAGGTTTTAGGGTAAATTTTGATTTTTGAAAAAAATATTTATAGAAAAATTTATGTAAACGTCTACTGACTGTAAAGCCTTATGTGCATGTCGCTTTGTTTTTCAATGGAAGACTTTTGAAGTAATGACAAGTACTGTACATGCATAAGAGAACAGATTTATGGAAATCTCTGCAGCTGTTTTACCTCCCAGCAAATATATAAAAAAGTTGAAATTCGAAAGGTGAATTATGTTCATATATCAATTGCATAGAAGAAAGAATTTACCTAGGATTTGGGCTATTCTTAATGGATTTCTGTCCATACTTCCTCCACTTATATCCATCATCTCCCATTCCATTGCCATAGCATTTGATTTTGAGGGTATACTTATTCTCAATCTTACTCAAACCCTTCTCCAATATGGAAACTCTGAAAAAGAAACAAGAATCATCAATTAAACATGCACCAGATAGGTGGCCAATTCAGGAAACTCAAAGATAACCAAAGAAAGTAATGCAGAGAAGTTTGAAAGCATTTATACCTGGCTGATGAGAGTGGTGGAAAGTGGTCTCTTTGGTTGGTCACTGACAAAGCATTTTCAATATCTGAGATAGTAGGCCCTGAGTAAATGTTGGAGAGGAGCTTATTAAAGGCATGGTCACTTGAAGAGGAGTTTGTTATGGGGGGTTCAATTGCCTCCTGTGGCAGCATAAGAAGAGGAGACTCATCATGCAAAAGCTCTCTCACAAGGTCATCATCCTCTGACCCCTCTGACCAAGTGGCCATTACTTCCTCCATCATTGTCTTTGACATGGCTGACTCAATCATATTTATTAGGCACAGCAACAAGATCCTGTTGAAGTTATAGCAGTTGAGAGAGGAAGGTGAGGAAGATAATAGACTAATTTGAGAAAGGAAAGAGTGGAGCAGATGAGGAGGTGGTTGTGACGTATACTTGGTTCTCCCCTCCTTGACTTTAATAAGTAAGCCAATAAGCCAAGCTGTGGCTATGTTTTTGTATGCATTCTACTTTGACTTCCTTGGAGATTTCTATTCCAAACAATATGGTAACATCTTTGGTTAAACTGCAAAATGTGTCATTACTCACCACCTCATAATTTGATGAGGTCTTTTGTACTGTGCACATGTAGCATGGTAATTTACTAAGTTTGTGTTTGCATGTACACATCAGAAATTGATTCAGATTAGAACTGATTTAAGTTTATGCAGATATGATCTGCATTTAAGTTGAAACATAAATCACTAAAACTAAATATAAATTAACAGTTAAATTCAGCATACATTTTTTATTTAACTCAAAAATTACTTAAAACTGTTTCATGTCTGAACCTGAAATCAATTTGCACATGTAAATACTTATCTAAAATCACTATGTCACATGAGATTAAACCTCTCAACATGAAACCAAACATACTAAATAAAAATATCTGACAGTGACTTGCATCTTCACAGTTTCTTGCTTTTGGCTGCAAGCAAGTGGAACAAGTTTAAACTTCTTTGTAAATTGTAGTCTCTATTTTTCACCTTGTTTTTAGAGGAACTTGGTCAATTTGATGTATGGCTATGCTTGTAGATTAGTTTTTTGGAATTGAAAGGTTGGAGTCCATACAAACATGATCTGATGCAGAGCCATTACAAATGTGAGGAGCTTTGACAATTTTAAAATTTATTGTAGTACTGATACGTGTGAGCTATTCTTTTGTTTAAATGTTTAATTTGTCTTGTTACATGATGGGATAGATGTATATCACGGTAGACAGAAGCTACTTCACGACCCCATCTCAACCAACGCAAGAGTCAACCATAAAGAAATATTTATCATATATATTGAAAACACTTTTAGGATATTCTTTGACTCATGAGACTAATTTTCAATTCTTTTCAGCAGAAACATTTATCAGGGTAGGTGAGCTTGCACAATTATTTATTTGCTACTATAGATGAAACGGTAGGTTACTTACTAAAGTACGATTCTTCTTATGAAAAAGTAACATTAGGAATGATATTGGAGCTTAGCCAAATAACTAAATCATTAATCATAGAGCTTTAAATTTTTTTATGACATTCAAAGCCCAGAACATACGCCTACTTACCTACAATACATGTATACATAGGTAGATAGATTTTCCATTGGATCCCATTTGTTTAAGTAATTCTAGCAAGTAGAAGAATTAGAAGACTGTAGATAGCAGAACCTCTTATGTAAATAGGGATGAATGATTAAAACTTGTAGCAATTTCTCAACAATTTGAAAGATGGCAAACACTAAAGGCAGAAAATAATTGCTGTAATTGTTAATGTTTTCTGTCTGAAGTAAATTTCAATAAAATCATAGTCACAGACAGAAAACACATCCTAGAACAAGAGTTATAGCCTACTATATGCCCTGTAATTCATTGCTTAGATTTTACCAGCATTCTTTCATCAGCAACACTGAGAATTTGACCTAAATTGTATGAAAGTAAGGGTGACTTCAATTTGTAGAAGAATAACACTTTCATTCCAAGAAAATGTACCCAGGAAAGTATATCTTCGTTATATTATCATTTTAAAAAGTTTATATCTTAAAAGGGAAGTTCATGTATAAACATAATATACCCAAGTTGGATGCACTAAACTAATGGCAAGTATTTATATATTATTAATTGATGATTAACTACTGCAATCAGTTAATTTAATAGTTACCATGAAAGTAAGAGAGGATTAAGTGGATGTTTAGACTAACTTCTGTCATAACACACAAAAGTTGGCAGTTACTTAAAAAATAATTATTCTAAACCTGGACAAGATTAAGAACATATCAATATGGGAGATGTCCATATTTTTATTGGTCTATTACATTACACCTAATTAATTATAGAAGAGTTATATAATAATTTTTACCTACTTGAGATTGTGGGAAAATAGATCTGTAAATATGAGTATTCATGATAAAAATGAGTTCCTTGATCAAAGTTTCTCTTAGATTTTTATACAAGTCACTCTTTATTTGACACTTGAATCACAGATGCATGATTAAAGCATAAGTCAAACATGGCCCATTTTGAGTTAAAGATGCTAGTGTGAAGTTATCTGTACCAACAACTTTTTACCTCATAGAATGGTTAAAATGTACCTGAATTGAATTACCTTAATATATGTGAAAATAACCATGGAGTATGATGCAACAAAACTAATAATTGGAAGGCACAGACACAATGGTGATGCTGATTCCCATACCCAGAAATGGACAATGTAAATCTCCACCTCTTAATTAGCGTTATCTTCACTCTGCGAGTAAATCAACCATAACATGGCTACTTCTGCAACAATTTGATCTAGAGGCACACAAGATTCATGCTGCTTCTCTAGGATTGCTTCAAAGTTAGGGCATTGTTTGTCTCATATGCCTTTGACTTGTCGAATCCAAACAAAACCACTACACAAAAAAATAAAAATTTAGAAAAAAATGAAGAAGAAATAACACGCATAGGGTCCCTACCAGGGTGCACAATGGGACAAGAGGCGTTGACTGTCAGTGTGGGTTTAGGTTAGCTGCACGGTGTCGTTTAGCAAGTATATGGGACCCACTCCGTGAGAGACAACGTGGTTTACTTCTCTTTCTCTTGCCATGTTGGATGTTACTATGCCAAAAGTCAACCTCTGATTTGTACAACCCACAGCAAGGCACGTGAAAGGTTGACACGTGCAAGAGCTTTCCATAATTTTGAAGATTACGTGTGCAGCTTGGGAAGTTTGTGTGTGTGGAGTCTGCCAACTTGAAGGGACGGTGCAGCTGCACTTGCAAACTTACTGTCACAAGGCACAATCATATATATTGTAGTAACTTTCATAATTCTTGTATTTACACTTTATAGTAGTGTGTTTGTACTCTTTTAATTCAAGTATGTGCAGTATATTTCTTTTCTGTTCTATATGTTAATATGAGATGTGTTTTATGTTATTGTTAAAAGTAATAACCCATCTTTTAAAAATGATACTTTTGGTTTTTTATGTATTCTTTTGTGTTTTTGTTCTGATATAAAACAAAATTCATAACTAGATATAGGACCAAAAGTTAATAAATATTAAACATTGTAAAAAAAATTATTTTATTCTAAAATACAGGGGTTATTATAATTGTGTACTACAAATTTGATTTTATGAGATGTGTCATGTAAGAAATGAATATTTTAAAAAATAATAGAGTAAACATCTTTTTTAATAATTATTTTGAAATTCATACCAATCATGATTTTGTATTGGTTAATGATTTTTAACATAACAATTATTTTGTGTCGACCATAATGCAGATGTTTTGTAGCATCGATTAACACATGAGACGTAAATAATATAAGTCAAGTCGACACTAAGCAGACATAACTAATTTATTGACATTAAATATAATGTGGGTTGCAGTGACACAATAAATTATTTTATATATTAATGAAGTGTTGGCCTACAGATGTTAAAGAAAAGAAAAAAAATATCATATGTTGATTTCAAAGATGCAAAATAAAATGTTATTTATAATGTGTGTCGGTCAAGCTTACGCTAATGAAAAAAATAATAAAATCTTTGTGCGTTCGAAAAGGAGACGCTAAATTAGAAGAAAAAAAATAATAAAAATGATTTAAAGAAAAATAAATAGAATATGATTGCTGAGCAGAAAATGAAAAAAAAAATTAGAGTGGACTTGCCCTATTAAAAAAGAATTAAGAAAAGAGAGAATTGTAATAATGTGGATTGAACCTACGTTTAAGTTGACGCTATGTAAATTTGGAAAAGATGTTTAAATTTGGAGACCCAACCCGAAAACCTGAAATTGATTTCAAAAACGTTGAAAACAAATTTCAATTTTAACTAGATAAATTCAAAATGGTATATCAAATTATAATTGATGTAGTGGTCAATTATTCTAATTGCATTGTAATTGTAATCGTATAATTATTCTAATTGCAGTGTAATTGTAATAGTATAATAACAAAATAAAATTGTAAATTAAAATATGCAATAAGTAATCTCAAACTCAAAAGTGAAAATGTAAATCATAAAACCAATTAGTCAATTAAATTTGAAAAAAATTGAAACATAAATCCAATATCAACTTTAAATGGTAATTCCAAATTGAAATTAATGTATTAAACCAACTACTAATACTATTGTTACCATGCACATGTTGTCATCCAAATTTAGTCTAAATTGTAATTTTATATGAAAAATAAATGTGAAACAAAAGTTAAGTAAAACGTACCATTACATAAACAATTTTAAAAGTATAATTATCCATGAAACATAACGGAAAGGAAAGACATGTAACTAAAGAAAAGTACTAAAATTCGTTACATTACGAGATATATAACAAGTCTCTCATGCATTGTAACAAGGAGTAATATTGTCCAATGAAATTGTCTATGAAAACAATACAAAGCATTTCAATAAATAGAATCTTTACTACATGAGAAGAAGTGTAAAATAATGATACTTACATTTTTAGATGAACTTAAAAAAAAAAAAAGGAGCTCGTGATCATGTTTTCAACGTAGTGGGGTGGACTTGACTCGTACCAGTTGAAGCATCAACATGTTGTCGATCTATCATAGCGAGTTGTTACTGCATCATGTTGACTGTGTCATCTAATTGTGTGGTCCTTTCATTTGTAATTGAACTACTTCCTTTGCTTGCCAAACTTCCTGATGAAGTTGTTCATTTTCAAGCAACTGATCAGAGTAATTAGTGGTAGAAGCAAGCAAGGAGGACTAAGTGAGGGAAGACAGTCCTTGACTGGAGTTACCAGCCAAGTTTGTTGTATCATAAATTCAACCTCTACTCTTGTTCCAACCTAGATCACGACACAACGACGATCCGAAAGAGAAAAATGAGAGAATGTGTGTGATGAAAAGAGATGGAGTCCCCACCTTAATTTCTTATGAAAAACTATGTGAAAACTAGGAAAAGTATAGTTTTCAGAATAGAGTTGGATTCGGAAGTTGGTTACGTGTGGGGAAGGTATTAACACCCCACAATGCCTATCCTAAGACAATACCTGTAATCGAATGAGTGTGGTTTTATAAAATATTTGTTTCTTCCCCAAAAAGATATGAAAACGTAAGTAAAAACAAAATATATTTTTTAAATAAGGGAACCTGACAAGGATTGACCTTGTTCCTACATATTTCCATTAATGATGAAAAATTAGGACATACATAGTTCTAAAGGAGAGTTGTTTGTTTGAAAGTTTGATGTCTTTTTGAATTTTGAAAATTTTGTATTTCTTTTAGAAATTTTATATTTCAATAAGCATTAGAAAAATATATGGCGTATTTGCATAATCTATTGAGAAAAAAAATTTGGCCAAAAGCAATCAGAAAAGGCATTCGACCAATGCATTCGGCTGTGGCTTTAAGAAAAGGCTCTCGAACAATTCATTCAGCTGATGCTTTTGCAAAAGGCTTTTGGTTCCGCTTTGGGCATTCGGTGCTGCTTTGGCTTAGAGAAATTTCAGTTTTGGTTAAGGTAATGCGAAATGGGATTAAGAAAAATACTTATGTCAAGCGGTATTGGCTTTAGGAAATTGATTATGTCATACAGTGTTGGATGACGTTATTCGGTTATGGATGACATCACGCGGTTCTAAGTTTATGAGAATTAGGGTTGAGGTTCTAGATGAGGTCATTCAGCTCCGAGTGATGTTATGAGATTTTGTTTATGAAGTTGCGATTCTGTGTTTAGGATAACATCATTTGACTCTAAGAGACATCATGTGGTTCTGTTTATGAAGATGTGGTTCTGTGTTTAGGATGACATCATTCGGCTCTAAGTGACATCATGTGGTTATGGATTTAGGGTACTCTGTAGAGGTTCAGAGGCATTCAGTAAAGGTTCTGGGTCTTTCACTTTAGACTTCAATCATTCGATTTAGGCTTAGGTAATTCAGTTTAGGTTTAGGTAATTCGTTTTAGGTTTATGTCATTCGGTTTAGGCTTCAGAATTGAGTGAATATGAAACTGTCACTCTCAATAATGATGATGTCACCGTCAACGAAGATAATAAAGGTGACAAAATAGTCGTGTAGGGCTAGCGAAGAGATATACCAAGAAGCTGTAGCCGTACCAGGGATTAAGTGGTATTTTCGGAGGTTCTCATGGCGGATTGGTAGTGTTGCGCTCTTGCGGCATCAACATTGCCTCCATCTTTTCTTTTTGTTTTTTTGTTCTAATTTCTTTTGTTATCTTTTTGTGTTTTTCTGTTTTGTTGGTTCTGTTTGGGTCTCTTTTCTATTTTTCAATGCAAAATTGGCACACAAAGTATTTCATGAAGGAACAGGGTAACAGAGGGGCCTTTAGAATTGTGCCCTTTACAACAATTGCTTCTGAGCAATCACAGTATCATGAAAATTGGATAACATTACTGAATTAGTACACTTCAAACTCTCTATAATTAATTACACATTGAGACTATTTGTTTGCTATTTTTGCATTTGTGTTTCTAATTTAGGAACGAAACAACAAAATAACAATTGACAAAACAAACACAAAGCAGAAGCACAACAACACAAACCAAACAAAAATAGATCAAAGAAACCAATACATGCTCGCATATCTCTTGAAGCCTTCGAAACTGCTTTCTTACTCTTCTTTTTTACTTTTGTAATTATTTTTGTGATGTTTTCATGTGGAATCGTTCTGTGTATTTTCGCTTTCTGTGAATTGCTCTTTGTGTATGTAATTCCCAGTGAATGACCAATGTATTCAAAAGAATGTCCTCTAAATTATCTCTCTTTTTACTTTTTAAATGCAAAATTTGACGATTCATTATATTGAACTCAAAATTCAACGAATAAGAGCCTTCTTGTTGCTTCCAATGAGTGCAATATTGTTTCTCATTAACTGAACAATGCACATTCATATTTTGCGAAAATCTTCAAAAGTTCAATTCACCCCCTCTTGAACTCAACCTACAATTCTTTTCACGTTTAAGATTGGTGACAGGTACACTCGATTTAGGATTGGTGAAAGGGCACTCAGTTTGGGATTGGTGAAAGGCACACTCGGTTTAGGATTTGTGAAAGGCACACTAGGTTCATCTTGGTTAAAGGGCACTCAGTTTAGGATTGGTCAAAGGCACACTCGATTTAGGATTAGTGAAAGACACACTCAGTTCGACTTGATTAAAAGGCACTCGGTTTAGCATTCGTGAAAGGCACACTAAATTTAGGATTGGTGAAAGGCACACTCGGTTCAACTTGGTTAAAGGACACTCGATTTAGGATTGGTGAAAGACATGCTCAGTTTAGGATTGGTGAAAAGGCACTCGATTTGGTTTTGTGACAAGGCACTTGGTTAAGCTTTGTGAAAAGGCACTCCGTAAGGCTCTCGGTTTGGCTTTGTGAAAGGGTAGTAGGTAAGGCTCTTGGTAAGAATTTGTGAAAGGGCACTCAATAAGGCTTTGTGACAGGGCACTCGGTAAGGCTTTGTGATAGGGCACTCAGTAAGGCTTTATGAAAGGGCACTCAGAGTGACACTTAGCCTAGCTTTGGGAAAGGGCACTTAGTAAGGCCTCTCGGTAAGGCTTTTTGAAGGGTTTTTTGAATTTGTTTTCTTTCTCTTCATCTTTGCTTATGGGTTCTAAATGGAGGATATGATGATGAACAAAATGAGAGTGAAAAGTTTTTATGTGTCAACTGGTGTGAGTGAAGAGTATGAGAGAAGAAATCAATAGTCAATGTAAAAATAAACCAATTCTTCCCTTTTAAATTATTCCTTCCATCTTTCGGCTTCTTTAGTACTTTTTTAATCAATTTCTTATTAAGTATACTTTAGTACAGAGACTGAAGAATCCAATTTTGTTACTAGAATGAATTCTTTTTTTATTTCCAATTAATTTCAATTAAAAGGAAACGAAACGGTGCAATTCTATTACAGGAACAAATTCTCTTTTATTTCCAATTAATTTGAATTAAAACAAAATGGTGCAATACAAATTCAATTTTATTACAAAAATGAATTATTTTTTATTTCCAATTAATTTCAATTAAAACAAAACAGTGTAGTGATGAATTTGGGGGGAGTACGAAGTGATGATGAGGTGTAGGGAATATCAAACGACAGGGTATGAAGAGGTGAGAAAAGAAGGGTGGGGAAGCAGTTGGACTTGTGGCCCAATAAAAGGGATTGATGGGAATATGATATAAGGGGTGAAGGGAGCAAATATGTTTTTGTATCTTTTTTAATTTTTTTTATATAGAGTCTAATGGATTAGGTCTTTATATCAACTTTTATTCTCCTAGTTTATTTAAAGACCAAACTTTTTCCTTCCTTTTTCCTTTCTTTTCTATTTTTCATTTTCTTTTTCTCTTATTTATTAAAATTTTGTTTTTTTTCTAAAAAGTGAAATTGGGCAAAACTTTTTTAATATAAATGAAAATGATAAAGCATATGAATATATATATATATATATATATATATATATATATATATATATATATATATATATATATATATATATATATTTATTTTTTTTCATTTTTTCCAAATTGATAAAAATCGAAACCATCTTTAAAAAAATCAATAAAATCCAAACTTAAATTAAGTGACTGGTTTTTCCAATTTTTCCACGTCTTGGCCTTCCTATTAGACGTCAAAAAAGCAGTCACCTTCGACACCTCCGTTATTGCAGCTCTCTTGGTGTTTTTTTTTTGTTTTTTTATTTTTACTTATGACAATTGAGTAACAAAATGTAAAAGTAATACAAAGTTCAAGACGATTCAAGAATTATACTTACGTGCGATTCTAGTATTTTGAATTTGTTTTTTTTTTTTTTTTTTTTTTTTTTTTTTTTTTTTGGTTTTATGTGGAAGATTTGAGAATGAAGAGAATGAGAGGGAAAATTTTTTTTTTGTTAAATGG